>OBJT01000062.1_pt1 | contig 24729 bp, 29 predicted proteins | sample 1519861 | NCBI WGS metagenome assembly OBJT01 (sample SAMN02401118, study PRJEB22541) | soil metagenome, isolate JX
GTTTTTCTAAATTTTTGTGGGGAATTTGAGCGGACAAGCGCCCTTTCAGATCTTCGGCCTCTTTGGCAATAATCATGTTTTGGCACATTTGGTGTTTGTTGTCGTGACTGGGCATGGTTAACGCCACGCGCAACGATTCCCGCGCAAATTGGTTGGACCAATCCACAAATTCCAAGCCGGTTTTGACCAACAACGGAAGACATTCTGTCAGACCCAGATAGACAACCGCGTTAATCTGATCGGTGGTGTAAACCTTTTTGACAATATTGTTGCGCACCCCACTCACCCCCTCCAAACTGTAATCCCGTCGGATCGGATCAACAATCGAACGAATTTGCTCTTGCCGAGATAAAGCGCGGTTTTCTTGAGGGGAAAAGCCATCGGTAATTCTTCGGCCGCTGAACCCCGAAGCCCAAAGGCTTGGGAACACAGCCACACTGTTTAAAGGCTTCGGATTGTCCGCCCGCCGCGCCTTCACCATATTCACCACATCGGCAAACGGACCCTCGGAAAGAGGAATCTCAAAGTGTTGTAATAAAACATTGCGTTCGTTTTTTTCGCGCTCTTGCGCGTTGGCGGTTGCCCATTGCTCCATCACTTCGTCGCTGACGTACGGCAACAACAAATCAAACATGTTTTCAGGCGTGTAGGTTTTTGTGGGGTGATCTTGCCCATTGGAACGCCGCGCCGCGCGCAACATCTCCACCAGCTTTTCCTCCACCAGGTTTTTGGGGACGTATTGCAACACCACCGCCAACATCTCCGGGTGACTCCACTTACTGGTGATGCTGCGCTCCAAAATGACTTTCAAAGCTGGAGGGTTGTTCAATTGGCGCAACGTGTTGTCCAACACCGAAGGTTCCGTCAGCACCCGCAACGCCGGGTGCTGGGCGTCCAGCAGTTGTTGCACCTGTTCGGGGTAGTTGTCCAAGTCCACCATCAACAATTGTGCCTCCAAACTGGCGTGGGCCAACGGGGGGCCCAATACCGCGCTGGCCGCCGGATTGGCCTCCAACACCATTTCCCGTGCCCGCCAGTGTTCGTATGTGTTCAACCGTTCCACCCATTGCGGCAGTTGGGACAAATTGGCGTACGGCAAGACCAACTCAGCCAACTCCGGATCCGCCTCCTCATACAGAGTTTTGCTCACCTCATCAATATGTTCGGTGGAAAACACACCTTCCCTTAAATCCCGAGCCAAACGATCGGCGCCCCATGTGTCGTACACCCAAAAAATATCGTTGTCGTCGTAAAACAAAGCGCTCATTGTATTTCCGTACGTGAAGATTTGGTTAAACCCATCATACCGCATCTGCCAGTTTTGAGAAGAGACCCCTCTCTTGAACGCAAAACATGTTTGAGGTACACTTGGGCATCTTTTTGTGGACGCGCGTATGAAAACCGCCCCGCTTTCCCCCGCCACGATGTCCCATTTTCCCGCCCCGTATGTGAGCGAAAGTTTGCGCGTTCATGGGGTTGGGGTGGACTTTGTGGGTAAATTGGAAAACGCAAGTGATCTTTCCGATCACGAACGCGCGCGCGCAATGGAATTGTTTTTGGGAGCTTTAAAAGACACGTGCGATCACCCCAACTGTTGGCCTGTGATTGTGCGGCACTGGCCGCTGGTTTGCGCCCAACATCCGCAATGGGATTTTCACCGCACAACGGTGTGGGAGAGCGTGGTCGATCTGTGCACGATGGGATTTCCCACACCCTTGCTCCACCCCGACGTCAATTTGCACCACGTGGTTCTCACCGAAGCGCTGGAATTGGGGGAATATCTCTCCCCACTCTTGCGCCAGGAGTTGGCGCGGCAGATTTTTGACCAATGGACTTCCACCCAGTGGGAGCAGTATTTTTTGTATTTGGACCGACTGGGTTCTCTGAAAAACGCAGAAAAACACGCAACCTGTTTTAAGGTCTGGAACAATCTATTGGGCTTCACCTCCAAACAAAAAGAGGTGGCCGCCCTCGCCACCGACTGGCTGTTGTCCTCGCATTTTATCTCAATTAAAGACCAATGTCTGGCCAATTTGGACGATTGGTTCCAAACGCCGCTGGGCAAAGAGGTTCGCGCGAATTTGCAAGACCATCAACTCCAACACCAAGACATTCTCGCCGCCCACTGCAAAGAGATTGATGGAAAAACGCACCCCAAGCACGCTTTGTTTGTGGTCGGGGATCGTTGGGCCAACTGGAAGCGTTCGCCCCAAGTGAACAAAGATGTGTTGCGGAGCTGTCTGGAATTTTGGGGTCAAGATATGGCTTTGGCTGAACACGCATTGCCTCAATACCGCGCCCAGTGCAGCGCTGAAATCAATTTTATCCACGACCTCTGGGCGCAAACACCAGCTGCCGACCAACAACAGGTGTGGAAGGGGATGGAAGGAATATATTATCTCTGCCGCGTGCGGTTGTTAAATTTATTGTTGCTTTTGGATTTTAATGTTGAATCAGTTCTGAATTGTTTAACCCCGGACGAAGAGGCGTACCTCAAAAACCCCAAAAACAGCGCTGTGTTGGCGCGTGTTCAATCCCAGCGGTTGCGCTTGGCGTTGGCCCACACCGAACACGCCCCACTCCCTCATCTTTCAAAAAAGATTTGACGATGACCGACCCCACCACACAAAACCTCATTACCGCCCATAAGATTGTGAGCGACATCGTTGCCGCGCTGCAGCGCAACGGCTGGAGCGTTGCCACCCAAAATTTGTGGCGAACGTCGGGAATTAAGCGCCTCAGCGCGGCGCTCAACGGCTCCCCCCATTGTGATCTGCTGGTGTATTTTGTGCAGCATTTCGCCGCGCGCTTGATCGAAAAATTAAACACCACCCCTTTATCCAAGCGCCCCACATCCAATGAAAACGAATGGGCGCGCGCGCTTCAACCCCAATTGGTTCCCGCCGTGTTTGTCCAGATGTGTTGCGAACAAGCCAGCAACCTGGCACAATTAAATCACCCTTTGCTTGCGCCCCAACCATGATTCCTCTTCAAGCTCAATTAAGCCGCGCCGCCTCTGACGGCGATTGCGCCACCATCGCCCAATGTTTGCGCGCCAAAGCCAATCCGTTGTATTGGAACGCCCACGCGTTGTCCGCCGCGGCCGTGAACAACCACCTTTCCGCGCTGAAAATGTTACTGGAGCATTCCCCCCTCAACACCGCTCTTCCACTGCGCGACGCGCTCATTCACAACCAACCCCAAGCTGCCCAATGTTTGTGGGAGGCCATCGACCACCACGCGTTAATTGATCAATCAACTCAGCCCAATCCGCCTTTGTCGTCCTTACAGGTGGCCTGCGAAAACGGCTGGTACAAACACGCCTTGTCGTTGTTTCCTTACCCCCTCAGTGAAATGTTGGTGTCCAATTGCCTCAATGTCCTGGACACCCAAACCTCCAACCCCTTAGGCTTTGAATTGTGGATCACACTGGTGGACACCATGCCTGTGGAAAAACTGCCCCTCTTGGTGGATCAGCGCGCCTTGCCGCCTTTGGCGGTGTTGGAGCACCTGGCGCATCGTGTCGCCCCCCACCCCCACATCGCGCTGGAATTTTTCAGCGAGCTGATTGGAAATGTTTTCGGCGAAGGGCAAGCGGCACAGATATACCCTCTGTTGCGTGACATATACCCCTCTTTGTCCCCAAGCAACCAACTGAGCGCTTTGGGGCAGATTTTGGACAGGAACCCCCTGTACGCCTCGGAAGCTATTGAGGTGTGCAAAAACAACAACCTGCAATTTCTGTCTTCGGATTTGTTGGGCGCTGTTCTGTCCTCCGGCAGCAAAGACATTATGGAATACACTTTGGATCTGTGCCAATCTCAAAAATGGGTCCTCAATTCCCAGGAAACCCAAATGTTGGAAATGGTGTTGCGCCGTAACGTGGTGGATCAACCGTTGGCTGTTCACCAAATTCTCTGCGCATTCCCCTCGTTGTTCAGCGCAATGATGAGCCAACGTTTCCTTGAGCACAAAAACGACAGCCTGACGGACTTGATTGAGCCGTTTATGTCTTCAGATATATTGACGGATATAAGCAAAAGCTGCGATCAAGAGGCTTGGGTGTATTGGCAAGACTACCAAAGCCGCCGCCAACACCAGCGCTTGTCTCAAACGCTGGAAGGTGTGCCCCACATTGCTTCCCCCCGCAAGATGTAAGGGTTTTGACACGCGCTCTTCTGCTGAAGTATACTGCTCACCCCAGTGGGAGAGCCTATGGACATTCATCCTTTAACCGCCAACGATTTGGCCCTTGATTTGCCGTTGGAATACATCAAGGAAAGCCTGCGCCGCTACGGCCTGACCTCTTGTGTGCAGAAGGCTGTGCAGAAAGCCTTGTTGGGCGTTTATAAAGCCCAGGAGCCCCTTTCCCCGGTTTTATTGCAGGCGCTGTGGGACAACCGCAAACACCCCCACCTGACGACTGTGGCGCTGCTCACGGCCCCGTTAATCAACAAACACGTCCCCATTGATCTGGTCCATGATCCCCTCTGGCCTTCTATCGCTGATGTGATTGGTGGAACTTTTCCCATGTATCTCCCCACTCAACCCTCCGCCGACCCTCATACAATCAAAGCGGCGCTGCACCACCCCGCTGTTCCAAAAAATCAAAATATTGATATCCCCTGGTCAGAACACATGTTGTTCACCTTATTGTCCTCCGATTTGTCCCTCCCCATGTGTGAAGCGGTGTTAAAAGCGGTGTCGTCTTGGACGCCAGCGGATTGGAGCGTAATGTTTTCCCACGAGAAATTGCCCACCTGGTTGAACGCCCCCCTAAACGATTGGGGGAATATATGCAAAAATTTGAGGTCGTTGTCCTCACTAACGCCTCTGTGGACGCAATTGGCCTGCGCGGCGGTGGCCCACGATCGTCCTGATTTGTTGGGTGTGATTATGGACACACACGCCCAACCAATCCAAGCCCATATTCGAAACCACCCCGATCGCGTTCTGACTCCCCAATGGCATTTGTTCAATCGCTCAGTTGAGGAAAACGCAAAACTTCTTTACCCCAATTTGTACAAAATCACGCCGGTGTGTTTGTGGATACAGGGACTGCATGGATCGTTGCAGTGGGGTGTTCACCACTCTCTCTTGGCGTTTGATTATTTTGTAAAAAACGCAATACGTGGCAGTCAAAATATTCGGGTGGGGCTTTCCGCCTCGGCCCTCCCCCCTCCAATCTGCTCACGGGGGGTTGAGGGCTGCCCCTCTCACTTAATTGATGTGGCTCTTAAGAAACTAATGGAATACAGAGGTGAACAGTATATGTGGACGGCTATTGAATATGTTTGCCAACACGATGTGGTGTTTATATTGGATGAATTTTTGCTTGACCCCAACACCGAAGAAGCAAATTCGGAATTTCCCACAGCGTTTGCCCGCCAACAGGGGCTGCGCACGCGCCAAGTGTTGCAAAACACGGTGCGTTTACCGTCTCATCGTACCCGGGAGCGTAAATTATGAACATATTTTCCCCCTTATACCCCTTACTGGAAGCTTTGGAACGCACCGGCTGGACGCCACAAACGTTGGAAATGTGGCGCAATAAAGGTGAGATGTGTTTAGAAGCGTTTACCCAAAAAGACACTGGGGTCGCTCACGAAGTTGTGCAAAAAATGGTCAAAGCGCTGGTTGCGGGCGTTTCCTCGCCCCTCTCAGATCACCCGCGGTTGCTGCCCACCACGGTGCTGGGCCATCCGTTGCAACTGATGCTCATTCCTTCGTATTTTTTCCAACGCTGCGAAGAGCAATTGGAAAATTGGCGCGCCGCCCAATCGTGACGAACCCACAAATTTTGGTACAATAACACTCTCCTCCAAACGTGTGTTGTATGGCCAACCCCAATTCCCCCACCGCTTTGCGCCGCGCCCTCGTGCAGCATTGCAAAAACAAAGACCCCCACGCCGTCCAAGAGATCTTGGCGCGCTTGGACACCGCGGTCAATCCCGACAACCACGCAGCTTTTGTGCGCGCCGTGGACAGCGGAAGTTGGGAATGCGCAAAGTTGCTGCTGCCCGTGTGTGATCTCACCAACCACACTTTTATGGGCAAGGCGCTCAAAACAGCGGCGCTCAACAACGACCTTGCCATGGCGCAACATTTGGTCAACGCGTTTCCCAAAGTTCTGTCCAACGCAGGGAACGACTTCAACGAAGTGTTGCGCGTGTTGGCCCGCGCCAACCACGCCCAAATGGTGTCGGTGTTGTTGCCCGCCATTGATCGGGACCGCCGCAACCTTGAACCGCTGAACCACGCCGCGGATCTGGGGCACCTCAGTGTTCTTAAAGTATTACTGAAGGATCTGCCGCCCACCGTCAGCGTGAGCGAAGTGCTAAGAAACGCGGCGTACAGTGGGCACGCCATATGCGTGGAAGCGCTTCTCCCCTTAACCGGCGCCACCGCGCGCGCGGCGGCCCTCACCTTTGCCTGCAAAAACCAGCGCCAAGAAGCGTTTGATGTGTTGTACACTCAGGTGCACCCGGATCTGGTGGAAGCGTATATGAACGAACACCACGTCCACCACACCGATCGGCGCTTGTTTGATGAGCGGTTGGCCCAAGAAGCTCAAAAACGCGCGTTGCACAAAGCTGTGGCCTCCTCTGCGAACGCATCCCCCCAAGGGATGGACACTCCGCGCCGCAAAATGTGAGTTATTTTAACAAAAGTTTGGACGGGGTCGAGGGCGGGGTGTATTGCGCCAACAGCTGCTTGGCCCGCGCCACCCGTCCGCTGCGGTATTTGGCCGCGTCCAACACTTTAAACGCGTCATCGGGATTGGAGTGGGGCAGCAGCAATTGAACCAATTGCGAATTGTTGTGCAAGCACGCGTGCGCCAACAGCGCGCTATCATAGCGCGAAGCGTCCGCCTGTGTTACCAATTGCTCGGCCATTTGGGGGAAATTGGAGTGGACCGCTTGCTCCAGGGCAATGTACAACGTTTCCGGTCCAAAAGTTTCCGTGGCCAAAATCTGGCGCAACGCTTCCCCGTTGTTTTTGTACACCGCTTCCAACAACCGTTGTGGCGGCTCACTCATGCGGCGGTGAAAGATTTTATCCCATAAGGACGAAGACATACGGTTCTCCTGTTATTATTGTGTCCGCTTAACGGTGGAGCGTATTCAGTATACCAGGAGTTGACCCGCGCACAATTACATCTTCCGAGCGCGTAAAATCGAGGGTTTGGTTTCCACTTCTTTTTCAATGCGCTGATGTTGAGCTTGCGCTTCGCGTTCGGCAATGATCTGTTCCAGCAAAGACGACGGAATTCCGTGTGTTTTCAACCCCTGCAAAGCCGCCTGTGGGTCGCTTACATCGTACAGCGCGTTCACGCATTCCACACTGTTGCTGGCCACCGCTTGTTGTAAGGCCATGCTGTTGTAAAACAGTGGATCGGTGTACACCAACAGTTCGTCTAAAAAATCGAGGTGATTGCACCGCGCCGCCTCCACCAGCAGATCATTCATCATGTTGATGTCCCCCGCTCCATACGGCAGCGCGGCGAAAAAACACTCCCGCGAAGCGTTCGATGAAATAATCAATTGCAACGCCACCGCCGCCAAACTGGGGTGTTCACTCAAATCCCCATTGAACGCGTACGAGCGATCAAATCGAATGTGCTCTGTAAAGCGCTGGCACCAAAACAGGGTGTCTGTGGGACTGGGAAGATTCATCTGGCTTTCAAATTTGTCGGTGTGCTTATTATAAGTCTTTCGTCCAAAGCGGCAAGCGCTTAGATTTTTGCCTCACTTTTGCTTGCCCCCATCCCCGCCACCTTTTGGGACAACACCCAAGACAAACGCCAGGCGTTTAAACGTTCAAAAGCCTCTTGGCGGTTTTTGTCCAACCGCCCCACCATGCTCGCCGGCATGCTCGCCGGCCATACCTTCGTTGGAGATAAAGCGTTTAAGATCTTATCCACATCCGCCCCCGCCTCCATCAATTGCAACGCCAATTCGGTGTGCGTGGCGTCCGCAGTGGCGCAATGCCGCAGGGCTTCTGTGCGCTGTTCGCTTGTGAACAAAGGCATTAAAAGTTCCGGGGTTGTGTGGAACGCTTTCACAAACTGGTACAAAAAGTGATTGTGTGTGTCGCTGTTGTCGATCTGCGTCATAACACCAAGCAACCGCCGCGCTTTTTGTGGATCTTGGGTGTTCCACAACAGCGCTATTTTTTGCACAACATTGGCGTCCAATTGAGACACCAAACTGTCAATTGTGTGGGGCGTGTCAAAAACAGCGGTGTACAGTTGAACCCCCATTTCGCTGTTGTATTGGCCCTCCAACAGTTCCTTTTCCAATGCGTTGCGCGCCTCCAGCGCTTGGTGTTCGTCTTCCCCCTTCCACGTAAAGGTGAGGTTAAACAGCGCGTCTATTTTAGGGGAGACGGGTTCCAAGAGCGCGCAAACATCACAGTGGTTGAAAACGCGTCCCAACACATACGGCTGGCAATTGTAGATCAATGGATTGGAATAAGGCAGCAAAAACCCCACCAACGGCGCGTTGTTGTTGCGCACCGCTTCAATCAGCCCCACTCCATCGTCTTGAAAATGACGCACCAAAATTTGCAAAACATCATACGACCCGTTAAACGCCCCCACCGCCCCTTCCACATACGGCCCCCACCCAAATGTGGCCCCTTCTCCTGTGCGCACATCCTCAAAAGTGTCGACAATCCATTCAACAGTCTGCGCGTCGCCCGCAGCAATGGCCATATATAAAAAATGCGCCGCAAACGTGGTGTCGGGATTGGGCCACACCACTACGTTTCCCAAATGCTGAAGAATATGCCGCAACACCACAGGATCGTACTCCCGCGGTTGGGTTTCACCCAAATGCCGCACCAATTCCACATGTTCCTCGTCCGAGCGTTGGGACAAATCAATCTTCAATAGGTCCTGTGGCGCGGATTGATAAAGCTGAAGTAAAGTCATGGGTCTCTCCTGTTGGAGAAAGTCTAGCACAATTTTTTAAAAAATTGTCAAAACGGATTTAAGCGGTATGATAAAGAGATCTTTTAACGGAACACAATGATGAATCCCATTCCCGCTGTCCCCAAGCAAACAGAGAGCCAACGTTCGCCCATCGCCGCGTTCGTGCTGAACACTTTGGCCGGACCCTTGCCGATGATAGGAGGGATGTCCGCGAGCTTTGGAACATTGGCGCTTCCCTCGTTGTTGAAAGGAGAGGCGGTTAACGGTCTGGCTTTGGTCTCTCCGCTGCTCCTGGGACTGGGTGTTGGTGTGGCGGTCAGCGCCGCGGCGGTGCAGGTGTTGTACCAAAGCGGGTTGACGTCCGTGACTCCCCCCATCAAAACTTTGCGCGCGCGTCGTCAAGAAACCCCCACCGCCCGTTCAAAAAGGCCCTTTTCCCTATGACAAACAACAGTGTGGCGGAATTTTGACTTTCAAGTAAAATTAAGACAAGAACCGATGTGGAGTATTATGACTCCACACGAAAAAGCCCTGGAACAAAAAATCAGTGATTTGGAAGCTTTTCTCAACAACGCCGCAAAACTCTGAGACATTATGGCCACAAAATTATCAAAAAAGCGCTTTTTCGCCAATCCTGAACAACGAGAATTGAAGCAGGAGGAAGACAAGGCCGAAATCTGGCGCGCGGATCAAAAAAGAGCCGAGCGCCAAGCTATAAAAGACCTCGGGGTGGTGCTGAAAAAACACGCCAAATGGATCAACAAACAGCCCTCAAAAAAAGTGGCTCAATGTGTCCACCGGCTGTGCACCAATAATCCGAAAACGGAAATATTAGTGGGACTGGCGCTGGTCGTTCCTGCGCTCACCGTTGCCTTAACCCATGATGTGACCCACACTGTATGGGCCCCTGTATTGGTTGCTCTTCCCGCCACACTATTGGCGGGGCGGTTTTTCTTGCACCAACGCACCAGCCGTTGGATGATTTCCTCTTCAGAGGTGTTGGAAACCCTCTCCCCCATGTTGGAGAGATTAAATTCCAACGCGTTAACCGAATTGAATGTCGAAATAAAAAAACTGATATCCCTAACGTCGGACGCGTCTTATTCCGGCGCGTTTTGGCAAGATTGTATGCAGGCTCTGGCGCCCGTGGACCGCGCCGCCACCCGCTACGCCGCCCAGGCCCAACGCGTCAAAGAATTGCAAAACGCGCTCAACGACCGCGCTCAACCCGCCACCGTCGATGTTGAAGTGCACCAAGACTCTGTCGTTCACGACGGCGCTCCACTGTCCCCCATTCGCCGGTTAAAATTATAACACAGCGCAAACACAGAGCATCTGCTGAAAGAATGTGCGGTAAGAGTGTGCTTTAAAAATTACATTTTTTTCACCGAACGGGTGGAAGAACGTCCCCCCACCTGTTCGGTTAAATGTTTGTGTTGAACGCGCGCCACGCATTGATCGAAATGATGTTGAAGCTTGGTGTCCCAACTCAAATCCCATTGGCTGGCAAAAAATTTTTTGGTCTCGTGTTCGCTGGCGCCCAACCCAATGAGCGCTTCCGCTCCCGAGAGAGATCCGCGCTGTAAACATTGGGCGCACGCTCGCCCCAGCATTTCGGGCGTGAGTAACTCCCTCATTTGCTCCAACACGTTTGGGGCGCGAATAGCCAATATCCGCACAGAGCGTTCCTCCACCCACATTTTTTGGGGGCGAAACGCTTGGGTGCCCACTCCCGCGCCCACCGCCAAACGCAGCGCTCCATTGCGTTCGTCTTCCGTACACTCCGCCAACAATGCTGTTGCGTCTTCTCCATTCAGCAACGCTTGCCCCAACAACGATAAGGGGTCGGAGCCCTCTTTCATGCGAGTGAGCATCACCGACAACCAATAGGTCAATGGTGTGGATTGACACTCCATCACATCAAAAAGATCAGCTTGAAGATTAAGCAATTCCTCCACCACCCAAAATGGGTGGGCGCGGGGAGCCAGAAGATCGCACGCCTCCGCGCGGCTGTTGGAAATGGCGAGGGCCAAGGCGGTGGAGCATTCGCGTTGGGGGATGCGTTTGGATATTTTCAACAACAACTCAATAGTCGATGTGTAGCCCATGACCGCCGAAATAATCAACGATTCTCCATTGTCGCTCACCGAATAATCAAAAAATCCGTTCACCGACCCATTCCCTTAGTCATATTGTTTATTTCAGTTTGGGCGCGTGGGGGGAGGAGTGTGCTGTTGTTTCCTGTTCGGAGGGCGCCACCGCTTTGCGTGGGGGGCGGGGTGAAGGCGCTGACAAATCCGGTAAATCCGATTTGTACGGCTTCAGGGGTTTGGTCGGACCCACCGCGTCGGCCAAAGCTTGCTTGATGCGCTCGGGGTTGGCGTTGTCCTCCACCAGACTTTGAGCCACCACCCATTTGCTCAATTTGCGGTGATGGACGGTGGCGCGCCCACAAAAATACACCGCCGCGACCCCGGTTAACACCGCGGGCAAACCCACGCCACTGAGAGCGCCGGCCAAACTCAATCCGCCGGTCACCCCCAGTCCCAATAAGTTGAAGTTGCGATCAGAGCGGTGTTCAGAAATTTTGTCGGTGATGTATTCAAAAGTCATAAGAGTCCCCTATGGTTGTCCAACAATTGTAACAGATTTTTGACTATTCAATAGTTATGAGAGGATTGTGTTTCCTTACAGTGGCCGCGAGGGTTTGCTCACAATTTGCGCCGCAGTGGCTCCACAGACGAAGCCGCACCAACAGCCTCGGTCAGCAAGAGTTTTTCCACCGCGGGGGTGCGTTCAATGTTGTACCCACTGTCGCGGATGTAAGGAAGAATTAACGGTTTGGCGTTTTCTGGAGCGGTTTGCAACCACAACGCAATAAACTCGTTGAGCGTATTAGACGTTAAATACAATTGCAAAGGAATGCGTTCGACAAAGCAACGGGTGTACAACGCCTCAAACCGATTGTCGTTCCACTCAATGGTGGAAAAAATCCGCTGCACAGTGGGAATAAGGGGGGTGAATTCAGCGGGTTTTAATTTGATAACCGCTTCCACAACATCCACAGCATGATCGTCACTGGGAGGGTTGCGCTCAAGAAACACTGCTAAAAATTGATTGGGCATCACCGACAACAGCCGCGTGTAATTGGTGGCGACATACGAGGGAAACAGCGCGCCCCACTCCGCCACCACCACATCCACATCATTCCGGTGGTTAAATGAAAAAGAATTGTGCTGCTTGAGCACAGTGATCAACAGGGCCGGGTCCAACGCGTTGTGCTTGCGCAGTACGCGCAAAATGGACGCGGTCGTTTGTTCCAAGGTGCCTTCCCGAATAAAACGAATAACCGCCGCCGGTGTTGTCCGCAGCACCTCAAAAAACGGAACAAAAGAGGTTAATGGAGTGTTCCACAACCCGCGCGCGATGGGCCCAACACGAACGGCCGCGTTCAACCACGCTTTACCAAATTGGGGGTAACGGTCAAAAGCTGCTTGCATCAATTGCGTGCAAGCGTCATTGGCCCCGCCACTGGCCTCCAGAACCCACTGGGCTCTTTTGTTGCCGTCAGTGCCCGCCGAAATATGGTGATCCAACAGTGTTAATGTGTCAAACACCAAATCCGCGTCCAAGAGTGTTTGACACAACCTGTTAAGGGCAGTTGACATCTGGGGCAACAACCCATTGGGCGCGTAATTGGAAACCAACATCAGATAAAAATCAAAATCCGCCACCCCAATGGCCCAATCCCACTCTCTGTCCAATTGGCCGGTAAACTGCTCAAACACGTCGGGGAACTGGGTGGGTGTGCTGACGGGATTTGTCTCAATGAAAGCGTTCCAACGCTTCTGCAGTCTCATACGCTCTCCTTACAGTCTGCGTTTGGACGTGGACCCGCCCAATGCGTGAGTTTCCCGTTCCAAAATCAAGCGTTCCCGTACGGCGGTGTTGGACAACAAAAACCCACTGGCGGCAATCAGATCGGAAACCCACCCCCATTGATCCCGCGGCATCTGGTCCACCCACATCTGCGCAAAGTCGTTCAGACGGGTTTCCTCTTTTTGCGCGCTGCCCAACGAAAACACTTGAAAAAATTCGGTAAAGTTTTCATGGTTCCACTGTGTGGCGCGCATTAAGTCAAAAAACGCGTTCCCAAACGGATGCGCGTCCCCCCGTCCCGCCCACTGGAGCAACACCGACCATTGGTGTTCCGTGGGAATGGGAAAGCGCTCAAAGAAGCGTTCCAGTTGGTCGGTGGCCACCAGGGGCGCAATGACGCAAAAATTTGCATCAATAACCCCCGGAAACAATCCGTTCCACAGATTCAACAGAGGAAATGTTGGAAGACCCTGCCGCCCGCGGCTGTTTAAAAGCGGAATGAGCAACGAAGGAGATAAAACATCACACGTTAAAAACCCCGACGCCGCAATCTCTTCAAGAGGAATTTCCAATAAATAAGAAACGGCTTTGTGGGGGTTTCGTCGCAAATACGCCACAAATTGGGAATTGCTTAAAAACTCGGGAGTGATGGCCAAACGCTGCCCTTGCGTGGTGACGCTCAACACGTTTTGCACCGTCTCCCGAACAACGGGTTGCGCCGAGTTCCATTCTTGGGCCAGAAGTTTGCGCACCACAGAACTGTTTTCGCCCAGCGCCGCCAAAAACCACACAACGTCGGTGCTGGTCCCGGTTGTTCCCGAAAACAAAGCGTTGAGCGATTCTTCCTTTTCCAAAGCGGGAAGAACCAAGCGTTCAAACACCATCCCCACGCGGGGCTCAAATCGCGCCAGATCTTCCAAATACCCAATGGAGTGCAAGCGGGCCAAATACACCCGCGCGTCTTCCACGGTGGGGGTGTTGGTGTTTAACCACTGTTCCGATCGGTCCAGCAATTCATTCAGATCAAATGTGTCGGTAACCGAGACCAGGCGCATGCGTTTTACGCTCAAAGAACCAGTTTGTATTGTAGCAGATATTTTCTTACAAGGTGATGTTGCTCAAACAACTGCTGAACAGGGTTGTTCCTTGCGCGGTCAAAGAAATCGTCATATGAGATCGCGTGTCGCCATAGGGCGCGCAACTGGAACTGGTGCCTTTCACAAACACCGCGTCGGCCAACGACAACCCGCCCTTTTCCCCTTGCTGTGTAAAAAACGCCGATCCACTGGCAATCGTGGTGGGGGACGCCGCCCACACGCCTGTGCCGCTGGCTGTTGCGCAATTGTTCACCGCGTACCCATACACCCCTTGTTGTTTGCGGTCGGTGGCGGTGGAGACAATTTCAAGGCCTTTGCACGACACCGCCGCGGAACTTAAACTGGGTTTGTAGCGCCAGGCTATGCGTTTGCCGTCCGCGCTGACCCACACATCGTTGTCGGCGTTGCCCCCCACATTGGTGCCAAACCCGCTTTGTTGCACCTCCATTTCCAACACTTGAAGCGCCAACAACACTTGCCCGTCGCGGTTCATTTCTTGGGTGGTGACCACCGAAGCGTCTCCGGTCAAGCGATAGGTTGTCAGCATCGCCCCCACGGTGGCCAAGGAAATCACCACCCCCACCAGCGTGGCGACCAACGAGTGGCCCTTTTGCCGTCGGAATGTTTTTACAGGTCTCATAAGCGGTCCCCTGAACTGACCACCACATCGTCCCCATCCCGTAAGCCCAAACTTTTGGCGCTGACAGACAATTCAATTTTTTGCGGCGCGGCAATCGTGAACGCCCCACCCACCGAACTCACCCGCAGCGCGTCTTGCGCTTGACAGGTCACAGTCACTGAGGTGGATTTTCCTAAAATGGTTAAACGGGGGGTGGTGTTGCACAATCCATCCCCTTGGGCGTTGAGCGCTTGACGCATTTCCATCACCGCCGCGTTGATAATTTTTGTGTCGGTCTTGGCCACCATAATTTGGCCCGCGCAATACGCCAAGCCCGCCCCCAACCACGCGGTGAGGATGACCCCAATTAACGACTCCAAAAACACTTCGCCGACTTGTTTGCGCACAACTCTGTCCTGTATCAACCACCCCCCACTGTATAAGCCCTTAGTAAAACATCAAGCAAAATCCCCAACCGCTTACCAATTTTGCGCGTATTCAGGACAAAAGATCTGTTGATTGAACAACTTTATGATAAAATGGGGAAAATTGAGAGATGTGTATGAACTGTTCGAAAATGAAATACGCCAAACACGTGGTCGATTGTATCGCTCAAGGCCAAACGCTTGTCATGGAAGACGTGCCCTTGGCCGCGCTCAGAGATGTCATTGCCTCACTGTTTGACGTTACCAAATCGGTGGTGTTTGCCCCATTGTCTCCCGAACAATACGCCACTGTGTGCACCGGAGTTTTTAGCGTATACGCCCATCATTCAAGCGACCCGTTGGCCCACCGCTACCAAGGTTTGTTGCCTATCAACCCCAATTCCGAATGGATTTCCTTGGAAACCATGGCCATGAAAGCCATTCTGACCGGCAATCAGGCGGTGTTGGTCGCCGTTTTGCCGCATATTGATCCCACCTACCACCATTCCTTATTCTTGCGCGAAGCGTTGCAACACCACAACACGCAGGCCGTCCATCTGTTGCTGCCCCTCAGCCGAATGGACGACACCGCGCATTTTGCGGTGGAAGTGGCGGCCCGCAGCGGCAAGCCCCGTTTTTTGGATGTGTTTTTGCCCCACGCTGACCCCACCAAAATGGATTACTTTTTGTTGCGCCACGCCGCCCACCGCTACAAAGAAGATGTAAATTCCAACGCGCCCACCCAAACCGTCAAACGCGACATTTTGCGCCGCGTCATGGAACGGACCAATCAAATCTGCGAAGAGCGCGGCGGGCCCTGGGCCTCGCTGGATGTTTCCGCTCTGCCTTTAGTACGCAACATCCAACACATTTTGGCGGACGTGGCCACAGAGGTGAATTTAAAACACCACTTAAAAGAGGCCGTGGAACAAGCCTGCGTTCGTTCAATCCGCCGCAAAATCTGATTACAAAGTCGACGCCGATAAGGGCTCAACATGAGGAGCCGACAACGGCACAGTGGGGCCCGTCCAGCAGCTGTTGCCCGCCACAATCAAACCGCGGTTGTCAAATTGCAAGCAACTGAATTGCGCGGTTGTGCTGCCCAATTCCACCCCGCGGGGAATGGCCGCGCTCCACACCACTGTGGCGGTGGAAGAATTAACCACTTGATAGGTGTTGTTGCGCACCCGCAACGCACTCACCGCTTGCCCACCGGACACCCCTTCGGGGTTGAGCACCGCCAACGAACGGGCGTGCCCCACACCTTGCGCAAAGAGATTTTTGGCTTCCATTTGCCGCGCGCCACTGGCCCAACTGGTGGCCATGGGAATGGCGGCGGCGGCCAACAAGGCGGCAATCACCAAACTCACCATCAATTCAATCAATGTAAATCCCTGTGTATTGCGCATGCCCAGACATCTGTAAGAGGTCTGTGTACTGTACGGCAAATTGGCGGTGGGTCAATAAAAATTGAGAACTGTGTCACATTTTTGCCGTTTGCAAAGACAAAACAGAAGGCAACTCTTAAATTTTACCAATCAGTGACTTTGCAAGCGTCACCCACCTTTCGCACGTTTTTTTCCGTCAAACTCAAAGCGCAGCCCGATAACGATCCGGTGTCCGTGCGCGCGGAAATGGTGTAGGTGCTTCCGTCGCTGGTGTAATTGAACGAAAAATCGCTTTTACTGGAGGGGCGCCAATTGGAAAATTGACTCACGCCTGAGGTTGTGGGGTAGCTTAACGTGCGTTGGCGGGTGTTTTCCACCACCGCGGCCAAATTCAACACATCCGCTTGAGCCACGCGCACTTTGGCCCGCTCCACGTAGCGCAGATATGAGGGGACAGCAATGCCAGCTAGAATGGCAATAATGGCCAACACCACAATCAATTCCAATAAGGTAAACCCTTTTTGCATACACCACCCCATTAACAGACCGTCTCATCCTACAAAAAATTTTCATCTGTGCAACACAGGGCGAAAATGCTACACTGTACAAAACACAGTGGGACCCCTGATGGCCAAAAAAGCTCGAAAACTCAAAATTCAAAAATCCCCCCAACAACTCCAGGAAGAAGCGTGGGGCAAAGAATTTTGTCTCAACTACGCGGCCACGGAAAGCGGCACACCCTTGGACGCGCGGGGGTGGAACTCTTGGCAAATTCACCACGCTCTGAACACGATCAAAGGACGGATTTTGTCCCACCCCACCTCCGCCACCTCTGATTTTTACGACAGTTTGTTTTCCCAGGTGGACTGGTCAACCAGTCCTTTGCAACTGCACGACGCCGCTGGGAACAACAATGCGCATTTGCTCCAGTCTTTGGTGAAGTATTGCGACCCCAAAGCCAACAACTCCTTGGCGTTGCGCCACGCTGTTCAACACAAATGCCTCAAAACCGCCCGCGTTCTTTTTCCGCTGAGCGACGCCCGCGGCGTGGCCGGTTTTTGCGTGCAGCAAGCCGCGCGCTGGGGGGACATGGATTTGTTCGCCCTTTTTGAACCGTTGGTGGATTGGAAGGCCGACGATTGCTACACCGCCCGTTTTTGCGCGCTGCGCTGCGCGGACAGTGTGTTGGAGCAAAAAGAGAATCTCCCCCAGAAAAAGAAAACCCCCTTGCCCGTGCAATACCAAATGCTGATCGCCATGATCCGCAAAAACGATTACACGGTGTTGGAAGAACGGTTGGCCAAATTGACCCACTCGCTCAAATCCAACGTCAGCGAACGAGGGAAAGTGGCGTGGGAGATCGCCACGCAAGCGTACCAAGAAAGCGTGCTCAAAGAGCGTTTGATGGAAGTGGTGGGGTCTGGCTCCGCCCCCCGCCGCTCTAAGATATAGTTACCCCACCTCATACCCCATTTGCTTTAAAGTGGCGCTCATTTTGGGCAGCGCGCTGTCCACCCACGCTTGCGCCAAGGCTTGCGCCCGCGCCGCGCTTTTCTCCGGGCCACTAAGCTGTTCAAATCCCGGGCGCAAAGACGCCATTTTTTGGGGCGTGTGTCGGTTGAGCAAATCCTTCAAGTGCCGCGCGTTGGGGGAGGAAAACACGCTGGCGCACAATTGCGCTTTCACCATTAACGGGGCGGAGGTGGGGGATAAAAAATCCACCAGGCTCTTCACGCACCCCAACGCCACATCGCTCCCGCAAAACACCAACTCTTTGAAATCCCCGCGCTCCATTCCGTCTTTGGTCTGCAAATCAATTAACGCGCGGGAAATCACGCCACAAACGGTAACCGCTTGAATATGAGCGCGTTCTTGGGGGGTGGGGACAGTGGTCATGGTGGGCACCTGGCAAGAAGGGGGCAAAGTATAACACAGACGCCCCCCATTCTGTCCAGCTACATTTTTCGTGCCCCACGGGTGACCCCCGCCTCCAGTGTTTCCTGGTGCAAAATTTTGCGTTGCACAAATTCATAAAACGCGGTCATCTGCTCAGTGGGTTCCCCGCCCTCCAAACTCACCCGCGTCCATGTTGGAGAGGGCGCTTCTTCTCCACCAAAAAATTCAATAAGCAGATTGCTGATCTCCCGCAAGACCGGATTGACCGATTGGGAGTACATGGGGGACTTGAGGTGCTCACGCCGCGCCGCGGTCCAAGTTGTGTACAACAGCAACCACACCGACACCTCAGTGGGGCCTGTTTCCAACACCTTCAGTACTCCGGGGCTTTGAATAAACCGTTGTAAGAGTCGTTGACGGAAATGTTCCCCATCCTCCCCAATTTCCGACAAACTCTCCTCAGCCAACTTCGCGGCCATCGCCCGCACGTTTTGCGGGCTGTATTGGGCGGCCACCGCCACGCGCCATTCCAACTCGTCGGGGCTCATCGAGGTAAACAAATCGAATTTGGGAAGAAGAGTTTCCAATTCTTGAGGGTACATGTTTTGGAAAAACGCGGCGATTTCCAAATGTTGAGAAACCGACAAAATGTGACCCGTTCGCGCCCACAATTGAGACACCTGTCCACACAGCTCTGTCCCCAACTGTTCCACAGGATGGTCCACAAAAGTTTGCAAAAACTCCGCCAAACTGTGAGGCGATAAGGTAACCAAGGTAACAAGAGACTTTTGCAAGATTAAGCTGTTCAATTGTTGCTTCGCGCCGGGCAATTGAGTGTTGGCTTCCAAATATGTTTGCGAAAGACCTTCCAAAATCTTGTGATACAATCCGCGATTGGCCGCGCGCACGGTTTCCAAAACGGGATTGAGGCGTTCAGATCCCACGGTCAAACTCAAGCGCCGCATCAATTGGGTTAATCTTTTGGATTTTAAGGGGGCAAAAAAAGACAAATCGTTTTCCCCCACCGCCTGTTCCATGCGCTGCAACACAACCGGCAAATGGATATTGGACAAATGGAAAGTTAACGCAGAAGGAAACAGAGCGTTGGGCCAACAGTTTGCCCATCCATAACGCGTTTGGTTTTGAAAAAGCCACAACGAGACATACGGATAGATGTGCGTTTGTTGATTGTACAAATCAATCGTGTTTTGTTGGGCTTCTTGCGGGGTGCTGTCCGCCCAGTGGCGCAACAAACCAAAAGCTTCGGTTAAAAAATTGTCCGTTGCCGCGCGGTCGGCGCTTTGACGGCAGTACAATTCAATCATCTGTGTGGTGTGTTCAAAAAGGCTCATTACATTTTCCGTCCCATGGAAGGGTGGGTGTGATCAATCGCATTGGCCAAAATTTTCTTTTGGTTGTGCGCTTCAATAAATTGATAAAAAGACAAGGCGTTGCCCTTGAGCACCGCGGTGGAGTGCGGCGCAAACATATTGGTGAAATCCGTATACCGATCCGGCGCTGTTAGACCATAATACACCAGTACCGCCGCCGTCGCCCGCGCCACATACAAAGAGGTCACTTTTTCCAAGCTGCTTAAATGCTGTTCCACCTCAGCGCGCTTTAAATTCTGAAGAACATGGGCGTCAATGGGGTTTTGGGGGACACAATTTTGAATAATCAGAGGGGCTTCATCAATCAATTGGGGAGTCCATCCTCTCAGAGAAGAAACTTTCTCCCACACAGTCCTCCACTTGTTAAAATTGTCTTCAATATTTCCTGTGTTTTGCAGTTCCAAAAGAGAAGCGGCAAGCAACTGGGCCAGCGCATGCATGATTTGAGGGGTGCGGTGGAACATGTGCACCGCCGCAATCCATTTGGGCGCAGTGTTGAGCTGCAGTTTGGGCAAAAGCACGGCTTGAGGGCTGCACGGAATTTTGCCCAAGATCAGACCAATTTCCACCAAGGTTTCCACGTGTTCTTCTTCCACGCATTGGTGCTCCACCATCCGCCAAAAGTTTTCCACTTGGGTGACAAATTTTTGCGTGGGCGCGGCGCCCATCAACGCGCTTTGCTGTTCCTGTAAAGCAGACAATACCCCCTTTGCTCCTTTGGCGTGAAAAAGCCGTTCAATTTCCAAGGTTTCTTGCGCCACACGCGCCGCCACCAACGGCAAGGTCTGCGCGTGGATTTGGCAATACTCTAAAGGCAATCCTTGGCGCCAATTTTCGTACACGTCGGGAAAGCGCTGGGAAAAATCCACCAACCAATTGAGCAGCCGCGGATCGTGAGGATGGTTTTTGCACAGCCCTTTAACAAACCCGGGAATTTGGCTGGTGCTCCATTGGGAGAAAAACCCCCAGTCGTTTTGTGTGTGAGCCAAGACCACCCGTTCCAAATAGACGTCCAACGGAACAACGCGCCGCCATTTTTGCACAACCTGTTCATAAAACACCACCCCGCTCCACGCCGCCGATTTTGCGCTGTCGTCCGTTAAATTGGAAAACACCCACGCGTGAATGTACGGGTGGTTGACCGCTTGGAGTGTGGCGTGTTGGAGATCTTCCGCGTGATCGGGATGACGTTGTTTCCATTGGTCCATCAGCCCCCAGGTGGTGGCGACAAACTCTTCGGTGTTGCCGCCGTTGTCCAATGTGCGGTTGTGCAAAGTCAACAAGCGGCACAATTGCTCAAATTCACTCATACAATAAAACCAGACAGGTGGTCCTTGATTATAACAAAAAAACGCAGCCGAAGCTGCGCTTTAAAAAGAGGGGGTGTTAAGTTAACGCCTCAAACGCCGGCTGGGATTGGGCGCAAAAAAGGCCTGAGCTTGCTCTTCCTGTTCCGCGTTGACCGGCCGCGCGCGCTCGGGGTTTTCCAAAAATTCACGATTGTCCCAAGTTTGGGCGGTCACCGACTGCGCAAACCCCGTGCTCCAGGTCACCAAAACACTGTCCTTGCTTTTGCAAATGCCGCGCAGGAAACTGTTTTGGTACACCAGATACTGGGTTTGGCCATCCGCAATGGGGGTGTTCATAAAAATCCTTAAGAGGGGAAGTGAAATGATTATACTCTAAAAAATCCCGCAAACAATATTCAACCTGAGCGACAAATAACTCTACATTTTGCGTCGAGGGGTGCTGGGGGCGGGCGAAGCTGAATTTGTCGCCACCAACAACGCTGTTTTTTCCAAAAATTGGTGGAGTGTCCGTAACAAAGCCCATTGCTCTTTGCTGCTGGGGTTGTGAGCGAGAGCTGGCGGTTCGCTGTGGTTTTTCAAAAAATGGGTCAATGAAATCCGCACACGCGGTCCAAACGTCTCCAACACTATCAGGTTTGAGGTCACGCGTTGAAACAAATCCAAAATCACCAGAGGGATGGGTCTTTGTTTTTCCACAGCGGTTGTCATTCGCTCAAACAAGGTTTTCCAGTTTTGGGTGGTGCTGTGGCCAACCGCGTAATGCAAGATGTAGTTTAAGACAGGAACGCGGCCGTAGACGTTATAGATGTTTTTATTGGTTGTGGCCCAGTTTTCCACCCGTTCCCAGACAATGGCTTGAAACCACGATGTGTGGGAAGGAGGCAAACAGCGCGCCAGCGCCGCAAATTGTTTTCGGCTAAGCTGTTGGGGGCGTGGAGAAAGAAGAATTTTTCGCGCGCTGTCCACCAACGCTGTGACGCCACAGGCGTGTTGCGTTTGTGTCAACACGTCTTGGACGGGGCCACAGGCGTGTTCAATCGAACGCGGGTGGTTGATGGCGTGCCCAAAATAACTGTGTAAAACTTGAGTGGCGCGTTTGGGCTCATGGGCGACGTGAACATTGGGCAACAACTGTTCCAATATCACGCTTGCCACAGAGGTGTAGCCCAATGTGGCGCACAACCGCAACCCCGTCAGCAACGATTCAAAACACAGGTCGTTGGGCGGGCGCTGTTTGGACGACGGAAGAACCTGCCGCGCCCAAAACGCACACACTTCTGGGGGTTGCTTTGTGCAAAGGGTGTGCTCAAAACATTCCGTGGTCCAATAGCTGCGGAGGACAGACGGGTCAGAAAAAGCATTGACCAAAGATTGGGACACTTCCATCGAACCACTGCGCGCGCAGTGCTGAACAACGGCCGCGGTGTCCTCCAGAGAATAGTCCGCCACACATTGAAACACATTGGCGCCTTGGGCAACGCGTTCAACAATGTGTTGCAACACGCTCAAGCGTTGGTGTTTCAATTGTGTGTTCATGCCATCGGCCTCCACAGCTGGGGACGCACTTATATTTTCCGCCCCCGCCGATCTGGGACGTCGGGAATATGATTTAACAACACCTGCCGTTGTTGGGCGTTGCGCATATCATTGGTAAAATTTTGCATTTGGGGTGAGCGGGAATAAGAGAAATTCAACACATACGGGGCCAACAATGGACGCGCGTCCACTGGCAATATCTGATGCAGCAATTCCACGCAGTGTTCCATGTCAAAACTGTCGGCGCGCCACACCTGTTTCATCAAGGTGTTGATTTTTCGAGCGTCCCACTCCACGCCCGCAAAAATTTTTTGACAGAACGAACGGTTCCATTCACCAAACCCCCAGTCGTACCGATCATACGCTGGAGTGTTTTGCGCAATATCCCAGTAAAGTTCTGGGGTTTTGGATTGGTCGGGAAGAATATCCAGCGCCGCGTCAATAAAATACTCATCGCGTTGATGACGCAGGCAATCCACCCACACCTCGGGCGCCACACACAGATTTTTGATTAAATCAAAATCTTTCACCCGAATGGCGCCATACAGAACGTCAAAGGGCGTGCACAAACCGTGCGCCAACCACAGGGGCAGGGATTGGATGTATTGATCCTCTTCTTCTGTGTTGAGGAAAAACGCTTGTATTAAATTGGGCACGCAATCGAGCAAATTGCGCACCGCCTCAACATTCAAAGCTTGCTCTTGAAACACAAATGGTTTTCCGTAACAGTTCTGGTAGTGATTAAAAGCCATTGTTTCCACACACGTCATAAACCGTGAAGCGTTTGTGGGGTTCTCCCACAACGGCGCGACGGTGGAACCAACCAAATCAAACAAGCGCGGGTGCATGAACGCGATATTAAGCAAAACCGCCTGAGAATGTGGGGGCAAATCAACATACAGGTCAAAAGACAGATCCGCCAAAAAGGGTTCCAGATCGTCTATAAGGCGATGCCAGCGCACATCATCCACGCCCCACGGTTCTTTTAAGGACAAGACCTGCTGAAGAAGAGGGTTGGTCCGCAAATTGGTTTCCAAGGGATGATCCATAAAGCCTCACAATCTTCGTTGGGGGGCAACGCTGGAAGACGTTGTCAATTCTTTGGCGATACGACGTTGTTGAGCATAGGCGCTCAATTCTTCGGTCATCTCAAACCCGCCTGTTTCAAAATACGGATCCAACACATCCAATCGTTCCACAGGCAACGCGTCGCGAATTTTAAGAAGGTGGTCGCCCAAAGTGCGGCGGTGCGGGCACGAGGCCATCACTTTGTACAAAGTCTCCTCGTTCCACTCTATTTTTGCCGCCAACAGGCGCACAAACTGAGCGTTTTGTGTTTGAAGAGGCATAAAATCTTCGTTCAACGTCTCACAAAACATCCAACACAAAGTGGTGTTGTCGTCCGTCAAAGACACAAAAGCGTCGAAAAACGCAAGCCGTTTGACAGCGTTGGAAAAATAGTGCGGTCCTCTCTCTCGAACTTGAGAAAAATCAATGGCAATGTGTTGCGCCACCGCCAACAGCAATTCAGGCGTGTCAGATGCTAACGCGTAATCAAGAACAATGTCCTGTTTGTTTTGAGTGATCAACCCCGTCTCAAACAAAGCCGCCAATCCGTCTGCGCCATAGCGTTCAAAATAATTGGTGTTCAAAGCGTTGCGGAAAACAGAGGGAAACAGTCTATAACGCTGAATTAAAAGCGGGTTGGTGCGCAACACAAGGGGGTTGAGAAAAGGGTGGGCCGCCCCAAAGTGCCCGTTTCTCAGTTTTTCGCTGATGTCCGCAAACCATGGCGCGCATTGAGGGTGGGTGAACAGCGGAGAAATAAGGGCCTCTTGTACGGATAAGGTCAAGTCCCCCGCCCGCGTGGCCAATTCGTTTAAGCGGTCCCAATTGTGGTTGTGCAGTTCGGGCAACACAAATTCTTCGAACGCGTTGGGGTACGTGGAAATTGTGGTGAGGGCTTCATCCACCACTTGTTGAAACCCCACAATATCGCGTTTAATGATTTTACTGCTGCTGGCCGCAAGCAGATCACTCAATTCCGCGGGTTGCAAAGACGTGGTTTGCAAATAGATCCCAATCCATTCGCGCCACTGTTCATTGGGGTGTTTCATAAAATCGCAGTAGGTTGCGGGTTCTGTCATAAAAATAGAAGAGGCAATACAGTTACACCAGTGTAGCAAAAAACAGCCGCGGCGGTAGCTGGCTTACATCTTTTTGAGTGAAGCGACTGATTCATTTTGTGGGCCA
>OBJT01000063.1_pt1 | contig 24700 bp, 24 predicted proteins | sample 1519861 | NCBI WGS metagenome assembly OBJT01 (sample SAMN02401118, study PRJEB22541) | soil metagenome, isolate JX
TATAGATTTTTTTTCAAACGGCATATATATTGCTTAGAAGGGATATAAATATTATTGCGGGAGAGAAGTTCTTCAATGAACTCGCCGAAGGAGCAACGACCCCGGAAACTCTCAGGCAGAAGGACTGTAATAATAGACATACAATCTGGAGAGCAGTGCTCAATTTGTAGAAATTTATAAAATCTGATCTACGATATACACTCACCGAAGGGGAAGGCTTAATGATTAATTGGTAATCATCTGCCGAAACTCTCAGGTACCATGACAGATGGGGCTATGCATTAAGGAATGTTCTGCATTTCTAGGAGTTTGCTATGCCACATGTTGTTGTGATTGGTGCGGGGATTACAGGTGTAACGTCTGCTTATGAACTAATTAAGCTAGGTTATCAAGTCACTGTCATTGATCGTCATTTATTTCCAGCAATGGAAACCTCTTTCGCCAATGGGGGGCAATTATCTGCGTGTAATGCTGAAGTTTGGAATCAAAAGGCAACGGTGCTCAAGGGTATCAAATGGATGAGCAAGAAAGATGCACCATTATTGCTCAATCCATCATTCAGTCTGCACAAATATCGTTGGTTAATTGAGTTTTTAACTCATATCAAAGATTATAAAGCCAATACCATTGAAACCGTACGCCTAGCTTTATTGGCAAGACAGCGTTTATTTGAAATTGCAGAAAAAGAAAATATTTCTTTTGATTTGGAAAAACGTGGCATTCTGCATATGTATCATACCAAAGAAGATTTTGAGATCGCGAAAAAGGTCAACGATGTATTGGTTGAAGGAAAGTTAGAGCGGAATGCGATTACACCTGAGGAAATGAAGGCAATTGAGCCGAATTTGACAGGTGATTATTATGGTGGATATTACACAGCTGGAGATGCAACGGGCGATATTCACAAGTATTCAGTGGGTTTGGCAGAAAAAACACAAGAATATGGAGTTAAATATCGCTTTGGTTTGGATGTTGTGGATGTCAAATGTTTGCAAGACAAAGTCCTTATTCAATGTAAAAACAGTTCTGAAAATATGCATCCAGAATCGGATGTCCATACCGAAATTGAAGCTGATCTCGTCTTGGTGTGTGGTGGTGTGGGAAGTTATCAATTGGCGGATCTGCTAGGTGATAGTGTCAATGTCTATCCTGTGAAAGGTTATTCGATCACGGTTCAACTTAAAGATGAGCAAAGTGTCAAAAATGCACCTTGGGTAAGTTTATTGGATGAGAGTGCTAAAATCGTCACCTCGCGATTAGGCGCAGATCGATTCCGTGTTGCAGGCACAGCTGAGTTTAATGGATACAATCGTGATATTCGTGCAGATCGGATTCAGCCTTTAATCAATTGGGTAAATCAAAACTTCGATATCTCGACGGAACATGTTGTGCCTTGGGCTGGTTTGCGTCCAATGATGCCGAATATGTTGCCTGTTGTGAAACAAGGAAAGCAGCCACGCGTATTCTATAATACTGGGCATGGTCATTTAGGATGGACGTTATCGGCTGCTACAGCAGTATTGATTAGTGAAGAGATTTCACGGAAGTTTCCAAACTAAAATTCAAAAAAAGCCGATGTTTAAACATCGGCTTTTGGTTTGTTTAATCATACAAACGATAAATGCCTGTAAAGCGTTCACAACCTTTCTGTTCGGTTCTGACCACTAATAGGGCACGTTGAAAGTCAAACTGATACTGACATTTTTTCTCGTTGTCGATAATTTGGTTTTTTTTATCAGATGTACTATACGCCAGTAGAGACATCGTTTGCGTTTCTAATCGATTGTTTGGGCTGCGATAGGCCGTTCCTTCGATTTTGAGACGGTCTTTATCGAGTTGGTGGATTTGGATGTGCACAGGTTGCTTAGCTAGAGCGCCGTGTTCATATTTTAGATAATGTTGTGTAAGTGTTTGATTGATTGATGTGTAAAAGTTCAAGTCATCCATGCGAGCATCAAACTGTTGTAAGTAACACGTTTTAGATTTGCACTGTTGTAGCTGACGCAACCACATTTCTTGGGTTGCATGCAAAAGTTGCACAGGTGCATCGGTTACTAAATAAGCTGTTAAAAATTTATCATTCAGCTTAAATCTTTGTTCTTCGTATTGCTTAGAACATACATTCTGAAAGTCGGCACGCTGATTTGAACAATCGATTGCTTTAGCAAACGCAAATGTTGAGCATAAACAACTCAATGTGATGATACAGCCCGTTTTCTTTAATTGATTTCTTACAGTGTTCAACAGCATAATCACTTATACTTTCAGTCTAATTTGCTCACTGTACTATAGCGAAATAGAAAGCCTGAATTCAAGATTAGTTCAGTATATTCTAAAAGGAAAATCATATGGTTGCTCAGATTCGAATTGGACAAGGCATCGATGTACATGCTTTTGACGACGGGCAGTATGTTACTTTGGCAGGCATTAAAATACCGCATACACATGGTTTAAAGGCACATTCTGATGGTGATGTAATCCTACATGCGTTGTGTGATGCTTTGTTAGGGGCAATTGCCTTAGGGGATATCGGTCAGCATTTTCCAGACACAGATCCCGAATATAAAGGTGCAGATAGTCGTATTCTACTAAAGCATGTTTATCAATTGATCTTAGATCGTGGTTATCATTTAAATAACGCAGATATTACCGTTGCATGTGAACGACCAAAACTAGCACCACATAATTTAGAAATGCGTCAAAGTATTGCTGATGTATTAGATGTGGATATTACGCAGATTAGTATTAAAGCGACGACCACTGAAAAACTAGGTTTTACTGGCCGTCAGGAAGGTATTTTGGCGAGTGCAGTTGTACTACTTTCACATCAAGCAAAATGATCTGCATTGATCATGGATTGTTGGAGTTCTTGTGTTGCTTTACGACCTTGGAGTTGTAGAGCAATACTGTGAATGAGACCCGTCCATGTTTCATTAGGTTCCCAGATTTCATGTAACAGCGCTTGCGCGGTCGGTAGATCAATATTCATATAAAATTGACGATAGAGATACATCAAGCTACTCACACGCATATTCTTGGCACAATGCAGCCAAACCACTTCATTCTGAACAAGATGATCGATTAAATCTAAAACAAGTAGGCATTGTTCTGAGCAAGGTACATCCCAATCAATAGGAATGTGAATATAGTTAAGACCTAGGTCTAAACAAATTTGATCTTGTTTAACTAAATGATTTTCAGATTTACTTGTTGCGAGATTGATGACAGTGCTGCATCCATACTCTTTAATTAGTTGCAACTCTTCAGTAGAAGGTTGGGCTGAAGTAAAGAGGTGTTCATGCACTGAGGAAAAACTAGGAATTTGTGTGAGTGTTTGTTCTAATGAAGTCATCATGTACGCTATCGCAAGCATTTAATCGTGTCGATAAACTACTATAAGTGTTTTTGTTGGAGTGTTCAATTTAAGCGTATAAATAAAAACAGCACCACGAGGATGCTGTTTATAGGATCAAAGTAAGCGAATACAAGCTTAATCTTTTTTCATATTCTCATTGAGTAAAAATTCCATCAATGCTTTCTGTGCATGTAAGCGGTTTTCTGCTTCATCCCAAACGACCGCATTTTTGTGGTCTAACATGTTTTCAGAAATCTCTTCACCACGATGTGCTGGCAAACAATGCATAAATAAACAATCAGGATGAGCGAGATCCATCAATTGTTCATTGACTTGGAAATCTGCAAATGCTTTTTCACGAAGCTTTTGTTCTTCTTCCTGTCCCATGCTTGCCCATACGTCGGTGACAATCAGGTCGGCATTTACAGCAGCATCTTCTGCTTTGTTAAAGACTTCCACACAATCTGCAAACTCAGCTAGGAATTCTGGTTTTGGCTCATAGCCTTCAGGAGAGGCGATTTTGAGTTTAAAGCCCATCATATGTGCCGCTTCAACATATGAGTTACACATATTGTTGCCATCACCAATCCAAGCGACAGTTTTGCCTTCGATACTGCCACGATGCTCTTGAAACGTTTGCAGGTCGGCAAGGAGCTGGCAAGGGTGATGGTCATCAGTGAGCCCATTGATCACTGGTACTTTCGAATAGGATGCAAAGCGTTCAACAATATCATGACCAAATGTGCGAATCATGACGATGTCAAGCATGCTTGAGATAACACGAGCAGAATCTTCGATTGGTTCACCACGACCAAGTTGTGTATCGCGTGGGGAAAGGAAGATTGCACTGCCACCGAACTGGCAAATACCTGCTTCAAAAGAAATACGTGTACGTGTACTCGACTTCTCAAAAATCATTCCCAAAACTTTACCAGCAAATGGTTGATACAACGTATTGCTATGCTGCATGCGTTTAAGTTCTTGTGCGCGATCTAAAATGCGTTGCAGTTCTAAAGAAGATAGGTCACGTAAAGTTAGAAAATGCCGAAGCGCCATAGCTACTCCCACAATAATTATTGAGTAAAAACAATAATTAATTGTTGTTTGACGGGTGGTGAATAAAAAAGAATTGAATACTATACTACAGCTATTCGAAAATGCAAAAGAATTAGACCTTTTGATGAGCTTTTAAAAACAAATCTACTGAATATTGAATATAATCAAAGATTTCTAGATCATTTTCTGGGATCTTTAAGCCCATTAAAATGCGCCATTCGACATCACGTAAAATACCGAAATACATTGTTGCTGAGTAATGTGGTTGTGTACAGATGATTTCATTTTTGAGATGGGATTGATGTAGTGCACATGCAATTGTATTTTGAACATTCACCGCACATTTATCATAGAAATAATTTGCCAGTTGCGCATCTTTCTGGGTTTGCTCTGTAAACATGCGCATAAATGCAATATTTTCTGGTTTGATAATGTGGTGGTAAAAGCGTTGAAGCGTTTGAGTTAAATAATGATTCAAACTGACACAATCTGGAGAGTAAGGTAAACATACACCATTAAAAAAAACCTCTCTTCGATAATCACAAATCGCAGTAAAAAGTCCTTCTTTATTACCAAAGTATTTATAAATAGAGGCTTTTGATCCTCCAGCATGACTTACGATGTCATCCAAAGAAACATCATCATAACCCTTTTCAAGAAATAGATCGGTTGCACAAAGTAATAGTGCAAGACGACGCTCTTGTCCGCGACGGGTTTGAGGCTGTTCACAGTTTGGGTAACAAATATCTGCCATTGTATTCGGTACTATTGATGGTGGGGTTGCGATTATTATAGCAAAAACCATATGTGTTGTATGGTGTTCTAGAGGAAGTTGTTTTCTCCTGTTAAATAGAAAAAGCGAGCTGATATTGAGCTCGCTTTTTTAATGACTTCTAAGGCTTAGGCTGAACGAATTTCTTCATCGTCATCATCTTCAGTCGAGTCCATGCCAAGCTCTTTAAGTTTACGGGTCAGGGTGTTGCGTCCCCAACCTAAAAGCTCAGCGGCATGACGTTTTCGACCACGGGTTTGCTGTAAAGCTGCTGTGATCAGTGTTCGCTCGAACATCGGTGTTGCAATATCAAGTATTTTCATTTCACCATTTTTGAGTTTTTGGATAGCCCATTGTGCCAATAACTCATCCCAATGATGAACAGCAATTCTTTCCACAATATTAGGATTGCTCGGAACTGTTGAGGCTGCTCCATCATTTGCTGATTTTTGGATCGAAACTTGTTTAAGTTCAGCAGGTAAGTCCTCTGGGTAAACTTCACGACCTGTGATCATTACTGTAAGCCAACGACACGTATTTTCGAGTTGGCGAACGTTACCTGGCCATGGCAACTGCTGCATATAGTCCGTGGTTTCGGTACGTAAAATTTTAGGACTCACGCCGAGTTCTTTACCTGCACGTGCCAAGAAATGCTGTGCAAGCATAGGGATGTCTTCGCTTCGATGAGCAAGTTTAGGAATATGAATACGAATGACATTCAAGCGGTGATATAAGTCTTCACGGAAACGACCTTCATTTACAAGTTTTTCTAGGTCTTGATGTGTCGCTGCGACAATTCGTACATCCACTTTCACAGGAATGTGTCCGCCAACACGGTAGAATTCACCGTCCGCAAGAACACGGAGCAAACGTGTTTGGGTTTCAAACGGCATATCGCCAATTTCATCGAGGAATAAAGTGCCACCATTCGCTTGTTCAAAACGACCTTGATGTTGTGTGTTAGCCCCTGTGAATGCGCCTTTTTCATGACCAAATAACTCGGTTTCAATCAAGTCCTTTGGAATAGCGGCCATGTTTAGTGCAATAAAAGGTTTAGCGCGACGAGGTGAGTGTTTATGCAATGCATGGGCAACCAACTCTTTACCTGTACCAGATTCACCATTGATTAGAACAGTAATATGGGATTGCGATAAACGTCCAATGGCACGAAATACTTCCTGCATAGCAGGAGATTCACCAATAATTTCGGTCGATTGCAGTGGTGAAGCTGTTTTGGTTGCTTCTTGTTGCTGCAATTTATTGATATGTAAGATTGCACGATTAACGAGTGCAAGTGCCTCATCAATATCAAAAGGTTTTGGTAAATACTCAAAAGCACCTGTTTGATAACTAGAGACAGCTGATTCAAGATCAGAATGTGCTGTCATAATAATTACAGGTAAATCAGGGTGTGAGTTCTTAACCTTAGATAAGAATGTTAAACCGTCAATTCCTGGCATGCGGATGTCGGTCAGAATGACATCTGGTGCATCATCATGTAAGCGCTCAAGAGCAGTTTGTGCTTCTTCAAAGTTGGTGACATCAAAACCTTCTTCTTTGAATGTTTTTTCAAGTACCCAACGCATGGCACGATCGTCATCTATAACCCAAATTTTATTTCGTGACATGGTTTGACTCCCAAGGTAGATATAAGCTAAATACGGTTTTTCCAGCAACGGATTGACATTCAATCATTCCGTTATGTTGATGCATAATGTTTTGAGCAATACTAAGCCCCAGTCCCGTACCTTTAGCACGTCCTGTGACCAGTGGATAAAAAACAGACTCCAGAATACTTTCTGGTACGCCTGGTCCATTGTCTTCTATGTCGATTCGGATCGTTGATCGATTTAACACGCCATTAATTGTGACAAGTCGTTGAATCCGAGTTCTTAAAATCAGTTCAGGTTCAGAATCAACAAAGAAATCCTTGTTTTCAGTCATGGCTTGTACTGCATTGACACTAATGTTGAGCATGACTTGAATGAGTTGGTCACGATCAGCCATCACGTCAGGCAATGAAAGATCGTAATCACGAGTGATCTTGATTTTCTTTTTAGTTTGGTTGGTAATTAATGAGCGTACTCGCTCAAGTGGCTCATGCACATTGACATGCTCGTAACTAGGTAGTTGGCGTGAACCAAGCATCGTATCTGCTAGGTTGGTCAGCCGATCTACTTCACTAATAATAATGTCTGTAAATTCACCATAACTATCATCATTTAAGCTGCGAGCGAGTAGCTGAGTTGCACCACGGATTCCAGCCAATGGATTCTTGATTTCATGTGCGACTCCTCGAACGAGTTGACGAGCAACTTGATGCTGTTGAACTAGATTTTCTTCTTTCGAAATTTTCAGCATGCGATCAATCGGGTTGAGCTCAATTAAAAGTAAACTAGATTGATTTTTACCTGTATTGAGTTGTGAAACTGTATAATCGACATGGATGGATTTGAAGTTGACATTTATTACAGCTTCACGACGAGTGTAATGTTGTCCGCTTTTCAAGGTATTTAATAAAGCTTCATAGGTGTTAAATGGATCATCATGCGCATGTAATAGATTTAACACAGGCTGACCCGATGCACGTAGCAAACTAATATCAAATAATGCTTCACATGCTGAATTTAAATAAAAAATATTAAGCTGACTATCGACCAATAAAATGGCAGTTGTTAGGTTATCGACCAGTAGTCGATAGTCGATAGTGTTATGTTGATCCATTTGTGAATCGTCCTGTTTTAAAATGGCGCAATTAAATATCAATTTGAATAGATTGCCATTAACTTCTTAAATGTACGTTATGCAAAATGCAAGCCAACTTTGTATTGGCTAATTTTCAATAGCTTATTGATGAATACATCCATTTATACGGTATTTTTCACATAGATAGGATGATTTAATAATTTTATCATGTTCCAAAATGGTGCATGTGTGGATTTTTATCAAAACTTTGGTTGTATTTTGGTGCATTACACAAAGAGATGGCTTTGTAGCTATGCGTAAGGCGAGAAAAGACATACAATACGCCGATTCAAGTGGAGCGCAGATTCATGAAGACCCCCAAAGTCGGTTTTGTATCTTTAGGTTGTCCTAAGGCATTGGTAGATTCTGAACGAATTTTAACTCAGTTAAAGACTGAAGGTTATCAAGTTGCATCAGATTATGATGGTGCAGATTTGGTTGTGATTAACACCTGTGGTTTTATTGAATCTGCAGTACAAGAGTCTTTAGATGCGATTGGCGAAGCCATGAGCGAAAATGGTCGAGTGATCGTAACAGGTTGCCTAGGTAAGGACGAAGATAAAATCCGCCAAATGCACCCAAATGTTTTAAAAGTAACAGGTGCTGCGGCATATCAAGATGTGATGGAAGCTGTACATGAGTATGTACCAGCACCACCAAAACACAATCCATTTATTGATTTAGTTCCTGAGCAAGGTGTGCGTTTAACGCCAAAGCATTATGCTTACTTGAAAATCTCAGAAGGATGTAACCACCGTTGTACATTCTGCATCATCCCAAGTATGCGCGGTGACTTGGTTTCTCGTCCTGTAGGTCAGGTGCTCGATGAAGCAGCAGCGCTTAAGCGTGCGGGCGTAAAAGAAGTTTTGGTGATTTCCCAAGATACTTCTGCATATGGTGTAGATACTAAGTACAAGTTGGATTTTTGGAATGGGCAGCCAGTCAAAACCAAATTCTATGATATGTGTGAGGCACTTGGTCAATTAGGCATATGGATACGTTTACATTACGTTTATCCTTATCCACATGTGGATGCTGCGATTGATTTAATGGCACAAGGCAAAATTTTACCTTATTTAGATATCCCTTTTCAGCACGCCAGTCCGCGCATCTTAAAATTGATGAAGCGACCAGCTCACAGTGAAAATACATTAGAGCGCCTTAAATTGTGGCGTGAAAAATGCCCTGAATTGGTGATTCGTTCTACTTTTGTTGTTGGTTTCCCTGGCGAAACAGAAGAAGATTTTCAAATGCTCTTAGATTGGTTGAAAGAAGCACAACTTGATCGTGTTGGATGCTTTACATATTCGCCAGTTGAAGGTGCGACAGCAAATGATTTGCCAGATCATGTACCAGAAGAAGTAAAACAAGAACGCTATGAACGTTTTATGGAAGTTCAGCAGCAAATTTCGGCTGCTAAATTACAAAAGCGTATTGGTCAGCGAATGATCGTGTTAGTTGATAGTTTGGAAGAAGAGTTCCCAGTTGCAGTCGCACGTTCGTATGCTGATGCACCAGAGATTGATGGTAATGTTTTTGTTGAAGATATTGACAAGAGTGTAATTCAAGCAGGTAATTTGCTTGAGGTCGAAATTACAGATGCGGATGAATATGATTTATTTGCAAAGTTAATTGCGATTAAATCTACTTAATGTTGAATGAGATATAAAGAATAATTTTTGAGATTGGTCGGTTTGGAGTAACAGTATGTCAACGTCTAAAAATCCACGTTATGCGCGAATTTTGCTAAAGCTTTCGGGTGAAGCTTTAGCTGGAAATAAAGATATGGGTATCGATGCCCAAGTTCTAGATCAAATGTCACTTTCAATTGCGCACCTAGTTGGTTTGGGTGTTCAGGTCGGTATCGTGGTTGGTGGTGGTAATTTATACCGCGGTAGCCAATTGCAAAAAGACGGCTTGGTTGGACGTGTAACTGGCGATCAAATGGGAATGTTGGCAACCGTTATGAATGGCCTAGCAATGCGAGATGCATTGGTTCGTCGCAATATTAAAACCCGTTTAATGTCAGCTTTGTCGATCGGAACAGTGGTGGAGTCATATTCTAGTCGCGATGCGATTCGCCATTTAAGTCAAGGCGAGGTTTGTGTTTTTGTAGCAGGCACAGGCAATCCATTCTTTACAACTGATACTGCGGCTTGCTTGCGTGGTATTGAGATCGAAGCGAATTTGATCTTAAAAGCAACCAAAGTTGATGGTGTATATAATAAAGATCCAAGTAAATATGATGACGCTGTAAAATATGACAATCTGACTTTTGATCAAGTGCTTGATGAAAAGCTGGGTGTAATGGATCTTACCGCAATTTGTTTATGTCGTGACCATAATGTGCCATTACAAGTCTTTGATATGAACAAATCTGGTGCATTGCTTTCCGTCGTAATGGGCGAAAAAGAAGGAACTCACGTTACGAACTAATGTACGTAAGCCTGAAAGCTCTTTATACTACGCATAATTTTTTTGTAATATCTCATGAATAAGTAAGGAAGATCATATGATTAACGATCTTAAAAAAGACGCAGAAGACCGTATGAATAAGTCACTTGACTCGTTAGAACATGGTTTTGCCAAGGTTCGTACTGGACGTGCTCACCCATCAATTTTAAATGGTGTGATGGTTCCTTACTATGGTTCTGATGTTCCGCTTAACCAAGTTGCAAACATTGGGCTTGAGGATTCACGTACTTTACTCGTGCAACCATTCGAACGTTCAATGGTTTCTGCAATTGATAAAGCGATACGTGAGGCAGGTTTAGGATTGAATCCTATTACGGCTGACGCTATTCGGGTACCAATGGCAGCATTGACGGAGGAAACTCGTCGCGATATGCAAAAAGTTGCACGTAATGAAGCTGAAAATGCAAAAGTGGCGATTCGAAATATTCGTCGTGATGTATTGGGTGATATCAAAGCATTATTGAAAGAAAAAGAAATTTCTGAAGATGATGATCGTCGTGCATCAGATGAAATTCAAAAAATTACGGATAAATTTGTTGCCGAGGTTGATAAGCGTCTTGCAGCGAAAGAAGCAGAATTGATGAAGGTCTGATTTATGACCTCATCAGAAGAACATCATCCTCCTCAACATGTTGCCATCATTATGGATGGCAACAATCGTTTTGCTAAAAAAAAGCAAATGCAAAAAGGCGATGGACATCGTGAGGGTAAAAATGTCCTAGATCCTGTCGTTGAACACTGTAAAAGATCAGGTGTACGTGCTTTAACTGTTTTTGCATTTTCAAGTGAAAATTGGAATCGACCACAATATGAGGTTGATTTACTCATGCAGTTGCTCAAAGAAACAATCTATGAGCAGCTTCCTCGTATGGAAAAATTCAATATTGCATTACGTTTTATTGGTGATCGATCTAGATTATCAGAAGAATTACGGGATTTGATGCAAGACGCGGAGCAGAAAACAGCTGCGTTTGATTCTATGACACTTTCTATTGCAATTAGTTATGGTGGTATGTGGGATATGGCACATGCTGCAAAATCTATTGCTGAAGATGTGGTTGCAGGAAAGCTCCAAACAGATCAGATAAATGTTGATTTATTTGATAAATATGTCAGTCTAAATGATTTACCAGCTGTCGATTTGTTGATTCGTACAGGCGGTGATTATCGTTTGTCTAACTTCTTGCTGTGGCAGGCGGCCTATGCGGAGTTGTATTTTACCGATACTTTATGGCCAGAATTTACCATAAAGGAGTTAGATCACGCATTTCGTGTTTTCTCAGGGCGAGAAAGACGTTTTGGTAAAACCTCTGAACAAATTCAACAAGCGAAAATAGAGAATTAATAATGTTTGAGCGGATTATTACCGCATTGGTGTTAGTTGCAGTTGTTTTAAGTTGCATGTTTGCAACGCAATCACATTATCCAATGTTTGTGCTTATGATTTTAGCTGCGGGGGTAGCAGGTTATGAGTGGTTTAAACTCATGCCTCGTGTTCAAACGACTGCCTCAAAACCCAAAGCATGGGTGTATGGTGGCTTTGTCGCACTGGTTTCGACACTTGCATTGTTTTATGATGATGTTGCACTGTTACTTTGGGCTGCATCTATTCTCACTTGGCTAGGTAGTATTTATTGGGTGAGGAATTATCCCGAATCTGATAATTGGTACAATCCGTCATTATATCTTATTGGCTTTATCTTAATTTCAGCTGCGGTTACAGCGCTATATGCGGTTTGGCATAGTTCACCATGGTGGTTAATGTATTTGTTCCTTTTGGTTTGGGGCGCAGATAGTGGGGCTTATTTTGTGGGTCGTAAGTTTGGTCAAAAGAAACTTGCACCTTCAGTCAGTCCAAATAAATCACTAGAAGGTTTGTATGGTGGTATTGCAACAACTGTAATTATTATGTTGGTTGTTCAATATTTCTATCTAAATCTAACAATTGTACAGTTGATCCTATTTTTAATGCTCTCCATCATTACTGTATTTGCGTCAGTTTTAGGTGACTTATTTGAATCTATGATTAAGCGTCGTGCAGGTATTAAAGATTCTGGACGCGTGTTGCCAGGTCATGGTGGTGTGCTTGATCGTATTGATTCTTTACTTGCAGCCGCTCCGATTTTTGCAGCTGGAATGTATATTTTAAAACTTATTGGTGTAGATCTTTAGATGACTCAAGCTGTATGTATATTGGGTGTTACGGGCTCAATTGGACAAAGTACTTTAAGAGTATTACAACAACACCCAGATCAATACTCAGTATTTGCAGTTTCTGCTTATAGTCGTTTAGATGAACTTTTAGAAATTTGTAAACAATTTCATCCGAAAGTTGTTGTGGTTCCAAATAAAAAAGCATTGGAATTACAACAAAGATTCAAGCAAGAAAATTTAAACAATATTGAAATATTAACCGATGAAGCAGGTCTTGTTGCAATAGCTGAGCATTCAGAAGTAGATATTGTGATGGCAGCAATCGTCGGTGCTGCTGGGCTTTTGCCAACCTTGGCTGCGGTCAAGGCAGGCAAGCGTGTATTACTTGCGAATAAAGAGTCACTGGTGATGTCTGGTGATATCATGATGCAAGCTGCTAAGCAACATAATGCATTGTTATTGCCCGTAGACTCCGAACATAATGCAATTTTTCAATCACTTCCACATGATTATTTAGATGCTGAAAGAACGGGACAACCTCAGTTAGGTGTTTCTCGTATCCTATTAACAGCATCAGGTGGTCCATTTTTAAATCATTCGTTGGAACAATTATCCAAGGTCACTCCTCAACAAGCGTGCAAGCATCCGAATTGGTCGATGGGGCAAAAGATTTCTGTTGATTCTGCAACTCTGATGAATAAGGGGTTGGAATTGATAGAGGCGTGTCATTTGTTTTCAATATCCGAACATTTTGTTACAGTTGTTGTCCATCCACAAAGTATTATTCATTCGATGGTGCAATATGTGGATGGTTCGACTTTGGCACAAATGGGTAATCCTGATATGTGTACACCAATTGCACATGCATTGGCTTGGCCAAAACGTTTGGCAACAGATGTTCCAGCGTTAAATTTATTTGATACGGCACAGCTTGATTTTCAAGCACCTGATATTATTAAGTTTCCTGCATTGGATTTAGCTCGTCAAGCGATGCGCGCAGGCGGTTTGGCACCAACGATCTTAAATGCTGCGAATGAAATTGCTGTTTCGGCTTTTTTGCAGCATAAAATTAAGTTTACAGCGATTCCTGAAGTTGTTGGACATACTTTACAAGTTGTACAAAACGCTAAAGCAGAAAATATAGACATCATTTTGCATACTGATATGATCGCTAGACAAGTTGCAGAGACGTATATTGTGGATATAGGGGGCTAAATCGTATGAATGCACTATTTATGATTGTTGCAGCGATTTTATTACTTGGTCCACTTATCGCTATTCATGAATTTGGTCATTATTGGGTTGCTCGTAAATTAGGTGTCAAAGTCTTGGTTTATTCCATTGGTTTTGGTCCTACGTTATTGAAATGGCAATCCAAAAAATCAGGTATTCAATATCAGCTTTCTGCATTACCTTTGGGCGGTTACGTCAAAATGCTCGATGAGCGTGAGGGAAATGTCGCTGAAAAGGATCTTCCTTATGCATTTAATCGACAATCACCTTGGAAAAGGATTGCGATTGTTGCAGCAGGACCACTGGTTAACTTGATTTTTGCTGTATTACTGTTCTGGATTTTATTTTTACCCGCTCAGGAACAATTGAACACACGCATTGGCAAGATCATGCCGGATACTGTTGCTGCACAGGTTGATTTACAGGTGGGTGACAAGGTGGTTGCTGTTGATGGTCAGTCAACACCAACTTGGGAAAAACTAAATTTTGCATTAATTAACCGTATTGGTGAGTCTGGGCAGGTTTCAGTCGTTGTAGACCGTGAGGGTTCTGAAAAACAATTTAATTTGCCGATTCAGAACTTCCTTAAAGATCAAAGTCAGTCTCCTTTGGATGCATTGGGGTTTTTACCTTATCGGCCGATGATTCCAGCAATAGTAAAAGAGCTGACTACTGATGGCGCTGCAATACGTCAAGGCATGAAAGAGGGTGATCGAATTGTTGCGATTAATAATGTCGCAATGAATGACTGGTTTGATGTGGTTAATGTAGTACAAAACTCTCCAGAAAAATTGCTGAACATAGATGTAATGCGTCAAGGTGAATTGGTTCATTTACAGATGATCCCTCGTGGTCAACGTGACAATATGGGTAACGTTACGGGTGTTTTGGGTGTTAAAAGTGATGCAGGTAAAGTCACGATACCAAATGAATATAAGCAAACAATTCAGTACACACCTTTAGAGGCTTTAGGTGTTGCTTTTGATAAAACAGTGCAACTTTCACAGATGATTTTTAATTCGATCGTTAAAATGATTCGAGGATTGATTGGTCTGGATAATTTATCTGGTCCAATTACGATTGCTAAAGTGGCTGGACAAAGTGCGGAAATGGGATGGCAAACTTTTATTTCCTTTATGGCACTTATGAGTGTGAGCTTGGGGATTTTAAACCTGTTGCCAATTCCTATGCTTGATGGTGGTCATCTGGTTTATTACTTTATCGAGATCATCCGTGGAAAACCTGTTTCTGAACAAATACAGATATTGGGTCTAAAAGTTGGTATGTTACTGCTCGGTAGCATGATGCTTTTGGCTTTATTTAACGACTTCATGCGTTTATAAAAACGCAAATGGAATTTAACTTACTGGAAAATATATGGGCATGCGTCACACACATTTATTAATGCCTTTGGCACTGGTTAGTGCGATGGCAGTGGTACAACAAGCATACGCAGCAGATGAGTTTCTTGCACGAGATATACGAATTGATGGGCTAGTGCGTTTAACACCTGCAAGTATCTATTCGATGTTACCAATAAATAGTGGTGATCGTGTAAGTGACCCAATGATCGCGGAAGCAATTCGTAGCTTATATGCTTCGGGTTTGTTTGATGATATCAAGGCATATAAGCAAAATGATGTTTTGGTCTTCAACGTTGTCGAGCGACCAGTTATTTCAAAACTCGAATTTAAAGGCAATAAACTCATTCCTAAAGAAGCTTTAGAGCAAGGCTTAAAGAAAATGGGTATTGCTGAAGGAGAGGTTTTCAAAAAATCTGCGTTACAGATTATTGAAACTGAACTAGAGCAACAATATACCCAACAAGGGCGTTATGATGCTGATGTGACGGTTGAAACCGTAGCACGACCAAATAACCGTGTTGAGTTGATGTTGAATTTCAACGAAGGTACTGCAGCAAAAGTTTTCGATATCAATATTATCGGCAATACAGTATTTAGTGATAGTGATATTAAGCAAGCCTTTGCGGTAAAAGAAAGTGGTTGGGCTTCTATTGTTACCCGTAATGACCGCTATGCACGTGAGAAAATGGCAGCAAGCTTAGAGGCTTTACGTGCACTGTATCTCAACAAGGGTTATATCAATTTTAATATTATTAATTCACAACTAAATATCAGTGAAGATAAAAAGAATATCTTTATTGAAGTTTCAGTAGATGAAGGCAGTCAGTTTAAGTTTGGTGAAACCAAATTTTTAGGTGATGCACTTTATAAACCAGAAGAGTTGAATGCCTTAAAGCTTTATAAAGATGGTGAGACTTATTCGCAAGAGCGTGTAAATGCGGTTAAGCAATTATTACTGCGTAAATATGGTAATGCAGGTTATTACTACGCTGAAGTCAATGTCGTTCCAGATATTAACAATGAAACTGGTATTGTTAATCTAAATTACTATGTGAATCCTGGGCAGCAAGTTACAGTTCGTCGTGTTAACTTTTCAGGAAACAATAAAACTGCTGACGAAGTCTTACGCCGCGAAATGCGTCAGATGGAAGGTGCTTTAGCAAGTAACGAAAAAATCGACCTATCTAAAATTCGTTTAGAACGTACTGGTTTCTTTAAAACAGTAGATGTAAAACCTATTCGTGTTCCGAACTCGCCAGACCAAGTTGATCTGAATGTTGCCGTAGAAGAGCAACACTCAGGTACAACTACACTTGCTGTGGGTTATTCACAAAATGGTGGTGTGACTTTCCAAGCAGGTTTAAGTCAAACCAACTTTATGGGTACTGGTAATCGTGTTGCGATAGATCTTTCTCGTTCAGAGACACAAGATTACTACAACTTAAGTGTGACTGATCCATACTTTACGATTGATGGTGTAAGTCGTGGTTACAATGTTTATTACCGTAAGACAAAGCTGAATGAAAACTATAACGTTAACAACTACGTCACGGATAGTATAGGTGGTAGTTTAAGTTTTGGTTATCCAATTGATGAAAATCAGAGTTTAAGTGCTTCACTTGGTATTGATCAGACTAAAGTCAGAACTGGTCCAAGTGTATCGACTTATATTCGTGATTATTTACTTGCAAATGGTGGTAAGGCAACAGGTAGTAGTACTTATTGTCCAGAGGATGAGTTAACTAAGGATGATCAAGGGAATTATACTGGTGAGTGTAATGCTGGGCAAGAAAGAGAGTATTTCAATGCTTTTGAAGGTGAGTTCCTGACTTATATGCTTAATTTAGGTTGGTCGTACAATACACTCAATCGCCCGGTATTCCCGACTTCAGGTATGTCGCATCGTGTTGGTCTTGAGGTAGGTCTTCCAGGCAGTGATGTGGATTACCAAAAACTAACCTATGACGCTCAAGCATTTAAATCACTCGGCGCCGGCTTTGTTCTCCGCGGTTACGGAAAGTTAGGTTATGGCAATGATTTACCATTCTATAAAAACTTCTATGCAGGTGGTTATGGTTCGGTGCGTGGTTATGATAACAGTTCATTAGGGCCTAGATACCCAAGTGTGATTTTCCAAGAAACAAACCGGAATGACCCTGATCCAGAGGAAGTGGGTGGTAATGCACTTGTTCAGTTTGGTACTGAATTGGCATTACCAGTGCCATTCAAAGGTGATTGGGCACGCCAAGTGCGTCCAGTCATATTTGCTGAAGGTGCACAAGTTTTCGATACCAAATGTGATATTTCAAACAGTGCTTATGGTGATCAAGGTATGACCATTAATGGGCAAAAAATTACCGATGTTAAGCAATACTGTAAAGATAATTACGGTTTAGATTTTGGAAATTTACGTTATAGCGTAGGCGTTGGTTTTACATGGATTACCATGATTGGACCTTTATCACTGAGCTATGCTTACCCGCTTAATGATAAGAAGGGTGATGATACTAAATCAATCCAATTCGAAATTGGTCGTACTTTCTAAGTACGACCTCGGTTAAATTTGTAAAATATATAAAGGACGGACTCATGAAAACATTAACAGCACTGGTATTCGGTTTGGGTTTAACTGTATCAGCTTTTAGTAATGCTGCTGGTATAGCAGTGGTAGACTTAGCAAAAGTTGTTGAAAGCAGCACTTATCTCAAACAACAAAATGCAAGCTTAGGTCAGTCAGTAAAACCAACATCGACGAAGTTAGAGCAGTTAGGCAAAGAAATTGAGACTTTACAGCAACGTGCTCAATCGGCAAATCAAGCGGATTTGCAGAAACTTTCGGCTCAGTACCAAGCAAAAGTGAATGAATTCAATACGACACAACAAAGCTTGCAGACTAAAGTTCAGTCAACTTTGCAAACGATGAATACCACTTTTGAGAATCGTGTGAAGCAAGCAGCTGAACAATTGCGTAAAGAGAACAATTTAGACTTTATTTTGAATAAAAATTCTACGATTGCCTCTGACGCTCAGTATGATTTAACTGATAAAATGATTCAAAAGGTCAATGCAATGAAATAATCAATGAATAGACGTAGTTACCGTTTAGAAGAAATTGCTCACCTTGTACAAGGTGAGTTTTTTGGTGAAAAAGACTTCGAAATTTTTAACTTAGCAAGTTTAGAACAAGCACAAAGTCAGCACATAAGTTTTGTAAATGGTGATAAGTATTTAGCACAGGCTGAGTCAAGTCTTGCTGGCGTTTATATCGTCACACCGACATTAAAAGAGCAATTGAAAGATAAGAAAAACTTTATTGTTGTTGAAAATCCTTATTTAGCTTTCGCAATGTTGACCCATGTTTTTGCAAAAAAGATAACTCAACGTGGAATTGAAAGCACAGCCCAGATCCATCCTTCAGCTATCATCGCAGATGATGCCTATATTGGTCATTATGCTGTAATTGGTGAAAACTGTGTGGTTGGTGCTAACACTGTTATTCAAGCTCACGTATATTTAGATGATCATGTTGAAGTGGGCAAAGATAGTTTCATTGATACTCATGTGACGATCACAGGCGAAGCAAAACTTGGTGATCGTGTTCGTATTCATGCAAATACAGTGATTGGCTCTGAAGGTTTTGGTTTTGCACCATACCAAGGAAAATGGCATCGAATTGCCCAGTTGGGTTCTGTTCGTATCGGAAATGATGTTCGTATCGGTTCAAATTGCAGCATTGATCGTGGTGCTTTAGATGACACAATTTTAGAAGATGGTGTCATTATTGATAACCTTGTGCAAATCGCTCACAATGTACAGATCGGTGAAAACACTGCGATAGCAGCAAATTGTGGTATTGCAGGAAGTGCGAAGATTGGCAAAAACTGCATACTTGGTGGGGCGAGTGGGGTTGTTGGACACCTAGAAATCACAGATAATGTGACACTTACAGCAATGTCAATGGTCACAAAAAATATTTATGAAGCTGGAACTTATTCTTCAGGAATGGGACTTTTTGAAAATAAGCACTGGAAAAAGACGATTGTACGTTTAAGACAATTAGCAGATGTGCCATTGACCCAAATAATGAAAAGACTGGATCATATGCAAGCTCAATTAGAGTCCCTTGAATCAACCTTAAAGTTACGTAAATAATTTATTATGACCGAGTCTACATTACCAGCATTTACAATGCCTGAATTACCAATGGATATTCTCACCATTCGTGAATATTTACCGCATCGTTATCCTTTTTTATTGGTTGACAGAGTAACAGACGTTACAGAGAACAGCATCGTTGGCTATAAAAATGTGACGATCAACGAGGAGTTTTTCCAAGGGCACTTTCCAGCTTACCCAATTATGCCTGGTGTTTTAATCATTGAAGCATTAGCGCAAGTCTCTGGTATTCTGGGTTTTGTACTCACAAACCAAAAGCCAAAAGCAGGTTCATTATTTTTATTTGCCGGTGCAGAAAAAATAAGATTTAAGAAACAGGTTGTTGCGGGTGACCAGCTTGTCTTAAAATCTGAACTTGTGATGCAAAAACGTGGCATTTACAAGTACAATTGTACTGCAAGTGTTGACGGCATTGTTGCGGCAACAGCTGAGATTATTATTTCACACCAGAAAATTGAGCAGGCATGAGTAGTCAAAATTTAATACATCCTACAGCAATTATTGATCCGTCTGCAGAAATCGCATCTGATGTGCAGATCGGACCTTATTGTATTGTGGGCCCAAATGTAAGTATTGACACAGGTACAAAATTACACTCACATGTAGTGATTGGTGGTTTTACACGGATTGGTAAAAATAACGATATTTTTCAATTCGCAAGTGTTGGGGAAATCTGCCAAGATCTGAAGTATAAAGGCGAAGAAACTTGGTTAGAAATTGGGGATCACAACACGATTCGTGAGCATTGCACATTACACCGCGGTACTGTACAGGATCAAGGTCTGACTAAAATTGGTAGTCATAACCTTTTTATGGTCAATACGCACATTGCACATGACTGTATTATTGGTGATCACAATATTTTTGCCAACAACGTGGGGATTGCTGGACATGTACATGTGGGAAATCATGTCATTGTTGGTGGCAATGCCGGTGTACATCAATTCTGTCGAATCGATTCATATAGTATGATTGGTGGCGCTGCGTTGATCCTGAAAGATGTGCCTGCTTATGTGTTAGCTTCTGGTAATCCTGCACATGCGCATGGTTTAAATATCGAAGGTATGCGACGTAAAGGTTGGTCTAGAGAAACGATTCAGGGGCTAAGAACTGCATACAAACTGATTTATAAATCAGGTTTGACAACTGAACAAGCAATTGAGCAAATTCGAAATGAGATTTTAGGCTCAGTTTCAGAAGCGCAGTTGTTGATTGACTCATTAGAACAATCAACACGTGGCATCGTACGATAATTTATTGGTCATTTAAAAAGACACCTCGGTGTCTTTTTTTATTTGTACAATTTAAGGTTCAACCTCAACATATTGCTGTCGATATTGCTTAGGTGATAATTCAAAAGTTCGTTTAAATGCTTGGCTGAAAGCCGTTTCAGATGAATAGCCCACTTTATTGGCGATGACTTGTATTGAGTAGTTGCTTTTACGTAAATATTGGCTTGCTAGGCGCATACGATGCTGTTGTAGATAGGCGAGAGGAGACTCACCAATTACTTCATGGAATAAACTCGCAAACTTCGAGCGTGACATACAGCACTGCTCTGCAAGGGATTCGACAGTCCAAGCATCTTCCGGATGATTGTGAATTGCTGCGAGACTATTACTAAGCTCGGGGTGATTTAATGCACTAAGCCAGCCATGTTGACTCGAAATTTGTTGAATATGGTCGCGGATACATTTGATCAGTAAAATATTAACTAGATGATCGATAATAATATCTCGACCTGCTTGAATATTTTGAGTCTCTAATGCCAGAAAATGTAATCCAATTTGCAGCCATTCAGGCGCTGTATTATCACCTTGTTGAATATGAATGAGTGAGGGTAGAGCTTGAATAAATGGACGAGCCATAATCGTATCAATTTGACATCGAATGGTAAGTATCAGATTTTTTTCAGATGACTCTGTACCAAACTCAACTGCTTCTTCACGATGACCGTCAAACAATTTTGAGATATCAACCGCATCAATAAGCTTGGTGATGGCATTATCTGCGCCTGTATGTGCCTGTCCCGATGGGATTAAGACAATTTCACCTGCATGTGCGACGAGATTATTCTGCGCATCAATTTGAATATATACTGAACCGACTAAAACAATGTGTACGATCAAAGCAGCTTGATCTTGGCAAATGAATCCCCATTCTCCTTGTGTTTTCAAATAGATATATTCAGTGTGATTTAAATGAATATCTGCAAAAATTTTACTTAAGGCGTCCATATGCGTTTTATTTAATGTATGTAATTTAAATTATAGAGAGCTATTGTAATAACTCAATATGTGTTTTTAGGACAAAAACAGGGGGGATTACGCCAAAGACTTATACATAGGTTTTTTGGACGCTTGCAACTGTCATCACCTTCATAATTCTTCAAAATATACATATATATACGAAGACATGGATACGACGATGAATGCGCCAGTAAATGTTAGTCAAGAACTTACGCCAGTAAGCATTCCAAAATCAAAAACTGAATTGGATCGTAAACGTTATCTATGGGCCATCAGCCCAGCTTTACCTGTAATTGGAATTGGAATTTTAGCAGGTTATCAATTTGCACCACGTCCCCTAAAGAAAATTTTTGCTTTGGGCGGACCGATTGTTTTACATATTGTCATTCCAACAATTGATACGATTATTGGTAAAGATGCGAATAATCCAAGCGATGAAGATATTAAATTGCTGGAAAAAGATCCGTATTATTCTCGCTTAGTAAAAAGCTTTATTCCATTACAATATGCTGCAAACTTATATGCATGTTATTTAACAAGCCGAAAAGAAACCTCTTTTCTTGATAAAATTTTGCTTGGTGTTTCAATGGGTGCGATCAATGGTATCGCCATTAATACGGCACACGAGTTGAGTCATAAACATGATCGTATTGATCATATTCTTTCTCACTTAGCATTGGTACCTACAGGTTATAACCATTTCCGTGTTGAGCATCCTTATGGGCATCATAAGCGTGCCGCAACTCCTGAAGATCCAGCGTCTTCACAAATGGGGGAGACTTTTTACGAATTTTGGCCACGTACAGTGATTGGTTCTTTTAAATCTGCAATTGAGATTGAAACCAATCGTTTAAAACGTAAAGGCAAAGAGTTCTGGTCTACAGAGAATGAGTTGTTACAAGGTTGGGGCATGAGTGCTGCATTTCATGGTTCAATGGTTGGTTTATTTGGAAAAGGAGTAATTCCATATTTAGCAACTCAAGCATTTTATGGCATTAGTTTATTTGAAATTATTAACTATATTGAACACTATGGTTTAAAACGTCAAAAAGATGCAAACGGCAAGTATCAACGTACAATGCCAGAGCATAGCTGGAACAACAATAATATCGTAACGAACTTATTCTTGTACCAATTGCAACGTCACTCGGATCATCATGCTTATCCAACTCGTCCATTCCAAGCTTTACGTCATTTTGATGAGGCACCAGAGTTGCCAAGTGGTTATGCAAGTATGCTTCTACCAGCATTGATTCCACCTTTATGGTTCAAAATGATGGATAAACGTGTTGTTGATCACTACAAAGGTGATTTAAACAAAGCGAACATTTATCCAAAACGTCGTGCAAAAATTTTCAAAAAATTTGGCGGGGTTGATCAATCACTAGTACAAACGTCTACGGAAACTACAGACTAATACTAAAATTTGAGGTCTGTTAATATTTACAGACGCTCATCATGTTCCAAGCACTGTTCAGCAATGATCAGTGCTTTTTTCTTGTATTAAAAATTTAAAAAACAACGGTTTTTGCAAATTCTTATTGTATATCTATATAACCTAGAATCAAAACAGCACTTACAATCGATTTTACGAGGCGATGATGACAAAACATTATGATTATATTGCGATTGGCGGCGGTAGTGGTGGGATTGCATCAGTTAATCGTGCTGCAATGTATGGAAAGAAATGTGCATTGATTGAGAAAAGTGAAATTGGGGGGACGTGTGTAAACGTGGGATGTGTGCCTAAGAAAGTGATGTGGTATGCAGCACATGTTGCGGAGACGATACAGAAATATGCACCAGACTATGGATTTAATGCACATGTTGAATCATTTGATTGGCAGCATTTAATTAAAAATCGGCAAGCTTATATACAAAGAATTCATAAGTCTTATCAAAATAGCCTAAGCAGTAATAAAGTGGATCTTATACAAGGTGAGGCGACTTTTATTGATACTCATACGATTGAGGTTAATGGTGACCGGCTCACTGCGGATCATATTTTAATAGCTACAGGGACACAGCCATCATTACCTGATATTGAAGGGGTTGAATATGGAATTGACTCTAATGGCTTCTTTGATTTATCTGATTTACCTAAAAGAATAGCTGTTATAGGTTCTGGCTATATTGCGGTTGAACTTGCTGGGGTACTCAATACATTAGGTTCCGAGGTCGGGCTATTTATCCGTCAGAATCGACTAGTACGTCGTTTTGAATCATTTATTAGTGAAACACTTATGACTGTGATGCAAACAGATGGTATTACGGTACACACGCAAGCTGTTCCTAAAAAAGTCACAAAAAATGGGAATGGTTCGGTGGTGCTTCATTTAGAAAATGGTGAAAGTCATACGATCGATTGTCTTATCTGGGCAACAGGTCGAGAACCGAATACAGCAAGTTTAGCGCTAGAAAAAGCGAATATTGAGCTTGATGATAGGGGCTATATCAGCGTTGATAAATTCCAGAATACATCGCAAGCGGACATTTATGCTGTAGGGGATATTACTGGAAAAATGGAACTTACACCTGTTGCTGTGGCGGCAGGACGTCGATTATCAGAACGACTTTTTAATAATAAACCTGAAGAACATTTAGATTATGAAAATATTCCTACAGTGGTCTTTAGTCATCCGCCTATAGGTACTGTTGGAATCACTGAAGATGAAGCGGTAGATCAATATGGTCAGGAAGCTGTAAAGGTATACAACACCTCTTTTACGGCTATGTTTAGTGCAATTACTGAACATCGTCAACCTACGAAGATGAAGCTAGTTTGCGTGGGTAAGGATGAGAAAATTGTGGGGATTCATGGTATTGGATTTGGGATGGATAAAATTCTACAAGGCTTCGCTGTTGCACTAAAAATGGGGGCGACTAAGAAAGATTTTGATAATACCGTTGCGATTCATCCAACATCTGCCGAAGAGTTTGTGACCATGAGATAAAGTATTAATGAAATGTAAAGGCTAAAGGACGTTATAAAAACGTCCTTTAGCCTGTCAGAAGAGGAAATTATTTTAATTCGCTCGATGATTTACCCAATTCACGACGCGCGATAATCAATTGCTGAATCTGTTGTGTACCTTCAAAAATATCTAGAATTTTTGAGTCA
>OBJT01000064.1_pt1 | contig 24488 bp, 25 predicted proteins | sample 1519861 | NCBI WGS metagenome assembly OBJT01 (sample SAMN02401118, study PRJEB22541) | soil metagenome, isolate JX
ACTTCCCACGGATTTGTCGGACCGGAGGGTTCTATCGTTCCCCCCAGCTCCACATTACCGCCGGCGCCCCCCGGTACCCATGCCATTGCATGCGGGCTAAGGAACATCCATCCCAGAATGACTGTTCCTGACACTTTCGTCCTCATTTTCATTTTTTGTCTCCATTGTTTTACAGCCCATCGGGTTACTTCACATAACCCGCACATATGCAGGGCGTCCGTTATCTGAACGCGCCTGTTTTTCAGTCCGGGTGCGGAATCAGCGGTATTCCACTCTCACGGAAAGCGTGGCTCTCCATGAAGACGGGATATGGCGGGCATTTATCTGCAGTTCGCCACTGCCGGCCACTATCCGGGCACCGTACACGCCGTCAACCTCATGCAGACTGCCGTCCGTAAAGCGACTCAGTGCCAGGCTGTCACTCACGTTCAGAGAAGGGTCACATACCCATCCCGGTCCCTCTCCGGCGAACATCCCGCACAGCACCTGCGCAGTTCGCCTGGCCGCCATGGCTCCACGTCTGTCTGACAGACCGTTCCCGCTCAGCTCACTGTAAATGCCTGCATACACCGGTGAGCCCCCCGCCATATACCGTATCAGCGCAGCCGTTTCTGCCCGGAACAGCAGACTGCCCACCGTCTTTTCCGGCGCACCTGATGTATACACAGGCAGAATGATTTGTATGACCCCCTCTCCCTGAGGGGTTGCGCGAAAGTCGGGCTGGCCTGCGCCAAAGTGCACATCCGGTGCCAGCCCCTCCCGTCCTGTCGGGCTGGTCAGTACCGTCTTTCCAAGCAACAATGGCAACGCAGGCATCAGCCCCGACCAGGCTCTGTGACCCTGCCGCATTTGCCCGGTCGTCGCTCTCACCGGGATATCCGTGCAGGAAGCCCCCACCCGCCATACCCAGGGGTTACGCACATTCGTCACGTCGCCATCCACTGTTAACGCTTTACTGAAATCCTGACCGGGCTCACTCCATGCCGCACATGCCCCGCTAAAAAACAGACTGGTTGCCAGCAGTAACAACGGAGAAAACGTTTCTTTTATCCATTTTTTTGCATTCATGATTTCTGCCCCTTTATGTTTACTGCACGGTCACCGTGACAGACAAACGGGCGCGCCACCGGGATGGTGTCCCCGTCGCGGGTAACTGCAGTTCAAAATCAGACAATTCAGAAGCATAGGCCGCCGCAATATTCATCACATGGCCGCCGGACAGGGAAGACTGGCTCAGCGTCTGTCCGTTACTGACCGCATTCATGTCATGTCCGCCCTGATTCATATGTATCAGGGTGGACAGACGGGCCATCAGTCTTCGGGACAAAATGCCTGGCTGGGGCTGAGTCACACTTTCCCCGGCAGCAAGGGACAGGCCGTTTACCACATCCCCCCCTTCGTCCTGTCTCCCCAGAGAGACTCCCAGAGCCTGCTCCACACTGAAACTCAGCGCCCCGGTTATCTGACCACTCTCCGGATTAATCACCGGTACAGATGCCCGGAAATGCTGATCGGTTTCCCTTCCCTGTATCAGGGTGAAAGGACTTCCGTTACTGCTGAAACTGATGCGGGGACTGAACCCGGGACCACCGCGTTCTGCCACCTTAAAAAGGTGTCCTTCAAGGAACGGCAGGCTTCCTCTGTCGCGCAGATCAAACTGCAGACTGTCACCCGTACGCCGTGCATCCGCGGTATCAACCGTCCAGACCTGATCCGCTGACGCCAGCCGCCAGGTCCATTTTGGTGATTCATCGGTCACAAATCCCCGAAAACGTATCTCTCCACCATCCAGTACAGTCGAGGCCGTGACCGGAGAAACATGCAGGCACAGACCGCCGGTGAGGATGCAATAAAGAAAGGCTCTGTATTTCATAACGGGTGTGTTCTCTCTGCAGAAAAACAATGTTGCCTCAATAAACGCCGTGAATGTATTCAGGGAATATCCATGACTGACCGGACAAAAAGAGGGATTCTGAATATACTGAAAACCTGCTCTCCGGGGGGCCACCCGGAGAGCAGCAGTAATACGTTAATTACTGCCAGGACACGGTAACAGGCAGGGATGCCTTCCACTTGATCAGTTCACTGGCCGCCGGCGCCCTGAGGGTCAGGGTGATTTTATGACCGGCCTGAATGCCTGCGCCATAATAGCCATTAAACCGGGTGTCGCCATCCGACAGGGCACCATTTCCCGGCGTTGCATCCTCTGGTGAAAGCGCGACATAATTAGCGGCATAATCAGGTGAAATCGCAGCGAGGGTTGCAACAGCATCGGCTGCCATCGTGAGTTCATTTTCTGGCAGCCCGCCAAAGAAGGCTTCTCCGGGTACGGCAGCAAACATATCTATGTTTTCTGCATATGTACCATCAAGGTTACCTGCAGACATCCTCGCCGCAGCGGTGAGCTGGGTTTGCAGTAAACCAATTTGTGTTGCCGGATTATCCGCATCCATCACCGGCAGTTCCATAGTGGTCACACCGCCACGAAAACTGCGGGTATCCACTGCACCGTTAAAATCAATTTGCGGGGTGATACCGGTTTGTCCCGGGAAAGGCATTTTTGTTTTGTTACGCAGACCCAGAACAGGGATTGACCGGGTTAACGGAATACTGACCGCTTTCTCGCCTCTGGAAATACGGGCATCCAGCGTGGTCACCGCCGACCCCACATCCACTTCCCACGGTGTGCCGGGCGCTTTCACCTCAATATTTCCGCCAATATCCATACTTCCGCCGGAACCCCCTGCCGTCCAGGCCAGGGCAACACCGGGAAATATCGTCGACGCGATGAGTACTGCCATCATTTTTTTATTCATCATTCATTACCTGATTAAAATTAGGATGATATAAAACAACCATTACTGATAACTGACCGTCACCGGGAGTGATGCCTTCCATTTCAGATTCGACGTGGCTGGTGCATCCAGAGCAATCGAAATGGCATTTCCACGTTCAATACCTGCCGCGTACGCGGCGCTGAAGGAGTGCAATGGATTATTCAGCTCCACCTCCCCCTTCAGGTCAGAAGGTGCTGAAGGCGAGGATGTCTGATAATCTATATTTTCCAGTGCTTCGGGAAATATCATCGTAATCAGCTGCTGCGCATTCGGTGCAGTATTTTTCGTCACAGTAGACACCCCACCAAAAAAAGCATGAGCGGGAAGACTGGCACTTAAAGAGAAATAACTGCTCTCACCTTCACTTGTTGCACGGGTGAGAAAACCCGCAGTAGATAAAACCGAATTCAACGTACCTATTTTTTCAGCAGGATTGTCTGCATTCATGACGTTAGCCTGAAGAACTGTACGTCCGGCGATAATCCTTGCAGTATCAATCAGTCCGTTAAAATTAATCTGAGGCGTAATACCGGCACCGCCCATAAAGGCCGCTTTTTCTGCCGTACGAATACTCAGTACAGGAATCGCTTTGGTCAGGATAATCTCAACTTTTTTCTCCCCCGATTTGAGAGAGCCATTCAGCTCTGTCACGTTATCACCGACTTTCGACTCCCATGGATTCCCCATTTCTTTCGGGGTAAGTGTTCCCCCGAACTCCATCGAGCCACCGTGGCCATTTGCCGTCCACGCCATTGCCGCTCCTGAGAACGTCGTGGCTGCCAGCGCCAGCACAAGCAGGTTCTTTTTCATAAAATATTCCTTACAGGTTTTTTATTCCGTTACACAGAAACTCCGCCCTGCATAACATGCGGTCGTAATCCAGATGACTGAATTACCGTAAAGCGTCCTGCGCGTATTCCTGAAGCACAGGCTTTGCGCTAATCCAGTACAGCTCCGAACCCGCCCTTCTGTTGCCGTGTCAGCCTGTGGAAATGTCCTGCCTTATCCGTCAGATGCTCAGGTATTCCCCGCTCGTCTCCCGCCTTCGATATCCATAATGATGCGTACAGGCCCCCGCCAGCCTGCCGGTACCGTCAGCGTCACAGGCGTATCACTGCGCAGGACAACCTGCCTTAATGCCGCTGGCACTGACACCACCACATCCAGCCCTTCCTCCCGATAGCTCACGACCGTTTTACTGCCGTCCACCCATAATGCGGCCTTAACCGTCACACTGGCCCGCTCCCCGCCAGGCAAATCCTGCGTTACGGTCAGCCACAGGGAGCCGTTATCGCCAGACCGGGCTGAAGCATGACGAATGCGCAGCTCTTCCGGCAATTTTGCGCTCTCCGTTTCCCGGTACAGTTCGGGAGAAGGTAATGTACGCGTCACTTCCACCCACTGGTTTCCCTTCACCTGGCCGTTCACCACACCGAGATACATTTCTTTTTCAACCTCCGCAGCGCTGGCCACGCTGAAAAGAGATACGCCTGCCAGCGCCGTCAGAAGGACGCCGGCCGTGACTGCCTTTTTCCATTTGCGATTCATCCTGCTGTCCTTCTGTTCCCTGTTTTCCGGAATACGACATACCGCATCAGCCTCTGACAGCCGCGCCTGAGTGACCCTTCCGGAGAGGCGATTATGGTTTCTGTTCTGTTTCGGCTTTCTTCTGATTGATGGTCCATGTCTGTAACTCACCGTAATCGTTCAGTGAGTCCACTTTCGCCACACTGCCTTTTACCACCACTTCGTCGCCCGGCATGAACATCAGTAACTTCTGCGCCACGTCATGACTGACGGTCACCGCTTTCCCTTTTTCATCCCTGAGGCTGCCAATGGCATAAATATACGGGGTGGTATTCACCAGCATCACCTTACCGTCCGGACGCGACTGTAAGCGCATCCCTTCTTCCGCGCCTTTACGCCCGGCAACCAGACCAGCCGGACGATAGAACAGCTTCATTTTTGTACGCAGGGCAATTGCCAGACCGCTCCCTTCCAGAGCCGGGGGGATATCCTGCAGGTTCAGCCAGTACACGGACTCCTTATCTTTCGGCAACGAATCGGAAGCCATGATGACTCTCAGTGTCTGCTGCCCCCCGGGTTTCACCTTGAAAAATGACGGGGTGACAACAAACGTCGGACGGGTATCTTTTTCCGTGATGTTATCCACCCATGTCTGCCCCCCGAAGGTGCGTTTTTTATCGTTGTTTTTCACCATGACTGTCATGGCATCCCTGTCCCCGCGAAAGATATAGCGGGTCTGGTCTGCCGACAGGCTGGCCTGTGCCGACAGGGTGGGCATCAGCATCGCCAGTGCCATCCCCAGTCCCGACAACCGGATACCGGTTAACGCTTTCATATCAAAATCCCTGTTTTTTCTCACAACGTATCTCCTGTAATTTCTCTGTTTCTTCCAGTTTTCCGGCAGGTATCGTGCATCCGCCAAGCGTAATGGCTCCGGGTATGTCGATAACATTCAGCATCAGTACACCGTTATTTGCCACAAACCCCAGCGGGGCACCTTTTTCATCTTTTGCCCAGGTTCCTCCCGGCACAAATTCACCGTCCGGCTGCCTGACCTGCAGCAGATAACGACGCACCTTCACGGCATCAAAGGGCATCCAGACCACCGCCTGCCCCGCTGGTACCACCTGACGACTGGTCTGTCCCAGTTCGGTGTCAAGAGGCAGGGTCCCTGCATCAATGGTGACCGTATTGCTGTCATAACTGTTCAGGGGTACCACCAGATTGCCGCCCCCGTCGGTCTGGCCGTCACCCGATGTCACCCGTACGCCCGGCGTGTCTTTCACCCCCACCACCGCGACGGTGTCACTGGTTACCCGGGTGAACATCACACTGCGGGCAGCCGGCACCGCCAGTACGGCTCCGTTCAGGGAAAACGCCCCACTGACGCCCCCTCTCTCAGACTGATTCAGGTTGCCCCCCACCATTGCCCGCTCACCGGCATAGTTTGCGCTGAGGGATGAACTCATCTCGCCATCACTGTCCCGGCCTCCGCTGACGCCCCAGCTCAGCCTGTCATTCAGGTTGCCTGAAATCCCCGTGTTGACCCCGGCCCCTCCGCTCCCTGATGTACTGACCGTGGTATTGCTGCTGTAACGCTGTTCAAATAACGTAAACGGCACCGAAACTGATGCTGATACCGCCCACTCCCGCTCATTCTGTGTATTCCTGGAGCCGGACACGCCCAGATTCAGGCTCACCCCCTTTACCTGGGTACTCAGTGTTCCGGTCAGACCGGTGTCTTTTCCGCTGTCATGGTAATAACGTCGCTGCCAGCCGGAGACAGACAGGCTGAACAGTCCGCCAACGCCCTGACTGACCCCGGCATTCCATTCACTCCGGATGTTCCGTGTCTTCCGGTTTTTCTGCCAGATGTCATTCGGGTCGAAATCTGACAGTGACGGAAACGTATCAGTCATGGTCCGCGAGTGGCTCACCCGCACCCCGGTTCCGGTTGTTTCCAGTTGTTTACTCCACGCCAGCTGCGCCTTGCTCCCTGACTGTGACGGCTGATATTCATACTTTCTTATCGCCCAGGCACCTTCGGCCGAAACAGCCCCCAGCACACCCAGGCCCACCGCAAGTCCGCTGGTCACCCCCTGATACTGCTGATGCAGGGTGGTGCCCGCCCGGAGTGTCAGTCCGTTCAGACCATATCCCCAGGAGGCTGACATCAGCCCGCCTTCCAGATTGCTGTCATCATCCGCGACCCCGGCTGACAGGCTGAATTCGTGCTGCCCGGGACTCAGTTGCCCGGCAATAACGGATAAGGGAAAAATCTGTGTCTGAATGCGACCATCAGCTTCCGTCACGGTCATGGTCACATCACCACTGCCGTACAGCGCCACATCGGTAACGGAAAACGGGCCCGGTGGCACCATTTCAGAGTACAGCGTGTTTTTTCCCTGTGTCAGCGTCACCCGGGCATACCCTCCGGCTATCCCGGAGAACACCGGCCGGTAACCGAGCTCACCCGGTCGCATGCTGTTGTTGTGTGTCAGCGTGACGCCGTATGTCCCCGTGCTCCCCAGCAACCCGTCCCCCACCTGAGTTTTTCCAAGCACCAGGTCTGCGTTCCACCGCCGGATGGCCCGGCTGGCGGAGAACATCGTTATCATTGCCGTCCGGCTCCCGCCGTCGCCGGCTGAACCAGACGCCGTCGAACTCAGTATCCACCGCCCGACGTTGGCCCTCAGGTCAGCAGACCCATAGGCGGTATTGTTGTTCTTTCCTTTACTGGCGTTCAGGTTGTAATTCAGACGAAACGCTGACGTGCCGTAATCCCAGTCCGCTTTTTCAGACTGACGCAACAATCCCTGCTGCGGCAGGGTCAGCGTAAGCGTCTGGGTGGAGACATCGAATTCCACCTGAACCGCCTGTCCTCTGGTCAGCACATAACACTGCCGGCTGGCGTCGTATCCCGCCTTAAACCAGTCTGGCTGTATGTGTATCCCGGTTTTTGTCAGCCACGCGTCCGGCAGACACAGGGCTTCTGCATCCTCGGGCTGGATATCCAGGACCTGTTTCCCCAGTTCCCGGCCGTTGAGAACAACTTCCACCAGATAGCGACCGGGAACATACGTGCTGTTCAGTGCAGCCCACGCCGCCGCATCGGTCTCACTCCCGCCCTGAATAAAGGACATGTCCAGCCTGTCTTCAGCCTGCACAGTCCCTCCTCCCAGGAGGGTGAACATCATCAGCCCGCACAGGGGACAGGACAGCGATTTTGGTGGGGTCACGATAGTTATCATCCCTGATGTCATTTACTGGTAAGTCACCACGAAGGCCAGCGCCCCGCTGTATTCACCTGCCCGGACAGTGTCCGGAATGACAGGCCGGGCCCGGAAATGCAGGCGCCCTTTTGCGGCGAAATCCACCGGATAGCTCACGCTGTCACGCCCGGACATGATGCGTTCGCGGTAGTCCGCCTGAGGGTCAGTTGCCTGCACGACGATACGCACCCCGTCACCGGCCCCACGCGTGACCACACCGCCAGCATCGAGCTGGCCCGGATTCCCGAACTGGATTGTCGCCATCTGTCCGACGAGGAAAGCGGAGCAGCCTGGTACGGCGCTCCCGGATTCAGAAAGACGGACAGTAAAATCCCGCCCGGGCACCGGAGAGGAAAGCGATTTGCGGTATGTCTCAAACGTCAGGAGGTTATTTCCAGGACCGTCGGCATCCACCTGTACATGACAGGCAGATGAGACAATATGTGCGGAAAATACATTAAGTTGACGATGCATATCTGCTTCAGAGGATACTGGAAACAAGACAAATATAAGGAGATCAACGCTCCCATATACAGATAATATATTTTTCATCACATTCCTACAGAGCTATTACCTAGGCACGCAGCGGAATTAATTAGTACAGTATTATGGCACATTTATATATTGAGTCAGAAGTATTTTGCGTAATAACACACTTCGTCAAATTATTTACCCACATACAGCAACTTCTGAGATTAATATTAATCAGAGCGCATGGCTTATTTTAACGGATTCGTATTACAACGATTGCAGCGTAGGAACTAATTAGTGAACAACGGCTGCACTAGTTTATTTTATAGTACAGGTATTGTTGTTATAACTTCTGAACCAAATGTATTCAAATAGGATATCTGTAATACAGACATCCTATTATGACAAGATTAATGTATAAACAGAGACAACACTCCACTTCCTTCAAACTTGCCTGCAACGGGAGAGCCCATACTTGGATGATAAGTAGACGTAATTGACAATATTGTAGTCCCATTAACATCTAGGATTGTATTGCCTTTATCTCCATCAAGTAGTAATTCACAGGCTCCCCCCATACCGCATTTAGTATAGTTAGTTCTCCCATCTACTTGTTCTAGACCTAGCAGGTTTGCAGACACTTTCTGCGCCCCCGTGCAATTGATACGTACACCATACGGTTTAGTGCGATTTTTCACTGATTCAGCAGGCGTCATTGTGCCATGGTTAAGATTGATCGGACTAGTATCATAGGTACACCTGTTAACTATAGTCATTTTTACACTGAAACTGCGGTCAGGCAGGCTATTAATATATGAGTACATACCTCCTCTATCTCCAGTCTGCACATCACCCGGTGATGCTTTCTGTTCTTCATATGCATACTTGTAGGGGATGTTTACAGTATATGTTCCAGTTACCTGCGCTCCTCCACTATCTAAGCTTAATTCAACGATAGCTCCTGGGGTATACCAATGCAGGTTGGGATATCGATAACCAGGCCTTTCACAGCCTAAATCCCCAGAGGGAGATGTCGCTACAGTTGTGTATGCATTTTTATTCGGATCAACCCACCCCGGAACCCGATAATATCCATTAGAATCTTTTACAGATATGTTAATATTGGCACCGCCAGCACTGACGGATTTTGGAAACACAAGCCACGCGCCACGTCGATTAATCCCGGATCCGTGTGCGCCTATGGGACCAGTTGACCATCCGATAATAGCGGCGGACACATCAGGTCCCCCTACAAATGTTGTTGTCGTGACCGGATTCTGATCGGATAAAGCAATATTTGCATTACGCACATATCCACCTTCAGGGTTCCAAAGCATCGTACAGGACGATGCGTATGCGTTATTTGCTATGATCTGTGATAAAATTCCAGCCCCCACCAAAAGGGGATAGACATACGCATGCAACAGCAACGAATTAGTAGTACTACGATCTTTAGCACTGATTTTCTCCATGGTTTTACTTCTCCACTCAATATTCAATGATTATTCGTGTATAGTTTCAGTATTAGCACGGCTGTTCACTGGAGTCGAATTCTTCCATGATACGACGCAGTTTTTACTACCACCTGAAACAGGGGCAATAATACAAAGCACAGCGATTATCTATTTATTCATGAATTGCTGTTTACGTACATGTTTAATTCAAAAATCTCTAGCACGCCTATCAACCATTGGTAAATATGTGCATCGCATATTTTTCGAACCTTGGAAACCAGTTGTGTTATTCCCGTGCGCTGACAACTCGTTATATATAGACATGCCACGATGTACTAATGTTTTCGGCTATCACTCATCCGTTAAAACAGGGTAAAACAACCGCCATGTGCAAAACAGTCAAATATCAGGACAAAAACAGCTATATAAATAAAACAAATCCACTTAAAACACCATAATTAGGCAGGTTATTATATTTAACAAATTAACAACCCGGCCACACGACAGAGCACATCGGATTTTTCTTGTAAAAAGAACAACAATAAGAATCACTGGTAATTCTTTTTACTTACACCGCCCGTCATGTCAGTCACAGAAGAATCCTATCCCCATTGAGCCAGAGAACGACCCAGAACCCAGTCGATTGTTATTGACTCTCACTAATCCCGTAGCGTAAGTGTAACGCTGAGTTTTGCCCATTCTCTTGTTACGTATTTAGACACATCCCAATACCTACTGTTGATCTGTAGATAGTCGTTCTGTCCGGCCCGAGCTAGTTCGACGAACATACTCAGACTCTTAACGGTCTTCGTCGTTCTAATTTCGTGTGGTTCATACACCTTGTCACCGGTGATTTTGTATCTGCAGGCGTAGTTGGACGTCGGTTCGTCTCACTGACGATGCAGAACACGAACCTGACGGTAACAGACCGGTACATATATAGAGACCAAAAAGGCGAACGGGTTGCCCCACGCACGATTTACAATTAGTCATAGCTCATCCCCACGTTCACTGCAGCCGAGAACGGGCCGGGTTCCAGTTTTTTGCTCGGGTCGTGGTACAACCCAAATCGAGTGTGCAGTGCCGACCACACGCCTGATCTAGTCACGTATTTCGACACATCCCAATAGCCGCTGTTCAGCGCGATAACATCGCTGCTTCCATCTCTGTACATTTCAATTAGGACACTCAATCCCTCTGCGAATTTCGTCGTTTTAACGGAAAACGCGTCATACCCTTGTACCCCGGACAGTCGCACTTTTGGGATGGTAGTACCGTACGGACAGTCGAACATGATCAGACGAGGTACCCAGTGGTGATTACCACCGGTAACGGAATAAAAATCGACTTCGTTGAATTCAACGGGGTCGGCAACGCCGGTGCAGGCGGGGATGATGATTTCCCCGCGGATTTTTATTGGCACGTCCACGGCACACACATACGGGGAGAGCACGAACGCCACGGCCATTAAAACGATTTTCATGACTGATATCCTATATTGATGATTACCAACGAAAAATCCGCAGGGCTGACCACGCGTGTTTCCGGAACGGGCGGGCTGGAAAGTCGAAAACACGTGCGGCAGCGTGAACAGGCCAGATCACGGATACCCGACGGTCGCGGTGATAGTAGATACGTACGTGCCAGGTGATGGATCAGAGCCATGTAGCGTTGCAAACGCAGTTAGAGAGATGATACCGGTCAGGTCCCAAGCGTATGATCTGCACTGAGCGAAGGGTGTCCCAGGGTCGCAGAATTCAAGGCTCTCTCCACCCCCCCACACACCAGTGAACACGTTGTTGTTGGTAGATGCGACGCGATGGCCTACACGATTCCCGTCTGTATCTTTTAAAACATTGGCATAGAAGGCTAGTTTCGCACCGGCGCCGACACATTTTTGATCAATGTTGAAACTAAAGTCTTTTGAAACAGTCGTTGTTGACCCCATCACAAGGTCAGGCATTATGACGGAGGTAGTAGTTGGATTACAAGTTGGTCTTGTAACAGAACCAGATATATTGATGGTAACGTCAGCACTCGTTGGTGCAGTTGTCAGTGCTAGTACTAGCAACCCGTATCGAATCATGATGTTGATTTCCTATTTAATTAGTTCTCACGGCAGTTTTTCAGTCGCGGCTCGCAACTGACCGGCTGCCCATATGTTCCATCGCCTCTCATACCGCAACACCCGCTCAGCCGTGGCTTCTTCTGTGAAACCCTGGCACCGGGACTGCTCCTCAAGCCGCTGACGGCGGAGACGATGGTTTTCTGACGCTCGCGGGGCTATGCCGGTGGCCCCCGCGTCGGTAAACCAGACGCCCAGCCAGTCAAAACCCCGACTAATTCGCCCCACCTGCGTTTTGTCCGGATGAAGCTCAAAACCGGCTGTGTCCATAAATTCCAGAAGCCGCGCCCTGGCCCGGCGCAAAGGCCAGCGCCGTTCCGACAGAAACAAAAAATCATCCATGTAGCGGACATACATCACTCCTTCTTCCTGTGCAAAAAAACGGTCCACATAACGCAACAGGGTTGCACCCAGGTACGGACTCAGGGCACAGCTTCTGCTGATGCCGGATTCCGGGGTGTGAAACTCCCCGCCATCTTCCACGCTGTAGTGCAGATACTGATAAATAAGGTCCTGTAACACCGGGGCAGGGATATACCGACAGACCTGGTGATAAACCTGCTTCCGGTTAATGTGTCGGTAATACCCACGAATATCCGTCCGGTACACATACCGTGCGCCATTACGAAGATAAGCCGCAATATCCCGCAGGCTGTCACGTCCACCCCGGTGCCCTGCCACATGTACACATCGGTCGTTCACTGGAATGTGACCCTGTATCATCAGGGATACCCATTTAAGCACCAGTGCATCCCGGGCTGACCACTGTGCAAAAGCCTCCCCGGTGTCACGACGACGATGTATTAGCATGGGCGACAGGTGATACTGCCCGTTAATCACACGCTCAAATAAAACATCCTGCTCGTGAGACCAGTGAAACCAGATATCCCATATATCTGCATCCGGCGGAGATTTTCGCCGTCGCTGACAGAGCCACTGCCAGGCAATATTCCATTTCTGTCGGGCATTATTTCCCGGCAATAACATCAATCTTTTCCGCACCGCTAATTCATTAATTTTAAAATTTCGTTAATTACGCGAAAACTATTTCGCGCTGAGTCCGTTCAGTACATCAGCCGATATATCCGCACACAGCTTGTCGGCCTTAAACCGGTATAACGCATCCACCGCACTCTGGGTGTAATTCCCCACATCGCCCCGGACACCGTTATACAGGGAAGCGCCGGACATCAGGCGGTCAAATTCCCCTTTTCGTTTCGTGTAAACCGCACCGTCTATTTTCTTCAGCGCTTCCAGCTCCCGGCGACAACGCTCCATTCTCGCCACATCATCAATACTGTCAGTTGCTACGGTCACCGTCCTGGGCTTCTCCGTCCGGAGCGCAGTCCTGTCCGTACGTGATGTATTACAGCCCGCGAGCGTCATCCCTGCCAGGAGCAGGTATATTCCGTGTATTCTGTTCATCTTCTTCCGTTCCTGTCATTCCACACCCCACGTAATGCGGGAGCATATACATCACCTTCAGGCTGTTGCGCCTGACCAGCGTCAGCCTCTGGGAAAAATAGCCGGGGCTGATATCGTAAAGCTCCAGAACATCCCGGCGCTTCATTCCGTGTACCAGAAAAGCAACCAGCGCCAGCGTGATTTTGTGCCCGCGTATTTTCGACAACTCGAGCAGACGCATAAGATGCTCCGGCATCACGCTGCCCGGACGCAGATATTTTCTGCCGTGCGCCTGTTCCGGCGTCAGTTTATATGCACTCATAACACTCTCCCTTAATACAACTCCCGACAGCGGCTCCCGGGATAAACCAGCCTCCTTCAGGGCAGGCCGGTTCCGCCAGCGCCGTCAGTTGCCGGTTTTCTTCTCAGGCGTCGTCTCTGATTTCTTCAGCAGTTCGTCCACCACAGCGACATATTTATTCCGGAAATCCTCAACGTTTTCCCCCTGGATGGCGGAGTTTTTAATCCGGTATTTTCCGTCAACGTACACTGACGGGGTGCTGGTCACGCCGTAGGTCTTAAAGAGCTGCTCCTGCTCCGCCGTCATGGCCTGCACTTCAGGGCTGTTTATCATCCGGTCATACTCCTTCCCGGACACACCAGCCTTCTCGAAAACCGCACGGATATCTTCCGGTTTGTTCAGCGTCCGGGTAACCTGAAGCGCATCAAACACCAGAGGCTCCACTTTCTCTTCAATGCCGAGGACCATGGCAAGGGACCAGGCCCGGGTCAGGTCAGGTCCCAGACTGCCCAGAAAACCGGTATGGTATTTCACCATACTTTTCCCGGCCGGCAGGCTTTCCCGGATGGCCTTATCCACGCCGAAAGACTGTGAAAACGCGTAGCAGGGTGGGCAGTAAAAGGAAAAGAACTCCACCACCGCAGGTGTTTCCTGCCCCGGACTCACCACCGCTTTATCCAGCTGTTCGTACGTCCTGACCTCTTTCTCTGTTGCCTGAACAGCCGGACTGCCCAGCATCAGACACACCAGTAAAGTCAGCAGTTTATTTCTGTATTTCATTCCGTCTCCCCGGTTCACATTCATCCTGTTTCACTACAAAAAATTCACCCGCATAATCGCACTGCCGTCCAGGGTACCGCCACCGGTGACATTCCCCTTCAGACGGCCCGTCAGCGTCACCGTTTTTTCACCATCCAGCGGGATGGTGATATCCGGACTGTCCAGGGTCAGGTCCGCACTCACCCCGAGTCCCAGTGGCACACCGTCCGTGAGCGGACTGCCGGAAGGGGAGAGAATATCTATCCGGACCTGCGTCTGCGTCCCGCCACGGCAGGACAGCGTGACGGAGACCTGCTTTTCCTTTCCGCGAAAATCCAGTGCCGACATGTCACCAAAATCCAGACGCTTTTCCATGCTGTCCACTGCACAGGTCTGCTGTGTCACCCACGAAAAATCGGTCCGGAGGCTGTTCTGCTCAAAAAATACCGGCGAACTCAGCACCATGGCTTTCAGTTCTCCCTCCGTCACGTCTGCCTCACGGCGCATATTGGCATACATAAAGCCGGGCACATTTCCTGCCGGGAGGGTCACACTGCCACTTCCCGGTTTTCCGGGGTCCGTCACCTCGTAAGTGAACGCCGCATGTCCACCAAATGAATGATTCTGATACTGATTCAGATACACGGACAAAAAAGTGCTGCAAAGTACCGACAGATCTGACTGCGAGGCAGGTTTCCACAGAATCAGGTACGCCACACCATTAATCTGCATCCGGCCAGCCTGCTCCCACCCCTGTGCGGCCCGGAATCTCAGAGCCGGACCGTTACCTGCGGCTCTGAAATCCATTATCTCCGGTACCGCCAGCGCCCAGCTTTTAATCAACTTTTCAGAGGGACGCAGGCACTGAGAGGTGCCCTGCGCCCGACCAGACATACTGGTATGAACCGGAAACGGTACCGTGAACTGATATTCCGCCCCCACCACCATTCTGTCGGGCAGTCGTACCGTTGCTGTAATGGACGAGGATTCCGCCGTCATATAAAACACCGCCCCGGCCTTCACCACCGTCACGTTCATCAGCAACGCGGCGGCCAGAACGTATAACCACAGATGCCGGATACCCCGTGTACAGAGATTCGTGTGCGCACTCATCACAGATAACTGACACTCATGGTCACTGCCGCAGTAAATGTGCCGGCCTGTAAATCCCCGCTGCCCTGCTTGTAAGGCACCGCCGTGAAGGTGAAATTACTGATTCGGGCGTTGACTGCCGACAGCCCCTTCCTGATTTCGTAACCGTATTTCCCCTGCTCCCCGGCCCCTACGCGGAGCGGATAAGACGGGTTCACTCCATCACCCTGGTATAATGCTATTCCCAGTGAAGACGGATTGGCCCCTTCAGTCCTCAGTACGTTATCTGCCGCACCGGGCATCACGTTTCCTTCAAGCCGGATATACGGTTTTCCCTGGTAATACTCACAGTCCAGGTACAACACATTGTCTGTTTTTGCATAATTCTGACCATCCACCTTCTGCAATGCGATTTTATTGAAGGGAACCCTGAGAGTTGGCCCATCCCTACTTGTAACTTTGCAAGGAGGAATATGGATTTCACCGGTAAATTTTATCTGCACATCCACCGCCCCGGCACCGTTCATCCACAGCAGCCCTGAACAGCTCATCAGCATCAGTGCCATCTTTCTTACTGCCACTACCATCTTCATTTCTTCGCTCCTTCTGCCGTATTCTTCGCCTCCGGCAACACTATCTCCGGTACCGGCTTCACGTTTTCCACCCTCAGGACATAACGCAGGGTGGCGCCCGGCGGCACCTTCGGCAGATACCCTTCATCGCCGTACGCCAGTGCGGGAGGCACAACCAGCTCCATCGTGCCGTGGTTTTTCATCAGCACCAGTGCAGCACGGAAGACCGGCGGATAATCCCCCAGAGACTGGGATATCACCTGCCCGCGCGCATCCATGTCTTCCACTACCGTGCCGTCCGTCAGCGTTTCCGTCACCACCACATCCACCAGGGTATCCTCACCCTGTATCAGCGGCCCGTCACCGGCATACTCCACGCGATACAGGAAGCCACTCTCTGCCTGCTTCACGCCCTTACGTTTTTTGAAGGTCTCCGCATACACCGCGCCGGCCTTCTTCTGTTCATTTATCACCCTCAGCCGGGCTTTCTGTGCTGCCGTATCTGCCAGCTCCATCGCCGTACGCAGAACGCCCTCATTCAGCTGCACCTGATGATTCAGGGCATCCCGGATCCCGGCCATCAGCACCCGCTTATCCTGTTTCAGACCCAGCTGTTGCTGACCCGCTTCCAGTGCCAGCATCTCCCGCCCCATCATCACACCGGCGGCATACGTCTGCTGCACATCCGGCGTGGTCAGCACATCCGGGGTCACCACCGGCATCGTGGCCATGTCCGCTTTCAGGCTGTTCAGTGAGGCCGTCAGCGCTTCGTTTTCCTTCCCGGTCAGCTCCTCCCGGGCCTTACTGTCCGCGTCCTGGCGGGACAGTTGTTGCTTCAGGGCGATAATCTGTGCATCCAGCGCGCCCTGTGCCTGCTCCGCTTTTCTCGTCAGGCTGTCCTGTTGTTGCTGGCTTTCTGCCCGCACTTTCGTCAGTTCAGCTGTCAGCGCCGCAATCTGTTTATCCAGCGCACGGGTATCATTCTTCACTTCCGGACGCGATTTCAGCGCGTCACGCAGCGTCCGGTTCTCCTGCTTCAGCAGGCGAACTTCCTGCTCCCGAAGTGTCAGGCGCTGCCTGAGTTCACTCCCGCCGGGTAATGCAGAGCGGGAAGATGTGGGGCGGGTCTCCTTCTCTTTACTTGCCGGTACCGCGTTATCGCTGCGGGATTTATCGTCACTCACGGGTGGGGAAGGCAACTGCTGCTTTTCTGCAAACAACAGCACGCCCGGAATGCCACCCTCCACCTTCGGTTCAGCCGCACTCGCCCGGCATATCATCAGAAAAACCCCCACCAGTAACAGGAGACTGCACACCGCTGCCACAAGGAGATATCCGGTCATCCGGACCAGACGGTGCAGCCTGTCTGAAAATCGCCTGGCCAGCGCATGATGGCTATTCATAGAACAACTCGAAATTCGCTATGGACGTGTACTCCCCGGGCCGGACGCTTTTATTCGCAATCGCCTCCGGTGTGGCCTGCACAAAGGCCTTAAAGTTCAGGTCCAGTGCATTGCCACTGATGGGTGTCCCCTGACTGTTGTTATGCACGGCTCCCAGTTTAAGCGGCGTGACACCATCAGTATCCAGCAGACCGACCGCCAGTTTGCCCTGATTAATTCCCCCCACTTTCAGGAAATAATCAGCCTGCCCGGTCATGTTTGATTCCCTGTCACCACTGAACTTCAGCTTCACGGTTTTCCAGATGGAGGTCATGTCACAGTCAATCAGGCGAATTTTGAAGGTCTTTGCCGGACTGCGCCCCGGACTGTACTGAAAGTCCTTTACCGGGCGCTCCATAAACAGCACCTTTTGTCCCAGACTATCCGGGTCAATCTGACAGGGCCGGTCCAGCAGCTCACCATCAAAGTTCACCGTAATGGCACTGGCTGATAACACAAACAATAAAGGCAGGCTGCCTGCCAGACGGGCAATCACAGTGCGCGTAATGACGTTCCTCATCCCGGTACCCCCTCTCACTCATAATCCAGGCGCAGACGCAGCAGCGCATTATTGTCCCGCGGGTTCATATACGGTTTCCCCTGCCTGCGGTCTGACATCTGTTGCGCAGTCAGCGCCTGCTGCTGGGCTTCACTCAGGTACCAGGTAAACCGGTTTGCCCCGCCATACAGCACCGCCCTTCCGGTGCCCACCATCCGTTGCTCAGGCTGTAACAACCCGCCTTCCACTCCTGTCAGCAGAGCGCTATAGACGGCCATCGTGCTGTCACGCCCGGCCGCTGATGTCGCGGACGTCACCGAACCACCATCACCACACCCCTGTAAATCCAGTGTCAGCACATGACGCGCCTGGATACCCTGTGCCCGGCGCGGCAGTGGCAATGACACCTCATTCGTTTCCAGCGTACAGGGGGAAGAGAGCAGCGCACCGCTGACGGTCAGTACCCCGGTTCTGCCGTTTTGTGCGCTCACCCACTGATGACGCCCCTCATCGGCCACAAAAAAATCCGACCCCGTGACCACCTGGTCTGCACGTAATACGCTGTTCATCCCGACACTCAGTATCAGCGCCATCAGGCAGAGACCTGCTGTGGTTCTTTTCATCTCATGACCCTCCACTGCCAGTCAGTCATCCGGTCTGCCGGCTTATTTCTTCACCGCCGTACACCGGTCACCACTGCAGGTAAACTGCAGCGCCGGACGTCCGCCGTAATCATTGATGTAACTCAGGTACGGCGTACCGTAACTCCCCGCCTTCACCACCTCTGACGACTTCGGTGCCAGCATCACCGCATCGAATTCGCCCTCCAGGGCCTGCTTCTCACTGCCGCCAATACCAATCACCGTCACGTAATATGGCGTCGGGTTTTCAATACGGTATCCGCCATTCGTTTTATTCAGCACCAGCTGGTCCTGCCATACCGCATTGGGTTTTGCCTTAATGGCTTCCGGCCGGTAGAAGAGCTTGATTTTGGTCTGCAGGGCTATCTGCAGCACGTTCGCTTTTTCACTCTTCGGCGGGATTTCCCGCAGATTGAAGTAGAACAGGGATTCCCGGTCCTGTGGCAGCTTGCTGATATCCGGCGTGGTGGCCAGGCGCACCATGCTTTTCGCCCCCGGCTCCAGACGCTGTACCGGCGGCGTCACCACAACCGGTCCGGTCGTGATTTTTTCCTGCTTATCATTCTCAAGCCAGGCCTGCGCCAGATAAGGCAGCTGTTTGTTATCATTGGCAATATTCAGCGTCATCGACTTCTCATCGCCGTTAAAAATAGCCCGGGTCCGGTCCAGGGAAATCGCCGCCTGGGCTGCCGGGATGGCGCTCAGGCACGCTACCGCCATCAGTGTCTTTCTCATCACCGCGTTCAGTTTCCGCATCGTGTTGTCTTCTCTCTCCGTTTCTGTATCGCACCCTCACGTCTGCCGGAGGGTGATTCCCGGTCCGGACACATCTCCGTACCAGACCAGGGTGTGTAACGGCAGGCCTGCTGCGACCTGCACCATTGTCGAAATTATTGCGCTACTGCACTACTGCGCCTGACGGCACGGCAACAGCAGCTGCTGCGCCGGATTAAGCGTTTTGGGGATATCCACCACACACTGCTTCCGGCCATCCCAGGACACACTCAGTGCCTCTCCGGGATTCACCCCACTCAGCCAGGCCAGACCGCTGTCACCCACCATGCCCAGGTCACGCCCTTTCACGTTCGTCACACCGGCACCAAACGGCGGATGACTGCCATCAGCCAGTCGCATGACTGCAAACAGACGGGCCCCCTTCAGCACTTCAAACTCACGGTAACCAATCGCCCCCTCTGTCAGAACGGACTCCACCACGGAACGGGTCGCCTCCATATCTTCCGGCAGTTTGTTCAGGTCCACCGATGTGGTATTGCGGTAATAGCTGCTGACATCCGTCACCACACCTATCCCCCAGCGGTTGGTGGAGACCCGACCACCGTCAACAGGCACGTTTCCGACACCATCGGTGTCCACCAGTAGCCGGGTTCCTCCGTTCATCCCCCCCGCATGCAGGGCAGCACCTTTCGCCGTGATGGTGGCACCACCTGAGGCGCTCATGCCCACCGAGGTATATCCGTTCTGAACCGTCGAGAAATTGGCCGACAGATTCGCCAGCGGACTGCTGTGGCTGTAATACGCACTCAGCTGACTCTGCGTGGGCTGACTGTCCCCGCTGTTCACCCCGGCATTCAGGCTGTAACTGTCCAGCCCGCCGTTCAGGGTGTCGCTGTACCCCACGGTATTGGTGTAACGGTCATTGCTCATGCTGCCGCTGTAACTGGCCGTGCCAGACCCCCAGGGCACTGACAGACGCAGAAATACGGAGTCGTTATAGGTACTGCCGGCACTGCTGTATCCCCCGGTATACCGGGAGCGGGAGGCTGTCACACCTGCCGAAATCCCCTTCAGGCCAAAGGCGTCAAAGTAGCGGTTCAGCGACAGCGTGTAGTAATCCGATGCCCGCTGGTCCCAGTAGGTCTGACGGCTGTACTGCAGGTTTACGGACGCATTCCAGTCCTCAATATTCTTGTTCAGCGTGACGGTATACAGCTCCTTCTCACGACCGACGAAATCATTGCGGTAACGTGCATTCAGATACTGGTCCATGGTCATGTATTCACGCTCGGAGAAGCGGTAGCCGGCGAAGGTGATATCCGCATTCACCTCGTCAAAGCGTTTGGAGTAACTCACCCGCCAGGATTTCCCCTGCCGGGTGTCTTCGCCCGGAATACGGGCCACAGACTGGGTTACATCCGCTGACACCGTCCCGAAGCGGTTCATGTCACGCCCCACCCCGATGGCCAGGGCGTTATAGTCTCCGGCCACAATGCCACCACCGTACAGCGACCATTTGTTACTGATACCCCAGGAAACCTCCCCCGCCCCAAAGGTCGGTCCTTCCATGGTGTGCTCGTAACTGCGCGAGCGGCCGGACACCAGCTTGTACCGTATCTGCCCCGGACGGGTCAGATACGGTACATAGGCGGTGTCCACTTCAAAGGTTTTCTTCTGCCCGTTCTGCTCAGTCACCTCCACATTCAGGCGCCCGCGCACAGAACTGTCCAGGTCCTGAATGGTGAACGGGCCCGCCGGCACGGTGGAGTCGTATAAAATGCGACCCTGCTGAGAAATCACGACACGGGCGTTCGTGTCCGCAATGCCTGACACCTGCGGTGCATAGCCACGCAGTTTCGGCGGCAGCATACGGTCATCACTTTCAAGACTCGCGCCGGTATAACGCCAGGAGTTGAAAATGTCGGAATTGATGTAGTTTTCACCCAGCGTCAGGTTTGAGCGCCAGCGGGGTATGGCCCGGTACAGATAAAACCGGTTCCAGGTGAACTGGCTGTCCGTCCCCTGTCCGCTGCCGGTGGTATGATTGAGGCTCCCCTGATAATCCGCACGCAGACGCCAGGCCCCGAGGTTTGCCCCGGTGGTCCCGTTATAACTGAATGACTGGGACTGATTACCCTGGTGTGGTTTGTTGACCATGCCGTTAATGTTGTAGTCAAACAACAGACCCGGAATGCCGTTATCCCAGCGGGACGGCGGCAACCAGGAGGCATCGGAATATTCCAGCCATGCCTGCGGCATGTTGATGTACAGCATCCCCTCCGCCGGATTCGGGCGGATCTCCACCCCGGAAAGCTGACTGAGGTCCGCGCACTGCCCGTCATTCCAGAATGTCACCCTCTCCCGGGAGGCAACTGTCAGCCCCATCCGGTCAACAATATCGGCGGTCAGACAAACCTGTGGCAGGGCCTTTTCCCCTTCACCTTTACGGGCCTCCGGCTCCACAACAGACACCGGAAAAGAGGAGGGGGAAATTCCCTGGTCATTCACCATGACCTGCATCTGGTACTGCCCCGGCAAAATATAACCAGCCTGGGAAAAGCGGGAAAAATCGATATTCTTCCGGTCCGCCGCATCCAGCACGTCAGTATTAAAATCGACGGCACAGGCTGAGCCCGAAAAAAAGGAAAGCAGTATTGCGCAATGAATTTTATTCATTGCAAAAAAGGTATTTCTTTTCATATCAGGCGCCACCATCCTGGCTGTTTTATTTTCTGTCGAAAAAATAAAGACAGCACCTCCCCTTTGCCGCACATTCATCACAAAGAAATATGCAGACCGTTATTATTCATCATCAAAAAAAGGGGCGTTATTTACCGTCAGTTACTCATAATCCACTTTAAAACGTAATGCTGCATAATAATCACCGGCCTTTAACGCCTGACCATTACGGACAATATGCAGGGTATAATTCAGTGAATCTTCATTACCATTTAATAATAAAGGCGGCATCACCTCTCCGGCCCGGGCGGAATACCCCTGACTGTCGCGTATCTGCAGATTAATGCCCTTTGCCTGACCGGTCAGCAGAAACTTATCGGGACTCTCCCCCTGCACACCGTCAAAAGTGACCCGGACGCGACTGGCGGTGTAAACCCGCTTTCCCGTCCCTGCCAGCTCACAGTTGCGCAGGCGCAGGCGGAAACGCTTTTCCGGGCCCGAAAAGCTGTTCTGCAAATCACGGACCGGTACGCTGCCCATCTCAATTTCCTGCCAGGTGTCTTCCATAGCCAGGGTACAGGCTGGCGCGATGACCGAACCCTTGAATGAGGCGCGGCCATGCCACCAGACGTCAGACTCTCCCCAGTACTCCGGCAGCGTCATGCCCGGCGGAGGGAAAGAGGGTTGCAGGGCTGCCGGGGCCACCACACTCCAGAACAGTGTCACGAAAAACAATCCGTATCGGTACATGCTGAACTCCTGTTTATAGTTCTGGCAGGGGTATCCCCTGCCAGAAACACTACAGCACTGAGATACGGATTATTTATTCGTAGGACAGGCTGAAGTTCGCCACACTGCTGAAGTCACCTTCAGCCAGGGTGCCACCGGTCGCTTTTTTCACCCAGGTGGTGTAGCGCAGCGTCTGATCGCCACCGAGTTTAGCCGCCGCACCTTTGGCACCGAACTCCACATCCTTACCATCCTGACCGTTAATCACAATGGCAGTACCTGTTTTACCGGCAGTTCCCAGTTCGGTATTTGCACCTGCCACTGTAGTGCCGTAAAAGGTTACGGAAACCCCTTTGGTCAGTGCACCCACTGCGGTTGCATCACAGTTCACCAGTTTGATGTCCAGATTTTTCTTCATGGAGATACCTGTTGCTTCCAGGTGCGCTTTGGAGATCTGGCCAAAATCAATGGACTGATCAGCTGACTCCGGCGCAATGCCACATGGTGCATTAATCACGGAGCCTTTAAAGTTCACCACCCCCTGCCCCTGATTTGCAGCGTTAGCACCAAAAGAAATCAGAGCCATCGCTACCGCACCCGCCATTACTGTTTTAATCATGCGCATTACCAAATCCTCATTGAATTCAAAAAATAATTTACGTATATTCATCCAGCTATAACAATACAACTGGCGCGGATACATTTTCAGAAATGCACCCGGGTCAATTTACTGATAGTTATGTACGTATACAGTTCTTCAAATAAATCTTACGCCTGAAACTAGCAACAAAGCTAATGTGACACCGGCATATAATAATCACAACATACCACCCCGGTATCAGACACTTCACCTCCGGAGTATTTAAAACATTCGATATCCGCTCCCCTCCGTCGCTTCAGACCTAAAACAGGAAGTAAACCTGTTGCAATATCGATTGACAGTGTAGAGTATTCAACTGGTGTTCCTGAAAAAGAATATTTGAGATAAAGACCTCCAGATATAGATTCCACTCTTCCACAAACATCATCAAAATCTACTACCCTGCCGAAAAGTGTATTCACTAAAAAGTTATCGACACCACCAGGAATGATTCTAGTCTCTGATACAATAAAAAGATCATGTTCGCAACGATTAAGATTATCAAAAATCAATTTCATCCATTGACTATCACGAGTTCTGCCCTGACAAGGAAGTTTTCCAATGAAGCTCATTTTACTTCCGCTTAATAACATTTCTGGTAAAGAAACAAGCCGACTACACGCCAGATCTAAAGAATTTTCCCTCACCATTGGAGCAGGTGGCATTAATAATGACATATCCCATGTGTCCCTGTTTCTGTAAACACGGGGGGACACACCAAAAAAACGTGTAAACTCACGACTGAATGATTGATGACTACTAAAACCTAATCTAAATGCTATCGCTGTACCAGACATAGATGTCAACCGTAACCATACAGCAGCATTACAGAGCTTTCTACGACGAATGTAAGCACCTGGCGATATACCAACTCTCTCAATGAACATCGAATGCACTGTTCGCCGAGAACATCCACTAATCCTCACGATATCACTTACACAAACCTCATTACTTAGATGCTCTTCAATATAGAGTAAAAGAATATCAATAGAACTCACGGCACTCCCTCAATGATCATCTTAAGATGATACTTAGAAGCGAACACAAAAACTCATCCATTTAGGCAAACATTATAAAAAAAATAGTAACGCTTCATTAAGCAGCAAGCCCCACTTTAAATCTCCGGGAATCGGATTCTTATCCCAGCTACGACCTGATTAGCTAATACAACCGAATTGTATTTTTCATGAGTCAGTCATTCCTGATGAATGAAAATGGTTAATTCGCATAATTGCCATGCAAATAATTTCACACATTACTACTGTTTGATTGATAAATAAAACAAAGATACTCAATGCCCGCGCTTTGC
>OBJT01000066.1_pt1 | contig 24347 bp, 20 predicted proteins | sample 1519861 | NCBI WGS metagenome assembly OBJT01 (sample SAMN02401118, study PRJEB22541) | soil metagenome, isolate JX
AGGCTGACGAATGAAGTGAAGGTACCGCGTCAGCGGCGCGAGGACAGCCAGCCCCAGAGCGGCACCAGACTGCGTTATCACCACGTACATAACTAGCCAGACTGCGTTATCACCACGTACATAACTAGCCAGACTGCGTTATCACCACATGCTTAACTGACGAAGACTTCGTTATCACCCGAAGCACACACGACAGGCTTTAAGCAACCGTCACCGCGCGTGGCTCCAGAAAGGCGCTGATGCCCCATGGCCCCATTTCCCGGCCAATGCCAGAGTGACCAAAGCCACCAAATGGGGCACGGGGCTCATGTGCCAGAGTATTGATCATCACACGGCCCGCCAGGATTTGTTCTCCCACTGTACGCGCATGCTGCTCATCTGCGCCGATCACCAGTGCGGACAGGCCATATTCCGTGTCGTTGGCAATCGCAACCGCCTCGGCTTCATCCTGATAACTGATGATGCTAAGCACCGGACCAAAGATCTCCTCGCGGGCTATCTGCATCTGCTGGGTGACATCGCTAAACAGCGTGGGCTTGATATACCAGCCACGGCTTAATCCCTCCGGGCGGCCCAGGCCCCCAGTCAACACGCGAGCACCTTCCTGTTCGCCGAGTGCGATAAAGTGTTGTACTCGTTGCCACTGTTTCTCATTAATCATCGGGCCAATGGTGGTGCTGGCATCGGTGGGATCGCCGGAATGCTGCGCCTCGACTTCTGTGGTCAAAGCGCGTTCGAACTCCGCTTTACGAGCTTCAGGTACCAGAATGCGCGTGCCGGCAATACAGGCTTGCCCGCTATTGATAAATCCCGCCTGCACCGCGAGTTTTGCTGCGGTGCGGGCATCGGCATCCGGCAATATTAACGTCGGTGATTTGCCGCCAAGCTCCAGCGTGACGCGTTTGAAGGTTTCGGCAGCGGTGCGCAAAATGGCTTTGCCAGTGGCGGTTGATCCGGTGAAGGAAATTTTTGCCACCTGCGGGCTGCGGCTAATTGCATCACCGACTTGAGCGCCGCGACCGGTGATGATATTGAAGAGTCCATCAGGCAATCCGGCGCGATGCAGCGCCTGAGTGATCACCTCCGTTTGTAACAGGCTAAACTCGCTGGGCTTAATCACCGTCGTGCAACCTGCTGCCAGCGCGGTGGCTAGCTTATGGCAAATAAAGCCGGCGTTGCTGTTCCACGGGGTAATGAGTCCGGCGACGCCGAGGGGTAACATCTGAACACTGGCGCGCCCAGCTTGCTGGGTAAATGGGTACTTTTTCAGTTCTTCGATCACCTGGAGAATGACGTCTGCTGGATAGCTTGCCATCCACTGCGATCGTGAAGAGGGTGCGCCATACTCTTCAAGAATGGCGGCATGCAGATCCGTTTCACAGCGTTTTACGGCGTCATACATCTGCTCCAGCAGCGTGATACGTTCTGTCACTGAAGTGCGAGAAAAAGCGGGAAAGGCTGCATGGGCGGCGGCAATCGCACGATCGGCATCTTGTTCATTTGCCAGACGCGCTTTACCGATGACGCTGCCATCGGCAGGTTTGATAATATCCAGCCACTCGTCGCCTAGAGGGATAACAAAACCGCCATTAATATAGAGGTGTTCGATAACGTGCATGACTCTGCTCCTGAGGTGAATAGGCAGGAAAATTATCATGTCCTGTGCGCGGGAATAATCCGCTAAACCCTGCAAGGGGTATTACGTTTAACGGAATAATCAATGAGCCGAACCGGTATTACTGAACTGGAAATCATGCTGGCTGTAGCGCGGCGTGGAACCTTCAAAGGCGCTGCCAGTGAGTTGGAAATGTCGCCCTCTGCTGTCACAAACGCCGTGGCTGCGTTGGAGAAACGTCTGGGCGTACGTCTGTTCAACCGCACTACGCGTAGTGTCGCGCTGACGGATGCGGGGCGCCGCTTTACGCAGAAGATCGCGCCAGCGATGGAAATGATTCGTAGCGCATCGGAGGAGGTGAGCAGCGAGCCAAATGACCCGGCCGGCATTTTGCGTCTCAATGTACCGCCGGAGAGCTGTTCGCTTTGGTACGAATCAGTGCTCATCCCTTTTTTGCAGCGTTATCCGCGCATCCGTGTGGATATCTGCAGTCAGAGAGAGCGGGTGGATATTGTGGCCGAGGGATTTGATGCCGGGATACGTCTGGCGGAAGACATTCCCGCCGATATGATTGCGGTCAAATTGACGCCGGACTTGCGGATGATTGTGGTCGCTTCGCCGGATTATCTGGATCGTGTCCAAGGGCCCATTGAGCCAGAGCAACTCAGCGAACACTCAACCTTATGTATGCGCATGTCCGACGGCAGTCTTTATCGCTGGGAGCTGACCGATCAGCAGCAATCTTACAAATTGCAGGGTGAACCCCGATTTGCGGCGAGCGATTTAGCCTCAATGCACAAAGCGGCGGTGGCCGGATTGGGGATTGCCTGTTTGTCGGAACAACATATTGCCGCAGATGTGCAGGCGGGCAGGTTAGTGCGATTACTGCCTGACTGGCATGTCAATCTGGGGGCGCTTTGCCTCTATTATCCCGGCCATCGGTTGGTGCCGCCTGCGCTTAACGCGCTGACGGCATTTGTGCGTAACCTGCGATGATTTAGCCCTGTAGCAGGGTGAGGACTTGTTGCGGATCAAGGTTGGCTTTTGCTAAGACGGAAGAACCCGCTTGCTGCACGATTTGCGCTCGCGACAGGGCTGAAACCTCAGCGGCATAGTCGGCGTCTTCGATGCGCGAACGCGCAGTGGCCAGGTTGGTTGCCCCCGTGCTTTGCAGGTTTTGTGCCGAGCTTAACCGATTTGCCGTCGCGCCTAATTCGCCGCGCTGGCTATCAACCCGAGCAATGGCACGATCTAACGTCGCCAAGGGATCATCAGGGTGTTTTAAACGAATCTCGTCACCGACTTCTGCCACCGTGGTGGTGGTTTGGTTGGTCGAGGTATCGGTCACCGATGACACATTCGCAACATAATAGATCTGCACATCGCCAACGCCTTTTAACGTCTTCACCATCATGGTGTTTGGCGCGCTATCTTCCGTCACAAAGGTCGCTGTCTTGCTCTCTTTCCCGTTGGATACGCCCATGTAGTAATTGCCATCACTGTCCAGGCGGAGCACGTCATTGCTGCGGACTCCCGCCGCGTCGGTGTAACGTACATCAACGTTGGTGGGATTTAGCGTGATGATTGAGGTACCGCTAACGCTATTAACCGTAGTGAAACTGTTAATACTGGTCGCGCTTGTCGCTTTGATCTCAAGGCTATTTTGGCTGCCGTCTGAGGTTGCGGTTACGGTGGCGTTATAATACTTATAGTTTCCACCGCCGTTATCCACTTCCATTACGTACTGACCCGTGTTGGTTTTCAATAAGCGCGCATCACTGGTGGTTATCGCATTATTGTATCCATCAATAAAACTCAGCGTCGCGCTGCTGGTTGCAATGGTCGGCGTGGCCGTCACCGCTGTGGGCAGCGTCGTAAAATCATCTTCATCTATCGAGGGGTCGGTGGTCATTTTTGCTGTGACGGCACCGGTCGAACCGAAGCTAAGCGTGGCAGGATAATAGATATCGTCCTGCTTAATATAATACTGCTCATTATCAATAGTCAGAGTAGGCGCTGGCGTGTTGCTCAAGGCTATTCCGCTGTTGTCCTGATAATTAACAGCCGTGATGGTGCGAGCGGCAACCGTCTCAACCTCGCTATAAAGCGGCACTGTTGTGCTTTTGGCGATGGATACTGTACCGGTCGCCGATGCGGTATCCCACAGGGCGTTGACACTGGCAAGGTAGTACGAAGGTTTACCGTTGTTATCCGTGCTCTGAATGAATTGTTGGCCGTTAGTACTCTGTACGAGTTGGGGTGAATTGGTATCAGACGGATAGCTAACCGTAATCGCTGAACTGCTGAGCGACATATTGAGTGCTAGCCCTTTAAGGCTGGGGACCGCCGTTACATTACCGCTGATGCCACTGATCACAAAGTCTTCGAGGCCCAGCGCATCAACACTAAAACCTGTCGATAAATTAACGCCAATCTTCTGGTTATCATTCGCTCCAACCTGAATACCCACGCGGCCGGCACTGCCATCCAGCAATTTAATTCCGTTGAAATTCGATGTGCTGTTCAGGCGGTTGATTTCTTTGAGGTTCAGGTTGATTTCGGCCTGAATCGAATCGGTATCCTCTTGGGAGTTGGTGCCATTCAACCCTTGTACGGTGAGCTGACGAATGCGTTGCAGGCGGTTATTGACCTCATCTAACGCGCTGCCAGCAGAGTCAACCAGTGACAACCCATCGCCAGTATTACGCTGTGCCTGAGCCAAACCATTTTGCTGACTGGTGAAGCGATTAGAAATAGCTTGGCCTGCCGCGTCATCACGCGCACTGTTGATGCGCATACCGGATGACAGGCGCTCGATCGCTACGCTCAATGCTGAGCCATTTTTATTCGACTGTTTTGTCGCGATCATCGCAGATACGTTGGTTTGAAGGCTGATCATTCCTGGTCTCACAGAAAAATGCACTGTAAGCATTATCGGCAGGTCATTTTATTCTTTAGATCCTATTTGAGTCAGGGAGTCTTTTTTGGCTACGCCTCGCTTAAATTTTCAGAGTTTTATTCTGATAAGTTGTGTTTGCTTCCATCTTTGTTTTGAGTAGGGTGATGTTGTTAACGTTTTGTGGGTGAAAAAGCTAAGAACTACTAAATGTAGTAGGTCCGATATTAACTTAAGGCGGTTTTCAGTTTGAATAACGAGAGGAATAAAGCTGAAGTGTTAAATAACATAGGGTTAACTAAAGTTGATAGGGTTGTGATGATTTCATCTGATTATTCCTGAGAACCTATGGGCAATAGTCTTAACAATTTTTAATCTTTCCATTCATCGTGGCTAATATTTTCCAGATACCTCGCGAAAATATCCAACGGTATCTCTTTTATTTGGGGCTGAAGAAGATTGACCTGAAAACGGCGCATGGTAAGAATGTTGGAAAAGATTTTGAATTTTAGGGCTCAATGCCCATTGCAGCATGGCTGCGAGAGCCGTGCTGGATTAACGCCACTTGCCCTCTCGGAAGGTGAAAAACGTACCGAGGCAATAAAGGGCAGGGCACACAGCAAAAATCGTCATGTCGTGACGTTCGTTGAGAGGCTCATCTAAAGATGATCCTTTCAACCCCGGTCGGCATGTCCCACATTCTGTTATGCACAAATGCAGCGTATCGGCGTTGGTCTTTGTGCTGACGGTATGGATGAATATTTTAACTGATTGATATTCAACTGTTCTCGTTGGAGAGCAGGCGATTTTACTTAACCTATATCTAAGGGCGTCATGCGCTCAGTTCATGGGTAGCTGTAAGCCAGGGGCGGTAGCTTAGCGGTATATTTAGAACGAGAATAAATAAATAGCATTAAATTCATAGCGAAAATCTCATTTTAATTGAGATGAATCTGGCATTAAAAGACCAATTTAAATGGGTGAGGAAACTCCTAAATATACGTAATACCAATGTTAAGCAATGCGAAAGAAATTTATAAACGAGAATCATGAAGATGTTCTGTAATACCAGGTCGTGATGGCAATTTAACAATCATAAAACTACAAACAGCCAAGAGAGTTAATCATGAATGAAAAACCACTTTTTTCTATTATCATTCCTGTTTACAACGCCAAGAAAACCATAAAGCGTACATTACTCAGCGTACTGAATCAGACGTATCGCAATTATGAAGTGCTGGTGGTGAATGATGGCAGTACAGATTCATCGGCGAAGATCTTAGCCTCTTTTGATCATCATCCGCAGGTAACGGTGATGAATAATCCCAATGCAGGTATCAGTGCAGCGCGAAATTGTGGTCTAGAACAGGCGCGTGGGGAATTTGTCCTCTTCCTTGAGGCTGATGACTGTTTGAAAGATAACTTCTTGATGATTTTCAAAAACAATCTGGAAGCGTGGCCAGTAGAATCCGTTGATTTGATGGTGGGCAACTTCACCGATTATCGTATCGGCCACATCTCAAAAGCGGGTCTGTTCAGCAATGAGGATATCCCTTACATCCTTGGTGAACTGGAAACGAGCGATAATATTGTTTATCTGCACAACAAATGTTACCGCCGTCAGATTCTGAGTGATTTGAATCTGCATTTTATGGAGGGCGTCTCCATGAGTGGGGCACTTCTCTTTAACCTGAGGTTCTTTAGCTCTGTTAGCCATTTTCTGATTGCGACAGGAGGTGCCGACTGCGATAAGAATGCGGCCGATTCTCTGTTCAGACGTAAAGCCCCCCTCCGCAAAGTGAAGGTGGGAAAACCGTCTCCCATGGCATTATGTGATTCTGTGCTTTATAAAAATCATGGCAACGTCCTTGATTATTCTTTCAAGGCCTCAGTCAACGCGTTTTGGCGCTGGATAATCCGATCGTAAATGCAATGTCTCCTGCACCGTTGCATTTGCGAGGGAGATGAAATCATCAGCGATAAATTGTCATGCTGTCACAGCGTAGTTATTTGTTTATGCACTCAATCGAACACCCGTATTTTGATTTGAAATTCCCCCGGGATTCATCTCTGTAATTGTCTGCTGCTGTTATTCCTTAAGGAAAGAGTGGAGCGATTGCTGCGCCAGAGATGAGTGGCCGGGGGAGTTTCACCTTTCTGTGTGTGCTTGCTTCCCCTCACTTGCACTCTTTCCCCGTCTCAGGTCAAATAGCGCCCCATGCAAACGTTTGCGTGCATGTTTTGTGCGTTTTTGATGATAAAATCACCACAATGCGCATTTTTATCCCCTTTGTGATGCATGTCTTGCGTTCAGGCAACCTTAACCGGACAAAAACGGGTAGCATGTGCCCGTTCGCGCTAATGGCATGTTTAGCAGCTGTCGTTCCGGCTGCATTTTGATAAAGCTTTAAATTCTGGAGAGACAGATGGACAACTCACAAACCGTTGCTCAAAGCACGGTTGAGGTCAGCGCAAAAGGCTGGCGTAAGAGTGATACCGTGTGGATGCTGGGTCTGTACGGCACTGCGATTGGTGCAGGCGTATTGTTCCTGCCCATCAATGCGGGTGCGGGCGGATTAATTCCACTGATTATTATGGCGATCCTCGCATTCCCCATGACCTACTACGCGCATCGTGCGCTGACGCGATTCGTGCTCTCCGGTAAGAATCCGGGTGAAGATATTACGGAAGTGGTTGAGGAGCATTTTGGTGTCGGGGCTGGCAAGATCATCACCTTGCTCTATTTCTTCGCCATCTTCCCGATCCTGCTGATGTACAGCGTGGCCATCACCAATACCGTGGATAGCTTTATCGTGCATCAACTCGGTATGGTCTCGCCGCCGCGTGCCGTACTCTCGCTGATACTGATCATCGGCATGATGACGGTGGTGCGTTTTGGCGAGCAGATGATTGTCAAAGCGATGAGCGTGCTGGTGTTCCCCTTTGTCGCCGTGCTGATGTTGCTGGCAGCTTATCTGGTGCCACACTGGCATGGCGCGGCATTGGAAACCCTCTCCTTTAATCATGCAACCAGCGGCAGCGGCATCTGGATGACGCTGTGGCTTGCGATTCCCGTCATGGTGTTTTCTTTCAACCACTCGCCGATCATCTCTTCTTTCGCGGTCGCTAAGCGTGATGAGTATGGTGACGGTGCGGAGGAGAAATGCTCGCGCATTCTTGCCTGTGCACACCTGATGATGGTTGTGACGGTGATGTTCTTTGTTTTCAGCTGTGTGTTGAGCCTGTCACCGGCTGATTTACAGGCAGCAAAAGATCAAAACATCACGATTTTGTCTTATCTGGCAAACCACTTTGATGTGCCAATGATTGCCTGGATGGGACCCATTATCGCGATGGTGGCGATCACCAAATCGTTCCTGGGTCACTACCTTGGTGCGCGTGAAGGTTTCAACGGCATTGTGGTGAAGTCACTGCGTAGCCGTGGCAAAAGTGTCACGCCACAGCGTCTGAATCGCCTGACGACCCTCTTTATGTTGCTGACCACCTGGCTGGTGGCGACCTGGAACCCCAGCATTCTCGGTATGATCGAAACGCTCGGTGGGCCAATCATCGCGATGATTCTGTTCCTGATGCCGATGTATGCCATCCAGAAAATCCCGGCAATGCGTCAGTACAGCGGTAAGATCAGCAACGTCTTCGTGGTGATTGTCGGTTTGTTAGCGATTTCGTCGATTGCGTATTCGCTGGTGAGCTGAGAAGGTGAGTCAGCCATTTTGAGCGGCACGATAAATCGCGCCGCTCAGTTTCATGGCTTGTCAGGGTTACACTGCTGCGGTCTTAAAGACACTCATTGACTGTGCCAGACGATCTGCTTGTTCCTGTAATGCCTGCGAAGCTGCTGAAGCTTCCTGTACCAGTGCGGCATTCTGCTGAGTGACGGCTTCCATCTGGGTAATGGCCAGATTAATCTCGCTAATTCCGCTGCTCTGCTCGCTGCTGGCAATGGTGATTTCACTCATAATATCCGCCACGCTCTTCACGCTGTTCACCACCTCACCAATGGTTGAACCGGCATGCGTAACCAGACGACTGCCTTCATCCACCTTCGACACTGAATCCTCGATCAACACTTTGATCTCTTTCGCCGCAGAGGCCGAGCGCTGTGCCAGATTACGGACTTCGGTGGCAACGACCGCAAACCCACGACCTTGTTCACCCGCGCGCGCCGCTTCTACCGCAGCGTTCAGTGACAGGATGTTGGTCTGGAAGGCAATCGAATCGATCACGCTGATGATATCGACAATCTTTTTGGAGGAGAGGGTGATAGCTTCCATCTTCTCGATCACCTGCTCCATCACAGCGCCGCCTTCTTTAGCGACAGAGGATGTTGAAGCGACCAGCTGATTGGCTTCACGTGCATTTTCCGCGTTGTGCTTCACGGTGGCAGTCATTTGCTCCATCGCTGAGGCGGTTTCTTCCAGCGAGCTGGCTTGCTGCTCGGTGCGTGAAGAGAGATCGATGTTGCCGCTGGAGATCTGATTTGAAGCAACGGCAATGGTATCGGAACCGGCACGCACATTGGACACAATGGTCAGCAGGTTATCGTTCATCGCCTGCAGCGCCTGCATCAGTACGGCGGTTTCGTCTTTGCCACTGACTTCAATGTGCGAGCTAAGATCGCCCGCAGCCACTTTCTCCGCAATGTCGACCGCTTCATTCAGTGGGCGAACGATGGAGCGTGTCAGCATAAAGCCGAGCAGCACCGAGGCGGCAATGGCAATCGCGGAGAAGATCAGTGTGATTTCGATGGCGGTTGAGCCGTCATCAATAATGCCTACACCCTCTTTGCGTAACTGGTCAGATTGAGAGTTGGCGAAAGCGACCGCGCTGTCGAGGTAGGTATTCTGTGTACTGGTGATTTTCTTCAACACAAAAGTACTGGCGTCCTCCAGCTTGCCTGCGCGCACCAGATCCAGCACTTCATTCTTTTGTTGTTCAAAGAGGTGGCTAGCGGCCAGCAAACCAGCGATTTTCTTTTTACCCACTTCGGTAACCTGAATCGCCTCAATCTTTTTCATCGCGCTATTGGTACGTTCCGTGGCTTCATCTAACTGCTTAAAGCGTTGAACATTAAATTCCGGGCGAAGGGTGTCGATCACCATGCCGCGCAGGTACTTGATCTGGTCGTTTACGCCATCACGCACGTCAAAACCGAGGCGCACTTTGACATAGCGATCTTCCACAATGGAGGTGATGCCATTTTTGATGTTGTTGATTTTCATGATCGATGTCACTCCGACCACGCCCAGCAGTGCCACGACCAGTGCAAAGGCAATGCCCAAACGGACGCCTACCTTCATATTCTTAAAGCTCAACATTGGTTCTCCCCGTAATGCCAAATAGTGTTGTTTTCAAGACGGAAAAGCAGGCGTACTGCCTGCATCAGGTTGATGTTTTATAGGGTAAAAATGCTTTCCCGGCGTGATTAATCTGGTATGGCAGCGCGGGTTTCAGCGCTTCAGTTATCGGTTGTTAATGTTTGAACTTTAATTTTTTAGAGGTGCGTCACAAAATCGTTAACGTCATTAATTGTTGGTACGATTTAATCAGCGAGAAGGCCGCAGGCAGAATGCAAAAAAGGCGCGATAATCGCGCCTTTATGTGCATTCAAAATATGAGGAAGAATTAACGTTTTTTCGCCAACACGTTTTGAATCACGCTCGACAGCTCATTAATCTCAAATTTAGCGACGTAGCCATCAGCACCCACTTTGCGGACGTGATCCTCGTTGGCGCTACCTGAGAGCGATGAGTGGATGACCACCGGAATTTTGCGCAAGGCTTCATCGCGTTTGATGTTGCGCGTCAGGGTAAAGCCATCCATTTCCGGCATTTCCAGATCGGTGAGTACCAGCGCGATTTTATCGTGAATAGACTCGCCTGCGGCGGCGGCTTCTTTCTGCATATCGTTGATTTTAATCCACGCTTCCAGGCCGGTGTTGTGCATGATGGCAGGAATCCCCATGCTTTTCAGCCCCTGCTCCAAAAGCTGACGCGCCACTTTTGAGTCTTCCGCCACAATCGCCACCTGGCCTGGCTTCAGGTTGAAATCTTTTGCTGTTTCTTCGCTCGGTTCAACGCCGCGTACCGAAGGGATGATGTCATACAGAATCTGTTCCACGTCGAGCACCAGCGCCAGGTTGTTGCTTTCACCATCGCTATCAAGGCAGGCAATACTGGTGATATTACGGCTGCCGATACCGGCTTCAGCGGTGTGAACTTGGTTCCAGTCGAGTCGCACGATATTTTCAACCGACTCCACCGCAAACGCTTGTGTACTGCGCGCATATTCCGTGACCAGCAGCAGGTTCAGGCCCGTCTCTGGTTTGCAGCCGGTGACCGCAGGCAGATCGATGACAGGAATAAACTGCCCACGGATGCTGGCCATACCGAGCAGCGGTGACTGCATTCCGGCAGCACGTGTAATGGTCGGCATCGGTACGATTTCACGCAGTTTGAAGACGTTGATACCGTACAACTCAGATTTGCCTTTCAGCTGATCGGAGCCCAAGCGGAATAGCAGCAGTTCGAATTTATTGGAAAGCGCAAGGTTGGCGCGTTCATCGATCTCTTTCTGAAAATTATCCATCATGGCCTCAAGCGGAATCTGGGCAGGGTAAAGGGGCAATGATTAACTTATCGGCAGCTGAGAGAAAAAATGAAGGGGGAGGGCAGAAATTTTAACGCGAGAGCGAACGCCCTCGCGCAGGAACCGTTACTTCAGCAGGATGGCACGTACGCTTTTGCCTTTAATCTTGCCTTCTTTCAGCTTGATCAGCGCCTTCTTCGCCTGAGCGGCATTGATTGCCACATAAGCATGGGTTTGTGTCAGATCGATTTTCCCAATTTGATCGCCACTGAAACCCGCTTCACCGGTCAATGCCCCCAAAATATCGCCAGGACGGATCTTGGCTTTACGACCGCCATCAATGCACAGCGTCATCATGGTGGCAGGCAGGGCTTGCGCTGATTTGCCTTTTAAAGTTGAGGATGACACCCAGTTCAGTTTCTGAGTCAGATACTCTTCAAGCGCATTGGCGCGCGCCATTTCATCGGGTGCGACGAAGCTCACGGCCATGCCTTTCTCGCCAGCACGACCGGTACGGCCAATGCGGTGAATGTGTACTTCTGGATCCCATGCCAGCTGGAAATTCACTACTAAAGCCAGTGATTTGATATCCAGGCCACGCGCGGCGACATCGGTGGCAATCAGCACACGGATGCTGCCATTGGCGAAGCGGATCAGGACGCGTTCACGATCGCGTTGTTCCAGATCGCCATGCAGTGCCAGCGCACTGATTTGACGATCGTTCAACGCCGCAGCGACATCATCACACTCACGTTTGGTGTTACAGAACACCACACAGGAGGTGGGCTGTTGCTGGCTGAGTAGCGCGCTTAACAAATTGCCGCGCTCATGGGCGCTGGCTTCAATAAACTGTTGCTCAATAGCAGGCAGTTCAGCTTTATCTTCCGTGGCGACCGCCAAGGCATCGCGTTGAAAACGCTGGCTCAGGCTGGCAATGGTGTCTGGCCAAGTTGCGGAGAACAGCAATGTCTGGCGTGTTTCCGGCGTGAAACCAATGATGGCCTCCATATCGTCACGGAAACCCATCTCCAGCATACGGTCGGCTTCATCCAGCACCAGGGTTTGCAACTGGCCAAGGTCGAGATTGTCGCGCTTGAGGTGATCCAGAATACGGCCCGGTGTGCCAACCACAATATGTGGTGCATGCACCAGCGAATCACGCTGTGCACTCATAGGTTGGCCGCCGCACAGCGTCAAGATTTTGATGTTGCGGGTAAATCGTGCCAGTTGGCGCAGCACGTTACTGACCTGATCGGCCAATTCGCGTGTCGGACAGAGTACCAGCGCCTGAGTCTGGAAGTTGCTGATATCAATGCGTTGCAGCAAGCCGATACCAAAGGCGGCGGTTTTTCCGCTGCCGGTTTTCGCCTGCGCACGCACGTCGCGCCCTTCGAGAATGGCGGGCAGGGAAGCGGCCTGAATCGGCGTCATGGCGTCGAAACCCATCTCGCGCAGGTTGTCGAGTTGGCTGGCAGGGAGTTGCGTCAGGGTAGAAAAAGCGGTCACGGGAATGTCTCAGATAACGGTCAGGATTGCGGCGGTCAGTCTGGCAGAAAGGGCCGTCTGGGGCAATGCCCATTGCGAAACTGATAACGTAAAGAAAACAGTTAGCATTATGATGCTTTGGTTTTCTTTTAGACATTAATAGATGTGAAATTCTAACTAATTGCCTGTGGTTACAAAGGTGGCTTATCTTTGGGGAGATCGTTTTCTTTAACGATAAGGTGCAATTAGCGTTGATAAACAGACTATATAGCGTCACTTTTGCGACATTTTGTCCATATTACGCTTATGTGTCACTCAAGATGGGTAAAATTCCGATTAAAATCACCCACCGCTATGCTTTATATTTAGCGCGCCATTTGGCAAACAATAATATATTCAGAGGTCCAGTTTGAGTCTTTATGTCCAGGGACAGAACGAAGACATTCTGAAAATCGTCGGCCGCGCCGTGTTAACACTGCATCTGCATGGAGAAACTTTATCATCAGATAAAGTCAGTTCCATGATTGCCTGTTACGCGGAAGAAGAGCCTGTTAGTGACGATGAAAACCAGCGCCTATATGCGCTGGCAATTCAGATGTTATCGTAAATCCAGCAACTCGCATGGGGCGCGTGCCGCCCATGTTTTTCGTTCATAAAGCCTCCTCGCGGAGGCTTTTTTGATCTCAAATGCTGAACACCGGCGTCCCACTGTGGAAGGTAGCCGTGACCGGTGAAATGCGGGCCACGGCTTCAGCGGAGCAGCTTGCGTCAACCAGCATCATACTGGCGTCATCCTGCACCTTCGGCCACTGGCGTTCGCCTTGATTCGATAACGGCAGAATGCCGCCGGTGGCGATATGCAGCGCACGGCTCAGCCCAAACTCATCGGAACCGCGATAGAGTTGCGCATACAGGTTGGCTTTCTCCAGCATGCTACCGGTGCCAAATGGCGACCAGTGATCAATCACGCTATCGGTTCCGGTCATCACTTTGATACCCGCCGCCTGCAGTTGCGGCAGCGGCATGGTGAGTTTGCCAATCGGAATGGTGGAGGCGACACTCATCTGCTGCTCGGCCATGCCCGCAATCATCTGATCCAAGGCTTTGCCCTCCAGCGTACCCAGCGCAAAACCATGGCTCAACGTCACTTTGCCTTTCAGCGGAGGGTTTTTGGCAATGGTGTCTACCATATATTGAATGGCGGCCACGCCGGACGGTGCGGTTTCATGCAGGTGAATATCAACGCCACGATTGAAATCCAGCGCAATCTGGAACATGGCATCCAGCGAGGCTTGCATAGCGCCATCCACGTTCGTAGGGTCCAGGCCGCCGACATACTGCACACCCATCTGCATCGCTTCCCGCATCAGTCCATCGACCTTCGAGTGCAGGAGACCGTGCTGCGGAAAAGCGACGATCTCACAGGGGAATTCAGGGTGATTGGCCAGCGCCTGCTTCAGGTGTTCAAGGCTTTTCAGGCCGCTCACCGGGTCGATATTGCAGTGGCTGCGCGCTTCGGTGGTGCCCTTGCTGTGCAGCAGGCCAATCAAGGCTTCGGCACGCGCTTGTGAAGTGGGCAGCAGTTGTGGGATCAGCACCTGCTCACGCGCAATCATATCCATGATGGTTTTGCCCTGACGCGGTCGAGGAGCTTCCCAGGGGCCGCTGTAGAACGTCTTATCCAGATGAATATGCATGTCACGCGTACGGGGGAGAAGTAATGCGCCGTTGGCATTCCACTGTGGGATGTCGGCGTTACGCGCCTTGCCTGCTGCATCAATGGCGGTGAACTTACCGTCTTTAATGGTGATGTCGTACAGCGCAGTGCGCGTGGCGATCACCTCGTTACCCTCATGCTCAAAGCCTTCTTCGAGGCGTACATTGAGCAACTGGTAGTGGGTCACGCGTGGAGGTGGCGTCTGCAACTGCGGCGCGGAAGTTGAAACGGGTTGTGCGACTGCGCTCATTCCGGCAGCCAAAAGGCTACCGGCGGCGGTGAGGCGCACGCCCTGGCTGATAAAATCGCGACGGCTGGGAGAAGTGAGGTGCATCAGAGGCTCCAGTCAACAGTGAAAACGTTAATCTGGCAAAACGCGCGTCGCCGCGCTGCGATATTTCCCACTGCTTAACAGTGGAAAAATCACTGCCACTTCAAATGGCAAAATTCCACCAAGGCGGCAGCCAGTGCCTGTTGCCGTTCATCCTGGGGTGAGCGGCAAAACAGCGCCAGTTCAAAGTGGCTGATGGGTGGCAGGCCATCGGATTCATCCAGCACGCGATGACCCGGCAGGCGGCAGCTGGCGGGTAATAACGTCAAGCCCAATCCGGCGGCGCTGGCGCTGGCGAGTGCCACCAAACTGGCGCTGCTATAGCTGATACGCCAACTGCGCCCCAACGCATCCAGCGTCTGGCACATCTCCTCGCGGTACAACCCCAGTTGTGGAAACACCACCAGCGGCACTGGCGTCTGCTCAAAGCAGGGGTGCTCGGCGCTATCCAGCCACAGCAGCGGCTCCGGGCGGGAAGCGAGCGGGCGTTCACCGCCCGGTTGCTTAATCAGCATGATATCCAGCTCTTCACGCTGCCAGGCGCGGTGCAAATCAACATACATACCGCTCATGACATCAAGGCGTAACTGTGGGTGCTCACGACTGAACTGGGCCAGCAAGCCTGCGGTGGGGGCGGCAAAATCTTCGGGCACCCCCAAGCGCAGTACCCCGTCGCGCCATTTGTCACTCAGTACATCGTGCGCTTCACCATTGAGTGCAATGATGCGCCGCGCATAGCCGAGCAGTTTTTCTCCCTCTTCGGTTAACACCACCTGATGTGAGGTTCGCTCCAGCAACGCTTTGCCAATCATCTCTTCCAGCCGCCTGACTTGCTGACTGACGGTGGATTGCGACAAATGCACACGTTCGGCGGCACGGGTAAAACTCGCGGTTTCGCATACGGCGACAAAACTCAGGAGCTGCTGCGGGGTAAACATCGGCTGACGATTCATTTTTCCACTGGTCGCTATGGTGTTATTTCATTTCCAAATAGTACTGACTGCTGCGATCCTGACAACCTTTTCACTGCAGGATTGTGTATGAACCGACATTCCAACGGACTGACGCTCGCCGCATTGGTGCTGGCCGGGCTGAATATGCGTCCGTTACTCACTTCCGTGAGCCCACTGCTCGGGCAACTGCGTCAGACCATGGGCCTCTCTTCACTTGCTGCCTCGCTGTTGCCTGCTGTTCCGATGGTGATGATGGGCGCGGTGGCGCTCTTGAGCGCAGCACTGATGCAGCGCGTGCCGCTGCAACGTCTGCTGATTGCCGGGCTGACACTCTTGCTGCTGGCACTGGCCGCTCGCGGGGTGATCCACAACGGCCAATGGTTGGTGGTCAGTGCGCTGTTTGCCGGGCTCGGGGTCGGCGTAGTACAGATGGCGATGCCGGGGGTGATCCGCCAACGCTTTGCCCAGCGAAGTGCGCCAATGACCGGCTTGTGGGCGGGCGCGTTGATGGGCGGTGGCGGTTTAGGTGCGGCGCTCTCACCCTGGTTGAGTGCGCATTTTGGCTGGTCAGTGGCATTAACAGGTTGGGCGCTACCGGTGTTAATAGCGATTGTGCTCTGGCTGTTAGTGCGTCTGCCTGTCACTCATCACGCCGAGAGGATTGAACTCCCGGCGCTGTGGCGCAAACCACGCGCCTGGTCGTTAGCGCTGAGCTTTGGTTTGGTGAATGGCGGATATGCCACCTGCGTGGCCTGGTTGCCGGATGCTTATCATCGTTTGGGTTGGACGGCGCAGGCGGGTGGTTCGCTGTTAGGCGTGATGATCTTGTGTCAGGTGGCGGGTGCTCTACTGATGCCGCTGCTGGCGCGCAAAGCAGACCGCCGACCTCAGTTAATGATCAGTCTGGTTTGTCAGTTGGTGGGCATGAGCGGTTTCCTGTTTGCGCCGCTGCTGGCGCCTTGGCTGTGGGCAGCGATTGCCGGATTTGGCTTGGGCGCGGCATTTCCGCTGGCGATGGTGCTGGCACTGGATCATCTACCGCATCCGCAAGCCGGTGCACGCCTGGTGGCGTTTATGCAAGGTGTCGGCTTTATTATTGCCGGTTGCATGCCCTTTATCGCCGGACAGTTGCAGGCATTCACCCACAGTTTTACTAGCGTATGGATAATGCAGAGCGCGGTGACGATTGGGTTGATCCTGTTAAATCTGCGTTTCCATCCCCACAGTTATCATCGGGCTTTTGGTCGGACAGTGGATTAATTGGTCCTACCAAAAGGTTTTAAATGTTGCCGTATCGTCACATAACACAAAAAAGCACACCCAGTTCGTTGCTTTAGGTTAACAATGCATTAACTATCTGGAGCCAGAAAGCCCCGCATTGCATTTTGGTCCTACCAATTTCAATGAGCAGAAGGGCAAGAACTGCGGCGCAAACCTGCATTGCCGTTGCGCCGTATTCATCTGGTAACCTCTGGAGATAACGGCATGCCGGTGTGGCAACAAAACTACGATCCTCTCAACAATCTGTGGCTCTCCAGCTTAGTGGCGGTGATCCCGATTGTGTTCTTCTTCTTCGCGCTGATTAAGCTCAAATTGAAAGGCTATCAAGCGGGTACGGCCACGGTGGTGATTGCGCTGCTGGTGGCGCTGTTCTTGTATGGCATGCCCTTAGGCCAGGCGTTGGCGTCAGTGGTCTATGGCTTCTTATATGGCCTGTGGCCCATTGCCTGGATCATCGTCGCGGCGGTGTTTGTCTATAAAATCTCGGTGAAAACCGGTCAGTTCGACATCATTCGTGCCTCGATCCTCTCTATCACGCCAGACCAGCGTTTACAGATGCTGATCGTCGGCTTCTCTTTTGGTGCCTTCCTCGAAGGGGCTGCCGGTTTTGGTGCGCCTGTGGCGATCACGGCGGCGCTGCTGGTGGGATTGGGCTTCAATCCGCTTTACGCTGCCGGTTTGTGTCTGATCGTCAATACGGCGCCGGTGGCGTTTGGTGCCATGGGGATCCCCATCATCGTTGCTGGGCAAGTGACGGGACTGGACAGCTTCCAGATTGGCCAAATGGCTGGACGTCAGTTGCCGTTCCTGACCATTATTGTGTTGTTCTGGATCATGGCGATCATGGATGGCTGGCGCGGCATCAAAGAGACGTGGCCAGCGGTGATCGTGGCGGGCGGCTCCTTTGCTATCGCCCAATTCCTCAGCTCCAACTTCCTCGGGCCTGAACTGCCAGATATCATCTCGTCTCTGGCTTCCTTGATCTGTCTGACGCTGTTCCTGCGCCGCTGGAAGCCGGTGCGTATTTTCCGCTTTGATGAGAAAACCGCAGTCGATCCCACGCAAACGAACAAGCGCTACACGCTGGGACAGATTGTGCGCGCGTGGATGCCGTTCCTGTTCCTCACGGCCACAGTGACCTTATGGAGTATTCCGCCGTTCAAGGCGCTGTTTGCCAAAGGTGGCGTAATGTATGACTGGGTGTTCAGCGTGCCGGTGCCACTGTTGCATGAGTTGGTCGCGCGTATGCCACCGGTGGTGAGTGCCGCGACGCCGTATGCGGCGGTATTCAAATTCGATGTGCTCTCCGCGACCGGAACGGCGATTCTGGTGGCTGCGGTGCTGTCGGTGATTTGGCTGCGCATGAAACCTGCGGCTGCGATTCAGACATTTGGTGAGACGCTGAAAGAGTTGGCACTGCCGATCTACTCGATCGGTATGGTGCTGGCGTTCGCCTTTATTTCAAATTACTCCGGCTTGTCAGCGACATTGGCCTTGGCGTTGGCGCATACCGGTAATGCCTTTACCTTCTTCTCGCCGTTCCTCGGCTGGCTTGGCGTATTCCTCACCGGGTCTGATACCTCTTCCAATGCGTTGTTCGCTGCATTGCAGGCGACTACCGCGCAGCAGATCGGCGTGTCAGATGTCCTGCTGGTGGCCGCCAATACCACGGGGGGTGTGACCGGTAAGATGATTTCGCCACAGTCGATTGCCATTGCCTGTGCCGCTGTGGGTCTGGTGGGCAAGGAGTCGGATCTGTTCCGCTTTACCGTCAAACACAGCCTGATTTTCACCTGCATGGTGGGCGTGATCACGACGCTTCAGGCTTACGTTTTAACCTGGATGATTCCATGACTGAAAACACGCCGCGTTTAGCGGAGACGTTACGGGCGCGCTTGCGCGCCTGGATTGATGAACATCAGTTGGAGCCGGGCATGCGCCTGCCTGCTGAACGTCAATTGGCGGCTGAGTTTGGGGTATCGCGATCGTCATTGCGCGAAGCCATCCAGCAGTTGATCAGTAGCGGCGTGCTGATGAGTAAACGCGGCGGCGGTACCTGGCTGTGTGAACCGCCGGAGCCTTGGTCGGAACAGCGGATCGTTGAGCCGATTCGTCAGCTGTTGGCCGATGACCCGGATTATCGCTGGGATATTCTGGAGGCGCGCCACGCCATTGAGGCCAGTACCGCCTGGCATGCGGCGTTGCGTGCCACTGAATCCGATAAGGAGAAGCTGCGGCTGGCGTTTGATGCGCTGTTAAAGATGCACGACTGTGACGATCCCGACCTCGCTGCGCAGGCCGATTTACGTTTCCACCTCGCTATCGCTGAAGCCTCCCACAATGTTGTGCTGCTGCAAACCATGCGCGGCTTTTTCGATCTCCTGCAATCATCGGTGCTCCACAGCCGTCAGCGCATGTATACCCAGCCGGTCATTTTTAATCGCCTTAATGAACAGCATCAGGCGATGTTTGATGCGGTGATGGCGGGTGATGCCGAAGCGGCACGTCAGGCGGCGATGGATCACCTCGGCTTCGTGCATACCACATTGAAATCACTCCATGAAGATGAAGCCCGACAGGCGCGAATTACCCGCTTGCCAGGCGAGTCCCTGGATAATCGTAAGGAAAAAAACTGATGATCATCTCTGCTGCCAGTGACTACCGCGCCGCGGCGCAACGCATCCTGCCTCCGTTCCTGTTTCACTATCTTGATGGTGGCGCCTATGCGGAGCACACCCTGAAGCGCAATGTGTCAGACCTTTCGGACGTGGCGTTGCGCCAGCGCGTGCTGAAAAACATGTCCGATCTCAGTCTGGAAACCAAACTGTTCAATGAAACACTATCGATGCCGGTCGCGTTAGCGCCGGTGGGGTTGTGCGGTATGTACGCGCGTCGTGGCGAGGTGCAGGCGGCACGTGCCGCGGCGTTGAAAGGCATCCCATTTACGCTCTCTACCGTGTCACTGTGCCCAATTGAAGAGGTGGCCCCCGCGATTAATCGCCCGATGTGGTTCCAGCTCTATGTGCTGCGCGATCGTGGCTTTATGCGCAATGCGCTGGAGCGCGCTAAAGCCGCAGGCTGTTCCACACTGGTGTTTACCGTTGATATGCCGACGCCAGGCGCGCGCTATCGCGATGCTCACTCAGGCATGAGTGGTCCCAATGCCGCTATGCGCCGCTACTGGCAGGCGGTCACCCATCCGCAATGGGCATGGGATGTCGGGTTGCACGGACGCCCGCACGATCTTGGCAATATCTCCGCTTATCTGGGTAAACCGACCGGGCTGGAAGATTACATCGGCTGGTTGGCCAATAACTTTGACCCATCGATCTCATGGAAAGATTTGGAGTGGATCCGCGAATTCTGGGATGGTCCGATGGTGATCAAAGGCATCCTGGACCCGGAAGATGCGCGTGATGCGGTGCGCTTTGGTGCCGACGGTATTGTGGTGTCCAACCACGGCGGACGCCAACTGGATGGCGTGCTGTCGTCAGCCCGCGCGTTACCGGCGATTGCCGATGCGGTGAAAGGCGATATTACCATTCTGGCCGACAGCGGTATCCGTAATGGGCTGGATGTGGTGCGCATGATTGCTCTCGGTGCGGACACTGTGCTGCTTGGACGCGCTTTTATTTATGCACTCGCTACCCATGGGCAGCGTGGCGTTGAGAATTTGCTGAATTTGATCGAAAAAGAGATGAAGGTGGCGATGACGCTGACCGGGGCAAAAACCATTGCTGAGATTACCCAAGACTCGCTGGTGCAGGCGAATGCGCTGCTTAGCGAAGCGGGATTACATCCGGCTCGATCACGTGCAGTGAGCTGAGGCGCGGCAAGCAAAATGGGAGGTGATGTCTATACTGATCTCCTGTCTGACTAACAGGAGGAATGACATGACCATTCATAAGAAAGGATCGGCCCACTGGGAAGGCGACATCAAAGGTAAAGGTACGGTGAGTACCGAAAGTGGCGTGTTGAATAATCAGCCATATGGCTTCAATACCCGCTTTGAAGGGGAAAAGGGCACCAACCCGGAAGAGTTGATTGGCGCAGCGCATGCGGCCTGCTTCTCGATGGCGTTGTCGCTGATGCTGGGTCAGGCTGGGCATCCGCCGAAAAGCATCGATACCACTGCCGATGTGTCGCTGGATAAGAAGGGTGAAGGTTTTGCCATTACCAAAATCGCCTTAACCAGCACCATCGCACTGCCTGGCATTGATAGTGCCAAGTTTGATGAGATTATTCAGAAGGCCAAAGCGGGCTGTCCGGTCTCACAAGTTCTGAACGCTGAGATTAGCCTGGACTATACGCTGAATAATTAATCGCCCTTACGAGTGACCAGCGGTAGAATAGCGATGCGCCTGAGGGCGCATCGTTGCTTTCTGCCGTCTGGAGGATGTGTGGGGAAAAAACTGGCTGCGACAAAACATTGGAAGATGATTGTGGTGCTGCTGTGCATCTGCGGCGCGCTAATGCTGATTCGTTGGGCTGCGATGATATGGGGATGAAGGATTGGGTCTGTCGCCATAAGCTCGGCGTGTTAGTGATGGTCATTTTGGTACTGGAAGGGGTGCATTACCTGCTCACTGCGTCCTGGCTACCTTGGCAGTTGGGCTAATCCATCACGCGTATTCGTTGTCCTGCTGACGTACGTTACGCACACTGCTGCGCGCAATGCGATACGCCTTGCGTGGATCGCCCGCCACAAACTCAAACGTGGGCGAATAGTAGAATGGCAACCAGCCGCCGAAGCCGCTTTCCCACTCCCACCGCACCGGGCAGGGCCAGAGAATGCCATCATACAAAATGTAATAAACCCAGCGTCCGTTTGGACGACGGGGGCGAGTATTCTTCATGGGGTTCACGACGGTAATAGTGTAAAGCAGCTTATATTTTGGACGCTATGCGCCAATCTTGCAATGCCGCTTGGCTTATTTTTGTACAGTTGTAATGAAAATGGCACCGAATTAACGGTGCACTTCACCGCACAGCAGGACCACATTAGGCCGAACTTTATGGATGCGGTCGGCCATTTGCTCACAGGCCACTTTGGTTGGGTAAATGCGCTCTGACACCGGCAGGGCGTCACAGGCATCGTGTCCACACGCGCTCACTAACAACACAAAACCAATCAGCATGATTGGACTCCTTTAACACGTTCCTGATAGTACGGAATCGGTGGCTGTTCGTTCCTTTTTTTAATCCAGTATAGCCAAACGGCATGAGAGTCAATTATCACCCTGATCGGCTTCGTGGTGCGAACGGCGAGATTATAACCATACTGACGCGCAACAGCAGTGCAATCTGAGCTAAACTGTGCGGCCCTGACAAAAATGATGAGTGAATGACCGATGTCGAACGAAATTGCCCACCCAGCCAGCAGCCCAAAACAAGCCGCACTGCAACTGGTCATTGAACTGGTACGCGCAGGCAAACTGAGCCCGCTGCAGGGTGATGCCTCTAATATGATTTCTATCTACGAGCAGTTTAAAGCACATTTTGAAGCAGATAAGCAGAAAGAATCAGCGATTTCTTGATGCTTTTTACGCATAAAAATCAGCGCGTTGATTCGCGCTTTTTTTATGCGTAAAACCACGCCGGGAGAATGGCGATCAGGTTATTTAAGGTGTGCAGGAAAATAGGCAGTGCGAGGCTGTTGCTGCGCAAACGCGCGTAACACAACAGAAGCGAGAACAGGGTCAACGCCACGATGGTTTCCCAGTGCACATATTGGGTGTGCATGGCGGCAAACAGCAGTGAGGTGAGTAACATGCAGGCAAAGCGACTCTTTGGCGCCCACAGCAGAAAGCCCTGCAGGAGAAAACCACGAAACAGCACTTCTTCAAATACCGGTGCCAGCAATACGGCAGTCAGTAACAGAATCAACATCGAACTGCGGCCTTGCTGGCTTTGCGCTATCAACCAGCCTTCAGGCTGAAGGAATTGGGTTTGAGCTACCATCAACGCGACCAGAGCCGCGACAAACAGTAATGCCTGGCCGGGACGTAAATAGCCTAACGGAATATCCGTCCGACGTTGGCAGTAAAAACGGTACAGCGGGTAAATCACCGCGAATTCGAACAGGCAGAGCACTGGCACCAGCAAACCGTTATTACGCAGCGCCCCATAGTTAGGGAACAGCGTAATCAGCATGGTCACGATGTAATACACCACAAAGCTCGCAGCGTAGAACAGCGTCAGCGTCACTTTGTCGGATTGGGTGTCCATAGTCGGCTCAATGGGCAGAGGAAAACGCATAGTAGCAATGCCGATGATCGCTGTCGAGATTGCCCGGCGGAGAATTGCATTGCTCAAATATTCCACCACGGGGACTAAATCTGTGGCCGCCTCCGCCGATAATCGAAAAAACCATTACAGGCACGGGCGTAACTATCACGCAACCGGTCCTCTTTTTTGCTGCCTCTGTTTTGCGAGCATAACGCATGAATTCTGAGTATCACCGACACGCCACTTTGCCTGCCAGGGCTAATATGGAAGCGCACACGGTGCGGGTCACACGGCGCAGTTTGCGCACGCTAACCTCGCTGCTGTTTGGCGTGCTGCTGCTTTCGGTTGTGATGGTGCTGGTGATTGCCCATCGACAAAACAGCGATTCGATGCAGCAGGATATCAACCTGATGCATGCTGCGTGGCAGCAGCAACAAGACCAGATGATCATTGATGTGCGCGATTATGCAAACTGGGGTGAAGGCTGGAAAAACCTGCATCTGACGGTAAACAAAGTCTGGGCATGGGATGAGGAAAATTTTGGTCCCAGCCTCTACAAGGAGTATCACTACGACGGTGTGTTTGTGATCGATGGCACTGGCAAAACACGTTATGCGGTCATCAACGGTAAATTGTCAGAGGCTTCACTGGAGAGTTGGTTAGGCGGACAAACGGCAATCCTGCTGGCTTCGGCCCGTAAGCAGTCTGACCAAGGCATTACCCGCAATGTCATGATCAATGAACAGCCCGCCATGGTGGTGGCGGCACCGATTACTCCCGGCAAAGTGCCAGATTTGCCAACCATCCCGGGCCCCTCTTCGGTGATGGTTTTCGTCAATATTTTAACGCCGGGCAAATTGCAGCTGCTTGGTAAATCTCTCAATGTGATTGCACCGCGCGTGGCGAATGGCCTGGATGATGCACTGGATGAGCCACGCTTGGTTGAACCGGTGATTCAGGGCGAACCGCTGGTCTTACGCTGGCAAGCGAAAAACCCAGGTTTTGGCGTGATCTGGCTCATGATGCCGCTGCTACTGTTCACCGCATTGACCGTGGCGTGGGTGACGCGTCGAGTCATTCGCCATGCGTTGCACAATGCGGTGATTTCTGACCGCCGCTTTGAAATGCTGGCGATCAGCCAGCGCGAGCTGGCAAACAGCGAAGAGCGTTTCCGCGATCTGGCAGAAGCGGCCTCGGACTGGATTTGGGAAGTCGACGATCAGGGACGACTT
>OBJT01000067.1_pt1 | contig 24128 bp, 25 predicted proteins | sample 1519861 | NCBI WGS metagenome assembly OBJT01 (sample SAMN02401118, study PRJEB22541) | soil metagenome, isolate JX
CCAAAAGTAAATGAGCCAGTCTTATTATTTCTTTCTTAGGAAGTCTTTTTTCTTTTTTATTGCCTGTTGTATCAAGCAAAAATTCCAGCATAAGGGAGCGCGTTACAAAAAAAGCGGGGTTCTCAATTTCATCTTCTACATCTTTAACCTTATCTGGGCAGTTCACCAGAGAAATAAACTTTTTCAGGCGCTCTTTTCTCGTGCTGATAAAAACATTCCGCATCCAATTCATTAATTTAGGTGAAGCCATCATGGACGCAGCCCTCTCTTTATATTTTTGGTTACATCAAATAATTGTCCCGGAACCACACCAATCCTGCTCATCAGTTCACTAGCCCTTATACTAGGGCGACGTGCACCACACCATGGACTGTCCTCATCAACTCTTATCCCCATAAATCCACCAGGGCGGCCCGGCAACCCCCTCTCATAAGGAGGCTTTTTCCCTATACAATCAAACTGGCTTCTGGTGGGATCAAACAACACCCCATCTTTATGCTGTAGCCACCAATGGGTACTGCCATCTTCATCTCTTACGTTCCAAGCAGTCCAACCTGCCTCTTTTCCTCCCAGTAAAAACCAGGCCACTTCAGCGGAAATAGCACAAAAACCATAGGAAGGATTTTCTTTACTCCAACCGTTTTTATATTCTTTATGCAGCAGTTCAGGATCATAGCCCTGACTTAGAAAATCAGAGAGAATATGTAATGATTTTTCACATATATATGTAGACATGCTGCTAGCCTTTTATTGTATTTCCATCATATCAAAACCCATACTTAATGCCATAGAGCAAAAAAATGCTTACCGAAAAAAGCATATTAATCATAGATATAGGTATCTAAAAATCACAAAACATTGACGTTTTAAATACAATGACTTATTGTGTTTGCTGTTTTGTTACTTTATATAAATGATGACCCCACGACATCGAAGTATTCTTTCTCCGATTGCCGCGATCACTTTGACAGCCACACTATTCTTGCCCTGGATCCCTTTACCCTCTTCTGCGCCCCCATCGGCAAACGCTTCAATTGTTTCAAATGTGAACTCAGCAAAACCCGCAAATGAAAATGTTTTACCTGTTATTGATAGTAAACCACCCTCGGTGGTCGACGCATCCAATATCAAGTATCGTTTACTTGCAGGACGCATTGCAGAAACCTATTCTGTAACCCCCTCATTTGCTGAACGCATTGTTCGCTCAGCACATGATGTAGGTACAAAACAGAATGTGGATCCACTATTACTGCTTGCTTTGGTTGGCGTTGAATCCAGCTTCAATCCACAAGCGCGCAATGCTTCTGGAGCTATTGGATTAACTCAAACCATTCCCAAATGGCATCCTGAGAAAATTGCTGTAATTCGACAGCAAGGGAAATCAATTACCGATCCTGAAGCTAATCTTGAAATGGGTGCCAAAATTCTTGCCGAATATACAGCCCTGAGTAGGGGAGACCATATGCGAGGTCTTCAGCGCTATAATGGCGCATTAGGCGACCGGAAGCAGAGGTATGCCAACAAGGTCATGGGGGTATATCAAAACCTTTCCCGATCCATTCCTCCGGCAAAAATTCAACTCGCCATGGAACAGGGTGTTCCAAAAGCATCTGCGTCTAATTAACAGCTAGCTGTAAATGGGATCTTGCGCGGTTTACAAGGAGCATTAGACTTATTCTTCTTTGGGAGACAAACCATGTCTGATACAAACGAGCTCCATAGCTCTGTATCTAATTTAAACGATACAGAGTTTACGCAATTACTAAAAGCAAGAAGCCATGTCCTGGTAAAATTCTGGGCACCATGGTGCCAACCCTGTAAAGCGCTTACCCCCATCTTTGAGCAAGCTGCAGCACGGCATGTTGAAGTGGCTTTTGGGCAAATCAATGTTGATGAAAACAAGGCCGTGGCAGGACGCCTGGGCGTAAGAGCCATCCCTACCATCCAGGGATGGAATAAGGGCAATTTAGTTTTCAGCCATACTGGTTTAATTTCAGCACCAGACCTGGATAAGCTTATTGCGCAATTGGTGGAAGCAGAGTAATCTATAGAAATTCCAAGTGTGTAGGGCCGAGAACGGGCTGTCATATTACATTTGGAATACTTGCAAATATCCCGTTCCTGAAAAGACCTGCAAAAGCAGGTCTTTTTTGTTACAGCCTTAATCCAGTTTTTTCAGATCTAGCTGCTGCGGTATTTTTTAACATGGAGTTCTCAGATCCTAAAGCTAACAGGTGATCACCCAACTGCTGTAATCCAGTCCCAGCAAGAACAGCTTGCGCATTAGGAATGAGATGCTCTGGGATATAAGCACCACATCTCATTAAATTCTTGGCTTCCTCAGGATGATTAGGCGCAATAACAAATGCGATGGCACCCGCTACAACCTGAGGGATATCGGTAGTAGGGAAGGCCTTGATGAGCTCACTATAAAAATGGCGTGCCCCTGTATCAGAGTTTTTGGCTTGGCGATCAAGCATTGTTTGGCAAACCGCCAACTCATCTTCTTTTGGCATATCAAACCACTGCTTACCTGTCGTTTTTTTAAACAAAACTTTTTCAGCAGCAGAGGTGACAACCCGCGTGGAATTTTTTGGATTCAAAATGAAATCAGCCAGGAGACCTCGACCCGTTACAGGTGATGGATCAGCAGAAACACCGACCCTAGCCAGAAAGGAGAATGCATCACCTTCCAATTTCCCACTATGTCCTATCGCATAATTCCACAGTGATCTTCCGTCATTATCTCGCAAATGAAGTAGGGGTGCTATGCTTTTTTTATCTAATGCACGCCACGCGGAAGCATTCATTCTCAAAGCATACATGGTTGGGTTACGCCCCTGCTCATCACGTAAACTCATCCAATCTGGGTGACCCTGAAGAAACCCTGAAACTTCTGCGGAGCGCACAGTATATTCAGATTTTTCCTTTAGAACCTTCCAGTAATCACTTATTTTCTTTTCTTTAATTTCTTCACTGCGATTTTGAAATGCCCAGCTTTCAATTTCCTCTTTTAAATCAGAGGCAGCATGCTTAAGTAGATACTCCCAAAGCGGGAAGGTTTGATTGTTATCATGGTTTTTGTAAGTAATCTCAGGATCCAGCCCGGCTTCCATGAATACCTGCCAGTGATGAGCCGTATTAATTCCGACAGCTACCGGGTTGCCATTCTCATATTTTACATTTGGGCTTACCCCTCTTTTAAAGAGGACCTTGAATTCATCAAGCTCCTTATCGTAGTAATTATCTTTTCTAAAAAGCAAGGACAATACCGAGGCACCAGGAACAGTGTTCATGTCCATGTATTCACCCCGATAACCCAGCAGATCTTCCATCGGCGCATTTTCAAGCCACCACAACCTTGTAGTGAGGGAACCGGTATTTCCATTATTAAATCCACTTAAAATAGCAGATGTTGGGGATACACCTTTTTTATTCTTCCTTGAGATAGCCCCTGGATCTTCGGACAACACCTTATTCAGGAAAGAAGGGCTGGGATAGTCACTATCACTATTGCAAACACGAAGAACGGCCCCCAATAAACCATCCCCATCACTGTTCCAGCTGTCAGGCTTTAACAATTCAGGAAAGGCACTGAGAATTAATACGATATCATCCCAGTCCACGCCCTTTTTAACGAGATTAAGAAGCATTGCCTTTTCAGCAAGAAGATTTGTAGAAGTCATAAATGTCCCAGGTAAAAGAGCCTACAGGCCTTAAAAATCTTATTTCATCATTATACATGAGCCTTCCAAAAGGTCATTTACACCAGCTAAAAACTGAACACATTCTGCACCGCAGCCCCCCATCCAGACAAACCCCTTAAAAATCACACAGTTAGATCTTTCATGTCTCTGTTGACAGGCGGCTTGCGAATATGAAAGAATAGCTACTCTTCTGGCGCAGAGCCCTTTTCATGAAAAATCGTCTTACCCGTATGCTGCAAGTAGCAGGTCTTGTGACCGATGAACAAACTTCAGAAACCCCCCGTCCCACTTCGGTGGACGGTGCGGCAAACTCGGACCCCATTACCTTTACTGATTACGATGACACCAGCAAGGGTCATCAGGTCATCAATGACTCGGTTGTCCTGAATGCGGACGATAGCCTCAAGATTGATGAAGGCGCAGACGTTAAGCATATTTACGAAGAGGCAGCCGTTGTTGATGGTCCTTACCCCATTGAGCGCCTCGCCAAGGTTCTAGCCGGACTGTCGCAGATGGATGTAGCCTCGCGGCGCGTGGCGATTGAGGCCATGGATGCTGCCGATGACACCTGGAGCATTGAAGACGTATTGGCCGATGGACGCAACAAGGTCAATGCCCTGACCTCCTATCAGAACCAGGTAAAGGAACTGCGGGAGGCAATTCGTAGCGAAGTGGAAAACCGTATTACAGAAAGTCAGGAGAACAAGAACCTGGCTGTGGCAGATATTGATAAACAAATTTCTGAACTTCAGATCAAGCGTGAAGAATTCCTTTCAACCAGTGCTACTGAAGTGGCCCAGCTGCGAGGGCAAGATTTGGCAGCAGAAGATGCAGCAACTCGTGAGGTAGCACGCATCGAAGACAACATCAAGCAGATCAAGAACATCCTCACCCTGTTCTCTAAGAATGAGAACAACACCCCTTCTAATAGTTAATAACACGGAGCTTTTTTTATGGCACTCACCACCCTCGGTAAGGTTGTCGTTTTCGGCGGCAGCAGCATTCTGATCCTTGGTATTGCTGGCGGTCTTATCAAGACCCTGCTGGACAAAGACAAGGATGTTTCTGGTAATACCCCCGCTGTAGTGTCTACTGACACGGGCAATAGCGGTGGTAGCTCTTCGTTCTTTGGTTCCAAGAAGGACAAGGCGGGCTCCACGGCTGATATCAAGATTGGCCTGAACAGCTTCCATGGTTTTGCCCCGGCACTGGTAGCAAACGGTAACAGCCTGAAGACCCAGCCAGGTTCTATCTTTGCCAAGCACGGTGTCAATGTGGAATTTGTCATTCAGGATGACATTCCGAACCTGGAAACCATTTTCACCTCCGGTACCGCTCAATGCTCGTGGCGCACCTCCGACTTCTGGGCTCAGGAACAGCCGAACCTGCGTAATGCGGGGCTGGACGCCAAGGCAATTATGGTCGCCGACAACACCCAGGGTGCGGATGCTATTGTGTCCAAGGATCCATCTATCCGAAGCATTGAGGATCTGGCAGGCAAGAAGATTGCCCTTCTTCAGTTTACCCCGGCACACGGCATGCTGATTGACGCTATTGAGAATTCATCTCTGTCTGAGCGCGCCAAGCAATCGGTCAAGATGGTTTTCATTAATGCTGATGAAGGCATGGCTGGTATCGCGGCGGCTCTGAACTCTGGCAATGTGGATGCCGCAGCAATGTGGGACCCCGATCTGTCGATGGTCAAGAACAAGGGCGCACATGTTGTCTATTCGACCAAGACCGCTTCCAACCTGATCTTCGATATGATCGTTTGTGATACCCGTTTCCTGAATACCCCCAAGGGGCGCGACATTACCCAGAAGCTTGTCGCAGGCTGGATGGAGGGTGTTACTGCAGCACGTGCGGATAAGAGCAATGCTGCCGACGCACTGGTTTCCAGCATGGATTACTACAGCATGCTGACCAAGGAACAGGGCAAGCCGTTTATCCAGAGCCTGTTCAACAACCTTGTGTGGACTGGTCTGGAAGATAATGCCCGCATCTTCGGCATGGTAGGTGGAACCAATCACTATGAGCGTGTTTACCGTCGCTTCGATGGTATCTACCGTGGTATCGGTGCCCTGGCCAATCCGAAGTCTCCGGTGATCCCGCCGCAGGACAGTGTGGACTACTCCTTCATCCGTAAGCTGCTTGATGAAAACCAGCAGGCTGAGGTCAACGCTAAGGCAGAAGCCGCAGCAGCTCAGCGTTCCTTTACTGTTGAAGCGCAGCAGGCCGCTGTTTCGGCAGCACCAGCGGCAGTTACCAAGCCGGTTACTGTCAACTTCGAGACGGGTTCCTCGCGACTGACCAAGCGTTCGGAACAGGTTATCAGCGAGCAAATGGTTCCCCTGATCGAAAACAATGGTACGGCTTACTTTGAAGTTAGCGGCAATACCGATAGCACCGGTTCTCTGTCAGCCAACCTGGCGCTCTCTCAGGCTCGCGCACAGGCCGTTGCTGACTACCTTGTGAAGGAGTGGGAATTCCCCCGCAACCGCTTCCGTATCGTTGGTAATGGCCCCAATAAGCCGCTGTGTAATGAAAGCAACCCGGCTGCTGATGGTCTGACCCTTGAAGAGTGCCGCGCTACCAACCGCACCACCCGAGTAGCTGTCTTCTCGGCTCAGTAATAGCAACACATGCCCGCTGGATTTCCAGCGGGCCCACAGATCCCCCAGGGGCGGCATGCCGCCCCTTTTTTTAACAGGACACAAAGACAATGGCCTTCTGGAATCCCTACGCAAAGCTTCCTGCAGCAAAACAGCGAATGCTGGGCGCGCTGGCAGTAATCACCCTTCTGGCCACCTGGTCAGCCATCAGCCTTTCTGGACTGGTTGTTCAGAATAAACTGCCCGCCCCCTGGAAAGTCCTTGATGCCCTGTCTTATCTGACATGGTATGAAGGCAAGAGCCTGCTATGGCCTGCGGTTGTAGCTTCTGTGGGCCGTGTGGTCGCCGCTGCTGCTCTTGTGGTTGTTATTGGTATTCCCTTGGGCATCATTATGGGAGCCGCACCCCGTATCAATGCGCTCCTTTCACCCCTGGTTGACCCCTTCCGCTCTGCCCCGATTGTAGCCCTTCTGCCAATTCTGGTGATGTGGATGGGTATTGGTGAAACGATGAAGGTTGCCTTCCTTTTCCTGGGATCGGTGGTTTACCTGGTTCCCATGGTTCGAGATGCCATTCTTGCCGTCCCCCAGTCTTACTGGATCAGTGCCCGCGATCTGGGTGCTACCCCATTTGAAGCTATTCGCAGGGCAGTTCTTCCCATGGCAATGCCCCGTATTGCCGATGCTGTCATTATGGGTGTATCGGTTATGTGGACCTATATCACGGTGGCCGAATATGTGAATGCTACAAATGGCTTGGGCCAGATGATCCAGAACTCACGCCGCTTCTCGGCAATGGATCAGGTTTTCGCAGGTATCTTGGTCATTATCGTGTTTGCCCTGGCCACCTATCAGTTGATGACCTATATCAAGCGCAAGCTTTATCCATGGGAAACAAAGGTCTAATAGACCTTCGGCTGAAAACTGAATAAATCAGCACATTACCTCCTTGCCATTTGTCTTTCATATTTGATAGAATAGCCATCTACTAAAGAGATACCCATGAGCCACGCACTTATTGAGCTTCGGAATATTACCCAGTCCTATCCCACCCGTGAAGGTGGCCAGCACCTTGTTGTCGACAATGTAAATCTGGTGCTGGATAAGCCCGGCATCAACATGCTGCTGGGCCCTTCAGGCTGCGGCAAATCCACCATTTTGCGAATGATGGGCGGAGTTCGCCCCTTTGATGTTCAAACCCCGACTACGGGTGAAGTCCTGATTGACAGCGTTCCATGCGACAACGCTCACGATGATGCCGTGATGGTGTTTCAGCGCTACAACAACTTCCCGAACAAAACCGTTTTCCAAAATGTGATGTTTCCCTTTACCCTTGGTCTTTGGAAGCGTCAGATTTCCAAGCAAGATGCTGTAAAAAGGGTCAATGATATCCTGGATGCTGTTGGCCTGACCGATAAGAAGGACATGTATCCTGATGCTCTTTCGGGTGGTCAGAACCAGCGCGTTGCTCTTGCGCGGGCCCTGGTGCTGCAGCCACGCATTCTCTTGATGGATGAGCCCTTTGGCGCACTTGATGCACAGACCCGCGAAGAAATGCAGTCGCTACTGGGGCGTCTGTATGATAAGCAGCCCTGCACAATTGTCTTTGTGACCCATGATGTAACTGAAGCCCTGCTGTTGGGTGATCGAGTGATCATCCTGTCTTCTCAGCCTGCAAAAATTGCGGATGACTTCCAGGTTCCTGTAGAACGCAAAGATCGTGCGACTTGGCTGCGCACCCCTTCGGGCCAATCAGCACAGCAACGCATTCTTTCGACGCTTCATTCTACGGATCGGACTTCGGGCCGAGTTTCGGTTTCGGTTTAACGGAGTGACATGTGGATAAGCCTTCTTACATTGGCGCAGCACTCACCAGCACCCCCAATCTTGTGGGGGCTGGTTTAGCTATGGCTGCGGGTGGTCTGCTTGCAGTCACCTCTGGGCTTATCCTGGGCGCAATTCCCCTTATTCTTCTGGCAAGTGCTGAGGCTATTGTCGCAATGGTGGTTCCCAGCATCCCTTCTTTCCGAGCGAAAGTTGATCGTGATTGGCGAGTGGAAAAGCGGGGTAAAGCAAGGATAAAAGCCATTCAAGAAATTGGACGACGCGCCAACATCTATCTTTCAGATAATGGCTATACCATTCTTGGAGCTAAAAACTGCTCGCCTGAAAATCAGCGCATCCTGAAAGCCTATAACGATATGGTGGACCGCACTCGCGCACTTGCCAGTGTGGCCGAAGATCGTGGCACGCGCCTGGGCCCAGCAGAAATTGAAAGAATGCATGTTGCTTCCCTCGATTATCTTTCCATGTGGTTGGCCAAACTGATTATTCAGCAGCGTGCCAGCTCGGTAAATATTGGCGATCTGCAGGCAAAAATCAATCAGCTGAATGGAGATATTGAGCAGGCTAAAAATCAAAGGGATGCTATTCGCATGCGCACGCTTGAAGGTGCCCGTAATGAATATCTCAACCTGACTCGCAGCCATCAAAATCTAGGCCCCCGATTGGAAGCACTGGAAGCGGCCATGATTGCCATGCCAGATAAAATTAACGAAATCCAGCAAATGGTGATGGCAGCCCCCTATTCTTCCAGTGTGGATAACCGTCTTGAAGACAGCCTGTCTCGACTACGACTGGCTGAAGAGGTAGAGCAGCAAATTCATTCAGAGCTTTACGTTGAAATTCCACAAGGCGATCTTATGGATATTTTCAACGAACCGCGTACGCAACGAGCACCATCAAACACTGAACAAGTAAAAAAAGTACAACAAAAAGCAAGACAAACGACATGACAATGTTGTAAGATTGCTGTCTACACTCTCAACCAGTTTTACCATTTAGCCAGAGGACTCATCCATGTTTAGCCGCATCAAAAATCTCTTTGTTGGTTTCTTCTCCCTTTTCATCAAGGATCTGGAAGCGGCTAACCCTGAAATCGCATATGAAAATGCGATCAATAGCACCACCGAAAAGTACATCAAAGCACGTAATGCAGTGTCGGGAATTGTGGCCGAACGCACTCGCACTGAAACGCGTGTTAACAAGCTGACTGCAGAACTTGCCCAGGTTAATGATGACCTGGATGCATCCCTGAATACTGAAGACGATGATCTGTCGGCTATTCTGATTCAGAAAAAGGAACAGCTTGAAAAGCAGCTTTCTGATCAGAAAGAGCAGCTCAAGCAGGCCGCTCAGCAGGTTGATGCTGCCAAAACCGACCTTCTGGCCCTGCAGGCTAAGATTGATGAACTGAAGCGTGAGCGCGACAGCAACCTGGCACGTTTCCACAGCGCCAATGCTCGCAAGCAGCTTCAGGATCAGCTGTCGGGCCTGTCCACTGAAAATGAAATTAAGGCTCTTGATAATGTTCGCCAAGCCATCGACAAGTCGGTTGCCTCCGTTCAGCTGAATGAAGAAATGGCCGGGACCGACATTGATAAGCGCCTGGCTACGCTGCGTCAGACCTCTGGGCAGGCCAGTGCCAAATCCAAGGTCGCTGCGCTGAAGGAAGCGCGGAAGCAGAGCGCCCAGCAGGGCAATGCTGGTAAGTCGATGTAAGGCTGATCCATCATGACCAACTCCTCCAATCGCCCGGCATGGGCAGAAACCCTCCGCGAGAAATATCTCGCGGGTGAGGCTTCCATCTTCATTGTCCACGGTAATGTTTACGATAACGTTCTCATTGAAAAAGAGCGTATGATCTTGGGCGACTTCCTGGCTAAAACCCTTCTGGCTGACAAGACTGTGCTGGAAGTAAGTTGGGCTCAGGGTCTTCGTAAGGTTTCTGGTCCTGAAGCACTTGAGGGCAATGACAGCGTTGATGGGCGCGTAGAAACGGTTCGCTTTAACATTGATAGCAAGACCATTAATGAAAGTGGTGTGGGCGAGGCATTCCAGCGCGTTGAAAGCTATGCGCGGCGCGACAAATCAAAGATTGGATTGATTATCCCCTATGCCGGGACGCTGCTGCCTGCGGGAGACCCCTCCTTCCTCTCCAATAATGAACGGGCAGCGTTTACCACGGTTCATCGTTGGTCTATTGATCCTACACTTTCGGGTAAGGACAAGGATTTTGTGGTTGTCCTGATTTGCGAGAGCCCCAACGATGTTAATCCGGCATTGCTCAACAGCCCTCGCGTAGCCACCATTGAAATCCCCCTGCCTGATGAACGAACACGCGAACAGGTTGTTCGCAGTTCAGCGCAAGGCCTGGATGATGAAACTGTTCGCTTGCTGGCCGCTCACACGTCTGGATTGCGAGCCATTCAAGTGGAAAGCATTGTGGCATCACAAGGCGGCAGCAATCTGGATGAAGCCGGTCGAACCAAGCTCATCAAGAGCCTATTGGAAGGGCAGACCGATGCAGATGAGCGTGCGGTTAAACTGGCAGGCATCACTGCAGGTCAAACAGAAAGTGAAATTCGCAAGCTTGTCGGTGCCGCTCAGGCCCCGAATGGATCGGTGCGCGACTCGCTGCTTTCAGTCATCCATGCTCGCAAGCGGGAACTGATTGAAAAAGAATGCGGTGGACTTATTTCCTTTATGGAATCACGTCATGGCTTGGAAGCTGTGGGGGGCAATGCAAACATCAAGGCAGAGCTGATGGATATTGCCGCACTGCTGAAGTCCGGCAAACGATCCCTGGCACCCATGGGCCTTCTGGCTGTCGGGGCGATGGGGTCTGGTAAAACCTTTGTTATTCGCGCTTTCCTTAAGGAAGCGGGCCTGACCGGTGTTGCCCTCAAAAACATTCGTTCAAAATGGAACGGTGCCACCGAAGCGAACTTGGAACGTGTGTTGGCCACCATCAAGGCTATGGGTCCTATTGCTGTAGTGATTGATGAAAGCGACCGGAGCTTTGGAGGCAAGGAACAGGCCGATACCGATGGGGGTGTTTCGTCACGTGTAATGGCGCGATTGAAGGAATTCATGTCGGATACCGACAACCGTGGGCAGGTTCTCTTTATCTTGATGACCAATCGACCCGACCGGATTGAAACCGATCTGAAACGGCCTGGGCGTCTGGATCGCAAAATCCCGTTCTTCTATGCTGAAACGGCTGAAGAACGCCGTGATGTATTGGCGGCAATTTTGCGGCGCGGGATTGTCCCATTGGCAAAGGGAGCAGACAAGGCCATGCTGGATGCCTGCAATAAAATGGAAGGCTATTCTAATGCAGACATTGAGGCCGTTGCTCTTTTGGCAAGCGAGTTTGCTTCACGAGAGGAAAAGCCTATTTCTGCAGCCATTCTTACTCGTGCCGTGGAAGACTTTATTCCACCCCGAGAAACAGAAATGATTCGTCTGATGGATCTTTTGGCAGCACAGGAAACTTCACGTCGTTCACTGTTGCCAGAACGCTTTAACAAACTCACCAACCAAGAAATTGCGAACGAAGTATCCGTGCTTCGCCATAACCTGAGGGAAGCATAATGAATGATCATGTAGACAACAGTGTGGTTTCAGGTCAACAGCCATGGCCTGTAGTTGATGAGGCTCTTCGTCGTGCCCTGGCAGTAGCCAAGGCACGCAAGGGGTGGAAATGGGATGATGTAGCCGAGGCCTTAGAATTGCGCGGATGGACTATTACACCTGGAAATCTTATGACTCGTCATTCCAGGATGGCCTTCAGGGCAGACGAGTTGATTTTGCTGCTAGATGTTCTAGGGGTAGATAGCCTTTCCATTGCAGAGCTTACAGCCTAATCACCAACCAAAACATTCATGGACCAGGGCGCCTGCGAGGGCGCCCTAATTTTTGGGATAGATGAAGTAACTCATCATTATTCATAAAGAGCCAGGGTAATTGGACATGCTCGGGCAACAAATCACGAACCTTGGCCAGCTTCTCATTAAACGCGGGATCCTTACCATCTCGAAGCATCCTATTGAACGCCATGTAAGAGGAAAAACTAGCTCTTTGATTTAGATCATCCTGAACATTTTGAGGCAGTTCAGAAGGGGGTATTGAAGAAATGGCTGCAGTCATTGTTCTGTCTTCAAAATTATTGCCATGCCACGCTTCTGGAATGATAAAACCTGGATTAAGCAAGCGGCTATTATCCAAGTCCAACTGACAGGTGACGGGCGACAAGGTAAAGAGTAAAGAGGCTCCTTTAGGTTCCTGATCACTATCCCAATTACACAAGGCATTCCATATATTACCTCGGCGATTGAAACTATCTTCAGCCATATCCTCGGGGGGATCTGTATTATCCCAGTAAGAAAACTCTTTCATTCCAGGAATAAGATTAAAGAGCCTGGTAATTTCTCTGTTTTCAGAGAAAAGCGTGGCATAGAGGTTCTGGGGGCGATTGGGGCGGAAAAACACTCTTAGGGAAACCTCAACATCCAAACCCGGCACGCGACGATTGGCTTGCAAATCAACCAAGCCCTCTTTAGCGCTCTCCAAAGCAGACTGGAAGGCTGTCGTTTCTTGGGTAGACCGAGCTAAGCCCAAGGCTGTCAGATATCGAATATCAAAACTAGAGCGAGCCACTCTGAATAAATAAGAATCAATAATCTCGTGTCGCATTGGAGATATCCATTTTTGTTGATTGGAAACCCAATCAAAAATGTTTGCCACATTCACATCAGAAGGCAGCCGATATCCATTGTAAATTTTTACAGACATACAAATACTCACAGGGACAAGGGTATATTGTCCCCGTGAATATGAAATCTTGCAAGGTCAATCTGACCTGAAATTATACTGGAACCATTTTACAACGCAGGGGATGACCAGACTGCTGAGCAAAAGCATGCGTCATCTCCAACTTTGTTTCTGCAACCTCACGACTATAGGTTCCCGCAACACCCTCGCCGCGAATATGGACCTCCAGCATCACTCGCATCGCATCTTCATTTGAGAGACGGAAAATATGCGAAAGAACCCCCACAACAAAATCCATAGGGGTAAAATCATCATTAATCAGGAGCACAGAATATTGACGCGGCGGCTTTACCTTTGCACGCTCAGGAGCCAATGAGGCACCGCCATCCTGGTTTTCGCGTTCAATTTCAGACATACAATACACCCTCTCCGATATCAATAGCGGGATATTGTAACCCATTTGTAGGCTAAACAGTATACTTTCAAGTCTTTATTCAGCAAAAAAACAGATTTCTTTACAATCGAGGACCACGCCGCACTTTCTTTTTCACCCCAGGCGTATGCTCCTGCAGGCTTTCCAGCTCTTTTTGGGCCACCCATCTTTTCAAAATATCCAGTGCCCCACCTTTGGCCACAGACATTGGCGTTTGACCATTCTGATTTTCAGCAAAGGGACTTAAGCCAGCAAGCAGCAACTCTTTTACCACATCATCCCTTCCATCCATCATCGAAGGATAGCGAGAAACAATACGATGGAGAAGCGTTGTTCCAACCAACCCCCCATCTTTACCTTCAGGATCATCCAGGTGTTCTGGACGAAGTGTTAAACTTAAATCATAGCCTGCCAATCTAAAAACATTTAGATACTCAGGGCGAGCCTTATAGGCAGAGTAACCTATAGGTGTATTTTGTGTGTCAGGATTGTACCCTTCAGGGTTAAAACCGCTGGCCATTAACCAGCGCAACACTGCGAGTGGGGTTTCTTTAAGGCCCACCGCCAAATTCATCAGATGGCCATTTGGAGAGCTTTTTCGATCTTTAAGACTTGCTTTTAGTACCTCATCGGGAAGCGCAGAGCCATTATGAGATTTTCCTGCTGGACTCGTCCATTTTACCTTCGGGAAATGTTCCTTTAATATTTTGATCGTATTCTTGAAAAGCCAGTTGTTAGCATAATATGAAGAATCATGCTCTTTCGTAGAACCATTAAAAGCAGTATACATTGCCATTGTTGGCCCCTCAGAAATCTGAGTTGAGATTTTTGAAAGCCTATCTTCAACCCAAACTCCCCATCCCGCATTATCTACAGGTAGCAGCGTTTCCTTGGAGGACTTGGCGACCTCTAACTTCTTATTGGTATTGCTGTTACTCATAAACGGCTCGATTTTCGATGAGAAGAGGATTTTACAAGAGATGTATTCTTATTTAATACCGCATATTCTATTGCTGCAGCAAAACTAGCAAGCCAGTGACCCGAATCCTGGGCGCGAGCGCAAGCGATTGGGACCAACCCCTTATTATTAACAGAACTCCAACCTCCCATACCGCACTTATCGCACAACTCTTCTGCTAAACGACTTGCTGCTTCAGCACTACGAAAAGTGCCCAAGGCCAACATGTGATAGGCCGTGTTACCCGCATTATCCTGCTGCAGAGGATCTGCCCCCTTTTCCAACAATTGTTTCAAAATTGGAAGATCTTCAGCACCTTCAATTCTAGCAAACAAATGATGTAAAGCATTGTGTCCTTTGTAGTTGGCGCAATTAGGATTAGCTCCCAACTCTAACAGTGGCGGAATCATTACCAATTTACGGTTCCAAATCGCCCAATGCAAAGCTGTATTCAAGTCGCTATCTTGAGCATTAATGGGATGACCCCTCTCTTGCACGTATCTATAAATCCGAGACACATCCTGATCACGCTTCATTACAGCATAATGAAGTGGCCACTGCCCCTTTTCATTGGGTTCAATGATAAGACCTTCATCTTTTATGGATGTTTCAGATTTTTTTAACATGACACATTATACCACACAGTTCAAATGCCAAAAAGACAGGTCTTTTCTCTATTTTGCAGTTTACTGTGGTGATCAAGAAATGGAATCTGCTTTTAGAAACAGAAGAACGCTTCCACTTTAGTCTTGTCAGTTAACATAACACCAACTAAGCAAGGATTAAAATGGAAGCGTATTAGCCACAGATAGCGAAGAGAAATTATTTGTTGGTAAAATCTTCACACTCCGGAATGGCTTTCAGGTCAGCCATTACACGATAATCAAGCCCATAGAGCTTCAGCTTAATTTTACCATTGGATACCCTAATAGTATCTCCAGCAGCCACCAACCCAAGCTCTGCGGCCAGGGAAATCCAGTCATTGAAGAATTCCAAGACACTTACTTTAGTCTTGGAATTCTTATTTTTCTGTAAGAATACCATGGTGGCAGATGAACAAATGGGAGTTGAAGCACCCATCATATTATTATCACTTACCACCTTGAGATTAAACCCATTACTATCCAGATCGCCATCCCTAATAAGACTCTTCAGGAGAATCACCAGAACAGAGAGATGTTGAACACGATGGAAATGGCGTGTAATTTCAAAACTTTTATGCATCATATCATAGATGGATTGCAGGCTCATATTTTTTCTACTTTTAGCAAAAAGGTGAGAAGAACAAACGAAGCTACAACTTAAATATTATGTTCAACCTTAAACTTTTCCCAGCGCTCAAAAAAACCATTCTTGGTTAGTTTTTCACGAATTTCCTGAGCGGTATCTCGATGCCCACTATGAGGCTTCTCGAAAGGATGATGCCCCACATTATTGTGCGCCAAAAAAGCCCAAGTTTCATAGGGATCCAGACGAAGCAGAGTTTCAAGCTTTTGTTCAGAAAAATCAAAACAGACACCACCACCCATCAGCTGACGACCACTTACATAATCCTCAATAACCAGTACCTGGGAATGACCAAAATCAGCAATAGAATGCCCAAAACCAATAGTAGGATTCTCCCACTCATTAGATACCCTGATTACTGGCGACCCCACCATCATTTGGAGCTGGATCAAATCAAAACGCTTACGCTCAGCGATAGCCTTATCACGGGCAGCCTCTTGAGCCTGCAGCTGGCCCGCATTTAGACCCTGCTGGTAAATGCGCTCTTTCCAGGTCTTGATAAAGGGAAACATCCCTTACCTCATCTGTTTATGATGACCTATTTTATAGAGTTTTGCCTTAACCTGGCGTTAAAAACCCTTACTAGGGCAGATACGTTGGGCGGTCAGGCCCATTTTCCGTATGAGCCCTATTAATTTTTGCAAAAGCACGCCAATTTGCCATTCGCTCATTCAAATCTGGAACCCGAGCATTATTTTTTTCACGGTGCCAAGGAGAGGCAATCACTGTCCAGGCAGCCATCATTAATTTACCCAACCAAAAACCATCACCATGTGCTACCGGATCCAAACGAGACTGAACCTTGGCCCAGGGTGATGGAGGATTAGACCTTAATATATGAAGACGTGTCGCATCCTTTCCATTTAAAAACATTCTCAATTCAGTTGGAGAGAGATGCTTGATCAAATGTTGATCCGCAGTTGGGATGGATTCATATTGATCATTGAGCTTATTGTAATCAATCTTACCTAAACTATTAGGTAAATCTGAAAAATCAGAATCCTTACCCAAGTCTAAGCGCTGAACACCACCTCGGATTTCCTGTAGTTCCTTCCACGCTTTCCATGCCAAAATCATAGCGCCACCACCGGCTGCGGAATGAACAAGATCGGAGGCCATTTCCCATGCTGGTTTTACCCACTGGGTAACAGAAAACGCTGCTGCCTCTATACCAGGAAAGATTCCTGAAGTGACCACCCAGCTACCTACTGCTAACATTCCCACAGCTCCAATAGCTAAAGCAGCGGATCGACCGCTATCTTCTATTCTCTGTGATTTTTCAAGAAACTCTCTCTTGCGGAAGGCCGAGGCAACCTCTACACGAACAGGCTTCCCTTCTGGATTAAACCCAGGTTCAGCACGCACATAACTCATCAGATCTGGAATAGAAATATCCTTATCACGCAGATCATTTAATGTTTCTTTCTCATAGTCTTCCAGACTTTCAAAACGATCCCACAACACAAGAATATCCTCTCCAAACATCTGGAAGGTTTCACGTGACTGACGCGACTCGCTTCCCCATGTATTATCCTTATGCATCTGGAAAATATCATCTTCCTGATGTTTCTCTAAATACCATTGATTGAATGAACGCTGAGCATGACGAGCTCGCAGCGAAATATCACTGCGCTTTATTCCAGGCTGAGAAGAGGGAATGTTTTCCGCTACTACAAGATTAATATCGGGGTTATTCATAAGGTCTCCATTCCCTATTGTCCCACGGCTATAGCGTTACGCAAGCAGCCTCATTTAATTTGCCAAATCCTCATCTGGCTCCATTTGTCCTGCTACTATTGCTCGCATTCTAGCCACCACATCCAAGAGAGGGGCCGCATCTACTACAGCCGCTACAGAAGCCAAAGGGTTGAGACCTGCAACCTGAGCACTGGCCATGTCTGCATTTTCAGCCACCACGGGTACCAGGGCAATTTCATCCTCACGTTCCACCCATACTGCAAATAGATGGCCAGCTCCCACTTGCTCTACCCTATCTTCAATATCAACCAGAGCGCCAACCCCACCCTCTAGTGTTTCTTGAGCAAGAGCCACCTCAGCATCGCGATCTAGTTGAGCGCGCCACCAAGCATCGGCATGGGCAAGACTATTAGCTCTGACAATCCTCTGATGCCAGGCGCCTGCATCATCGGTTCCCAACAACCAAAATAATTTCATATGATTTTTCATAAACTGATATTAACCTCCCCCTCTCTACTGGCAAGAAAGACCTTTTATGCTCATAAGACTTTTATTTTTATCTGTGAGAATTATTTTAGGTGGCAATGACTAAAAAATGACCACTTGAAATAACCTGATAAAAGCATGATCGCAGAAGTTTCGTGTGAAAATACACAAAAATTAAACAGGGGCAATGAGATGAGGTTATCCCCTCCAAATAACTTTACTTATATCTCCTAAATGTATGATATTAAAAGTAAAATTAAAATAGTATTTGCCTAATTATTAGTTGAAGGTACCATAGTAGCCCCCTCATCATTCATTGAACTATTCATGGCAAGTCGGCCTACATCCTTTGGAGGACAGAAAGTTACTGATTCTCCGGCTTCAGGGAGTAATGCAGTGCAGCAAAAAGACGTTCCTGCTGCTATCCCAGGAGAAATTAATTGGGCGGCTTGGCACATTTCTGCGCCATTAGAAGCGGAACTTGATGGTTGGGCACTAGCAATTTGCCCCAAATGTTCACTGTTGGAAAAAGACAGTATTAATACCACCTTGCGTGTTCATACAGGCAAAGGTCTATTTTTGTGTGCTCGTTGTGGATGGCACGGAGATAGCAAATTGGTTCCTGGACGCGGGATCATCCCCGCCACGCCCTTCTCTCCCCCCTGGTGGCATGGAGACAGTTCTTCCTCTGCGCTTGCCCCGATGGCGGAGGCACTTGGGTTATCGGTAGAAACACTCGTTGCTGTTGAAGCCTCCATTAGCAAAGCCTGGTTTCCAAGTAGTGATAATGGACCCGCTGGCTGGCTTCCGGCTATCACTATTCCTGTCCGAGAAGAAACAGATGGAGCTGTAGTTGATGTAATAGCCGTAGCTATTGATCCTTCTCTTGATCCTTGGTCTCATATTATTTCTACTCCAGGTGGATCACATGTGCCCTGGGGTTGGGATGATGCTGATCCAACCACTGTTATCTTTGTTGATCACCCGTTGGACCGCCTTGCTCTTCTAGAGGCCGGGATTACATCCACCGTATGCCTTCCCCCTCAACTTCACCCTCATAGTGCTGATAATGATTGGTCAATCATGACCCACATTGAGGAGAAAATGGGGCACATAGCCCGAGTAGTGCTGGCGCTTCGCAATCAGGCAGCAGGACATGTGTTGGAAGAGGAGTTTGCTCGGCGAGTGGGTCGGGATCGCTGTTATAGAACCCGCTGGTCAGGGCTTGAAGTTTCCAATGGGGATCCTGCAGGCGCTTGGACAGTCTTAAAGGAACACGGGGCGATAACGGTTCTCGACCAAGTTGAAAATGCGAGCCCCTATCCTGTGGCTGGTGTTCATGAACTAACAGACGTAGAAGATCGCCTGGAAGTTCTTTATGAATTTGGTTTATCGAGTGGTGTAACAACTCGATGGCCTTCAGTAGACACCCACTATACTGTTAAGCCGGGACAAATGACTATTGTTACAGGTATTCCAGGTCACGGTAAATCATCATGGCTGGATGCTCTGTTTGTAAATATTGCTGAAGCTCACGGCTGGGTTTTTGGTTTGTTTTCTCCAGAAAATCAGCCAATTGAACGCCATTATGCAAGCCTGATGGAAAAATATGTAAGAGCGCCCTTTAACAAAGGCTATAGAGAGCGCATTTCACAATCACAAAAGAATGCAGCAAAAACATGGTTGAACAATCACTTCAAAGTTCTACTTCCTGATGAAGAAGATGGAAACTGGAGTATTGAAGGCGTTCTAAGTCTAGCCAAAATCTTAGTCTATCGCTATGGCATTAGAGGCCTCATCATTGATCCATGGAATGAGCTTGATCATGCCAGGCCCAGCAATATTACAGAAACAGACCACATCTCAGCATCACTGACTAAAATTCGACGTTTTGCGCGTATGAATGGAGTGCATGTATGGGTTGTTGCCCATCCAACCAAACTTCAACCCAGTGCTGATGGTAAGTATCCTGTTCCTACCCCCTATATGATTTCAGGTGGTGCTCACTGGCGAAACAAGGCTGACAACGCAATTGCAATCTACCGTAATGTTGGACAGGAAGATGACGATATTTGCGATATCCATGTCCAGAAAATCCGATTTAAGGAAATTGGCCGCGTAGGCCGTGTTTCCCTTAGATGTGATAACAGCTGCGGCATTTACATTGACGATATTGATCAAGAAAAAAGAGAGCGGGCACTTCAGCTAGGTAATTCAGTTCGATCTTCGGATATTAGAGTCCGTGAACGCGTTTATGAAGAGAAGCCATACATGCCCTTGGATTATGGCGATGATGGTCTACCCACTGATTTCTAAATAAATGACAAGGCCCCACGGGGCCTTTGTTATTTATCAGTGATTGAATTACTATGATCTCTTGCCAACAAAAATGATTTTTATGTCCTCACCCAACCACTTTTTTATTCCCGGCATAACCAGCACATTATTTGCTCAGACAATCAGGGATATTCAATCGGCTTCCAGCAAGCTGGAAACCTATCGGCAGCTTATAGTTAATGAGGCGGCAGTTAAATCCGCAGTGGTATTCCACGATAAAATTGCACTAGAAGCCCACGGAATTTTACCGGTGGCCCCACATAAAAATATCAAAGTCATTCTTGAAGGCTGGAATGATGGTATTCAAATCTTGCCTCATCGTAACGAAAAGGAAAATATTACCCTTTGGCCAACGCATAATGGAATTGCGGGTATTTTTTTCACCTCTGATATAGGCATTGTTGATCAGTGGCTTTCAAATGTTAAAGGAGCCATAAAGACCGAAGAAAACCAAACACTTATACCGCCAGAAAATGCAGCTGTTTTTAGCGTTAGTGATACAAAGCCCAGGCCTGAAATAGAATTAACCAGCATTCATAAAGCACAAGAATTGTTAACAACTCTTATTCCTTCACTGGAAAACAGGTGTATGAATTTATGGGAGGCCTTAACTGAGGAACACCGTAAAGAAATAGGCACCTCATACTCCAGCCTTTTACACCTTCTTCCCAAAGAAGTATCCTTTGAAAACCTTAATAAAAAAACAGATGAGCTAAGAATTATTTTGCTGGCTCAATTCATGGAAGAAAAAACAAACCCTGCAGTGGGGCAAGGAAAAATTTTTCGTCTTTAATCTTAAAGATGAAGTCCTATCGAGCCACTGACAATATCGAACGCCTGTTTTAGCGCAGGGGGGCTAGGCATTAACATAGCAGGCAACAAACCTAAACCCAAAGATATGATAATAGCCAATACGCCTCTTAATAGCCTTTTGTGGTCCTCCATACCATCAAACACTACCTGGGCTCCTGCTATCAAATCATGAAGCATTCTATGATCTTTACGGAATACACAAAGCGAATGCCCCAAGTTTAATGTTAACCAGGAAAGGAATCCAGCAAAAAAACGCAAGGCAGCTTGATGATATAACAAATCATCACCATCCATGTTTACCGTTTCCAAGCCCATCCAACGCTTTCCCCATGTAGCGCGATGAGGACCGGCCTCTGCAATGACACTTCCGATTCCATAAATCAAAACAAGAAAAAACAGGGAATATGCTAGCTGGGTGGCCAGTATTCTTAAAAACATTTCTAGATAATTTTGAGCATCGACAATACCCACCACGCTAGCTGGAAGACTGGAGCGCGCTTGATAAGTGACCATAAATGCTAAGAGGTTGGCTGGTAATGCGGATAAAGCCGTATCTAATAGCCAAGCACAGGCACGCATACTGAAAGTGCCTGGAATTAATTTCTTTGTTGGCCTGGTTTCAACCAGTGATGAAAGCAGAGTAGACATGCGAGTAAGACTACTCTCTTGTAAGAGCTGTGCAAGCTCCCTATAAACGGATACCCCTTTTCTTACTATTAGCCTGGGGGGTATTTTTAATCAATCTATTTTGCTCTCCCAGAGCAACAACCTCAGGGGGTAATGGATATTTATCTATAGTGACCGCTACGCCAGCTGAAGCAAAGGCATATAGGAAAGGTCTATTATTGCTCATACTCTTGTGCCACAACTGATCTATATCAAGACCCTTATCCTGAGCCTCTATTAGTAATGATGTTATGGACTGGAATAAAACCGGATCTGTATTCTCTGATTGGTTTTCATTACGTTCAAAAAGCTCAATAGAATGATCTTTCCAAGGCACTTTATAGCAGGAGAGAACCGTATCTGGCGAAAAACCTGCGTCCAACAGAATAAGCATTCCTGGCAATGTAGGCGTCCCCACCAGCTCTACATTATCATAAAATTTTTGAAGAAGTTTTACACACCTTACCTGGTTTTCACGATGGTAAGTATAAGGGGAGCCTCTGTTAACAAGAGCATTCCATAAATTCATATCCTTAAGAAGCTCATCTTTGACAGGGGTTCCTAATTCCAAAAAAGTTCTCATCAGATCAAAATCCGAAGGATATGTATTATGTTTACGACGCGGAGGCGAATTTTTCTCAGCGCATAGGATCGATGAGGTCACCATATTTTTGCAGGTGTTTTTAAATCCGGCTTCCACAAATATAGCAAGCACTTCTGAGGACTTTATGGATGAAAGAAAATACTCATCTTTATTGTAAGCTGCAGCCTTAGACAGGACGCCCATATCCAATAAAAGTCTTGCCTTATCAGAAGTCTTCGCCCCCACTACTTCTACGGCAGCAGATAAAGCGAAATCTACATCGGGCGGCACCGATGTATTGCTAAACAAAACAGCCAAAGATTTAATATGGCAATGCCTTATGACGGATACCCAAAAGGACTTTTGATGATCATCCTCCATATCTTTCAATCCCACAGACAAAGCCTTAAACACATCAGCATGCATGGGATGGGTTAATGCCTGGATAGTATTGGAAGTGATCTGTGCCAAGTTAGCACCTCGATCCATACATTCCTGTATTTCATTCAAGGTGGCTGGCTGGACACTACCCTTTTCGTGCATGGGTATACGCCTAAGAATTCTATCCAACTTAGTTGTATATTGAGCTGATTGCTTAACCGCTAAGATTACTTGTTCGCGTGTTAAATGGTCAATGCTATTCATTTTACAAACGCATCCCTATTTTTTTATTCCTGGCAGCACCAGTACGGCGTTTTAAACGTGACTCTTCACCCATAGCCAAAACTTCAGGTGGAATTTTAATATTAGTAGAACTTACAGGAATGCCTGCCTTGGCGAAGGCAAACAGATAAGGAACCGTGTTGCTCATCTTTGGATCCCATAGCTTTTCAATATCCAGGCCTCTTTCTTCCAACTCAAAAAGCAAACTCATAATTGAGTTATGCAAAACAGGATCATATTTTGAAAAAGTTGGGCTTTGCTCATACATATCCCACTGCCCATCTGGCCAGGGAGTTTTATATTGTTCAAGCACTTGTTCTGGTGTGAGACCTGCATCCAACATGATTACCATTGCAGGTAAGGATGGAGTTTCCAATCTGGTAATATCACAACCGGCTTCCAGCAATATCTTTGCACACTCAACTTGGTTTTCTCTATCTGCCTTGGATAAAGAACACCTACTTAAAAGAACATTCCACACTTTTATGGGAAAACGCGAATCTTCATCCACCTTAACGCCAGCATTTAAAAATGCTTTTAGTAATTCAGGATTGGATGTAGGGCGAGATGCTGAATAGGACACAAACTCGCTTACTTTAAGCAAAGCAGCACTGGATAAATCATGCACATCTGGTTTAAAACCAAGATCAACAAAAAAATGCAACATCTCAGGAGACTTAACAGTTGAAAGTATAGTCCCACCCTTATATTGAGTCTCTGGCTTGTAAGTCTTAAACACACCGTGTGTTTTTAAAAAATTTGCCATCCCCACATCATCTTTAGAAAGAATCCTCTTGACTGCATTCTCACTAAACTCAGCGCCTAAGGGTAAGGTGTCATATTTAATGAGTGTTGATAATGAATCCAGGTTTCCATACAAGATGGCCGTCAACCATAATTCTTCTCTTTTTTTAAAATCAACGTCCACAACCCCAGGAGCAAGAATGGCCCACACCTCATCGGCATGAGACCACAGTAGATTTTCTATATAATTATTTCTAATCTCAGAAATATCAGCCCCACTATCCATGGCCCTTTTGAGTTCTTTAATCATCCTCTCATCTACAGGCTCAGTATTAGTCGTAGAGAAAAGCTGACGTATTAGATTTTCCAATTGAGCAGTAGCCTTTTGGGCTTGCTTGAATCCCAAGATGGCCTGCTCTCTAGATAATGGTGTAATAGTTTTCATTTTTCCATTATACCCCATTGCCATAATACAGCCATATAAAAAAAGGGGGCTGCCACATAATCGGCAACCCCCTTATCCACTA
>OBJT01000069.1_pt1 | contig 24053 bp, 17 predicted proteins | sample 1519861 | NCBI WGS metagenome assembly OBJT01 (sample SAMN02401118, study PRJEB22541) | soil metagenome, isolate JX
TTGCGGGAATAGCTCAGTTGGTAGAGCACGACCTTGCCAAGGTCGGGGTCGCGAGTTCGAGTCTCGTTTCCCGCTCCAAATTCGGTTCAGTAGATTTTGTCTACGAGCCATGAAAAAAGGACCTTAAGGGTCCTTTTTTTACGTCTGTATTTTGCCTTACTGGCGCGCCATCACCAGTTGGCGGTTCAACACCACAATATCGTCCTCAGAAAAACGCCCAGCATAAAACTGTAGCTTCCCATACGCCTGGAACCACTCCACATAGCTGCGTATTAACGCCAGCCGCGCCTGGAAGGCCTGACGTTCCGCTTGTAGCGCATCGGTGTTGGTGCGTTCGCCTCCTGCCACGCTGCGTCGCATCGCCTGCACTAAATCCTCGCTCTCAGTGACATTCTGCCGTAGTGTACGAATGCGGCTTAAGCTGGTATCGGTAACGCGAAAATACTGTTCCAGCAGGGTCGCAGTGCTGTTACTGGTGTGCTCCAGTTCATATTGTGCCTGTTCACGCCGGCTGTACGCCTGTCGGGCAGTGTAGTAACTGGACCCCCCGTTAAACAGCGGGATAGAGACCTGAATGCCAATCGTATTGTCGTAATAGTCCCGCCCCATGTTATCGATGTTGTCCGATTCGATGTGCTCTCGTGAGGCGAATGCACTCACCTTGGGCATAAACTCGCCCTTGGCCTTCTCAATGGTGAGATCGCTGTATTGCACGCTCAGCCGCGCAGCCTGCATCTGCGGGTTTTGCTCGTTGGCATCTTTCAACAGAGTAGGCAGATCAAGACGTTGTAATGGCAGCAGCCCATGTTGCAGGTTTATCGCCATCAACTGCTGCGGATGTACGGGCTCGCCTACCAGAGCCGATAGCTCGCCCAATCGATCCTTAAGATCATTTTCGTCTTTAATCAGCTCCGAACGAGTGGCGCTGATCTGCGCGCGCGTTTCGAGGGTATCAATACGCGTGCCTTCGCCGCGATCGATCAGGCGCTGGTTGTCGCGCAGCATATCCTCGTACACCTGCAGCTGGTACTGCGCCAGTTGCAAGGTATCGCGCGCCAGCAGAGCGTTGAGATAAGTATCGATCAGGGTCACGGCCTCCTGCTGCACCTGCAGCCGATACTGCACGTCGGCATACTGCGCCTGGGTTTTTCCGATGCGATAAGTGCTGATGGCGGAGTAATCAAATAGCGATTGTTCAACGGTAATACCGGCACGCTTGCCGTAGAACTTCTCTTTTACCTGATAGTGCTCGTCAGGCAAACCCGCGATACCGGTACTTTGTGTCATATTCTCTTTCAGATCGGTACGGTTGCGCAGATAGGTAATGGATGCCTGAGGCAGCAAGGCTGCACGGGCGATACCGCTTTCATCCCGGCCTGCATCACGCGCCGCCGTTGCACTTTTGATTTGCGGATCGTTGTACAACATGCGGGCATAGGCTTGCGCCAGATCGAGCGTGTTGCTCGCCGCCACGGCGTCGGCGCGCGGCGAGTTTGGCGTATCGGTAAAAATGGCGGCGTGAGCCGGTAAAGCGAGCGCACTCAGGAGCAAAATAGCTACCGGGCACCTGCGGCTTTTCAGGTGCATCAAGGGAATTCCTTTCATTTAATTCTCCGTCATCGCCATCCGGCTGCGATCGCGCAGAGGTTTCAGCAGGTAGCTCATCATGGTGCGTTCACCGGTTTTCACGAAAGCGGTGACTGGCATGCCTGGCTGGAGATTTTTCCCCGGCAAGACTTCACGGCTATGCAAATTATCGACGTCAATTTCAACGTTGTAGTAGGGTTCACCTTGAGGCATTTCGATGCGGTCGGCGGAGACAATCCGTACGGTGCCCGGGACTTTCGGCGTGCTGGCGACATTAAACGCCATAAATTCCAGATCGACCTTCTGCCCGGCGTGGACTTTATCAATCGAGGCGACCGGCAGGCGCGCCTCCACCTGCAACGGACGATCGTGCGGCACGATAGCCATCAAATGATCGCCAGCACTGACGACACCCCCTTCGGTGAACACTTTGACATCCGCGACGATACCGCTAACCGGCGCCAGGATCCGCGTGTTGCTGACCTCGTATTCCGCGCTGTCGAGGCGTCCTTGCAGATCGGCACTGCGGGTGCGCGTCTCAGCCAATGCGTTACGCAGATCTTTCTGATAGTTGTCGCGCTGCTCGATCAGACGTTGCTGAGACTCCATCAACTGGCCTTGCAGGCTGGCTAAACGACCCTGCTGATCGGCAATCGATCCATTAAGCTGCATATACTGCCGCTCACTCTCCAGCAGGCGATTACGCGCCAGCAGCCCTTCGTCGGCAAGATCGCGTTGATCGTTTAACTGCTGCTGAAACACGCCGCGCTGCTGCTGTACCGCGTTTAAGCCCTTGCGCAGGCTGTTCAACTGATCGCGGGCACTGCTGATGGTGGCCTCCAGCCCGCTTAAGGTCGCTTTTTGCGCACTGCGGCGGCTGTCAAACAGCTGCTGCTGCGTTTGGATGATTTCTTCAGAACGCGGTGAGCGACCGTCACGCAGGCGGCTATCAAAGGGGATGGTGGCGAGCCCATCGCGCTCTGCGGTCAGGCGATTTTCACTGGCAATGCTGCTGAGGTACTGAAAGCGCAGGGAATCAAGCTGATTAGCGGGCAGATCCGGCTCCAGTTCGACCAGCAGTTGTCCTGCCTGAACCGCATCGCCTTCATGTACCAGGATATGTTTGACTTTGCCACTGGCGACAGGCTGCACCGCTTTGCTGTTACCGCTGACAATCACTTTTCCCTCAAGCGGCAGGCCTGCATCCAGCGGTGCCAATGAAGCCCAGGCGAGAAAGCCGACAAAACCAACCAGCACGATTCCCCAGCCAAGACGCACATAATGGCGATTATCGACGGAAAGGAGATCGTCAGTGGGATCAATCAGTTCGCCTGCAACAGGCAGGCTGATAATGGATTTACTGCTCATGCACCCTCCCGGCGCTGGGTAAAGTCGGCACTGCCTGTGCGATTCAACGGTGTGACGCGGCTGTTCAGATGCGGCGGACGTACCGCAGGCACCTGCTGGGCCGGGGCGTTGCCGCGCTGGATACGCTGCATCACTTCCGCCGTAGGGCCGAAGTCTGCTTGCGTTCCGCTGTGCAACACCATCAGCTTATCGGCCTGCTTAAGAATGTCGGGTTTATGGGTCACCACGACGCAGGTGATCTGCGCTTGTTTAATCCGTGCAATCACTTGCGCCAGCATGGCGTCACCCGCCTGGTCGAGGTTGGCGTTTGGTTCATCCAGCACCACCAGGCGAGGCCGATCGTAAAGTGCTCGCGCCAGCGCCACGCGCTGCCGCTGTCCACCGGAGAGACCCATGCCGTTTTCGCCCAGCAGGGTCTGATAGCCTTCCGGCAGTTGCAGGATCAGTTCATGCACGCCAGCCATTTGTGCGGCATCCATCACTCGGCTGTCATCCATGTCACCAAAGCGGGCGATGTTCTCCGCCACGCTACCCGCAAACAGTTGGACATCCTGAGGCAGGTAGCCGATGCGTGCGCCTAATGCTTCACTGCGCCACTGGGCCATTGGTGCATCATCAAGACGAACACAACCGCGTAGCGGAGACCAGGCGTTAACAAGGCAGCGAGCCAGCGTACTTTTCCCCGCGCCGGACGAACCGATGATCACCAGGGTTTCACCGGCAGGCAGGATGAAATCAATGCCACGCAGCACCGGCTGTGTCTGAGTGGGCGGCGCAGCGGTTAAGGATTCGACTTTGAGTGCACCAGCTGGGCAGGGAAAGTCCATGCCGGTTTCCAGCGGGGGGAATTCAGCCAGTAACTGGCTCAGACGTTTCTCCGCTTCTTTGACGCTGCTCCATTGGCGTGAAGCCCCGATCAGCTGATCGATAGGTGCCAGTGCGCGACCCAGCAGGATTGAACCCGCAATCATCATGCCGGCGGTCATCTCATGTTGCAGCACCAGCCAGGCCCCCACGCCTAATGCCAGCGACTGAATGGTCAAGCGCAGACCCTTGTTCCAGCCCTGAATCGCTGACATGCGGGCGCTGGCCAAATTTTGTTCGCGCACATAACCCAGATGTTGAGTGGCCCAGCGCTGGCGCAGATGCGCTAGCATGCCCATACCGGCAATCACCTCGGCATTACGCAGGTTTGCGCTGGCATCGCGGCGTGAGGTAATCGCCAGAAATCCGGCTTGTTGCAGATGTGGGCGCGTCATGCGTTCATTGAGCCAGCCGACAAACATCAAAATCGCTGTTCCGGCGAGGGCAAAACAGCCCAGCAGCGGGTGAAACATAAACATCACCAGCAAATAGACGGGGAACCAGGGGGCATCAAACAGGGCAAACAGCGATTGACCCGTAGCGAACTGGCGGAGCTGTTGCAAATCTTCCAGTGGCTGAGCGGCGTTGAGTTTGCCGCTTTTCAGGTTGGCGCTGAAGGCTGCGTCATAAACGCGTGGCGCCAGTGTGCGGTCAAAGCCGGTGCTCAGGCGGAGCACCACCAGGCTGCGCACCCACTCCAGTGCACCCAGCAGGGCATACATCATGATCACCATCAGTGAGAGCATCAGCAGCGTCATGGTGTTGTTAGAGGTTAAGACCCGATCGTAGACCTGGAGCATGTAGAGCGCCGGGGCCAGCATCAGGATATTGATCACGCCGGAGAAGACGCCAATATGGATGAAACTGCGTTTATAGCTCAGCAGGGCGCGAGCAAGCTCGCCGCGCGCCTGATCTGCCAGCCGGGCATTGCCTGTTGTCATGTTACGTTAGCCTTGTTCCCCATGAAGTCGGGGTAACGAATACGGCCTGCGGCTTCTATTTGCAGGCGATGTGGCAAAGCGCTACACTCCGCGATTGCCGGAAAGTGAGGCCTGGCGCTGGAACGCCAGGCCTCGCCGCCGAGGGGCATAACATCTATGCAGCTTTAAAACTGCGTTGACGTTAGCCCGTCAGTGACGTCAGGTTTTCTGGCACCCTATCAGGCTGCATGCAGTAACTCGTGAGAGGTTTCTGCCTGCGCCACTGCTGCAGTGGTCACACCACTTGCACTGCTTGCCTGGGCGTAGTAAGTGATGGATACGCCAGAACCAGCCAGCGCAGTTTGAATATGCGCGTAGGTATCGGTGATATCAGAACCTTTCGACTCAAGGTATTTATCCAGCACGTACTCAAAGGCTTGAGTGCTGGTGCTGTCGAAGGTCAGATCGTAGATGATGGCGGCATTCAGGGTGCTGGTGGAGTAGTACGCCGCATTTGACAGAATGCTGGCGAAGGTACCGGTTACGGCAATCGCTGAGTTGCCATCTGCTACGCCGAAGGAATGCTGTGCCACATAATCGACTGCAACATTGAAGCCAGTGATTTGGATCAGTGGGGAGTAACTGTCAAAGCTGGTCAGGTAGGCAGCAGTAGGGGCTGCACCGTGATCGGCTTCTGGCGCGGTACCCAGCGTCAGGCTATTTAGCGTACCTGAGGTGCTAAAGGTGTACTGGCTGCCGCTAGGTGAGGCACCTGTAGTCCAAGTGAAACCAGTGTTCGACTGCAACACATATTTACTGCCACCTAAGTCAGCACTCGTGTGATCGATACCCTGACCGCTATAGGTAGAAAATGGATGAGGGTTATTGGTGCCGCTTATGTAAGCCGCTGCTCCGGTATAGACCACACCATCTACCCCTTTGATAGTGCCAAGGTAGGCTGGATTGTTGTTGCTAATATTAGTGTTATCAAAGCTGTCACGCCATGTGGTGATGTCAGATTGTAAAGACATAGTGCATTCTCCTTAATATTGGCCGGATGCCAAACCGGCCCTGATTTTCAGCTCCTGTAGCTGAACGGCGAAGTTTAAAAGCGATATTCGAGGTTGGCGGTCAGGGTGCGTCCCGGATAGAAGTTGTAGCCCATGCTGGTCGGCGTACCGTCAAGTTGGTTAGTCAGGTTGGCGAGATAGACGCCGAGTTTGAGATCGTCATTCACCTGATAATTCGCAAACAGATCAATCTTGATGGTTCGTGGCCATAGATTGGCAGTCAGCCAAGCATCATGGTCAGGGAGTGATTCGTTGGATGTAGATTGATCATTCCCATTTTGCACATCTTTTACATACCAGTAGGCCGCGCGTTGTTTACCGCGATACAGCAGGGTGGCACCTAACTCCAGCTTGCCGTGATAGGGGGTGATGGCGGCTGTTATACTGCCCTTAATTGGCTCAACCAGGCTGGTTTGCATCCACGTCCAGCCGGAGTAACACTCTTTCGCTCCATTGCCCGTACCACGGGTATAAACCGTGTTACCAGTACTGTTCGTTGAGGAAACATAGTAATCGCCGCTGGGTGAGGTCCAGCTACACATCTGGTTATCATGGCGGAGCGGCAGCGTCAGGTTGGTACGGATATAAAACAGTGGCTGATGGTAGGCAAGATTGAATTCAAAACCTTGGCGGATCACGGAGTTGAGGTTGTTAACATTACCTACCGCCAGGCCATAGCTGCCTCCTCCGTTTAAAATAAGATCGTCGCGCACCCAGAGCGGACCATAGCCGATATAGTCACGAGTGCGGTTGCGATAGAAGCCAATCCCAGCGTCGAAATTATCGGATTCGGTGAACAGCGCCGGGCGGTGATAGTTAACGCCCAGCTGTAGCGACAGATTTTTTTCCGGCTTTAAATCCGGGTTAGCAAGAAACTCTTGGCGCATCCATGCTCCGGAGATATACATCTCGCTGCTGGTTGGCGCTCGCTCTCCATATCCGAGTGAAGCATACGGCGTAATACCGGTGCCCGGCAGAGTGTACTGTACTGCGAGGTTGCCAGACTTGAGATCAAAATGTTTGGTTTGATCATCAGTTATAAAGCGTGAAGTGCCTGTCGTCCCCGGTACGCTGGTGTCCTTGTCGATAAGGTAATCTGAGTTGTCAGCGATCAGGTCAGCCCTAGCCATGGCAGTCGCTTGGGCGGAGGTATATCCTGCATTCAGATACTGTAATCTTTGTTGGCTTAGTGATAAGCGTGTGCCCGCTTTAGCCACATTGCCAACCGCAAAGCTTGGTGAGTAAACGTGCATGGTAACGCGCTGTACGCCGACGCCGGCGTTGATCTGTAGCGGGCTGTCATCGTCAGTGCTGAGGTTTAATGCAAAGCTTTGCGTGGTGTTGCTTGAATCGGTATCCCATTTGGGTGACACAAATGAAAGGCCCTGCCGTTCATATTCTGCCTTCAGGTACTCCTGTTCCGACAGGCTGTCGACAGTTTTTTTATCCCGGCGCAATTCGACGCCGCTGTCTAGTCGCCAGTTGCCCAGAACCGGTAGCGTAAAGTGGGTGCTGTTCCCCAGCTTAATGCCATTTCCTTGGTTATCAACGTCGTAGTGCAGGGGGACTCCAGAAGCATAGGAACCAGAAATGCCTATCCAGCCCTGTTTTCTTCTCTGCTGCTGGTGATAAATCTGCGCGCTTGGATTAAACCAGTCATTGAATTCACCCTGATATTTCAGGCTTACGACGCGATTATCCAACTGGTTTTGCACTGACCACGGGCTACCTTGCCAAGCTGCATCTGCGCCTCCGTCAGAGGTTTGCACCGCAGGCTGCAGGTCGCTTTGGAAATTGGAATGACTTGAGGCAGCAAACAGCTCCAGACTTTGCGAGTCTTCATCGTTAAAGAAATGGCGCAGGCGCAACATCTGCGAATCGGCGCTGCGTTGGGTGCCTTTTAACGCGCCTGATTTTATTGCTTGTTTCAGCCACTTGAGTCGCTCAGGGGTCAACATGCAGTTGTTAAAGCCGTCCTGATATCCTCCAGAAAGACCGTTAACGCTGCCATAACGGCAATTAGCTAACGCGGAATAAGGCGAATTTTGGTCGTTCACAAAGCTGAAGTTGAAGGCGTTGAAATCATTCAGCATCGCGCCCTGATTGAAGTTACTACCGATGCTGTAAGCATCATTCCGGCTGCGGGAGGCACCGAGCATCACATCCCAGCTTTCATTGCGCGCAGCCAAAAATGCCGCACCGGAGGGCTCCTGCCCATTGCTGTACTGGCTGAATCCGGTTGAGCCTCGCACTAAGCCACCAAAATTTTTGCCCGGACGCAGCACGTCATCCATATCCAGGTAGCGGAAATTCACGCTGCCCGCCAGTGAACCCAGCGTGGTGGTTGAGGTGTTCATGCCGCGGCTGACATCCATCGACTGCAGGAACAAAGGTTCAACATAGATTGAACCGGTTTGACCGAGGTCTTTGGTAAAAGCGGTAAAGTTCTCTGAAATCCCTTCTAACTGCTGTGACACGCGACCATAACCCGCAACACCCTGCACGCCAATCGACACATCCGGGCGCGCATACAGGCTGTTCATCGAGGTGCCGGAGATCTGGTCCACTACGTCACTCAGGTGGCTGGCTTTGCGGCGTTCGAGGTCTTTTTTGCTGGCACCGGCGTCCAGCATGGTTTTCGGTGGCGGTGCAGCAGGCTCACTTCCCGTCACGGTGAGGGTATCTGCTGAAGTCGGCTTGGCATCCGCTTCGGTAGTGGCAGTCTGCTGCGCCAGCGTCTGCGCGCTGGAAAATGACATCAAGGTCAACAACGTAATCTTAGAGAGCGTGCCGGTATATCTGCCCGCTTTACGATCCCAAATCATGTCGGTATCAGCCTGTTAAAAAGGAAACAATCCCTTATGTTTTTTATGAGTATGCGAATGATAATGAGATTGATAATTATTTCGTTTTTATCTCGCACATGTCCGGCGTTTGGATTCAGAAAAGGAGAGTTGCAATCGTAAAAGCGGCTCAACCAATCAAGATTTATCTGAATACCTTTTCTGCAGGTGCCAGGATGCTAAGAGAAGAACAAAATATCGGCTACCGCATTCCAGACAAAACTTGTCAATTTCGGAAATATTTTTACATTACACTTACGGTGGGATGACAAAATGCGACCATTTTTAAGTGATTTCTCTGCAAATCGCCGCAAGAAGTGGAAGGTTATTCCTCTGGCAAATGTCCGTGCGCCCATTTTTTAGGGGCAATGCCAAACTGATTCCGGAACACCTTGCTGAAGTGGCTGACATTGGCGAACCCTACGGCCTGCGCCGTTTCTGTCACACTGGAACCCGAGGAGAGCATGGCTAGCGCGACATCCAGCCGAATGCGCGTTAAAGACTCGTGGACGGTGGCACCGTATAACGCATTAAAGCCCGCCTGCAGCCGTTTTTCATTCAAACCCACCGCATCCGCCAGTGATTGCACGCTCCATGTTTCCTGATGGCGGTCTTCCAACATGGCCCGCGCTTGCAGTAATCGCAGTCGGTCGGAGGGGACAGCGCGCAGCGTTGACGCATTGCCGTGCTCACGCGAACATTTATCCAGCACTGCAGCGATGGCCTCGCTGACTTTGGCACAGAGAAAAACATTCCTCGCTTTATCATCAAGGTAGCGACACTGGCTGATCTCAGCCGCTAAGCGTTGCAGGCCACTAAATATCGGCATTTGCGCCACGCTGGCGTTGATGTGTGGCATCCCGCCCAGGATGGACTTCATGTATTTCAACACGTCATCCATGCTGAGACCGGTCATACCGTCTAGCGCGTCGGGCGTCAGGTGAATATTGACCAGGCGGAACTCGGGTTCAGGGGTTAACGTATCCCATCCTGACACCTTTTCGCCGGTGGCGGTGAGGCTGACGCAGCCAGCATCTAACCGGAAGGTTTCTCCATTATCAAACCCGGCTTCAATGCAGCCGCGCAAAAGAATACTCATCGAGAGAGACGCGCCCCCCTCGACTTTAAAGGTCCATGCCCCCTCGGGGCGACCATTCATAAAGCAAATATTTACACCGGGGCGCGGTTGTTCCATTTGAATGATGCGCGCCCAGCTCTCGGGAAGGGCTTGTTGGGTCACCTGAGCGGGATTGTGGCGCGAGTTATCCATCGCACTCCTTGCTGTGTCTGCCATAACGTTTTCCCTGTCGTGCGTATCGCTGCTGGTTTGCGCGCGGCGCTATTTTTTATTGTAAATGATTATCATTATTGATAATAACAGTGGGAGAGGTGATGACAAGCAATTATCAACCCGTTCTTTTTTGCGGATTTAGTGGATTTTAAGCCCCAACTTGAGTTGAATGTGGGCCTGTTAACCGCTTCTACCTTAAAAGATTTTCGCGATAATATGCTTAATGATGATGGATGACCGACGCTAAAAAATACGCAATAAGGCTTGCCATCCCAGGCAATTCAGTCCACAATAGCGACCTTTCCGGCATTCCATGCGGTAAAGTCTATAAAAATCAATGAGTTAAGTGTATTGTCACTCTCCATGCAAAATCTCTCATTTGCCGTTTGATTTAAAAATTATCCACAGCGTAAGCGCTATTCTGTCTGGCTACTCTTGCCATTTTACAAAAATTCGTAAACAGAGTTATCCACAGCTTTGCATTGGTGTTGTTAAGCCAAATTCAGTTCTAACTATTTACATTATTTTAATAACAACCTGATTTTATTGGATAATATTTTGTTTCGAAATGTTGAAATAATACATTGCAACTGCTATGACAGTTGAATGACAACAAGTTTTTATTTTTATGCACAGCGTGTGGAAAAGGTTTAACGCATAACCTTTGCTATTTTTTGTTCAGGCATCACGCGGCAATCCTTTCTCAATAACCCGTACCAGCCTTTTTTGCTGCGCAAGCTGGACCTCAACTGCATTTTCACTGCGTTTTTGCTGCTGTTGGCTGATTGACCAATCAATATGTTCATCCAGCATCGGATGTTCCCCCAGCCGTAACTTCAGTGTCTCCATGATCTCCATACTGTAAGGCGCATTACCTAACGCTACTGCCACATTTCTTAACCAGCGCAGATGCCCAATACGTCGTATCGCGGAGCCTTCTGTGACGCGCAAAAACTTCGCCTCATCCCATTTGAACAAATCGATCAACTCTGGCGCGTGCAGAACGGCGCGCGGGGAAAAATCCTCTTCATCCGTCAGTTGACCATAGCGATTCCATGGGCAAATCAGCTGGCAGTCATCACAGCCATAAATTCGATTACCAATCAGCGGACGGAACTCTTCTGGAATGGCGCCTTCCAATTCGATGGTGAGATAGGAGATACAGCGGCGCGCATCCACGACATAAGGTTCAACAATGGCGGAGGTGGGGCAAATGGTGATGCAGGCAACGCAGCGCCCGCACTGCTCTCCCTGAGGCTTATCAATCGGCAATGGCAGGTCAATCAGCAACTCGCCGAGGAAGAACCAAGAGCCCGCTTCACGGTTAAGAATCAGTGAATGTTTACCGGTCCAGCCCAATCCTGCTTTGGCGGCAATGGAGCGTTCAAGTATTGGCGCGGAATCGACAAACGGACGGAAATTGAGTTCGCCACAATGTGCCTGGATCATTTCTCCAAGCTTTTTCAGTCGATTGCGCAATACTTTGTGATAATCGCGGCCCAGCGCATAGCGACTCACGTAGCCCAGTTGTGGGTTCTTCAAGGTGCTGGCAAAAGCGGCTTTAGCGGGAAGATAATTCATACGCACGCTAATCACGCGTAATGTGCCGGGCAGCAGTTCATGTGGACGTGCACGCATCATGCCGTGACGCGCCATCCAATCCATCTCTCCGTGATACTGCTTTTCCAGCCAGGTTTGCAGTTTAGGTTCTTCGGCGCTGAGATCGGTATCGCAAATACCAACCTGCTGAAAGCCGAGTTCGCGCCCCCACACTTTTATCTGTTGGGCAAGCTGTTGAAGATCGAGAGGGTATGACATGAGAAACCAGGAAGTTGAAGCAAACGCACGCAGTTTATCACACTCTGTCTGGCCTGCGCAGGCGATGAGGAAACTGGAACGTGATGCTGCTGACAGTATGGGTGTCACGCTGTATGAACTGATGCAGCGCGCGGGTCAGGCGAGTTATGAGCTGGCACGAGCGCAGTGGCCGCAGGCGCAGCACTGGCTGATTTTGTGCGGTCATGGCAACAATGGCGGCGATGGATATGTCGTGGCGCGGCTGGCGCAAGCGGCGGGCCTGAATGTCACCTTGCTGGCGTGTGTAGGTAACAAGCCTTTACCGGAAGAAGCGCGGCTTGCGCAAGAGGCTTGGCTGGCTGCAGGGGGCGTCATCCATGCGGCGGAAGCCGCTTGGCCAGAACAGATTGATGTGATTGTGGATGCGCTGCTTGGCACAGGTATCAATCGCGCCCCTGCTGCTCCGTATGATTATCTGATTGAATTAGCCAATGCGCATGCTGCTCCCGTTCTGGCCATTGATATCCCATCAGGGCTTGATGCCGCGACGGGCACCACGCCCGGTAGCGCCGTTATTGCTCATCACACGCTCAGCATGATCGCGTTAAAACCGGGTCAATTGACCGGTAAAGCGCGTGATTACGTGGGCCAGTTGCATTGTGACTTGCTGGGTTTAGGTGCCTATCTTGCTGGCGAGGTGGCCCCCCTCTCGCGTTACGATGCAAAGTATCTGACACAATGGCTGAAACCGCGCCGCGCCACCTCGCACAAAGGCGATCACGGCCGCCTGTTGGTCATCGGTGGCGATACGGGCACCGCGGGTGCCATCCGCATGACGGGGGAGGCGGCACTTCGCAGCGGTGCCGGGCTTGTGCGCGTGCTGACACATGAAGATAATATCGGCCCGATTCTCACCGCGCGGCCGGAGCTCATGGTCGAAACCTTGAGTGACAAATCGCTGGATCACGCGCTGGAATGGGCTGATGTCATCGCCATCGGACCGGGGTTAGGGCAACGCGATTGGGCCCAGCAGGCCTTGAAGAAGGTCGCGACCAGTGAAAAGCCGATGCTTTGGGATGCTGATGCACTTAACCTGCTGGCAATCAATCAGGATTACCGTCAGAATCGCATTATTACGCCGCACCCCGGCGAAGCGGCACGTTTATTAGGTGTGAAAACCGCTGAAATCGAACGTGATCGCTTACATGCCGCGCAGACCTTGGCGAAACAATATGGTGGCGTGGTGGTGTTGAAAGGCGCTGGCACCATTGTGGCTAGCGCGGCGGGTGAGATGGCGATTGCTGATGTGGGTAATGCGGGCATGGCGTCAGGTGGTATGGGCGATGTGCTGACCGGCATCATTGCGGCCCTGGTCGGGCAAAAACTAAATTTATTTGAGGCAGCCTGCGCGGGCTGTGTCGCTCATGGTGCAGCAGCCGATGCCGTTGCCCGTCAGCGCGGGACGCGAGGCATGTTAGCCACTGATTTGTTCGAACTGCTGTGGCAGTTTGTTAATCCAGAGATGATCCAACAATAAAGCATGAAGACCTGTGTTCTCCCTTTGCCCGATGAGGCAGCAACCCTGAATCTGGGTGCGCAACTGGCGCGCGTATGCAGCAGCGCGGTGGTGATCTATCTTTATGGCGATCTTGGCGCCGGTAAAACCACTTTTAGTCGCGGCTTTTTGCAGGCGCTGGGCCATCAGGGCAATGTCAAAAGCCCAACCTATACGCTGGTCGAACCGTACGAGATTGGTTCACGCACGCTGTATCACTTCGATCTTTATCGCCTCGCCGACCCCGAAGAGCTGGAGTTCATGGGGATTCGCGACTATTTCAGCGGCGATGCCCTTTGCTTAGTGGAGTGGCCGCAGCAGGGGAGTGGCGTGCTGCCGGAGCCCGATCTGGCGCTAACGTTGCGCTATGTGGATTCTGCACGTGAAGCAGAAATCAATGCCGTTTCTGCAGTAGGTGAAACCTTGTTGCAGCAGTTTCAGCAAGGCAGGGAGCAGGCATGATTTCATGGATGAAAGGGATTTTGCTGGCCGCGCTCTGTTTCTTCTCTACTTCGACGCTAGCAGCCACGCTGTCAGATATTAAAGTCGAGAACGGTGACAGCCAGGCGACAGTGACACTGAGCTTTAACGGCCAACCTGTGTATGGTTTTTTTCCGTTACACAACCCGAACCGCGTGGTGCTGGATATTCGCCAGAGCGGTGCGATTAAAGGCTTACCGCTCAATTTCAGCGGTGAAAACATTGTTCAACGTATTCGCAATAGCCAGCCAAAAGATAAACAAAGCATTCGTTTGGTGTTTGAGCTAACGCAGGCGGCAAAGACACGTGCGACCACACAGCGTGAGGGGAATCAGTATCGTGTGGTGTTTACCATACGCGGCACGCAACCGGTGAAACGCAGCACGGCTGCAGCGCCAGTCACGACTGCTCGCCAGAGTGACAGCGCGGCCAATCCTTTCAATGCCAACCCCGTCACCGCGGTTTCCAATAGCAACACCACGATACGACCGGGCGGTGCTGTATCGCGTTCTGAAGCCGTTATTGTCGCCATTGATGCCGGCCACGGCGGGCAGGATCCGGGTGCCTCGGGTCAGCATGGATTGCATGAGAAAAACGTCACCATTGCCATTGCGCGTAAACTTAAGGCATTGATGGATCAGGACCCGATGTTCAAACCGGTCTTGACGCGTAACGGCGACTACTTCATTTCGGTGATGGGCCGTTCAGAGGTGGCGCGTAAAGAGAATGCCAACCTGCTGGTTTCCATTCACGCTGATGCCGCACCAAACCATTCAGCGACCGGTGCATCGGTCTGGGTGCTGTCAAACCGTCGCGCGAACAACGAAATGGCTAACTGGCTGGAGCAGAAAGAGAAGCAGTCTGAACTGCTGGGTGGTGCCGGCGATTTACTGGCGAACAGCCAGGCCGATCCCTACCTGAGCCAGGCGGTGCTGGATTTGCAGTTCGGCCACTCGCAGCGCGTAGGTTATGACGTCGCGGTGAAAGTGTTGCAGCAACTGCGCGGTGTCACACCGTTACACAAACGTTTACCGGAACATGCCAGTCTTGGCGTGTTGCGTTCCCCGGATATCCCTTCTTTACTGGTTGAGACTGGCTTTATCAGTAACGCGGCGGAGGAGCGGCTGCTTGGCAGTAGCGCGTATCAGGAGAAGATTGCTCAGTCGATTTATAAAGGACTGCGTAACTATTTCCTCGCGCATCCGCTGCAATCCATCCCAAAGGAGGAAAACCGGCCGCTGGACAGCGAACCAGCGGTTAGCGTAGCCAGCAATCCGGCGACGGGCACTGTGCAATATACCGGCGCCACTCAACGCCACACAGTGACGCGCGGTGAGACACTCTCCGGCATTGCCGCCAAATATGGCGTCAGCATGGACACCTTGCGCGATCTCAACAATCTGAAGCGCGATGTGGTATGGGTGGGTCAACGCCTGAAGGTGCCCGCAAAGTCGGGCGTCATCGCCACTACGGCCAGTCGTCCAACGCGGCATAAAGTGGTGAGAGGGGATTCGCTCACCGGGATTGCGGCGCATTATGGCGTCAGTCCCAAAGCCATCATGCAGGCGAATAATATGAAGTCGAGCAATGTCATGCTGGGGCAAAATTTAAAGATTCCGCAATCCTGATTGCTGGCTCTACGGAGCCAGCCCGCTACAAGGAACACCACCATGCCAATACAGATTTTACCTCCGCAGCTGGCGAACCAGATTGCCGCAGGCGAAGTGGTTGAGCGACCGGCATCGGTCGTTAAAGAGCTGGTGGAAAACAGTCTTGATGCGGGGGCAACCCGTATTGATGTTGATATCGAAAAAGGCGGTGCCAAGCTTATTCGCATCCGTGATAACGGCTGCGGTATTGCCAAAGCGGAGTTGGCGATGGCGCTGGCGCGTCATGCCACCAGCAAAATTTCCTCGCTTGATGATCTGGAGGCGATTGTCAGCCTCGGTTTCCGCGGCGAAGCACTTGCCAGTATTAGCTCGGTTTCGCGTCTGACGCTCACCTCACGAACTGCTGAACAAAACGAAGCCTGGCAAGCCTATGCGGAAGGGCGTGATATGGATGTCACGGTGAAACCTGCGGCCCATCCGGTAGGCACCTCGCTCGAAGTGCTCGATCTGTTCTACAACACCCCGGCGCGGCGCAAGTTTATGCGTACCGAAAAAACCGAATTTACGCACATTGATGAGGTGATTCGCCGTATCGCGCTGGCTCGTTTTGACGTGGCGATATCACTGACGCACAACGGTAAGCTGATGCGACAGTATCGCGCGGTGGATCAGGATGCGCAGCGAGAGCGTCGGTTAGGGGCCATCTGTGGCACCACATTTATGCAGCATGCACTGCGCATTGACTGGCAGCATGACGATCTGGCGTTACGCGGCTGGGTGGCCGATCCGGCGGGTTCGCGTCAGGTTACCGACCTACAGTACTGCTATGTGAATGGCCGTATGATGCGTGACAAGCTAATCAACCACGCCATCCGCCAAGCCTATCAGACGCAACTTGGTGACGACCAACAACCGGCTTATGTGCTGTACCTGGAAATTGATCCTCATCAGGTGGATGTGAATGTCCACCCCGCCAAGCATGAAGTGCGCTTCCACCAGTCGCGGCTGGTACATGACTTTATCTGGCAGGGCGTGATGAGCGCGCTGCAGGCCAGCCGTGCGGCGGCGTTACCGATCGCGCAGGCAGAAGAACCGATCCCACAATGGCAGCCGGAGAATCGCCAGGCGGCGGGGGCTAATCACTTCGCACAGGCTGCCAGCACTCCTCGTCACAACGGCGGAGCATCTACGAGCGGCGCGCAAGCAGGCTGGCAGAGCAAAGAGCCGGTTTATCGCGCACGTGAAGGGGCTGCTTATCAGCAACTGATGAAAACACCGGTGGTTGAAACGTCACGGGATGTCATTCCCCCTTCGAAGCCTGCTGCCCGGCAAGCGGAAGTACGAGAAGCGCCATTGGCTGCCCATGCACAGAGCTTTGGCCGTGTGTTAAGCGTGATGCACGAACGCTATGCGTTGCTGGAGCGTGGCACTCAGTTGCAGCTTCTTTCGCTGAGTGTTGCTGCGCGCTGGTTAAAACAGGCCCAGTTACAACCAGGAGAAGAGGGGCTAAAGCCTCAGCCATTGTTGATCCCCGTACGGCTGAAAATTGCTAAAGAAGAGTTGAATATTATTGAGTCTCAAGCCGCGCTATTGGGCTTGATGGGCATTGATTTAAAACGAGAAGGTCAGCATGTGACCCTACGCGCTGTCCCTTTACCGTTACGAACACAAAATTTACAAATCTTGATTCCAGACCTGTTAGGCTATCTCGCCCGGCAGCAAGAGGTTTCTGCATCCTCGCTGGCCCAATGGCTGGCAAGACGTGGTGAAGCAGAAACAGCGAACTGGAATCACTCGCAGGCGATTGCACTGCTGGCAGAGCTAGAACGGCTGTGTCCGCAACTGCTGAAGTCGCCGCCTTCAGGTCTGTTACAGACCATTGAGATTGAGAGCGCGATTAACGCGTTGAAGCATGAGTGAACTAAACCAGGCTGGCCGGCCAAAGGCAATTTTTTTGATGGGGCCTACGGCTTCCGGAAAGACGGCGCTAGCCATTTCGTTGCGTCAGCAACTTCCGGTTGAACTAATCAGCGTTGACTCTGCCTTAATCTATCGCGGGATGGATATTGGCACGGCGAAACCGTCGGCAGAAGAGTTAGCACTGGCGCCCCATCGTTTGCTGGACATTCGTGACCCAGCGGAAGCGTATTCCGCTGCAGAGTTTCGTCGCGATGCCCTGGCAGAAATGGCGGAGATTACCCAAAAGGGTAAGATTCCGCTGCTTGTTGGTGGAACCATGCTCTACTTCAAGGCGTTGCTTGAAGGATTGTCGCCGTTGCCCTCGGCCGATCCCGACGTGCGCCAGAAGATAGAGCAAATGGCGGCGGAGAAGGGGTGGGAAGCCCTGCACCGCCAACTGTGTGAAATCGATCCGGTCGCGGGTAGTCGTATTCATCCGAATGATCCGCAGAGACTTTCGCGAGCACTGGAAGTTTTTTTTATTTCGGGTAAAACTTTAACGGAACTGACAAAAACATCCGGCGAAGCGTTACCCTACGACGTGTACCAGTTTGCTATCGCTCCGGCGAGTCGTGAACTGATACATCAACGCATTGCGTTGCGTTACGACCAGATGCTAGCGTCAGGATTTGAAGCGGAGGCTCGTGAACTGTTTGCACGAGGTGATTTGCATACGGACATGCCTTCCATTCGTTGTGTAGGTTATCGCCAGATGTGGTCTTATCTTTCTGGTGAAATCGATTACGACGAAATGGTTTATCGGGGAATTTGCGCCACCCGGCAGCTCGCTAAACGCCAGATGACCTGGTTACGTGGCTGGCCTGAAGTCCACTGGTTAGACAGTGACGAGCCAGAATTAGCCCGTAATGCGGTGCTTCAGGTAGTTAGTGCGAAGCAGGGATGATTGTGTACAATTGGTCCGTTATCGTGCGCAAATTTTTACGCAGTTTTTCTGAACCACGGTTCTTAAAGTAACAAACAACAAGCATATAAGGAAAAGATAGAATGGCTAAGGGGCAATCATTACAAGACCCGTTTTTGAACGCATTGCGTCGTGAACGTGTACCGGTTTCGATCTATTTGGTGAATGGTATTAAGCTGCAAGGACAAATTGAATCCTTTGATCAGTTCGTCATTCTGTTGAAAAACACGGTTAGCCAGATGGTGTACAAGCACGCCATCTCTACAGTGGTTCCTTCTCGTCCGGTTTCGCACCATAGCAACAACCCGGGCGGTAGCGGTGGTAGCAGCAATTACCATCATGGCGGAAGCAACCAGGGCGCTCAGTCGCAGCCACAACAAGACGGCGATAACGCAGAATAATTTTGCGATGCCGTAAAGCCAGGGCTGGGGAGCGAAAACGTTTTCCTGTCCTGGTTATTTTATTTTAGCGAGGTTATAGCTTGTTTGACCGTTATGATGCCGGTGAGCAGGCCGTACTGGTACACATCTGGTTCTCCCAAGACAAAGAGCTGGAAGATTTGCAGGAGTTCGAAACTCTTGTCTCTTCTGCGGGCGTCGAAGCGCTGCAAGTGATCACTGGCAGCCGTAAAGCGCCACATCCCAAATATTTTGTCGGTGAAGGAAAGGCAGTTGAAATTGCCGATGCGGTGAAAGCGAGTGGAGCATCGGTCGTGTTATTCGATCATGCCTTATCGCCTGCCCAAGAACGTAATCTCGAGCGAGTGTGTGAATGTCGCGTTGTCGACCGCACTGGCTTAATTCTCGATATTTTTGCCCAGCGCGCCCGTACCCATGAGGGTAAATTACAGGTCGAGCTGGCACAGTTGCGCCATATGGCAACCCGTTTAGTGCGTGGATGGACGCACCTTGAACGTCAAAAGGGCGGTATCGGTCTGCGTGGACCGGGTGAAACGCAGTTGGAAACGGACCGTCGTTTGTTGCGTAACCGCATCAGCCTTATCCTTTCCCGCCTTGAGCGTGTAGAGAAACAGCGTGAACAGGGCCGACAAGCCCGCGCGAAAGCAGATGTGCCAACCGTTTCGCTGGTGGGCTACACCAACGCCGGAAAATCCACACTGTTCAATGCGGTGACTTCTGCCAATGTGTATGCGGCGGATCAGCTGTTTGCGACGCTTGATCCAACATTGCGTCGTCTTAACGTTGCTGATGTGGGTGACGTGGTCTTAGCGGACACGGTTGGGTTTATTCGCCACTTGCCGCATGACTTAGTGGCGGCCTTTAAAGCTACCCTGCAGGAAACGCGTCAGGCGACGTTATTACTGCACGTGATCGATGCTGCTGATTTACGCGTTAACGACAATATTGAAGCCGTAAATGAAGTGCTGGCAGAAATCGAATCGGACGAAATTCCGACGCTGTTGATCATGAATAAAATCGACATGCTGGACGGCTTTGTGCCGCGCATCGATCGTGATGAAGAGAATAAACCCACTCGCGTGTGGCTTTCCGCTCAGAGTGGAGAAGGTCTACCCTTACTTTGGCAGGCGCTTTCTGAGCGTTTAGCCGGTGAAATTGCGCAGTACGATTTACGTCTGCCGCCGGAAGCGGGCCGTTTGCGCAGCCGCTTCTATCAGCTGCAGGCGATTGAAAAAGAATGGAATGAAGATGATGGTTCTGTGGGGATGCATGTGCGAATGCCAATCGTTGACTGGCGTCGTTTATGCAAACAGGAGCCATCATTAGCCAGCTATATTGTTTGATATTGCCCTAACGCCTTTACCCAACTGATTGAAAAGTGTTGTGACAATTGCTGTAAGCCGCAGATAAGCAGGTTTTGACCGACTATTTCGGATTTCAGCAAGACGGCAACTGAGTGAATCTCCCTATGCTTACGTCAGTGAGTGACCGGAGTGAACGAAGACAGCCAGCGCAGCTGCAATTCGAAAGAAGAAGGGTAAAAAACGTAAATACAATAAATGGAGTAGAAACATGGCGTGGAATCAGCCCGGAAATAACGGACAGGACCGCGACCCGTGGGGAAGCAGCAATAATCAAGGCGGCAACTCTGGGGGAAATAAGGGAGGGCGCGATCAGGGGCCTCCTGATCTGGATGATATCTTCCGTAAGCTGAGTAAAAAACTCGGCGGACTGGGCGGTGGCAAACAGAGTGACAACAATGGCCAGCGCGGTGGTGGTAGCGGTGGCAAACTGGTTGGCATCGTTGCTGTAGCCGCAGTGGTCATCTGGGCTGCCAGCGGTTTCTACACCATCAAAGAAGCGGAACGTGGCGTGGTGACGCGCTTCGGCAAATTCAGCCATCTGGTTGAGCCGGGCCTGAACTGGAAGCCGACCTTTATCGATCAGGTCCGTGCTGTCAACGTTGAAGCCGTGCGTGAACTGGCGGCTTCTGGCGTGATGCTGACTTCAGACGAAAACGTGGTGCGCGTAGAAATGAACGTGCAGTACCGTGTGACCGATCCTGAACGCTATCTGTATGCGGTGACCAGCGCTGATGACAGCCTGCGCCAGGCTACCGACAGCGCGCTGCGCGGTGTTATCGGTCGTTCCACCATGGACCGTATTCTCACCGAAGGCCGTACTGTTGTGCGTAGCGAAACCCAGCGTGAGCTAGACGAAACCATCCGTCCTTACAATATGGGTATCACGCTGCTCGACGTGAACTTCCAGGCGGCGCGTCCACCGGAAGAGGTGAAAGCGTCGTTTGACGATGCCATCGCCGCACGTGAGAACCGTGAGCAGTACGTGCGTGAAGCAGAAGCCTACTCGAATGAAGTGCAGCCACGTGCAAACGGCCAGGCTCAACGTATTCTTGAAGAAGCCCGTGCTTACAAAGAGCGTACGGTATTAGAAGCTCAGGGTGAAGTGGCCCGCTTTGCGTTACTGCTGCCTGAATACAAAGCCGCACCGCAAATTACCAAAGAGCGTCTGTATATCGAAAGCATGGAGCGCGTGCTCAGCCATACGCGCAAAGTATTGGTTAACGATCGTGGTAACAGCCTGATGGTTCTGCCACTGGATCAACTGATGCGTGGGGGCCAAGTTTCTGGCAACCAGGGCGGTCAGAAAAATACCAATTTGATGAAGTTGCCGTCTTCGTCAGGCAGCACTGCCAGCAGCGATGAGACTTCATCTTACAGTCCAAGTAGCATCATGGACCAGCGTCGCGCTAATGCGCTGCGCAACGATACCCAGCGCGCAGGGAGGGAGTAATCGATGCGTAAGCCAATTATCGCCGTAATCATTGTCGTACTGGTGGCGCTGTACGCATCACTGTTTGTGGTGCAAGAAGGTGAGCGTGGCATCGTGCTGCGTTTCGGTAAGGTTCTGCGTGATAGCGAGAACAAGCCGCAGGTTTATGCGCCGGGTCTGCACTTCAAGATCCCGTTCATTGAAACCGTGAAGTCGCTGGATGCACGCATTCAGACCATGGATAACCAAGCTGACCGCTTTGTGACCAAAGAGAAGAAAGACCTGATCGTTGATTCCTACATCAAATGGCGTATCAGTGATTTCAGCCGTTACTACCTGGCAACCGGTGGTGGCGATGTTTCTCAGGCAGAAGTCCTGCTGAAGCGTAAGTTTAGCGACCGTCTGCGTTCTGAAATGGGTCGTCTGGATGTGAAGGATATCGTCACGGATTCACGTGGCCGTCTGACTACCGACGTGCGCGATGCCCTGAATACCGGTACTGCGGGCAATGATGATGAAGTCGCGACGCCAGCAGCAGATGATGCTATCGCCAGCGCCGCAGCCCGTGTTGAGCGTGAAACCAACAGCAATGAACCTGCGCCGAATCCGAACAGTATGGCGGCTCTGGGTATTCAGGTGGTTGATGTACGTATCAAGCAGATCAACCTGCCAGCTGAAGTGTCAGATGCTATCTATAACCGTATGCGTGCTGAACGTGAAGCCGTAGCGCGTAGTCAGCGTTCACAAGGTCAGGAAGAGGCAGAGAAACTGCGTGCGCAGGCAGACTACCAGGTGACGCGTACCCTGGCAGAAGCTCAGCGTCAGGCGCTGATTTCTCGTGGTGAAGGGGATGCACAGGCAGCGAAGCTGTTTGCCGATGCATTCAGTCAAGATCCTGATTTTTATGCCTTTATCCGTAGCTTGCGTGCCTATGAGAACAGCTTCTCTGATAATCAGGATGTGATGGTATTAAGCCCGGATAGCGATTTCTTCCGCTTTATGAAGGCGCCTACTAACACCACGCGTTAATAACTGATATAACCTTGAGGCCGACAATGTTGTCGGCCTTTTTTTTGGGAAAAATACAATGAACACAACCATCTGGATGGCACTCGCGCTCGTTTTGGTGCTGGAAGGGTTGGGACCGATGTTACTGCCGCGCATCTGGCGTCGCATGATCTTGTCGATGGCGCAATTACCCGACCGCATCCTGCATCGTTTTGGCGGTGGCTTGGTGGTGGCAGGTGTTGTGATTTATTACATGCTCAGCGTCCATGCGAATGGTTGAAGCTGAATTTTTGTGATGTCGCATGGATAAATTGTGTTTTGCCATCATGATTTCCCCTACATGTTGTGAGTTGACCAAAACTCAGGCAAAAAACCGCGCAATCGTATGCTAAAAGTGCTGAAAGAGACAAAATCCGGTGGTAGAATCCATTTTTAAGCAATCGGTGATTTTGAAAAAATGGGTAAGAACGTCGCGTACTGGGCACCCAATGGGGTGACGAAGGTAAAGGTAAGATCGTAGACCTTCTGACTGAACGCGCGAATTACGTTGTGCGTTACCAGGGTGGCCACAATGCAGGCCATACACTTGTCATCAACGGTGAAAAAACCGTCCTCCACTTAATTCCATCTGGCATCCTGCGTGATAACGTGACCAGCATCATTGGTAATGGTGTTGTGCTGTCACCTGAAGCGCTGATGAAAGAGATGAAAGGCCTGGAAGAGCGCGGTGTGCCGGTACGTGAACGTCTGCTGATCTCTGAAGCATGTCCACTGATTCTGCAATATCACGTCGCGATGGACGTGGCGCGCGAAAAAGCGCGTGGCGCCAAAGCTATCGGTACCACCGGTCGTGGTATCGGTCCAGCTTACGAAGATAAAGTTGCACGTCGCGGTCTGCGCGTGAGCGATCTCTTCAACAAAGAAACCTTCGCCGTTAAGCTGAAAGAAATCGTCGATTTCTACAACTTCCAGTTGGTTAATTACTATAAAACCGATGCGGTTGACTACGAAAAAGTGCTGAGCGATACGTTGGCTGTGGCTGACATTCTGACCAGCATGGTGGTTGACGTTTCTGACCTGTTGGATGGCGCGCGTAAGCGTGGCGATCTGATCATGTTCGAAGGTGCGCAGGGTACGCTGCTGGATATCGACCACGGTACTTATCCGTACGTGACCTCGTCTAACACCACAGCGGGTGGCGTAGCGACTGGTTCTGGTATTGGTCCACGTTACGTTGATTACGTGCTGGGTATCGTAAAAGCTTACTCAACGCGTGTTGGTGCGGGTCCATTCCCTACTGAGCTGTTTGACGAAACTGGCGAGTTCCTGTGTGCACAAGGCCACGAATTTGGCGCGACCACCGGTCGTCGTCGTCGTACTGGCTGGCTGGATGCGGTTGCCGTACGTCGTGCGGTACAAATCAACTCCCTGTCAGGTTTCTGCATGACCAAGCTGGACGTGCTGGATGGCCTGAAAGAAGTGAAAATCTGTGTGGCTTATCGTATGCCTGATGGCCGCGAAATGACCACCACGCCACTGGCTGCGGAAGGTTGGGAAGGCATTGAGC
>OBJT01000070.1_pt1 | contig 23959 bp, 21 predicted proteins | sample 1519861 | NCBI WGS metagenome assembly OBJT01 (sample SAMN02401118, study PRJEB22541) | soil metagenome, isolate JX
GCTGGATAAATCTTCCTGGGCCTACTTCTTCTATGAATATGCGGGCATTCCCGGCACCTTGCTGTGCGGTTGGATGTCGGACAAAGTGTTTAGGGGCAATCGCGGTGCGACCGGCGTGTTCTTTATGACGCTGGTGACCATCGCCACTATCGTTTACTGGCTTAACCCGCCAGGCAATCCAGGCATCGATATGCTGTGCATGATCGTGATCGGCTTCCTGATCTATGGTCCGGTGATGTTAATTGGCCTGCATGCGCTGGAGCTGGCGCCGAAGAAAGCGGCCGGCACGGCAGCAGGCTTTACCGGCCTGTTTGGCTATCTCGGTGGATCGGTGGCCGCCAGTGCGATTGTCGGTTACACCGTGGATTACTTCGGCTGGGATGGCGGTTTCATGGTGATGATTGCGGGATCGGTGTTAGCGGTGATTTTACTGCTGCTGACCATGGTCAATGAGCATAAACACAAGAAGCAGATGGCATAACAAAAAAATGGCCGGATTAACCGGCCATTTTTTTTAGGCTAAAAACAGCTTACGCAACGTATGCGGCACCGCGTCTTCGGCGTTGCTGCCAATGACTTCCAGCGTGGGCAACGTGTCTTTCAAACGCTGATGCGCATTGCGCATAATGCAGCCCTTACCGGCCATACTCAGCATTTCCACATCGTTCATGCCATCACCAAACGCGATGCACTCTTTCAGCGAGTAACCCAGTTGTTTGGCGACGGCCTCAAGCGCATGGCCTTTTGACACGCCGCCGGCCATCACTTCAAGGCAGGTTGGCAGTGAGAAACTGACGTTCACGCGATCGCCCCAGCGTGCTTCAATCGCCAGTTCCAGTGGTGCCAGACGTTCTGGTTCATCACAGGTGAAGAACACTTTACTGATGCCGTCGGTTGGAAGCATGCCCGGCTGGTAAACCTGATAGTTAAAGACTGACTCACGGAAGTAGTCTTGCTCCTTAGGACGATGGCGGCTCATATACCATTCATCGTCACGATAAACATGCGTCAGGATGTGTTCATCGTGATATTGCAAGCCGTAAAGTTCACTGGCGATGTCCGCGTCGAGGTTATGGCTAAACACCAGTTCCCCCTCTGTATTGTGCACACGAGCACCATTAGAGGTGATCATGTACGCCGGAATGCCGAGGTTATCGCGCATCTGGCCCACATCGATGTAATGGCGTCCGGTGGCAAAAATAAAATGAACATCACGCGCGACCAACTCCTGCAAAGTGGTGCGGGCAAAAGGTGTCAGGCGATGTTCCGGCGAGAGCAGCGTGCCATCCAAGTCGGATGCGACGATGTGGTACATGTAAACCTCTGGTATTGATATCGGATAAAAAATTAAACGTGGCGTTCGAAGAAATCGACCACCAGGTTGAGCGCTTCGGCGCGCATGGCGTCTGTTTCAAACAAAATCTCGTGACGCGCACCCTGTATTACATACGGCACGGTTCCTTCACAGGGGTGCCCTGCATCGGCCATCGCCGTACAAAAAATATCTTGTGAGCGATTATCCACCACATCGTCTTCACTGGCCTGCAACACCAGGGATGGCGTGGTGATTTTCGCCGCCTGGCTGATGATACTGCGTCCGGCATACACGCCTTCACGCACCCAATGATAGGTTGGGCCACCTACTCGCAACCCCGGATCGTCAGCGTAAAATCGTAGGTTGCGCCGATAGCGCTCCCGGCTATGCGTCAGGCGATTAATACCAAACGGACTGGCGCGCCAGCGGCCGGTGCCGAGCGCATAGCGCTCACGAATCGCAGGCAATTTTTCCGCCCAGTCCAAAATCGGGTGCGCCATCCAGTCGGGCAGCGGCAGCACGATGCCAAACATTGGAGCCGAAAACACCGCAGCATGGAACGCCTGCGGCTGACGCGCCAGAAACAGCGCTAAAATCGCACCGCCCATTGAGTGCGCCAGCACATACCTTTGCTGGTAATGGTTGCTGACGATCTCTTTCAGATACAGCGTTTCTAAGTCGTCAACGTAGTGGCTGAACTCCACCACATGTCCGCGATGTGAATCGGCCAGCAGGCGATCGGATCGCCCTTGCCCGCGATGATCGAGGATGACCACGTCATAACCGCAGTGGAACAGATCGTAAGCCAGTTCCGGGTATTTGATATAGCTTTCGATGCGACCAGGTACAATCAGGATGACACGGCGATGTTGCGGTGAAGTGAAACGAACATAGCGAATTTTCAGGTTGCCGACGCCGATGAATTCACACTCTTCACGCCGACGCCAGAAGTCGAGCAGCGGTCCGGTGGCAAAGGCAGAAAAGCCTCTCTCACGCCCGAGCCAACTCTGTTTATGATGCTGCATCCGTCCCCCAGAAAAAAAGCCTCAACGCGCATCTGTGCGCCATAGCGTACCGCGATGTTCTGGCGTATTGTGTCACACTTCGTTCACTTCAGGGAATGTCACACATGACCATTGAATGGTGGTTAACCTATCTGCTGACGACAACTATCCTCAGCCTTTCACCCGGTTCCGGCGCGATCAACACCATGAGCACCGGCATCAGCCACGGTTATCGCGGCGCTGCCGCTTCGATCACCGGATTACAGCTTGGCCTGGCGATTCACATTGTGCTGGTGGGTGCGGGTCTCGGTGCGCTGTTTTCACAATCGCTTATGGCGTTCGAAGTGCTGAAATGGGCGGGTGCCGCTTATCTGGTGTGGCTCGGTATTCAGCAGTGGCGTTCCGCAGGTGGCATTGATCTGGATGCGGTCGCGAAAGCCATGCCGCGTCGTCGGTTGTTTAAACGCGCCGTGCTGGTGAACCTCACCAATCCGAAAAGCATCGTGTTTCTGGCCGCACTGTTCCCGCAGTTTATTCAGCCACACCAGCCGCAGTTAATGCAGTATCTGGTGCTCGGCGTCACCACCATTGTGGTCGATATTATTGTGATGATTGGTTATGCCACGCTGGCAACCCGCATTGCAGGCTGGATTAAAGGCCCTAAGCAGATGAAGTTGCTAAACCGAACTTTCGGCGGATTGTTTATGGCAGTGGGTGCGTTGTTGGCAAGTGCGCGTCGAATGGCGTAAGACGTTTTCCCGTTGTCGCAGCAAGGGTAAACCGTCGGTGCGCAGCCAGTTCGGTGCCGGAAAGCCGCTCAGCCCCCGGAGCGTACACGTAGTACGTGAGGAGGGCGAGCACTGCCCGGTGGCGAAATGGCAAGTAAACCAGGTTTACCGCGAGATAATCAGGTGGATGCCGAATCCGGCGAACAGTACGCCAGCCATCCCATCAACCCACTTCGCCATACGCTGATACTTGTCACGCATCCACGGCAGCGCAAAGATGGCGGCCACCAGCGTAAACCAGGCGAAGGTTTCACCGATAATCAGCAAGAACAAACCCCAACGCTCCATCGCGCCAACATCATTACCCACAAACAGTGAGAACACGCTGCCGAAATAAATGATGGCTTTCGGGTTCGACAGATTAGTCAGAAAACCTTTCAGGAAGCTCATACCTTTCTTTGGCAGTTCCACCACCGGCGCATTAACCTGCGGGGCTTTATGCTGCTGACGTGCTGAGCGCAGCAACTGCCAGCCCATCCACAGCAGATACAAACCACCGCCCACCATGATAATTTCATGCAGCCAAGCCATTTTTTGCAGGATCAGATGCAGGCCCATCAGCGCCACGCCCGCCCAGATGACGATCCCCAGCGTAATGCCCAACACGCCCATCATCGCCTCTTTGCGCGAACGGCTAGCCGCCGTTTGCGAAACAAAGAAGAAGTCGGGGCCTGGGCTCATCAGCGCAACCAGGTGCACCAGCGCAACGGTGGCAAATAACATCAACATGGTTTATTTCCTTTACTCTTCATCGACATGTTCTTTGATCATCACCAGGAACGGTTTACCAAAACGTTCCAGTTTGCGATGACCGACACCGTTCACGCTCAGCATTTCTGAGGCGCTTATTGGCATTTGCTCCGCCATTTCAATCAGCGTGGCATCGTTAAACACCACATAAGGCGGAATGTTCTCTTCATCGGCAATCGCTTTACGCAGCTTGCGCAGTTTGGCAAACAGCGTGCGGTCGTAATTGCCATTGTAAACTTTCGGTGCGCTACTGCGGCTTTTAACTGTCACGATACGTGGTACCGCCAGCATCAGCGGCACTTCAGCGCGTAACACTGGACGCGCCGCTTCCGTCAGTTGTAATGCCGAATGCATAGCAATATTTTGCGTCACCATGCCGAGATGGATCAGTTGGCGTAGCACGCTGATCCAATGTTCTTGGCTCTGCTCACGGCCAATGCCGTAGACCGGCAGTTTGTCATGGCCGTTATCGCGGATACGCTGGTTAGTTGAGCCGCGCAAAACTTCGACAATATAGCTCATACCAAAACGTTGCCCGGTGCGATAAATGCTGGACAGCGCCTTTTGCGCCTCCACCAAACCATCATAACGACGCGGCGGGTCGAGACAGATATCACAGTTACCACAGGACTGCTGTCGCCCTTCACCAAAGTAATTGAGCAATACCAGACGGCGGCAGGTTTGCGCTTCCGCAAAGGCCCCCATCGCATTGAGTTTATGGCGCTCAATATCCTGCAATGGGCCGGGGGCTTTCTCTTCCAGGCATTTACGCAACCACGCCATATCCGCCGGATCGTAAAGCATCATGGCTTCAGCAGGCAGCCCATCACGCCCTGCGCGACCGGTTTCCTGATAGTAGGATTCGATATTGCGCGGAATATCGAAATGCACCACAAAACGTACGTTAGGTTTATTGATGCCCATACCGAATGCCACGGTCGCGACCACAATTTGCAGGTCGTCGCGCTGGAAGGCTTCCTGCACATGGGCACGCTGGGCGCTATCAATACCCGCGTGATAGGCCCCCACACTCAGGCCACGGCTTTGCAGTCGTGCAGCGGTGTCTTCCACCTTAGCGCGACTGTTGCAGTAAATAATGCCGCTTTTACCACGCTGCTCCTGCACATAGCGCAGCAACTGATCGGTGGGTTTAAATTTCTCCACCAGCGTATAGCGAATGTTGGGACGGTCAAAACTGCTGATTTGAATCAGCGGATCGTCCATCTGCAACAGATGAGCGATGTCATTACGCGTGGTTTCATCGGCAGTGGCGGTCAGCGCCATCACTGGCAACTCTGGGAAGCGCTGGCGTAGCTGACCAATCGAGCCATATTCCGGGCGGAAATCATGGCCCCATTGCGAGATACAGTGCGCCTCATCCACCGCCAGCATCACAGGGTTCCACTGATGCAGGCTGTCGAGGAAGTTGTCCATCATCAGGCGCTCAGGGGCGATATACAGCAGCTTCAGCTTGCCGGTGCGGCAATCAGCAAACACTTGCTGCTGCTGCTCACGTGTCTGAGTGGAGTTGAGGCACGCTGCCGCCACACCGTTGGCCAACAACTGATCGACCTGATCTTTCATCAGTGAAATCAGCGGCGAGACCACCAGCGTCAATCCTTCACGCACCAGCGCGGGGATCTGATAGCACAGCGATTTGCCGCCGCCGGTTGGCATCACCACCAGACAATCCCGCCCTGCTAGTGCGGTTTCGATGATGGTCTGCTGGCCGGGACGAAAGTGCTGGTAGCCGAAGGTATCTTGTAATACCTGCTGCGCCAGCATTTCCTGATTAAGCACTGCCGATGTTGCCACGGTAATCCTGTTTTCTGACTGATTAGAATAAATCGTTAAGCGTTACACCCACGCCAAAACGGGTTTGACGGTGGTTATAGTCGATGAGCGATTCACCATACCCGCTGAACAGCTGAGTGTAAAAGCGCACATGCTCGGTAAGCGGATAGCTCCAGGCGAAAGTGGCACCGCCGTAGCCGCTGTTCCAGTTATAGTTGCCTTCCACGCTGAAAATACTCTCGCCCAACTCATACCCAAGCTTGGCGCGATAGTAGCCCATGTATTTGGTGATGTCGGGGTTATCGTCGTTGTTTTCATTTTCGGGGATGCGATACCACGGTTTAATTTCCGCCATGAAATTTCCGTTTTGCGCCATCAGGCGCGCGTAAACGCGGTTCCAGCTACGCGAAGTCGGATCGCTACGTCCGTTTGACTCGTGGTTCAGACCGGTTTCAATGTCGCGCAGTGTCCAACCCGCAAAGGTGTAATCTGTTGCCCAGCCGAGGAAAATCTGCGGTTCATAGTTGGTTTCGCGGAACGGCGATGAGGCACCCCGGTTGGAGAGCTGCCACCAAGAACGCTGGGTATAGGACGCGGCTAATATCGAGTTATCGCCTAAAATGCCACGCCACAGCGGAAACGCCAGGCTGAGCTGGAATTTGACTTCATCATTTTTCGCTTTATTGGCCCAATCATAGGATGAGATGGCCTGTTTATTCATGCTACTGGTGTAAGTGTACAGCAGGTAGTTGTTTTCGTAGGGATAAAGCACGAAAGGGTTATCGTGTTTCTCCAACAGGTTGGCGATAATACTGCCCTTTACCGCTGGGGCGTCATGCACCTCTTTTATGGTGGCTTCATCAGCCTGTGCCAGCGCAGGTATCATCAAAGCTGCGGCCAGCAACGCGTATAGCTTACGCATAACATTCTCCAGGAACTGCGTGTTGTCATTATTAGGGCAATGTTCAAAAAGCACGCCATTCTACACATAAAGGCACAGGTTGATCAGTGCCGATTTCTGAAACTGGAAAGCAGCGCGAACGCGGCATAATATACACAACTCTTTAACATTTTAAGGCAGAAACTATGTCATCCCCGTTGCTGACACAGCAGGAAGCTCGCCGTCTGATTGGCGAAATCTTTGTTTATCACATGCCCTTCAATCAGGCCCTGGGACTGGAACTCGATCGGCTGGAGGCGGATTACGCCGAATTAGGATTTGCGAATAAAACCATGCTGGTCGGCAATGCCGCGCAGCACATTCTGCATGGGGGTGTCATCGCGTCAGTGCTGGATGTCGCGGCCGGGCTGGTCTGCGTCAGCCATGCGCTGTCTCGCCAGGAGAGCATCAGTGAAGAGGAGCTGCGCCAGCGTCTGTCGCGCATGGGCACCATTGATATGCGCGTGGATTATCTGCGCCCTGGACGTGGGGAACGATTTGTTGCCACCAGCAGTCTGCTGCGCGCAGGCAATAAGGTGGCGGTTGCACGTGTTGAGCTACACAATCAGCAGGGCGATTACATCGCCACCGCAACAGCAACCTATTTAATTGGATAACTTTGATGGCGTGCGCTTGTCGCCGCCTTTTGGACAGTGATGATGGATACGCAACAAACGCGTCAGGGCATTGGTTATGCACTCGGCGCTTACTTTATTTGGGGCATTGCACCCGCCTATTTCAAGCTGGTGAAAGAGGTACCGCCCACAGAAATCATGACGCATCGCGTGATTTGGTCAGCGCTGTTTATGCTGGTACTGATTACTCTGAGCCGCAGTTGGAAACAGGTGAGAACGGTGCTCGCCCAACCGAAAAAAGTCCTGCTGCTGGCACTGACTGCCGTGACCATCGGCGGGAACTGGCTGCTGTTCATCTGGGCCGTGAATAACCAGCATATGCTGGAAGCCAGCCTTGGCTATTTCATCAACCCGCTGATCAACGTGGTGTTTGGTATGCTGTTTCTGCGCGAGCGGTTCCGTCGTTTGCAGTGGGTGGCAGTCGCACTCGCCACCACCGGCGTGCTGGTGCAGCTGTGGCAATTTGGTTCGCTGCCGATTATCGGCCTGGGCCTGGCGCTGAGTTTTGCGCTCTATGGCTTAGTAAGGAAAAAAATTCAGGTGGATGCACAAAGCGGCATGCTGATCGAAACCGCCTGGCTTTTCCCGCTGGCGGCCATTTACCTGTTTGGCTTCGCCGACAGCGCAACCAGCCATCTGAGTGCTAACCCGCTGAGTCTCAATCTGAAACTGGTCGCCGCAGGTATCGTCACGACGATTCCCCTGATGCTGTTTGCCGCCGCCTGCGCGCGTCTGCGTCTGTCAACCGTGGGCTTCTTCCAGTATTTGGGCCCCACGCTGATGTTCCTGCTGGCGGTACTGTTCTATGGCGAGAGCCTGACGCCGGATAAAATGGTCACCTTTGGCTTTATCTGGCTGGCACTCGCCATCTTTATTATTGATGCGATTGCTTTTTCAGCTCGCACTCGCGTGCGCATAGCGTGAGATAAACCGCGCCATTGCCGGGCCGGTCAGCAGGATGGTGAACAAACGTAACGTCTGCAACGCCATCACAAATGCGATATCGACCCGGCTGCCCGCGGCAATGATCGCCACGGTATCCAGCCCGCCTGGGCTGGTTGCCAGGTACGCCGTCATCAGATCGACGTGCAGCACGCGCGTTAACATCCACGCCAACCCTCCACACAGCAGCATCAGGCCAAAAATCGACACCAGCATTTGCGGCAGCGTGCGCAGCGCCAGCAGGAAGATCGGACGCGTGAAACGCAAGCCCACGCTCCAGCCAATCAACGCATAAGCCAGTGCCAACAACCATTCCGGCACCTGCAAAGTGGCGACGTCGGTGCCATGCAGCGTCGCGCCAATCAAGGCAGGTAGCAGCAGCGCACCCGAAGGGATACGCAGTTTTTGCCCTAGCCACGCGCCAGCAAACATCACCACCAATGTCAGAATGAAGCTGCTTTGTAAGGCAGGGAACCATACCAGATCCACTGCACCACCGTTGGTGCCAAGGCCAATACGCGCCACCACGGCCGCCGCAGTCGCCACGAACAGCACGCGCAAATACTGCATAAACGCCACTAAGCGCACATCCGCACCGAAATCACCGGCCATTGCCACCATCGCAGAAGCGCCGCCAGGCGAAGAACCCCACGCACCGGTTGGCCCTGGAAGGTTGCTAAAGCGCACCAGTAGAAAACCCGACACACCGCTGGCTGCCAGCGTGAGCACCAGCACCGCCAGCACCACCGGCCAATCCGCTAACAGCGGTGAGAGAATTGCCGGTGATAGCGTTTGCCCGATCATGCAGCCCAACACCGCTTGCGCGAGCACAAAAAAACGTTTGTCGATGCGCACGGTCGCGCCAGAAAGGCCCAATACGGTACCGACGATCATCGGACCCAAAAGCAGTGCAGCAGGAAGGTGAAACAACTGGAGAATGATCCCCAGTACTAATGAAGCAATCAGCAGAATGGTCCACTGCTGTCGCAAAGAAAGACGCGCCATAGGGTGGAAATCAGAAAGTGAGAAGTGACAACAGCCTACGCAGAAATCTTGAGCAGCGCCAGTTTAAAGGGCCGCAAGCGCGGCCCTGAAATCGTTACAACCAGTTTTTTCGCTTGAAATAGAGGTACGGCGCCAGACCGGCAAGGATCATCAAGGTGATAGCTCCAGGGTAGCCAAAACTCCACTTCAGCTCTGGCATAAACTCGAAGTTCATACCATAACTGGAAGCCACCAGCGTCGGCGGCAGGAAGACCACCGAAACCACCGAGAAGATCTTGATGATGCGGTTCTGCTCGATGTTGATAAAGCCCATCGCCGCCTGCATCAGGAAGTTCACTTTCTGGAACAGGGATTCGTTGTGGGGCAGCAGCGACTCGATATCGCGCAGGATTTCACGCGCCTGCTCCAGCTGATTCCCCGGCAGACGTGCCTTACGCACCAGGAAGTTCAGCGCACGCTGCGTATCCATCAAGCACAGACGTACTTTCCAGCCGATATCTTCCAGTTCTGCCAGCCGTGACAAGGCCTGATCATACTCTTCGCCCTGCTGGCCTTCCATGATCACGCGGCTGAGTTTTTCCAGCGCGCTGTAGATGTTCTCGATCTCATCCGCCAGCTGTTCGATTTTGGTTTCGAACAGGTCCAGCAGCAGCTCGTAGGCATTGCCATCGGTCAGTGTCTGGTTACGCGCTCGCATGCGGTAAAGACGGAAAGCGGGTAGCTCACGTTCACGCAACGTGTATAGGCGATCTTCGCGAATGGTAAACGCTACCGTGGAGTTACCGGCGTGGTCTTCCGCATCTTCAAAGAAGAAGAAGGAGTGGATGTGTAGACCGTCTTCGTCTTCGAAGAAACGGGCCGAAGCTTCAATATCTTCCAGCTCCGGGCGCGTTGCCAGGCTTTGACCCAGCTCCGACTGCACACGGTCTCGTTCACTGTCGTCGGGTTCGATTAAATCGACCCAAACCGAAGTGTTGAGTTTGTCGTTATTGTCTTCCAGCTCGATGCGCGTCAGGCGATCGCGTTCGAGTTTAAAGGCGCTCAGCATAGCAATACTCCCCATTGCAGACTAAATGGGACAAGGCGGTACACCGTAATGCCAGAGGCAAAACGGGCACGGCAAAGCCTGAACGCGGAAACTTTCGCTTCAAGGGTAAATCAGTGCTGACTCGTGCGACGAGAGTGTAAAGGGAGGTCGCTGATAACCGCTAAGGCTACCCGCTATGAGAGGTAACCTTAGAAGTTATTCCTGTTAAACAGGCGGTTGAGCCAGCATCGACTGGGCGCGTCCAAGGCATTGTCCTCTCATGATAATAGTGCGCGCATGTTACGCTGAGACGAAAAAGTCGTCAAGGTAGCGCAACCGCGCTACACCGTTTCCAGGCGGGCATAAGCCGCCACCAACCATTTAATCCCCTGCCCCTGAAACGCCACTTGCAGACGGCTGTGCTCACCACTGCCTTCGAGGTTAATGATGGTGCCTTCGCCGAATTTGGCATGGCGTACACGCTGTCCGAGCGCGAAACCACTGTCGTTCTGCGCGATGGGCGTGCCCATACGCTGATGACTCACGGGGCGGCTCACGCTGGCACGCAGACGCACCTCTTCGACGCACTCTTCCGGTAATTCGCCGATAAAGCGTGATGGGCGGTGATACACTTCTTTACCATATAGACGGCGAGTTTCAGCATAGGTTAACGTGAGCTTTTCCATCGCGCGCGTGACGCCGACATACGCCAAGCGACGTTCCTCTTCCAGACGACCACCTTCATCCAGCGACATCTGGCTGGGGAACATGCCCTCTTCCATGCCGACGATAAATACCTGAGTGAACTCAAGACCTTTCGCCGAGTGCATGGTCATTAGCTGTACCGCGTCCTGCCATTTATCAGCCTGACCTTCACCGGCTTCCAGCGCTGCATGCGACAGAAACGCCTGTAGCGGCATCAGATCTTCGTCCTCGTCCTGATAGCTGAACTGACGCGTCGCCGTCACCAGTTCCTCTAAGTTTTCGATACGCGCCTGGCCTTTCTCGCCCTTTTCCTGCTCGTACATGATCCAGAGACCGGAATCCTTAATCACCCGGTCGGTTTGCACGTGCAGCGGCATGTCGGCGGTTTCCGTGGCCAGTGAATCCACCAGTTCACAGAAACGTTGCAACGCAGAGGCGGCGCGTCCAGCTAACGCTTTGTTTTGCAGCAGTTCACGAGTGGCTTGCCACAGGGTCAATTGCTGATCGCGTGCGGTTTGGCGCACCACATCTAACGTGCGATCGCCCACGCCGCGTACCGGCGTGTTTACCACACGCTCAAAGGCGGCATCATCATTGCGGTTGGCCATCAGACGCAGATAGGCCAATGCGTCTTTGATCTCCTGACGTTCGAAGAAGCGCATACCACCGTAAATACGGTATGGCATGCTGCCCTGCAGCAGTGCCTCTTCTAACACACGTGACTGGGCGTTGCTGCGGTAGAGAATGGCGCAGTCCTGTAACGCGTTGCCGTTCTCATGCCAGGTTTTGATGCGATTCACCACGAAACGCGCTTCATCCAACTCATTGAAGGCACAGTAGATGGAGATTTTTTCGCCATCACTGCCATCAGTCCACAGCTCCTTGCCGAGACGCCCGTTGTTATTAGCGATCAAGGTGTTAGCCGCTTTCAGGATATTGTTAGTGGAACGATAGTTCTGCTCCAGACGAATGGTTTCCGCGCCTGGGAAATCCTGCAGGAAGCGTTGGATGTTCTCGACCTGCGCACCGCGCCAGCCGTAAATCGACTGGTCATCATCACCGACGATAATCACACGACCGGTATCGCCTGCCAGCATGCGAATCCAGGCATATTGAATGTTGTTGGTATCCTGAAACTCATCAACCAGCACGTTACTGAAACGCTCGCGGTAGTGATTCAGGATATGCGGCTTGTTGAGCCACAACTCATGGGCACGCAGCAGCAGTTCAGCAAAATCGACTAAGCCCGCGCGATCGCACGCCTCTTGATAGGCCTGATAGATGCGCAGCCAGGTTTGCTCAATCGGATTACCATAACTTTCGATGTGCTTAGGGCGCAGACCTTCATCTTTTTTGCCGTTGATGTACCACATGCCCTGACGTGCAGGCCACTGTTTTTCATCAAGGTTCATGGCTTTGATCAGGCGTTTTAACAGGCGCAGCTGATCGTCGCTATCGAGAATCTGGAAATCCTGTGGCAAGTTGGCATCAAGATGATGCGCGCGCAGTAAACGGTGCGCTAGCCCGTGGAAGGTCCCGATCCACATCCCGCCCTGGCTGGTGCCGATCAATTGATCGATACGATGGCGCATTTCTGCCGCCGCTTTGTTGGTAAAGGTCACCGCCATAATCGAATAGGGCGAGCAGTTTTCAACCGACAGCAGCCAGGCAATGCGATGCACCAACACACGGGTTTTGCCACTGCCTGCTCCGGCCAGCACCAGCAGGTTGCTGCGCGGCGCGGCGACCGCCTCGCGCTGTTTGTCATTCAAGCCGTTAAGCAGATCAGAAACGTCCATAAGCACCGTTTTGCCAAATAATAAAAGAGGATGGCGGAATGTTGTTCTCAACCACTCCACCAACGCACCCCTGGTCGCGGTGCGATTTATCGCGCAATACATTGCGCTGCTGCGATTTTTTATCAGGAAATGTCTGTTCCTATCCAGCCATTAGCTGGATAGACATACAGCATTATAGCAGCGAGGTCAGCGATGCCAACTGATGAATTTCCACATGCGGTACCAAACGCGCATCGTCAATCTTCATCAGATTACCGCCGCGCAGGTTAATCCAGCAGGCTTGCATGCCCGCCCGCAGAGAACCCACTACGTCAGTGGTGAGGTCATCACCCACATGCAGAATATGTTCAGGCGCGATGCCTAAACGCGCCGAAGCGAGATGGTACATATCCTGCCAGGGTTTTGCGCGACCGTGCGGACCCGCGCGCAAAGCAAACTGGAAGTAATGATTAATCCCCAGCTTTTCCGGGCAGGCATTGCCATTGGTGATCGCCACCAGCGGCACGCGCTCCCCCAGCCACGTCAGCGTTTGATGCGTCTCTTCTGGCATCTCCACTTCGCTGCGCCACTGATGGAACACACTCATCACTTCGCTGGCTCCCGCAGTGGCTTCAGCAGCGGACAAGCCGACATTGAGCAACGCCCGTTCAACCGAACGACGACGCCACTCGGAGACGTCGTGATAAATTTCCGGCTCTTGCACCAGCAATTCGTCACGCAGCGCTTGGTAATCAGCTGGGGTAAATTCACGCAGCGCCGGATGATAGGCCTGCAAAGCGGCATGAGATTCAGTCGTGGTTTTGCGGATCACCGGATGGTTGTCATAAAGGGTATCGTCGAGATCAAAGGTGATCGCTTTGATCGGCCCCAGCGGACGGTAGAACTTCATTCAGACTTTCCTCGTTTAGCACGTGGATGTGCTGCATCGTACACGGTCGCCAAGTGCTGGAAATCAAGATGCGTATAGATTTGCGTGGTCGAGAGATTCGCGTGTCCCAGCAACTCCTGCACTGCGCGCAGATCGCCGCTCGACTCCAGCAAATGGGTGGCAAATGAGTGACGCAACTTATGCGGATGGATATGGCTCGCCACACCCTGCTTAATCCCCCACTCGGCAAAGCGTTTCTGCACGTTACGCGCGGAAATGCGGCTGCCTCGGCTGGAGACAAACACGGCATCATCCTGTGGCGCAAAGCTTTCACGCAGCGGCAACCAGTGCTTCAGCCAGGTCACAGCAGTACCGCCGATGGGAACACGGCGCTCTTTGCTGCCTTTACCCAGCACCCATACTTCACCGGCTTCTAAATCAACATGACGGCAATCCAAACCGACCAGCTCAGACAGACGCAGCCCGCCGCCGTACATGGTTTCCAGCATGGCGCGATCGCGCACGGCCAGCGGATCGTTCAGATCGATTTCCAGTAATTGGTTGACCTCATCGACATCCATATTTTTGGGCAGATGACGAGCATTGCGGGGTGTCGAGATACCTTTGGCGGGATTGGCACTTAACATGCCCTGGCTTACCTGCCAGTCGAGAAAACTGCGCAGCGCCGACATGCGCAATGCCAGGCTGCTGGCGCCCAAACCGCCGCGACGACTGCGCGCCGCCAGTTGACGAACCTGCGCAGGTTCCAACTGGGCCCAAGCCGTGATTTTCATCTCATCGGCCATGGCCATTATCGCCTGCAATTGGCGAGTGTAATTTTTCTGCGTGAGCGGGCTAAGCTGGCGTTCGACTTTCAGGTAACGCAGAAAGCCTTCAACAGCGGGCAGCAGCGGGCTCATGCACGTTCAATCCAACGTGACAGCAGCTCAGGCAACATTTGCGCCAGATGCTGTAACAGTAGCGTCCCCATGCCCGCCTGATAGTGTTGATTATCGCGGCTACTAAATATCAGCACACCCAGCTCACCGCGTTCACCCATCAGTGACATCGCGACGGAACCAATCGCTTTGGCCTGCGGTAATAACAGCAGCAGTTCAGGACCGTTAAGGCTACCAAGGTAATGGTGTTCGTCACCAAAACGCTGAATGCGCAGCGGCTCGAAGGCCTGACGTGACAAACCCAGTTGAGTGAAATCAGAAGGCGCACCAATGTGCCATTTGTCATTGAACACGCGCACGTTCGCACCGGCCAAGCCAAGCTCACGTGCCCAGCGATGTAAACGCGTGAGCATCTCTTGCAGGCTGTCAGCGGAAGCAAGGTGGCCCTGCAACGACAGCAGGCGATCAAACAGCTGATGGTTGGCCGTAGCCTGCTCCATCAACAAGGTGATCTCCTCTTCCAACTGCTGGATGTGGTTGCGCTGGCGCGCCATATGCCACTCCACCAGCGAAACGCTGCCGCGCACAGGATGCGGCACCATCATCTGTTCGACCTGGCGCGCATTGCGTATAAAGAAATCGGGATTCTGGCGCAGGAACGCACTAACCGACTGATCGTCCAGCAAAACCGCGCTGTCGGTTTGCTCTTCGACATTTTTCATAGATGAATAAACCCATCGTAGACGTGTGTGGCTGGACCGGTCATAAACAGCGGCTGACCTGCCCCTTTCCAGGCGATATGTAAGGTTCCGCCAGGCAAATCAACGCGGACTTTCTCCGCCAGAATGCCTTGCTGAATCCCACAGGCCACCGCCGCACATGCGCCGCTGCCACACGCCTGGGTTTCGCCTGCGCCACGTTCATAGACGCGCAGACGGATATGCTCAGGATTGACCACTTCCATAAAACCGACATTCACTCGTTCCGGGAAGCGCTCATGGCTTTCCAGCACCGGACCGAGCGTTTCAACGGGCGCGGTTTTCACACTCTCCACCTGAATCACACAGTGCGGATTGCCCATTGATACCGCACCAAACATTACCGTTTGATCCGCTACACGTTGCAGATAAAGGTTTTCGGCTTTATTGGCACGCAATGGCACCTGCTGCGGGTCGAAATTCGGCTCGCCCATATTCACGCGCACTAACTCATCGCTGGTCACGCTAAGGACCATGCGGCCAGTTTGTGTGCTGACGCGGATGTCGCTTTTGTTGGTCAAGCCTTTCAAACGCACAAAGCGTGCGAAGCAGCGTGCGCCATTGCCGCACTGTGCCACTTCACTGCCATCGGCATTGAAAATTCGGTAGTGAAAATCGAGATCCGGATCGTAAGGCGGTTCGACGATCAGCAGCTGATCGAAACCGATCCCCAGATGCCTGTCCGCCAGACGGCGAATCAGCTCCGGCGAAAAAAAGACGTTTTGCGTCACGGCATCCACAACCATGAAATCGTTGCCGAGACCGTGCATTTTCGAGAACTGCATTTTCTGCTCCGCCGGATTACTCATAGAGATTAGTTCGCCTGCACACCAGGTTTACTGGTGACCAACCCATTCACGTCAGCATTTTGAGCGGCTTTCTGCTGCTGCTCAGTCACTTGCTGATTGCTCTTGGTGGGCTGATCTTTCGGCGGGAAATACAGCGGTCCTTTCAGGCCACAGCCTACCAGGCTGACCAGCGCCAGCCCCATACCCAGCTGACTTATCATTCGTCTCATTCTGTCTGCTCTTTCTGTCCTTAAGCCTTGGCTGCTTATCATCGCAGTTGACGTTGTAAAAGCAACAGGAAATACCCGCAAATCCGGGAGCATGTCAGAGGAAAAGCCCATCCCACCGCGCGAACGCTGGCGGGATCAGTGCATTTGGTAGCGCGGCTGGAAGTCGCCGTTGTCGTTATCGGGCTGCGTGGCGCAGAGTTGCGTCAGCGTCTGGCTGCGGAACGGAATCACCTGGTAGCGATCGCCGGTGTTCACAATCTGATAGAACTGCGGCAGGTTGAAATTGATAAAGCTAGAGCCGTACGTAAAACGGTCATGTGAGGACGAGTAAAAACGGCTCACGTCGCGCACCAACTCTTCCTTGCTGCCTTCGCAATGGTGATACACCTCAACGCGGTTGCTCTCGTCGAGGATATAAATATTGAAGCCACGATCGTTGGTGGTGTCTTCAAAGAAGAACTGGATGATACCTTCGCTGGCGTAGCCGTTGACCACCGGCGGTAACGGCGTCTGATTCGATTCTACTTTGATCGACAAACCGTGCAGTTTGTTATTGGAAATCGCACCATAAAACTCCACCGCATTTTCCAGCTTCTGTACCGAGACACTCATACGTTCAAAGAACAGGCCCCAGGTTTGCCCTGCCATCCGCAGCGCTTTAAAGCGGCCCGGCTCCTGACGCGTACTCGACAGACGCAGTTCAATGCATTCAGAAACCAGTTGCTGCACGCGCGTCCTGATCAAACCGCGCAAATGCTGGCTGTAGCAGAACACTTCTACCGTATCGGGCGGCGCAGCATCCTGATGCATTTTGCCCAGAATGGTTTTCAGCGCTTCAATCATCGCCTGCTCGCCACTGAAGTGCAGCGTGCGCACCTCATTCCACGAGTTGCGATACAGCAGGTCGATGCTGCCAATCAGGCACTGTTGCTGCTGACCGAAGCTGAACACATCCAGCTTGCGGAAATCAAAATGCACTACCTGATTGCGGAATGCCGAGGTCGGATCGTGCTCAAGATTGACGATAATCGCCAAATGACGGATTTCACACGGGCTGTACAGCGCTTTCGGCGTCGGTGCCGGTACGCGCAGCGGGAAGTGGCTCGATACATCGTTGACCAATTCCTGCAAGCGCGGCAGATCGCAGAACTCATTACCTTTCATGTGCAGACGGGTTTTGCTGGTCAGCAACCCGTTAAACCACGCCCATGCCACTAATTTGTTCAGGTAACGGTTATATTCCAGCGGCTGATGGCTGATGATCGAACTCATGTCCGGCGACTGGTTGTAAAGATACCAACCGGCGCGATTGGCGCGGCCTTCAGGCACATGGATAAAGGTCAGATTTTCTTCCGAGAGATCCGGTGAAATCTGCGGATTCACCAGCGTCACTTTACCCGGCAGCGCTTCAAACGCGGCATACAGTTTACGCGTCAGCACGCCGATATCTTGCGGGCTGGCACTGACGCTTAAATTGTTACGACGGGCAAAACGGATCAGGTTGCGATAGCTTTGCATCATCGCATCCAGCAATTCGTTGTGCGCTTCACGCACACGTTCAATTTTCCACTGCGCGCGGTTGTCTAATACCGCTAATTTCTCGTCATCCCAGCCCCACTCTTTCACCAGCTGCGACAGAATCTCGCGACGCCAGCCTGAGCGTTGATGATGGTGATCTTCGCTCGAGAGCTTTTCACACACTTTTAAGTAGAAACATCGACGCACCAGATCGAGGCGTGCCATGTCATCGACACTGGTCAAATAACGTGTCACGCGTTCCAGCATCATGCAGTAGGGATCGAGACCGAAGCAGATGATTTCGCCATCGTGCAGGCGCTGTTTGATATCCATCGCCAGCAGCTGCGTATTGGGGTATTCCCAGCTGTAAGCTTCCAGCAGCAGCGTTTTCAACACCGCTTTATAAGGCGAGTCGATGCTTTTATACAGCTGCCACAGGCTGGCACCAAAATACTCTTCCGCGGACAGCGTGCCGAGGCCGCCGAGATCCAGCCACTCATTCGGCGTTAACACACCTTGAGAGTAGAGTGACATCACGTATTCGTCGTAGTGGTGTTCTTCTTCGCCAGGCACCATGTTCCACAGGATGCGTTTGCCCGCCATACGCACGGCGGTGCGGTAAAACTCATCCAGCAGCAAAATATGTTGGGTCGAACCACAATCCTCACCACCGAGGCTGCCGCTCTCATTGTGGCGGAAACGGTTCTCGTCAATCAGGAAGAAACTGACTTCCACACCCATCGACACACACCATTTCTGCAACAGCGTACACTTGCGCTGCAGATTGAGGCGCTCTTCATTATCTAGCCAGGATTGGTGGCATACCCAGATATCGAGATCCGACACACTGTTCTGTCCAACGGACGAGGTGCTGCCCATTGAATAGATACCCGTGATAGGACGTTCGCCTTTGACGGCCGTACTGAGATCCAGTGGCTGTTCGCCTGCGAGATCTTGCAGCAGCTGCTGTTGATTTTCATCAGGCGTGAAGAAGCTGACGCCGTGGGGAACGCTACCTTCAAGGTAGCCCGGCATCAGTGGATGATGATAGTGCAGTAATGTTGGCAGCAGACTGTAGACTTGCTGGAAAGCAGGCCCCATGGCAGCCAGTGCGCGATCAACACGCAGCTGGTTAATTGCATCCAGTCTCTGTTTCAGTGTCTCAATGTAGAGGTACAAGACGTTTCGCCTGATTGTCCCAGTGTTAAGCACCCTGTTTCCAAAACCTGCCGCTTAATAATAAAGATGTCGGGCAAATTATTGCTGGAAACGTGATCAATCTAACACCTGGAGGATTGACCGTAAAGAAAGTTGCGCTACCTAACAGTTTAGCACGTTCCGTTGGTAGCCCTGCTTTTTCGGACTTCGACCTCAGATTAAGCCGCACTATGCGATCCAATCTGGCATCGGGACCTTTTCAATCCGTTGAAACTGACAGCATTCCCCTATCAATGATAGGATAATCGATGAACGATCAAAATGGTTAACAGTATGTTAAACAAAATTTTCAGAATTGCTACCAGGCAAAGTCCTCTTGCCCTATGGCAGGCACAATATGTCCAACAACGCCTGATGGCAGCACATCCGGGGCTGAGCGTTGAGCTGGTCCCGATGGTCACTAAAGGCGATATTATCCTCGACACACCGCTGGCTAAAGTGGGGGGTAAAGGGCTGTTTGTCAAAGAACTCGAACTGGCCATGTTGGAAAATCGCGCCGATCTCGCGGTGCACTCCATGAAAGATGTCCCTGTGGATTTCCCCGAAGGTTTAGGGTTAGTGACCATCTGCGAACGTGAAGATCCGCGTGATGCGTTTGTCTCTAATCATTACCACTCGATTGATGAACTGCCGCAGGGTGCGGTGGTCGGTACATCCAGCCTGCGTCGTCAATGCCAGCTCAGTGCACGTCGTCCTGATTTGGTGATTCGCTCGCTGCGTGGCAACGTGGGTACCCGCTTAGGTAAGCTGGATGCCGGTGAATATGACGCCATTATTCTTGCTGCAGCGGGGCTCAAGCGTTTAGGGCTGGAAGCGCGTATTCGTCAGGCAATGCCGGCTGAGATCTCCTTACCGGCTGTGGGCCAAGGTGCTGTGGGCATTGAATGCCGCCTGGACGACCATGCATTGATTACCCTGCTTGATGCGTTGAATCACAGCGATACCGCGGTCTGCGTCCGTGCTGAACGCGCCATGAATACCCGCCTTGAAGGCGGCTGTCAGGTGCCGATCGGTAGCTTCGCGGTACTGGAAGATGACCAGCTATGGCTGCGCGGCCTGGTCGGTTCGCCGGATGGTCATCAAATGGTGGTGGGTGAACGTCGTGGCCCGCGCGAGCAGGCTGAACAGATGGGTATTTCACTGGCAGAAGAGCTGCTGGATGGCGGTGCCCGTGACATCCTGCGTGACGTCTATCAAGGACAACCTCCCGCATGACCATCCTCGTGACCCGCCCAGAGCCCGCCGCCAGTGAATTGGTTTCGCGTTTGCGAACCCAAGGAAAGCTGGCGTGGACCTTACCGCTGATTGAATTCACGCCGGGTCGCGATCTTGAACACCTGCCACAAAAGCTGGCGGCATTGCAGCCGGGCGATATGGTATTTTTGCTGTCGCAGCAGGTCGTGCTTTTTGCACACCCCGCCCTGCAGCGTAATGCCCTCGCTTGGCCCGATGCGCTTGACTATTATGCGATAGGCCGCAGCACTGCGTTGGCATTGCATACCGTCAGTCATCTGAAAGTAGACTATCCTCATGCGCGGGAGACCAGTGAAGAACTGGTGCGTCTCAATCGTTTGCAGCAGGTAGAGGGCAAACGTGCGTTAATCTTGCGTGGCAGTCCGGGCCGCGAATTACTGGCAGAGACGCTGCTCGCAAGAGGTGCCAGCGTTGAGTATTGCGAATGCTATCAGCGCTGTGAAAAGCATTATGAGGGCGCTATTGAGGGCCGACGCTGGCGCGACCGGGGTATCACCACACTGGTGGTCACCAGCGGTGAAATGTTACAACAACTGTTTGCACTGTTTCCGCCAATCGATCGTCGGGAATGGTTATTGCACTGTCGGCTGGTGGTCGTCAGTGAACGTTTGGCTACGCAAGCCGCCGAATTAGGCTGGCAGGACGTTGACGTAGCCGATGGTGCCGATAACGATGCGCTGCTGCGCGCGTTACGCTGAACTTAACAATGGGATGAGCCATAATGACGGAACAAAAAGCCCCCTCCGCCATGGTTGATGAAACCACCCCAGCGGACACTTCCCCCAAATCAGACAACAAAAAGCCTCGTGATAAAAAAAGCGACGGCAAAGTACTGAGTGCGGTGGCGATTGTGATTGCGCTGGCGATTGGCGCAGGACTTTACCTGAATGGGAAACACCAGGCCGACTTACAGGCTCAAACTAACCAGAACCTCAGCGAGCAGCTCAGCGCGTTGCAACAGCAACTGGGCAGCGACAAACAACAGCTCACGCAACAGCTGGATGCGGCCAATACGGCATTAAAGGAAGCACGCACTCAGCAGGACAACAGTGCCAAAGAGCTGGAAACCCTGCGTGATAAAGTCGCGACGATTTCCGGCAACGACACCCGCACCTGGCTGGTAGCGCAAGCTGACTACCTGGTGAAATTGGCAGGTCGCAAACTGTGGAGCGACCAGGATGTCACCACCGCCGCTGCGCTACTAAAAAGCGCAGACACCAGCCTGGCTGACATGAATGACCCCAGCGTCATGAATGTACGCCGCGCGCTGACGCAGGACATCAGTTCACTGTCCACCGTCAGCCAGGTAGATTACGACGGCATTATCCTCAAACTCAATCAGCTGTCGAATGGCGTCGATAACCTGCGCCTGGCCGATAATGACAGTGATGATTCACCGATGGATGCGGACGGCGGTGAGCTATCCAGCTCGCTGCATGAATGGCGTCAAAACCTGGTGAAAAGCTGGCACAACTTCATGGATGATTTTATTACCATCCGCCGCCGTGACAACACGGCACAACCTTTGCTGGCACCAAATCAAGACGTCTATCTGCGTGAAAACATTCGTTCTCGCCTGTTGATTGCGGCGCAGGCCGTGCCGCGCCATCAGGATGAGATCTACAAGCAGTCGATTGATGCGGTATCCACCTGGGTTCGCGCCTGGTACGACACTAATGATGCCGCCACTAAAGCGTTTCTTGCTCAGTTAGATGAACTCAGCCAGCAAAACATCTCAATGGATTTACCCGATACGCTGGAGAGCCAGGCGCTGCTGGAAAAACTGATGCAAACCCGCGTGAGAAATCTACTGGCGCAGCCATCTGTTCCGGCTACTCAACAAGGAGGCTAAGCATGCTAAAAGTATTAGTGCTTTTCCTCCTGCTGATTGCAGGGGTGGTGCTGGGGCCGATGATTGCGGGCCATCAGGGCTATGTATTGATTCAAACGGATAACTGGAATATTGAAACCAGTGTGACCGGTCTGGTCATTATCCTGATTCTCAGCCTGCTGGTGATTCTGTTCATTGAATGGATTTTACGCCGACTGTTCCGTACCGGCGCCCGTACCCGTGGTTGGTTCACAGGCCGCAAGCGCCGCAGTGCCCAGCGCCATACGCAAAGTGCACTGATGAAACTGGCAGAAGGTGACTATAAGCAGGCAGAAAAACTGCTGTCGAAGAATGCCGATCACGCCGATCAGCCCGTCGCCAACTATTTGCTGGCAGCTGAAGCGGCGCAACAGCGCGGCGACGAGGTGCGAGCCAATCAACATCTGGAACGTGCGTCTGAGCTTTCTGAGAACGACACCATTCCGGTTGAAATCACCCGCGTACGCCTGCAGCTGGCACGTAATGAAGACCATGCGGCGCGCCACGGCATTGACCGTTTGCTGGAAGTGGCACCGCGTCACCCAGAAGTGCTGCGCCTGGCTGAACAGGCTTATATTCGTACCGGCGCATGGGGCGCATTACTCGACATTTTGCCGTCGATGCAAAAATCTCAGGTGAACGACGAAGTACACCGTGAAGCATTGCAGCAGCAGGCCTGGCTGGGCCTGATGAATCAGGCAATGGCCGACCAAGGCAGTGAAGGCCTGAAGAAATGGTGGCAAAACCAGAGTCGTAAAACACGCCAAGAGACGGCGTTGCAGGTCGCCATGGTTGAGCATCTGATTGAGTGTGACGATCCCGATACGGCACAAAACATCGTGCTGGAAGGCTTGAAACGCCAGTATGACGATCGCCTGGTACTGCTGATGCCCCGCATCAAAAGCGGCGATCCGCAATCACTGGAAAAAGCGCTACGCCAGCAAATGAAACAGCATGGCGCCACGCCGCTGCTGCACAGTACGCTGGGGCAGATGTTGATGCGTCATGGTGAATGGCAACAGGCAGCAGAAGCCTTTGAACAGGCGTTAGCACAGCGTCCTGACGCATTCGATTATGCTTGGCTGGCCGATGTCTATGACCGCCTGCATCGCCCGGAAGATGCGGCAAAAATGCGCCGTGAAGGCCTGTTACTGACGCTGAAGACCAATCCAGGCAACTAATTTTACGATTGTTACTTTTGTGCACGCCGGGCTTGTCCCGGCTTTTTTTTGCCTGAATGGCAGCAAAGTGCAGATAAAAAAACACCTGCCATAAGCAGGTGTAAGATCAGGTCGTTCAGACAACTGATGGTATCCGACTCAACGTAATGTCCTTCTTACTGCAGTAAAGCGTGCGCAAGTACTGCCAGGCTGGACAACGGATACCGTAAGGGGCTCTGCATCATTCCCAGGTTTATGTAGCTTGAGCAAACATAAGAGGTGGAATGAGCATCTACACGGTAATTATTGCACAAGCCGTGCCAAAATTGCAGATGGTGGCATAAGTTATTTTAAATCAGCGGGATAGTCTTGAAATAGCATCCCGATCATCGTGCTCTGTCGTAATCTCACGACATCCCTGCGGTGAGATGTCTCTTCTTAGCGACAAGCTATGCAAGGAATTGTAAGCCTGTTAAATATCAATGAGATAGACGTCTCATAAAAGCGACAATAGCGAGCATTCGCTTTTACGCCTCCGAAGGCAAATAGGATGAAATCATTTTGGAAAGGCAAAAACGAAAAAAACCTGCTTTTTCAAGCAGGCTTTTCGAATATGGTCGGCGAGAGAGGATTACGCATCTCTGCGAGAAGCGCCCTACGGGCCGTTGCTAAAGCAACGTTGTCTCGCTACG
>OBJT01000072.1_pt1 | contig 23628 bp, 28 predicted proteins | sample 1519861 | NCBI WGS metagenome assembly OBJT01 (sample SAMN02401118, study PRJEB22541) | soil metagenome, isolate JX
AAACCCCCGCGCTGCGGGGGTTTTTCTGTTCTTTACAATTTGCGCGGTGGTTCGACCTCATTATTGTGATGGGGTTCCACCACCGCCGCCAAACGCTCACGCAGAACAAGCCGTTCTCCGTGCGTGATTTTTTCTTCAATCAACCGCACAGATTTTTGACGGGTGGGAGAAGAAGGGACTTCCGCCAGTTCGTGTTGCGCAAGATCGTGGCAAAACGTTTGCAAGGACAAAGAGCAATTGTCCCACAAAACAGTCAACAGCGGATCATCAACATGGTGGGCGTTTTTGGCCGCCACCAAAACTTCCCCCGGTAAAAAACTGTGGCCCCGATGGTCGGTTTTGGGCACATACGGAAGACTGAGACGCACAAATTCCACTTCATTGTGTTGCACCGCAACTCGAAACGTTTCTTGCAAAACATTGGTGGAGTGAGGCGCAGGAAGCAGGCGAATGTGTTGACACATCAAAGCTGTATCGTGTTCCCGCAAAAAGTGCGTGAGAACCAAAAAATTTTGAAGCGCCACAGCTGTCTGCACCAGCAATTTGTCCACCTCGAACCCTGGCGTTTGGGTTTGGGTGTGCTTCCAAATTTGGGACAACACCCGCAACGAACTGACGTCGTCACTGTAATCCACAACCGTCTGGGGGGTGTACTGCTCAATCAGAGATTTCCACAACAGATGAGCTTGGTCCGCTGTGCTGATCTGGGTTGCCCGCTGCAGCCACTGTTGATGCGTGAATTGGTCTTGCGCCCCACTCATGAAACATCCTTGGTGATCAATACAATATATTGTAAGACAAAACCTGTTTTTTGACCACTAAGGGTTGCAAGCGTCGTAAAGTTGGGTAAACTCGCCATCAAAAAGGACGGGATATGCGCGCAATTTGGGCGGTTGTATTGATAATGGTTCCACTGGTGTCTTCCGCCGCATGTGTAACGGTGTTTAACACGGAAAGTGCAGATGCAATGGACGCTTTCGCGCCTCCACTGGAATGCCGTTTTTCCAGTCAAACCTTCAAAAGTCAATTGCCAACCGCCAAAATATCCACCCAGGAAGTGTTGCTGATTGCGCACAGTCAATCCGATGAAGCGTTCACCGATTTTGTTCAACGAGTGGGCCGCTTGCTCGTCACGTACAGCGCCGCCACGGGGTTTGAAGCCTGTGGGGTGTTTGCGGGGAATTTAAAGCAGTATGGAATAATTGTCACCTCCAACCGTTCCGCGCTGGCGTGTGTCACCAATCATGATGTAGTGCCCAATCAAATGATTACCCTAAAGCGCACCATTCACAGCCATGGTGCGTCCAACACCACGTATTCCCACCACGACGCACAACTTTTGCCCCGTCCGTACAAACCCAACACACGGTTAACCACCGACCCTTACATGTTCAGCGAACAAGATCTAAAATTTTCTGGGTATTTGGCCACCCCCACCGGTGTGTTGTATTACGACAAACACACCCAAAAAACCTCATTGGTTCCCGTCCGCTTGAACCGATCAGAAGATTTGTGATAAACTGCCCCCCTCTTTGGTGTGGGAGACCACTATGCGCTGGATGATGGCAGCTCTTCTCTGTATGGCGTTTGGAACTTCGGCTCAAAATTTGACCCACGTCACAAAAATTCAAGGGGTGAAAACCAACGGGGTGTTTGACAGCAATTTGCTCTCCCCCAAATCCGCCGCATTCTCTCCCGACGGAAGAACGTTGTACATCAACGCGTTGGAGGCCGGAAAAACCTTGGTGTATGATTTTCCCACGCTTAAGCCGCGCGCGGTGGTGTCCCACACCTTCACAACCCACTCCGCCAACTTGTTTGACGGAAGCACAGTGTTCAATTACCCCCTGGCCCGTGAGCAAGTGGGAAAAGACCCCAATGTGTTTACCGGCAAACCGGTGGAAATGGCCTTCAGTCACAACGGCCGTTATTTGTGGGTGCCGTACTACCGCCGTTCCAATGACCCCCGCTCAGCGGGCCCCTCTGCTGTTGCGGTGGTTGACACCGCCTCGTCAAAAATTGTTCGCGTTTTGCCCACCGGTCCCCTTCCAAAATATGTGGCGGTGGCCCCTGATTCTTCCAGCGTGGCGGTGGTCCAATGGGGCGACAACACCATTATCAAATTCGACACCCAGTCCGCCAACCCCAGCCAGTGGAAGGCGGCCCAGCATTGGGTTGTGGAACGGCAATTGAATGTGGCCAATATCGGTGGCGACCGCGACAAAAATTGTGGGTATTGTTTGCGCGGGGCGGTGTACACCAAAGACGGGAACCATCTGTTGGTGGCGCGCATGGGCGGTGGGGGGATTGCCGGTTTTGAGGTGCGCACGGGCAAGTATTTGGGAACGGTAGCCAACGTGGCCCCCACCCCCCGCCATTTGGTCCTCTCCCACAACGGGGAAACCTTGTGGGTCAGTTCCAATGTGTCTGGGGTGTTAACCGCTTTGCCCGTCAGTGAGGTGCTTTCCGCCTTGCAGTCGGCCAACGGTCAACGGGTCACTGGCCCGAAAGGGCGGCAGTTGAATGTGGGCGGGGGCGCCCGCACCGTCAGTGTCTCCCCCAACGAACGCTTCGCGTACGTGGCTACAAATTCGGCTCAACGTTTGGCGGTGGTCGATTTGACCAAATGGAGTGTGGCCCAAACCATTCCCGCCACGCCTTTCCCCGTGGGGTTGGCGGTCAGCCCCGATGGCTGCTATGTGGTGTCCACCAGCCAAGGACGCGCAGGAAAGGGTGGGGGCAATACGGTGGACGTGTTTAAAGTGGACCACTGCCAAAAATGATTACATTTTACTTTTGCGCACCACAGGGGTCACCGATTTCACTTCTTTTTTAAGACACCGCTGTTGCAGTTGGGCGCGGTAATTTTGCGCCCACTGCAGATCTTTGGATGGCAGGTTTTCCAACCCCTTATTAAAATTCTGCTCCCCCATGTGCGCCAACAAAATTTTCATAAGGGTTTTGCTGCGGGAGGTCACCCCCACCCGCACGAGGCTTTCGAGACCCTCCCTAGGAGCGTGGGGCAAAATTTTAGCTAAATTCCCCTTTGTGTTCATCAAAGACAAATGCGCCGCTTGACGAATAAGTGAGGAGAATTGGGGGTGCGTTTTGTAGTGGACAACCAATTGATCAAACATAGGGTCAGGAGCGTATAACAAAGATTCAAATGTTTCAACAGTGTTCCACTGAACATGGGAAAGAGAACAAATGTATTGGGCCACATGAGGATGACCACAGCGCAAAGATTTCACCAAACCTTTGTGCAATGTGTCGTGATCAGAAACCCCCAAAAGTGTTATCGATTCCAGTAAGCCTCCTGCGCAACAGTTCAAGAAAAACTCACGTGTTTGAGTGGGGTTTTTAGGAGTCCAGTTCAAACATTTCAACAATTCTGTGTGACCCGTTTGGGCGGCGAGGAGAGCAATGCTTTTTTTGTGGGGCCGCACGCAAGATTGGAACAAGGCGTAATTGGTGAATAAGATGCCCATGTTGTGGGTTGCGCGGATCGGATCGTTTGGTGTACGCAACAAGACTTCGATCACCTTCGTTTTAAGATCTTTGTCCAACAACTTGATATCAACAGCAGTCAAAACACTCAAGTATTCTACCGGCTGATACGTACTCATGTTGATGACACAAAAATGCAACACGGGATCGTTAACAGTATGAAGAACGTCTTGCAGTTTGCTGTAAAAAGAATTGTGGGTGGCCGCAAAATGTCCAATTCCTTTGAACACATTGTGATAAATGTTCAATCGATCGTTGGGGGCGCGGGCGCTCCAATTTTGCAAAAGGGCGACACTCTCGTGGGCGCCGTTGTGCGATAAAAACTCTTTACGGAGCGCCTGTTCGTAGTTTTGCAAAGCCGCTTGGTGTTTATTCATGTCCCTGAAATACAGTAGAAGTTCTGTGGTTAGTATACCATTATTTGGGGTGTGTTGCATTAGAGGAAAATCAAGTACAATACACTTACAACCCCTTTGAGAGTTTTTATGGCCCGTCGAACCGTTACCAGCAAAAACAAGCAGAAAATGGTCCAAGATTTTACCGCCGCGCTGATGCGCATGGCCCAAGACGTGGCCAACAACCCCCATTTGCACACCAAAGACTGGGCCAAGGAATTGGGGACACATGAGTGGTTGACGTACGGAAAACGTCTGCACCAATTGGAAAAAGACAAAAAAGCCATTCGCGCGGTTCTGCAGGAACGGCAAGTGGCGGCCGCCAACCTCAACGCCCAGGCGGCGGAATTGGAAAAGGGTTATGAGAAGTTGCCGGAATACCGCCAAGAGATGGAACTGTGCAAGAAATGGCAGCAATACGAAGTCAACGCCGAAAACACGATGCGGGAAAGCCGCAAAATTATCAGCGATCTGTCCCGCCGCAACCCCAAATGCGCCGAACGCTTCAAAAAGAATCCCGCGCGTATTGGTTGGTGGACCGTGTTTGTGACCGGGCTGTTTGGGTTCAACGCGTACGCCGCTCAAGTGGAAAAATACGAAGGCGTGATTGTGGACAGCGCCCAGAAAAAAGACGGATACGCCGCCAAAACACAAGCGGTCAAAACGAAACTGAACCAAATAGTGGAGAAATGGAACAACGACCACAAAGACGAAATTTCCCAGGCCAAAGAAGCGGCGTCAGCCATGAACCAAAAGCTTGCCACCACCCGCAGTCAATTGGACACCCACGAACGAGACGCGGCCAACCAGCAAGCCCAAGTGCGCGCGCACTTCAAAAAAGTCTTTGAAGGAAAACTCTCCCCCGCCGCTCAAAAAGAGTTCAACAAGCATTTGGAGCACGTGCACGCCCACAAGGTGGCCCCCACCAACCCCACCCCCCACAGCGATCTGTTCTCCGACAATCTGTTCATGCAATATTCGTTGTGGATTTTGATCACTGATTACGACAGCAGTTACAGCAGCATCAGCACCACCGCGGAAAGTTTGGCCACATCTTCCGCCACCAATTGGGGCAGCCAAATGTTGTACGATTACGGCTTGAGTGAACCGGCCACCTCACCCTCCAGCTATGGACATTCTTCTCCCTCTTCGGACTGGGGATCAACATCCGATAGCGATACAGGGTCAAGCAGTCACTCGCATTCCTCCTGGTCGCCCTCGCCCTCGTCCAGTTGTGGCAGCAGCTGCGGAAGCAGTTGCGGTGGAGGTGGTGGGGATTGACCCACTGCCTGTGAAACGGTAATATTGAAGCGCGGTGTGGGCAAGAGCAGCCAGTGATTCTTGGTCGATGAAACAGGATACATCTGGAAGGGCCCGGACGCCAAACGACAGGCGTCAGCACAGCGGTACCGTCTTCGGATGGGGCTCTGACCCCACATTTGTGGCGACACAGATGTCTTGCTAAAGAGTTGGCTTCGCCGCTGTCCGTTTAACCAAAAGGCCCGAAAGGGCCTTTTGTGTATTCTGTAACGCTCACCGTTACCGTTTAAGATTGGACCGTTCGCTTGCATTGACCGATTGCAGCAAAGGCGGTTCGCACACAACATCCACCGACAACTGGCGTTGCAACAATTCTTCTTGGGCCTCGTAAACGAATTGACAGTCTTGCGCGCTGGTGGAACCCAACGCCGAAACCAGCCATTGGAGATAAGCGTCGATATTTAACAGTTTGTGTTGCTCGTATTTGGCAATTTCGTTATTCAAAAGAGCAATTCGGGCGCTCAGTTTTACGTGAAAGGGGCGCTCGGCGGATTTGGACGGATCCAAGAAAATCACATCTTCTTTTAACTCTTTGCGTTGCGCGTACAAAGTCATCAAGCGTTTTTTTTGTTCTTCAGAAGGAATATCCTGAAACAACTCTTTGGGAACGCCTTTAAAGATCTTCAACGCCTCCATGTCTTGAATATTGTTCATAAAAATTTCGCGCCGGGTGGAAACATCAACGGGCAAATCCGACAGGAAAAACGCCAAAATTTCTTCAAAAGCTTTTTTATGTTGCGATCCTTGAAGAACAAATCGAATTTCAGATGTTTCTTGCTGAAGGCCTCCGCTCCAAGCGCGGGGATGCAGGGCGTCCAGTGCGCGCAACAACTCCCTCCAGCACGCGACAGCGGATTGATTGGCGGCGTTTAAATCTATTGTATTCATCTAATTTTGGCACTATGAAAAGGAGATGGGGAAGATGTTCGGCGCTGTGCCAACAATTGAGAGAAGGCTGAAGGAGCTGCTGCCTCTTGACCAATAGTGTGCAACGTTTGGGTTTCCAACTCGGACAACACACAAACATGCTGGAAGCTGCAAGCCACAATTTTGTCAATCACCCAAGGCAAATACACTTCGCTGACAACAGTGTAGACCATTAGCTGTTTCTTCAATTCGGCAATCTGATCGAGATCTATAGAAAATCTTCCAGACAAACTTAAAAAATTTTCCAATGCGTTTGTGGGATATTTCCGCTCTATATCTTCGTGAATTTGCAAATACTCTTGGTAGTGGGCAATTCGTTGGGCAATGTGAGGATCTTTGTCAGAAGTGAAAAGGGTATCGGGAAAGTCTTGAAGGATATTTAACGAAAGGATGTCTTCAATGTTGGCGCAAAAAATTTCTTGGCGCGCGGCCAATCCCATGGGAAAGTCCGCCGTGAAAAATTCCACTATGCTTTGAAACCCGTGAGGGGTGTGTGTGCCTTCGGAAACAAATTTTAAGACAGCGTTGTGTTGCCCTGTAGCTTGCTGCGGGGTCAAGGAGTCCAATTTGCGCAACAGTTGGCGCCAGCACACAATGGCAGAAGCTTGGGCCTGTTCAAAAGACACACTCATACTATTCTCGTATTAGCGGGCAACGGGAGTTCATCACTGGTCATTGCGTCATGCATTGCGGCGAGAAAAGCCGAACTTCCCTCGCACTGTTTGCGGTAACGAGCTACCCGTGAGCTATTCAAACGCGGCGTTTCGCTGTAAACAACATCAGTGGGTTCCATCTCCACCTCCACTTCATTGCGGGCGATTTTCAAGCACTGTTGCGTGCTGTGGGCAATAACAATCTTCGCCACCGCACACAAATAAGCTTGAGGGTCCAATAACGCGTAAATTTTTTTTCCTTGCGTATAAGTGTCGATCTCAGTTTTTAAATTGGCGCGCTTGTATTGGTCAAAAAAAACATTCATGTCCAATTCGTCGGCCCCCCACCGCCGTTTGGGCCGTTGGGCCATCAATGCGTTCAGTTCCGCAACATTGTGTTGGTATCGTTGGTGGGCGTGGGATTGCTCCCAGCTGAATATCTCCGGATAGTTGTTCAATTGTTCAAAAAGACCCAGGTCTTCAGCTTCCACCACACTGTCCACAAAAATTTGTTGCCGGTGTTCAATTCCAATAGGATTATCGTCGGACAAATACGCTTCAATCAGGGGCACAAGAGAGGATCCCACTCCAGGAAGAGCGCTAAAGTTTTTGGTTTTTTCCAAAGCGGCGCCTTCTGGACCAATGCGCGAGGTTTTCTTACGGTCCATTTCTTCTAAGAAGAATTCCCATAAGGGCACAACCCGTTCTTGAATATCATCATAGTTTAAAATCAGCATACAGACATCCTCAGATCTGTCTTTAGGATATCAAAATTTGCGTCCTTGACCAGGCAAGCATTTTTTCAAAGGACCAGGTTACATTTTGCGCACCGCCGCCGGAGCGGATTGAGGCCCCACGCTGGCCAAAAGGTGTTCCCGTTGCCACAGCGCCAATTCTTCGGTGACCAGATGTTGCGCGGCGGCGCTTTTGTTTTTGCCCACGCACATCTCCGCGGTGATTTTGGGGTGGCGCACCAAATACCGAACGGTCTCCCGGTTTTGGCGAACCGCCGCCAACCACAGCAATTCCGCGTTGTTGCGGGAAGGATCTTGTGCCCCCAGCACCATGGGGAAGGCGCGATGATAATTCCTGTGATCGGCCAAATACTGAGCCATTGCCCACTTGGTGTCCGCCGACACTTTGCCATACGCTTGCCGCGCCACATCCAATTTCCGTGTGTCCAACGCCCATTGAAGAATTTCCGCGCAGATGGGTGGGCGCGCGGACCGCAACAATTTGAACACCCCAGGCATACCTTGGCTGTGATAAATATTGTCAACACTTGATGTGTAATACCGCGCCATAGCCCCTCCTGATTTGCGCTTATGGTACCATACCACTTTTGGAGCGACAACCTCTGGGACAAAACATCGTTCTTGTGGGACACGCCGAACCTGATAAAATACAATTACACACCTGGGGAAAGAAAACATGGCCGACTTGATTTCTTCTGTACGCACCGCCAAACACATCCATTCTATTGGCGCACGCCCTTTGGAAGCCCGCCCCTTTGCCAGCTTGTGGCGCAACACCGTGGATTTGTTTGAGGGGTTGGGCGCCAATCCTCGTATGATGTTTATCACCTTGGCCAGTGTTGGAGTGGTGGGTGTGGGGGTTTACAATTTTGGAGACGGAGTGGGTCGCCCCGAAATTGCCACCACCGCCGCGGTAACAGGGGTGCGACACCAACCCGCGCATTACACCACTCAGTATTACACCGACAGCGATGGGCGCCAACACAGCCGGCAAGTGTACCACCCCGATGAATACCACGCCAAAATCGTTATTCCGCAGTCCAACAGTGAGAAGGTGGTCACCCTCAGCCGTTCGGAATACGAAGAGCTGTACCCAATGGTCAACCACCCCACGGTAACCTACAAGGCCGTGTACCGCGAGGGGCGCTGGAGCCACAAGGCTACGTGGATTGATCTGGACAACCCCTTGCGTCAGGCCAACACCCAAGAGCGGCAAGCTTCCTTGAAGGCGCCTGGTCCAGGTCAAGCCAAAAATTCCACGGGATCCTGGTAATTTCCTCCAAACCCGCGAAGGGGTGGGAACGGAACAAGAAGAGTTTGGACTTTAAATTCGAAGATCTGTGTGTTACGCTTGGCAAAAACACCTAAGGCCCTTCTATGTCCACCAACGCCACTTTGACCGTTTCGCACCCCGACGGCACGTTTTCGTCTCGTTACCATCATTGGGATGGGCAGGTGAAAGGATTGGGGGTGTTTTTGCGCGACACAATCGACACCCCAGAAAAAGTGGATTGGCTTTTTGGTTTGCAGCGGGGGTTCAATTCTTTAATGCACGACCGCCCCGTGAACGAGGATTCCCCTTCTTCCGTCCAAACTTCAGTGGCCGGTGGAAACGTGGTGAACACGAATATGACGTTGTTGTGGTATCAGCAATACAAAAAAGACGGACTGGCGCTGGATTGGCCCCCATTATTCAAAAAGCAATGTTCAGATTTGTACATTCAACTGATGAAACCCTCAGAGCGATTTGTTCGCAACCATCAAACCTGGACCCAACTGGATGACTTCTGCGACGAAGAGTACAATTACATTTTCGATAACGTATGGAAACTTATTGTTCACCGCGCGCCATCGTTTCAAAAAAGTTTAATGGTAGATGTGCGGGATATAGTGGTGTTCAAAAAAATCTGCCAAGTGACGGTCACCCCCCAGACAACACCGCAATTGTTGGCGGATGAATGGCAAGTGTCGCCTCAAAAAGCCCAGAACATGATCCAAAAATGGCAAAATGTGTCGTTTGAAAACCGCTGCCGGATCGCGGAATTTATCGATTTTTATTCGCCCACAAAGGCGGAGAATTTTGTCCGAACCTTTGACGCGTGGGCCATCAAAACGCAATTGCAAAGCAATTTGGAGAGAGTGTCGGCTCTGGCCGAACGCGTGTCAAAAATATAATTAAATTTTTGCGGTGCGTTGGCGCTGAGGATCCACATTGCAAACTTCTTCCATTAACTGATCACGTTGCGCCAAGTGCAAAGCTTCAATAATAAACTCAAGACGGTCGCGTTGGGCTCCGAAGACTTCCTCTGTGTGTTCATCCAAAGCTTGTTGCATTTGCGGCCCCAAACCGTTTTTTACACCCCACTGAAGAACTTGATCAATAAAAGGTTGGTTTTTGTACAACAAAGCCCTGTCCAGCGAATTCCACAAATAGGTTTGCACAAACTCTTCCCGCAAATTTTGATCTATTCTTTCGTTAAGTTGAAGAAACAAATCCCACGCGCCGTTTCCCACCGCCGCGCACATACTGCGGGGAAATTCATACACCGGCGTGTGATCGATTACCAAATTGACACACGAATGAGCCCCGCCCGAAACCGCTTGGTACAACACATCCCCCTTCCACTGCAAATCCGACACCGGAAGCAACAGTTGCACAATCTCCAACAAGTTGCGCCGCGCCGCCACGCGGATGGCGTACGAGCGGCGGTGAAGCGCCTCTCCACCCTGTTGTAAAACGCGCCGCACGCCATCGCAGTCCTCCTCTTCCACCCGTTTGATTAAAAGTTCGTTTAACGCAAATTGGTCAAGAGTTTCCATGTTGATTCCGGGTGTTGTATTGAAGACGGGACGTGTGTTAGTATAACAACCTTGCACGACAGCAGCAATACAAGGGTTGGGTCCAAAAGTCCCTTTCCAATCCCTTCGGGGTTAAGTTTCCGCTCAGGTTCGTGTGGTATGATTGTTTCGTTGTCTCTCTTCTCTCTCAAAAAGGAAAAAACGTACATGAATGCTCTGGCATCCAACGGTTTCGTCAGTGTGCTGACGAAGTATTACAAGTGGTCTCTTGCGGTAACCTTCGCCGCCCTGCTGGGTGGTTATTATGTGGACGGCTGGAATGGTATGTTTATTGTTGCCATTTTGAGCGTGCTGGAAACCAGCTTGTCGTTTGACAACGCCGTGCTGAACGCCCGTAAGCTGGCGGATATGAGCGAGGGGGCCAAGCGCTGGTTCCTGACCTGGGGTATTCTGATTGCGGTGTTTGGTATGCGTCTGGTCTTCCCGATTGCCATTGTGGCGGTCATGGCGGGTCTGGGCCCGGTTGAAGTCATGAATTTGGCCATCAACAACCCCGATCAGTACAGCCACCATCTGGAAGCAGTTCACCACGATATTTCCGCGTTCGGTGGCGCCTTCCTGCTGATGGTGTTCCTGAAGTTCATGCTGGACCCGGAAAAGGATCACCACTGGCTGGGTTGGCTGGAAGCTCCGCTGGCCAAGATCGGTAAGCTTGAATCCGTTCAGTCCCTGATCACCGTTGCGGTCATTGTTGGCACCTCATTTGCTCTGGAAGAAAACCTGCGCACCCTGTTCATTGTGTCGGGTCTGGCTGGTTGGGGCATTTACCTGATTGTGGACGGAATTGGCGCGGCGCTGGAGTCGTACGACGAAAAGGTCACTGCGGAACACGAAGCCGAAGAAGCCGCTGTGGCCGCAGGAAGCACACGCAAGGCGGTGGTGGGCGCAACGGTGAAGAGTTCAATTGCCGGTCTGCTGTATCTGGAAGTGCTGGACGCCAGTATGAGTTTCGATGGTGTGATTGGCGCCTTTGCTCTGTCCACCAACATTTTCATCATCATGCTGGGTCTGGGTGTTGGCGCCATGTTTGTTCGCTCGATGACGGTGCAGTTGGTTGATTCGGGCACGCTGTCCACCTTCCGTTATCTGGAACACGGCGCGTTCTGGGCCATCGGTGCGCTGGCTTCGATCATGTTCATCAATGTGGGCTTCCACATTCCCGAAGTGATCACTGGCCTGATTGGTGGCGCGGCCATCATCGCGGCTCTGATTTCCTCCATCCGCCACAACCGCCGAGACAAGGCGCTGGAAGCTTCGGAAAACGCAGTGTAAGAGTTGAGGAGAGAAAAGCGAGGGGGGCGAAAGCCCCCCTTTCTTTTTATGTTGATTTTTTAAAAATGATGTACAGTGCACCCCTCTTTTGGATATTTGCCATGACCTTGCTCACCCGCATTGAATTTGCCCAACAGGTGTTTGCCCGTTCCGCCCATAAATGTGTGTGGTGTGGACAAGTGGCTGTCGACGCCCATCACATTTTGGAGCGCAAACTGTTTGCCGATGGAGGGTACTACCTCAACAACGGGGCAGCGGTGTGCGCCGCCTGCCATTTGCTGTGTGAATTCACTCTGGTCTCGGTGGAAGATTTGCGCGCACGGTGTGGAATTGTCCACCCTGTTCTTCCCCCCGCGTGGAAGGCAAACGCCTGTTTTGATAAATGGGGAAATCGGGTGTGGCCGTCGGGCTTGCGATCGGTGGGGCCCTTGGAAAACGACACGGGAATGCGCCGGGCGCTGGCCCAAGGCGGGTTTTTGGGCGTATTGATGCCAACGGACTACACTGAATAATTCGCCCTTGATTTCCCCCCGCTGCGCTCCACAATCACCAAAAGTGCTTTGGAACGCGTATGTCTTCCCCCAATATGTTTCGCCGTTCGCTCACCGTTTCCTTATTGGCGGCGCTTGCAATCATGTTCGTGTTTGGTTTGCAAAGCAATGGGCCATGGTGGGAAGCGTGGACCATTCAACCTTTGAATTTCCATAATTGGCGGGGGCTTCTCCTTGGCCCTTTGTTGCACGGCTCTTCGGAGCATTTGTGGAACAATTTGTTTGGGGTGGTGGTGCTGGGCACCTTGTCGGGAAGTTTGTACGGCAAAACAACACTATACAGTTTGCCCCTGATATGGGTCAGCGCGTTTGCCACCACCTGGCTTTTTGGGCAGCCCGCCTCCCACCACTTGGGGGCAAGTGGGGTAACATATGGCTTAATGGCGTTAATCGTGACCTTAGGCCTTCTGCGCCGCGACCGCCCCTCCTTGGCCGCGCTGTTCGTGGTGGTAATGTTTTTTGGCGCGTCGGTGTGGGGCTTATTTCCCACCGATGGCATTTCCGCATCCGGGCACGCAGGCGGCGCATTGGGGGGAACGCTGGGCGCGTTGATCTTCTCCCGTTTTGCGCCCCCCAAGGAAACAAGTGTGGTCTGGGAAGAGGAAGAGGAAGAGGAAGAGGAAGAGGAAGAGGAAGAGGCCCATACTAACGTCCCTCCTTTGGTCTGGTACACTCCGTCTGTTTCCTCAGATGGTGAAGAAAGAAAAAACATGTTACAATAGATAACGTATCTCAATTAGTCACAACTATGTACGATTTGTCAGAAAACTCTATTGCGTTGTACCAAGCCAACCCCATTTTTTCTCCTGTGGATTTCAGCAACATCCCGTTTAAGGATCTTGCGAAAGACATGAAAAAAATGTACAAAAACAATAATCCGCACCCAGAAACGGACGCGTTGCGTTTTTATTTGTACAACCATGGCTTTCATTTAATGCGCAGCAAGTACGGACTGCTCAACAAGTTGCCCGATGATCTGACGCAATTTGCCCAAACCCATATTGAAGCCACTTCGGCCATCGCCAAAAGAATTCTGTGCCACACTTTAGTCAGCACCATTTGCGAAATGGATTATTTGTGTGTGCAATCCGAGCGCTATTACGAAGGTTTGAGTTACAGCTATGGAGAGGGGTTTAGCAAGTTTATGCGCCACATCCACTCCACCCGCAGTTGGAGTGGTTATGACAAAGTTGACGCCACTTGTGGAGAAATGGCGGGAGGATTGGTAATTGGATTTTCTTCGTCCAACTGGCCTTACCGCAAACCCTGGACGCGGATCACTGGATTGTCCCGTCAGTGCGTGTTTGGGGAAATCAGTTTGGAAAGTTTCGCCGACCAGTCCTTCTCTTTGGCCCACTGGGGCGGCTCCATTTTAAACAAAGGGCACTTGTATCAAGTCTGTAGCGAGACTCTGTATCATTTGCTGGACGTGCAAGACAGCGGACAAATTCCTCAGTGGATTGGGGAAAACATAAACAACAAGTATGTAACAAATGAAATCAAACAAATGCACGCCATTTTGTTAAAACATTTTCCTCAAGAAATGGGCGGAAAGATCAACACAAAAATGGTGCAGAACAGCAAAGCTAAACGCGACAAATCCAACCAACAGATCCAACAAGCGGTCAACGCAGCGTTTGCCGCGGGCAACACCGCCGGACGCGCGCCGCCCAACGGTCCCGGGCGCAACCCCAACGCGATTGATCAAGCCAACAAAACCATTTTGGGCTTTTAAAGCACATTGCAAATGGTGCAAAAAAAGAGCCTTTTTGGGCTCTTTTTTTGTAAAACTTCAACACAACCTTAATGAAAATTTCCACTCTTTTTCAAATCCCCCCGCATTCGATTTTGTGTGGTATGATGGCGCTCCTTTCGAGGACTTCTCTCTTAACACAAGGAAACAATATGACCGCAGCAATTAACCTGACCAAGGGCTCGTCCATCAATATTCAGAAGCGCGCCCCCAGCCTCAAGCGCGTGCGCGTGGGTCTGGGCTGGGACACCGCCAGCGGTACGGGCTACGAATTTGACCTGGACGCTTCCGCCTTCATTTGTCAGAACAAAGACGGCCGACCGCTGCTGCTTTCCAACGAACATTTTGTGTTTTACAACAACGTTTCGGACCCGGACCGCGCCCTGCAGCACACCGGCGACAACCGCACGGGTGTGGGCGATGGCGACGACGAAAGCATCATTGTGGACCTTGGACGCGTCAACCCCTCCGCCGACGAAATCTCCTTCATCGTCACCATTCACGACGCCACCGCTCGCCGTCAGAACTTTGGCCAGGTGCGCAACAGTTACATCGCCATTTACAACGATGAAACCAACGAGGAAATCGCCAAGTACCGTTTGGAAGACAACTTCACCAGTGATATTGCTGTGCAGTTCGGCTCGCTGTACCGCGAGAACGGCCAGTGGAGTTTCAAGGCCGTGGGCAACGGTCTGCCGGTGGATCTGATGGCCATTATCGTTAAATACGGCGGTAACGTGGGTTAACCCTTTGGGTGGGGGCGTTTGCCCCCATCGTTCAGCTTCCATCAATTCAAACGCCATCCACTGTGCTATGATGGCGTCTCTGCAAAACATCTCTCTCTCAAAAAAAGGATCAAAAATCTCATGGCAATCAATCTGACCAAGGGCGGTAACATCAATCTTTCCAAGACCAATCCGGGCCTCAACCGTGTGCGTGTGGGGCTGGGCTGGGACACCAACCGTTACGACACGGGCGGTGAATTCGATCTGGACGCTTCGGTGTTCGTCTGCAAGAACGACGCCGCGGGCAATCCGAAGCTGATTTCCGAAAGCCATTTTGTGTTCTACAACAACACCTCGGATCCGGAAGGCGGCGTAACCCATAAGGGCGACAACCGCACCGGCGCAGGCGCCGGCGACGACGAAACCATCATCGTGGACCTTCAGCGCGTCAACGCCGCCACTCAGGAAATCTCATTCATCGTGACCATTCACGAAGCGGACACCCGCCGCCAGAACTTCGGTCAGGTCTCCAACAGTTACATTGCCATTTACAACGATGAAACCGGCGAAGAGCTTGCCAAGTACCGTCTGGAAGACGACTTTGCCACCATGACCGCCGTGCAGTTTGGTTCGCTGTACAAGCGCGACAGTGGCGAGTGGGTGTTCAAGGCCGTAGGCGCGGGCTTTGAAAAGGGTCTGGGTGACTTTGTGGGCCTGTATCAGTAAAATTCTCTAAGATGAGCGTCAGACAAACGCAGGCTGGTCCTGCGTTTGTTGTTTGTTGACAATCGCCCCAAAAGAGCTCAAAATATGCGTTCCTTCACTGGCTTTTCCCCCATGAATCTCAATGACACCGGCCCCAAGGTCTTGTCGTTTGACCCGCCGCTCCGCTCCAAGGAATCGTCCATGCCTAAGCCCTTGTCGTTTGACGACCAACCCAAAAAAACTGAGCCGACCTCTGGGTCTCCCAGCGCCAGCGGCCCCAAGGCTTTGGATTTTGGCGCGCCCGTCAAACCAAGCGCCCCACCGACCGCCACGCCCGTAACTCCTAAGCCGTTGGCGTTTGCCAACGATGGAAAGCCAAAAGCGCCCCCGCCTCCCCCTCCGCGGAATTTTGGCCAGAGTTTGTTTGAAACCCCTTTGTCGCAAGAGGAGCGTCGCGCAATCGATTTTGCCCGCGATAATTTCCACAGTGTGTTTGAACGCAATGAAGGGTCTATTACCAACAACATTCGCCAATTGCTCCCCTTCCAGTTGAGTGTGGTTCAAGGATGGGGCAAAACCGCGTTGGAGAACCAAGGGGAATTGGTCAACACGATGGCCAAAATCACCCGTGAGTTTCATGGACTGCAAATCACCGAGTTGTTGCAGGAAATGTTGGAGTTGCCGCAAAAGATGACCAGCGGGGGGCTGCTGGCGCGTTTCACCAACCGCCAAAGGCTTTTGGCTCAGCACAAACTGAAGGCTCTGGGTGTTCAGCAGCAGTTGCAGATTTTGTTCCCCAAAGTGGACGCTTTGAGTGCGCAGTTGAAAAAAGACGGCGACCGGTTGCCCATTTTGATGGTGGCCTTGTCCGCCGCCGCCAGCGTGGAAACACCGCGCGACAGCGCTGTGGATTTGTGTGTGCAAAACCGCCGCACGGTGTTGCAGCAAGCGGTGGGGCAATGGCAAATGATTGTTCCCCAATTGCAAAGCATCCGGGAGCAGTTGGTGGATTACCAAGGGAAAATTGAACAAATGTTGACCGTAACCCTTCCCACCTTGGAAATGAATTTGGCCAACAGCCGCTAACACTGAATTGAACATAAACTCAACCCCAACAAGCGGATGTTTTCATTGGAACTCCGCTTTCCAATTGTGTAAACTGTGCATCTTCTCTCTCAACAAGGAAAAAAATATGACCATCAATCTGACAAAGGGCAACTCGATCAACCTGACCAAGTCGGACGGCAGCGCGCTCACCCGCGTGCGCATGGGGCTGGGTTGGGACGTGGCCAAAAGCAAGGGGCTGTTTGGTTTTCTCAGCGGCGGCGAGAGCATCGATCTGGACGCTTCGGTTATTGGTTTTGACAAGGACTTCCGCAAGACCGAGATTGTGTACTTCGGTAAGCTCACGGGGTTTGGCGGCGCTGTAAAGCACACCGGCGACAACCGCACCGGGGAAGGCGATGGCGACGACGAAAGCATTATTGTGGATCTGCAAAGCCTTCCGGCCAATGTCCACAGCCTGGTGTTCACCGTCAATTCCTACACAGGTCAGACCTTCGAAAAGGTGGAAAACGCCACCTGCCGCGTGGTGGATCAGTCCAGTGGACGTGAAGTGGAAGTGGCGCGGATCAACCTCACCCAAAGCGGTCGCCACACGGGTGTGGCCATGGGGGCTTTGATCCGCACGCCGTCGGGATGGAGTTTCAAGGCCATTTCCGAGATTTGCAACGGCAACACCCTTCCGGAAATTGAGCGCTCCGTGACAAATCTGGCGCGCGCGCTGTAACAGCAATATTCATTGAAGACACAACAAACGGCAGAATATTCTGCCGTTTTGTTTGTTACATAAGCATTTTGGCACAAAAACTGTCTTTAAGTGTTGAAGGACAAATGTAATATGGTACCGTAAAAGAAATTTTTTAGGTTAAATGCTATGAAAAAACGTTTAATGATTTTATGCGCCGCTTCTTTTGCGTTAGTGAGCACGGCGAACGCTCAGACAACACGCAACTTATCCCTGACCAACACTTCCACGGTGGTCTCGTCCTGCAGCATTGCCGTCACGCAAAATATGAATTTCGGAGCCTTTGACCCCTTAAACCCCACCACCACCACCGCGGAAGGGGCCGTGCAGGTTGTCTGCACCAAAGGAACGTATAGCGTTCAAGTTGGCCGCGGCGCCAACGATTTGTCCACCACCACCGACAGCCGCGCGTGCGACCGCTGGGGTTGCACTGTCACCGTCCAATGTTTGCGTCAAATGGTCAACGCGCAACGCAACAGCGCTGTGCGCTATGAGGTGTACGCCTCTCCCACCGCAACTTCCGCTTTGCGTTTGTTGGGCCCAAGTTTTGACAACAGTTTTGGGAAAACCGACAGTTGCTCAAATTACCCTTCTTTGAGCACCTCGTATGGATCCCTGACGTTTAACTCCCCAGGTCCTCAAGTGATGAAAATTTACGCCAAAATCGACGCCGTGGCCAGCAGCAAAAAAATGCTTCCGGGCGTGCACAGCGACACCATGGCGGTCTCGGTGGTGTTCTGAGTCTCTCGTTCCACGAGAAATCACGCAGGAAATCAAAAAGGCCCTTTGGGGCCTTTTTGATATGCTGGTGCTTGTTACTGTAAATCTTGTTACTGTAAATTTGGTTGTGTTAGACGTCGTCTTGTGTTTCGTCTTTGCCGAAGTCTTCGGGCAACTGGGCAATGGCTTCACGGGTTTGGTCGATTGCCGATTGCAAAGCTTCCACGTCAGACGCCGACAGGGAGCCAATGATCATTTTGTCGCCCAAACCTTGTTCATTGAACTGCTGGGCCAAAGCCACAACGGCGCTTTGAATGTCTTCAGCGGCCACGGCGTGAACCGCCAACTTGTCGCCGTCTTGGGTCAATACAATAAAAGGGTGCAAATTCATAACCAACTCCCGAAAAATGGAACCTAATCCTATCGAAGATTGCCCACTTGTCAATTGGCAGCGCAAAATCTTTTTGCTACAATACAACTCTCTCCTTTGGAAAACATCCACATGTCCACTTCGTCTTCGTTGGTCGCGGAATTGTTAACCCACCGTTCGCCCGCTCGCACCCCTCCTGCTGTCGCCCGGCCGTCGGTTGTGGAACAGAACATCACGGCGTTGCTCAGTGATTTGCAAACAGCAACCAAAATCATCAATGAAATTTTTGTTGAAACCTCATTGCACCAAACCGAATTTGCGCGGTTGAAAAACTCCGCCCATCCACCCACCGAACAAGAAACCCAATGGTTTAAAAAGGAGCTGGCCCACCGCTTCAGCCACTCTATTCGCTCCGCCATTGCGCAAATGGACGGCCCCACCCAAAGCGTAGCCTGTTACGCCCTTAAAGACCATTTGGATCGTTTTCCTCTGCTCAGTGAACAGTGGACCGCTCCGTTCGTGCGCAGCGCAACTGTATTGGAGAAATTTTTGCGTTCCCGTTCTCCCTCTTTGCTTCCCTATCTCCCCAACAGTTCGCAATTGCTGACCCAACACCAAACCGCGGCCAGTCCGCAAGAGCGTCAGATTGTTGAACAGTGGCAAGCTGCGCTCAATCATGTGGTTGAGCAGGTCAACCCGCAAAACCACATGAGCGTCAAATCACTCAAATAAGAAAAGAGTTACACAGCGTGAACGTGCCGTCGTCGCCCGTCGGCAAATTCCGCCACAATGGTTTCACAAAACACCGGAAGATCTTCGGGTGTTCGGCTGGTAATCAAGCCATCGTCCACCACCACCTCTTCGTCGGTCACCCGCGCGCCCGCGTTGCGCAAATCCTTGCGAATGGCCTCCACGGCGGTTAAGGATCGGCCTTTCACCACGTCGGCGTTAATCAGCACTTGGGGGCCATGGCAGATGGCCGCCACGGGTTTGCCTGCGGCAAAGAACGATCGAACGAACGCCAACGCTTTGTCGTTGGTGCGCAATTGATCGGGATTAAACACGCCTCCGGGCAACACCAACGCGTGATACTCTTCGGGGTTGGCTCGATCCAGCGCAATGTCCACCGGAATTCCAATGGCCGGTTGCATATGCTTCAACCCTTGAACCACTCCATCGGACGGTGATACCACAAACACAGTGGCGCCTGCCGCTTCCAGCGCGCTTTTGGGCTCTGTCAATTCACTGGCCTCAAACCCGTCCGCCACCAAAATGCCAATGGTTTTTCCGCTCAAATCCGTATGTGTCATAAAATCTCCTTAATGTCCTGTTGGCCTCATCATGTGATTTTTATTGGTCTATGCAACCCGTTGAGCCTCCTCGGTTTACAAACAGTTCAAAAAAGCAAAAAGAACGACGGACCGCTTATAAGCGGTCGCGCCTATACAGTTGTGCTTTAAACAGAATTACAGCCAATTTTCCACGTTAATCACGTGCGCGTTCAAACGCTCCGCGATATGCGAAAGTTGATCGTTCACGTTTGTTTCGGCAAACACCACCACGCTGTCAAACGCTGCCCGATCAAAATTGTAGATGTACTGATCCACGCCTTCTCCATAGTGATCCACCCCCAACTCCACCCGCGGCATGAGGGCCGGCGACCGCGTGGTAGCTTGGAAGCACACATTCAACCCCCGCGCTTCCAAAATCTGGGCCATTTCAAACGCATAGGGCATAAACTCTCCGCTGCCCACCACCAGCACCTTTTGCCCCAGTCCCCTCCACACCAATTCGTCGTTCAAATTCTCCAGATTGGCACCAATGTGGTTGTCCCGCAGCGCGCGATCCATGGGGGCCTTGCGTCCAAAGTCAAAAGGAATGCAAGACGGATCCACGGCCCGCCCTTCCGCAGCTTTAACGTTTTCAGGAACATGGCTCCATTCAAACGCCCAGGATCCTTCCAGCAAGCTCACCGCCGGGTAATTGCGGTGTTCCGGCGGGCGAAAATCGGTCAAACAGACCCAGTGCACTTGTTGGACTTCGGGCAGCGCTTGAGAAATAACGTTTTGCAGCGCGTGGAATGTTTTGCCCGTGGAAAGCTCGTCGTCAACCAACACCACCGTCTTAACGTTTTTCAGACATGAGTTGCTCAACCCTTGAATCCATTGACTGGGGGCGTGGCTGTGGCTTTCTTCAAACCCCAAAGCGTCATCTGAAGTCTTGTAACGTGTGGTGTGCAAGAACCACACGGTATCGTGCTCGCGTTGCGCCAATTCGTTCCACACACCATACCCCAACTGGGTGGCGGTTTCGGCCATCCCAATCACCAACGTCTCCCCCATCAGGGAAGGAAGTTGCTCCACCAGCGCCCGGTACGACCGCCGCATGTGTTCCAGGGGCACCGCCAAATGCTTGCCCAACACTTTGCTGACAAACAAAAACCCCCGCTTGGGGTTGTGGCGCGCTTGAACTTCCAACAGCGCGGTGGGGTCCGCGTTGGTCTGCAAAGTCAGCGTTCCCGTGGGGATGGAGTAAACCGTGTTAATCATGGACATGCGAAAAAAACACCTGAAGAAAAGAGGGGGTATTGTACCCCAAACTGTGTGAATATGACCTAACGCTACAACCGCAAGTATTGTTTTTCAGGATGTTGAACAGAAGGTGTTTCGGTAATCTCCACCAAAACATTGTTGGAGTCCTCCTCCCAGTAGATAAGAATACTGTTAACCGCCTGATCCAGTTGGTTGGCCACGTGGTCGCTCACCTCGTGTTGAAGAAGAGAAAGGATGGGCAAAACAATTTCCTGGGTGGAGGGGTGAAGAGCCACAATTTTATGGAGTTTTGCCGCAATTTTCTGCTTGCGTTCATCGGAACACAATAAAACACGGGGGAGAGCGGACAAGGTCACCGACGCGCCCAACACTAAAAGGGTGCCAACCACGAAGGTGGAAAGAGGAGTCAATACAAACAACCCCGCGATGGCAATTATAGATACGTGGGGAAGAACAATTTTGAGCAGACTTGAAATCGTGGCGTTTTTAAGTAAGGAGCTGGAAAAAATCCGCTGGCTCCACGAGGGGGATTTAATGTTCCACCGCAAAGTGTCCAAAACAGCGGCCAACTCCCGAAACTCTCCATAATGAATGAGGTTTTTCACGCGTGCCCCCTTTCCTGGCCAACTCCGGTGTTACTATTTTGCTCTTGTTCTACATTGACATCCACCTCTTCCATGGTGTCCGCTCCAGCGGGCAGTTCCAATAAAATGTTTCTCAAGCGCGTCTCCAATCCATTGACCGCAAACTCAGAAGGATTTTGTAAAACGCGCAACACCTGTTGCATTTCGTTGCGCAGCGATGGGTGATACCGTGCAATCCGGTGGCATTTTTTCACAAGGTCCTCAACTTCAACACTCCGCGCTGGAGCAGACTTGCTGATCGACTGCCACCAGTTCCACCCCAAACACCACGAGGCGATTTGAGGAGATGTGGCCAAAATGACTGCGATGAGCAAAGGAGTTGTTATTTTTCCCGATCCGAAGGAAAACGCCGCCAAAAACACTGGTACCATCATAAAATTTAACATGGCATAAACTTGCAGAGGGTAGACGCTTAGGGGAAACTTGGCGATCAACCAACGGATGATTTTGTCCGCGCCTGTGGGTTTCTTTTCCATGTTCACGCGGTGGTCGTTTAGCCATTGGCGCAATTGCGTCACGCTTGCATGAGTTGCCATAAATACCCCAAATTTCACATGAACGCAAACCATACCATGAAAGGGTAAATTTTGGCAAGATCTTGAGAAGGCCCCGGTCAGTGTGATAAAGTGTGGATCCTCTTTTGAAGGATTTATTCATGCGTTTGGTTTTTACCGATTTGGACGACACGTTGTTTGCCACCGCCCGCCACCACACATCGGTGGAAGGGCTTCCCGTCGTCTCGCACACGGCCGCCGGGGAGCCTTCGGGGTATCAGCACCAAGCGCATCAAGATATTTGGGCGTGGTTGCAACAATTTGGGGACATTGTTCCCGTCACCGCCCGCACCCACAACGCGTTGTCGCGCGTGGTGTTGCCCTTTTCCGCCCATCAAATTTGGAACTCCGGATTGAGTGTGCAAATCAATGGGGAATTTGACCAGTTGTGGCATGAAAAAATGAGTATGTTGTTGCGTTCCGCCAATCACGCGTTGGCGCCCGTGTGGAGCATTCTTAAGTCCGCCCACCCCGATTGCGAAGAGCATTTGGTGGTGCCCAAAGAATTTGACGGTCTGGTGGCCCAGTGGGGGCTGCGCGCCCCCACTCCCGAAATGGCCCGAGAAGTCAAACGCGCCATTGCCTCAGCCTTGGCGGAACGCGCTTTGCCGTTTTGGGTGCACAACCAATCGGACAAGTGGCTGTATGTCACCCCCAATGGAATGGGGAAGCATTTCGCCGTGCGGCATCTGTTGGACGCTTTGAACCCGCAAACCTCGGTGGGCGTGGGCGACAACCCTTCCGACATTCCCTTTATGCGGTTGTGCGATTACACTTTGTTTCCCAGTCAGTGCTTGGCCCTCACCCCGTTCAACGATCCTCTGTAAGCCCCTCCCTTACAGTTTCAAGGTGCGTTTTTGAGCGGGTTGGCTCCAACCGTCTGCGCGTAAGGTTTGCAGCTTAAGCAAGGCAGACTGATTATTTTGTGGGTTGTTTGAGGAGCCAAAACGCTCCGATTTGAATGCATCGAGCAACACCTGTTCCGCTTCAATAAAGGGCTCCATATACTCTTCAACCTGTTGGCGAACGGAAGGGGCAAACCACTGAACCATTTTGCCCCACCCCTCCGAGTTTCCCCACCAATTGTTGACATCTGTTAGCCGTATTTGTGTGTGGCGGGGATCGCGGGAAAGAGCAATGAGGTGATCCAAAACCTCAGAAGTGTTTTCTTCAGCAATACAACCGTCCAAAGATTGGGTGGCGCACACAATAGAAAGAATTTTTTTCAAATTGTGCGCAGAAGATTTCGGCCCCGTGGGGTTATGCGTGGCCAACATCTTCAATATCAACGGCCCCACAATCTCCGCGGAATTAAATTGTTGGGCGCACGCGCTCAACCACCCATACACGGAAGTGTCGGAGTTCGCCAAGCCTGACAGAGGGATGTTGAGGGTTCTTTCAAACATCGCCCCCAAATAGTCTTGATACAATTGAGGTTCGCGTTGGACCAGTTGAGCAATTTCCTTTTGATCAAATTCGCCGTGCAACAGCATATACATCCCAACAATTCCTAAAGGCAATTCCTCAGGAGCGGAGAACAGCGTTTGCATATACGGAGA
>OBJT01000074.1_pt1 | contig 23320 bp, 20 predicted proteins | sample 1519861 | NCBI WGS metagenome assembly OBJT01 (sample SAMN02401118, study PRJEB22541) | soil metagenome, isolate JX
AGAATCAGTCGAGATAGGGGTTAGATCTATTTTCTCGAATTTCAATTTTAGAAATGGAAAAGACAATAGGTTAAAACTGCTTGCTTGAGTTAGGCGAGTCATTACTGAACTTCATAAACCCAACTCCAGATATGGGAATGTGTATGTTTAGAAAAATGAAAATTTAGACTTTATAAAATAGGAAATGTTTAAATGAAAAAATCTTTTCAATTGTCAGCTATCGCAATTGCAATTGCTGCATCAAGTTCAGTCATGGCTGATGTTCAATTATCTATTGATGGTACACCTTTAAGTACAACAATTACTGATGGTACGGGTGTAAATGTAATTGCACAAAACAATGCGACTTTAAATTCAGGAGCTGCAGGTGGGGGAACAGTAACATTAGATACCACAGGAACGCCAAGTAGTGTTTCAAATGTAGCTTATGATACGATTTATACTCGTACTGAGACACAACAACAATCATCTCAAGTCTACACGCCTGAAAAACTTGAATTCACTTCAGCAAATAAAGAAGGTACATCGGAAAAGACGATTAGCCGTACTGCTGATGTTAGCTATGATGCAAGTGGAGATTTAAGTGGTTTAAATAATATTGTTCAAACGAATGACACAGGATGGGTATTTGATAATGCGAATGCAACAACTCTTTCTGAAGAATCGATAACTTTAGGTAAAAAATCCACTGGCGCAGAGAATGCGCTAACAATTACTAAAACCGATGCAAGTGGTTCAGCAACAACAGAAGTAACTGCTTCTGGTGTTACAACTGGTACGGTAACTGCTAATACCATTATTGTTGATGGTACAGATGTTAAAGCGACTTTAGATCAACATACAACTGACATTGCAGCAAATACAGCAGCAATTACTCAAGAAGTTATTGATCGTACAAATGAAGTAGCTCGTTTAGATGGTCGTGTTGATCAGGAAGTTATTGATCGTACAAATGAAGTAGCTCGTTTAGATGGTCGTGTTGATCAGGAAGTTATTGATCGTACAAATGAAGTAGCTCGTTTAGATGGTCGTGTTGATCAAGAAGTTATTGATCGTGCGGCTGGTGATCAAGCAATTCGTGATGAGATTGCTACTAAAGTTACTACTAACGCTTTGGAAGTGAATGGTGATAGTACCTTCAATGGCGCGGTTACAGTCAATAACGTTAAGTCTACAACGACTGTTGACCAAGCTGGTACACCTGCAACAACTCCTGAGTTTGGTGCCGACATCGATGGTGATGGTCGACCAGATACATTAATTCAAACCAAAGAACAGACAGATGCTGTAACTGTTAGCAGCCAATCTCAATCATATAATGAGAATAATCTGACTTTCTCTTCAAAAGTTGAGAAAGGTACACAGACAACGACTGATCAATATACCGCTGATATCATCTATGATGCGAATGGTGTTGCGACTTACGGTTCAAATGTGGCAAATGGTCAATCAGTTACATCTGATCTAGAAACTATTTCTGAAGATTCTATTATCGTTGGTAAAGAAACGGTTGACAGTGAAACTGCATTAACAATTCGTAGCAAAGATGCAAATGGTGAATCTGCTACTGTTGTGACTTCAAAAAGTGTTGTAACAGGTAATGTAACAGCAGATAGCATTACGCTAGCTGGTAATGACTTAGCAACAACGATTGCTGATGGTGATGCCGTAACTTTAGCTTCTGCAAAAAACTATACTGATACAACAGCATCTACATTACGTGATGAAGCTGCTGCAGAAACAACACGTGTAAACAAAGCAATTGCTGATGGTGATGCTGCAACTTTAGCTTCTGCAAATACTTATACTAATGCAACTGCAACAACATTGCGTGGTGAAGCTGCTGCAGAAACAACACGTGTAAACAAAGCAATTGCTGATGGTAATACTGCAACTTTAGCTTCTGCAAATACTTACACAGATAGTAAAGCTGTAGAAACACTGGCTACTGCTAATAGCTATACCAATGCACGAGTAAATCAGTTGAATAGTCGTGTAGACGATGTAGAGAAAACTGCTTATCGTGGTATTGCAATTGCTTTAGCAGCACAACAAGCAATTCCAAGTATTCAACCAGGTCAAATTGCTGTATTTGGTGGTGTAGGCCATTATGAAGGTGAAACAGCTGGTGCAGTTGGTCTAGTTGGTGCTTTGAATGATCGTACATCACTAAGTGCTGCACTTGGTTTCGCTGGTGGTAATGAAGTTGGTGGTCGTGTAGGTGTTGCTTACGTTTTTGGTGGTAAGTAATCTATAGTAGAATCAAAAATAATGAAGAAAACCTGAGTTTTTAAATAAATTTCGGGTTTTCTTTCAAAGTATTCTTTTTAAGGTTGTCTCTACCCAGCAACGAGGCAACCTCTTTTTATTTAAATAAAATAATTACCCAAGTAAAGAAAATAATGGCTAAAGAAACAAATTGAGCTGCGCTCCCCATATCTTTCGCATTCTTAGACAATTCATGTTTTTCCAAAGAAATACGATCTACAACAGCTTCGATAGCTGAATTAAATAACTCAACGATAATTGCTAATAGGCAAACAGCAACCATTAATGCTTGTTCTAACGCCGATACATGAACAAAGAAGCTCAATGGAATCAGAATTAGATTCAGCAAAATTACTTGTCTACACGCGGCCTCATGACTAAAAGCAGCCTTGAATCCAGCAAGTGAATAGCCTGTCGCGTCAAAGATTCGTTTGAGACCATTTTTGCCTTTATAAGGAGAATAAAGAGACATAGTGAAAGGAGAAAGAAAGGGGGGCTATTATAAAATTAAAAATAGGATTCGGGATTGGCAATACATCGCAACAATGCATCAAAATTTTAGTGCTTATTGCAATATTGTATGCAAGTTAAACAGATTTGAATTGTCAAATTTGCCTATGCTAAGGATAATAAGTGTTGATTTTCTATAGGACAATTCTGCATGAAAATTATCGCAGATGAAAATTTGGCATTTACCGATTATTTCTTCGCGGAATTTGCAGAAATTCAGCATAAAGCTGGGCGAACACTTACACATGCTGATGTTGAAAATGCTGATGCATTGCTAGTGCGATCAGTCACAAAAGTAAATCATGATCTTATTGATCAAACAAAAATTAAGTTTGTGGGGAGCGCAACGATTGGTACTGACCACTTAGATACCCAAGCTTTAGAGCAACAACATATTCAGTGGAGCAATGCAGCGGGTTGTAATGCTCAAGCCGTAGCTGAATATGTAATTACTACTTTATTGCATTTAAATATTGATCTATTAGAAAAAAATAAAGCCTTTACTTTAGCGATTGTCGGTCTAGGCAATGTTGGAAGCCGTCTTGCTGTAATGGCACAACTCCTCGGTTGGAAAGTGATCGGTTATGATCCATATGTACAACTTGATGGTATTGAAAATGTCGCTTTTGAGCAGCTTTTAAAAAGAGCTGATGCGATTTCAATCCATGTACCATTAACAAAATCAGGCGAATATCCAACACAGCATTTATTTAATCAAGCTGCCTTTGCTCAAATGAAAGATTCGACGATTTTAATTAATAGTGCGCGTGGACCTGTGATTCAGCAATCTGCATTAATTGAAAATATTGAGCAGACAAAACGCCAAGTGGTATTAGACGTGTTCGAGTTTGAGCCAGAAATTTCACAGCAATTACTAGATCAGCTCGCTCTGGCAACGCCACATATCGCAGGTTATAGCTTGGAAGGTAAGGCGAGAGGTACACAGATGATCTATGAGGCATTTTGTAATACCTTTGGTTACAAGGCATCGAAACGATTTGAAAGCCAATTGCCTCATGTGGACCAGTATTTTGAGCAGCATGATTTAAAAACTGCGCTCAAACAGCATTTGACTCAAATTTATAATATTGCTGAAGATGATCGACAACTTCGTGCTTGTGTTGAAGCGAGTAAGGTTGAACAAACAGCGTTTGATCTATTACGTAAGAATTATCCATTGCGCCGTGAATGGGCTGCACATGGAGGGCCTAAAGCGTGAGTGAGGCAATGAATCGTTATCAACCGACATGTTCTATCGATGCACTCAAAGCACGTGCAGTAATGTATCAAAAAATCCGTCAGTTTTTTGCTGAGCGGGGAGTTTTGGAAGTGGAAACTCCTATTCTCTCACAGGCAGGCGTGACGGATGTTCATTTAGCATCAGTACAAGTGCAGCGTCATATTTATGGCAAGTTAAACACGCAATATTTGCAGACCTCGCCAGAGTTTCCAATGAAGCGATTATTGGCTAGTGGTAGTGGGGCCATTTATCAAATCTGTAAAGTATTTCGTGATGATGAACATGGTCGTAAGCACAATAGTGAATTTACAATGTTGGAATGGTATCGGCCAGCTTTAGATTTAAAAGGGTTGATGCATGAAACAGCTGATTTACTGGAGCTTTGCCTATCACACCGTTTTGGTGAAGTTCGTCCTTATCTTTTAAGCTATAAGCATGCATTCCAAGATCGTTTAGAGATTAATCCTTTACAAGCAAGCTTAGAGCAGTTGAAGGGTGTAGCAAATCGAGTTGGATTGAATCTTGATCTAGGTGATGATCGCCTAGCGTATATGGATTTATTATTTTCCCATTTTGTTGAGCCGAGCTTAGGTTTTGATGGGCCTGTTTTTCTGACTGATTTCCCTCCTGAAATGGCCTCTTTAGCGAAGGTAAAACAAGATGAAGATGGGGAACTTGTTGCAGCGCGTTTCGAGGTTTATATCGAAGGTTTAGAACTTGCCAATGCATATGATGAATTGTTAGATGCAGATGTTTTAGCCGCTCGTTTTGAAGCTGATAATACTGAGCGTTTAAAGCAAGGTTTGCCAACAATTCCGACCGATCAGAACTTATTGGCAGCTTTACCTAATATGCCCGAATGTTCAGGAATAGCCTTGGGAATAGATCGTTTGTTGATGGTTTCAATGAATAAGATGAAAATTGACCAAGTGATTGCATTTCCAGCTGAGATTGCATAGTAAAAAGATCTTTAAACTATTTATAGAAACTGCATTAGTAGCTGGATCAATCCAGCTTGCCGATTGGTTTTGGTCTTTTTAAAAATAGATTTTAGATGTTTTTTGACGGTATCTAACTGGATTGCGTGGGCGAGCGCAATTTCTTTGGTCGTTTTACCTTCTAGTAATTGCTCACATATCTTATGTTCCATAGGTGTGAACATAAATAATTGTGTATAAAGCTCTTTCTGATATTTAGGGTGGTGTTGTCGCCCAGAAAATGTTGCAAGTAAAACGGGACGTAATCCAAAAATTTTATGTGTCCTTTCTGGGCTAAGTAAGTCTAATGTTAGAAATAAATCATCGCTGAGCATCATGATTTTCGTCTGTTCTTTAGAATCAAGTTGTCTATGATTTTTATATTTTCTTTCTAATTCTATAAGGTTTTGATCAAACAGCTTCTGATGATGTTCATTCAGGCTAAAACGACGCTGTTTAATTTGAATCAGCTCATTATTTTCAAATAATTGTTCTGCTTCAGCATTTATCTCTAAGATATCACCATTTAGATTAATAATCGCAATCGGCTGCTTCATCTTTTGGATTAATTGTGATCCGAGAAGCGTCATTGTTGAATATTCAAAATGATGTCGATATTGCTGAATTTTTTGTTGTAATACTGGCAAAATCTCATAGATCGGTTGTAATTCTGAACAAGTTAAGCTACCTCGATTTTGGCTACTGAGGAAAGCTAAAATAACACAAACTTTTTGATCATATATGACTTGAATCGCAGAACAGAATCTTAAATCTAGTGGTTGTAATACTTGTTGATAGACTTTAGTTTGGGTGATTTCATGTTCTTGAAAATGTTGTGAACAATGCATCCAACCATTCATTGGCGCTAGTAACATTTTTTTTAAGCGAGGGTCATCGTCTATGGCTAGACGGATTTGTTTTAAAGCGGCTTGTTCGAGTTGATTCTCATCAAGATTTACGCCGTGATGGACACTGAAAGACAGAGCTTGTACTTCCAGATCAACGGCTAAAAGCTGTGATGCTTGAACATTAAAATGATAATTAAGTTGTTCTAGAAAATTAATCCAATCATCTGCATGTTGAACCTTATTCAATATTTCGGTAACGACACAGGGCTGGATTTGATTCATCTAAGAAATCCCATAAAAATGAATAAAATACATTTCCCTATATAGTATATGGGTTTTACGGAAATGAAATCCAAGAACAGAAAAAAAGTGATGTTTTTTGCAATTATCTGATCGAGTAAATCTTATTTTAGATGCTTATTGTAGGAGGTTTAGACTACCTAAGCCCATTGCAATAAGCTTAGGTTGGAAACTGATTAGCAGCGACCTTTCTTCGCTTGACCAGGAGGGCAGAAATTACCTGAACCACCATGATTATGATCTGGATCAACGACGACACTGCCGTGAGATGTGTGTACAGCACAACCTGATAATCCAACAAAGAATAATGCACTCAAACACAATAAAGTTTTTTCATGATTTCATCCCAATCTTTATGTTTATTCCATAGAAACTTTAAGGGTATATTCAATTTTCTACTAGATCAAAAATGAAATTTTTAACTGATATTTGTATCAATGAAAATATATAAAAGCCTCAAATATGAGGCTTATTTTTAATTGAATTTATTTGCAGATTTTAAAAAGGTAATTTAGTCAATTGATTAAGGAAGTGTGGAATGACTCTAGGCTCTAAGATGATCGTCACTACAATACCATAGGCAGCTCCCCAAAGGTGGGCGCTGTGATTAATGTTACTATTGCCGCGTTTGCCAGACCATACACTATATGCCACATATAAAATGGCAAAAATAATGGCAGGAACAGGGATAAAGAAGACCAAAATCAAGTTCCAAGGTTGGAACAAGATATAAGCAAAGAGTACTGCTGAAACAGCACCAGATGCTCCTAGGCTTGCCCAACGTGCATCATGTCGATGTTTTAGATAGCTTGGTAAAATTGCAACAATGAGACCACCCAAATAAAATAAGACAAACCCCATGTCATAGAAAAACTGGCGATAAAAACTTTCAATGATATTGCCAAAGAAGAAAAGGGTGATCATATTGAATAGTAAATGCATACCATCAGCATGAACAAAACCATGCGTAATAAAACGATCATATTGACCACGTTGCATTGCTGGTGGCCAAAAAATAAGTCGGTTCATTACACGTTGATTGGAGAATGCGAGTAAAGAAATCGCGACTGTGATCAAAATCAGGGTCACAGTATGATTGAAGGGTAGATGTAACATAAACGTTTCAAATTGATCAGTGTCTAAGCAATAATGCCATTAAAAACTTAATAAACAATGATCTTGCATAGAATTCCTACAAAAATGGTTGATTTTTTTTCATTACCCTCCATCTTCAGTTAATATAACGACATCAGCTTGAGGATTATTGTTATGTCGACTGAGAACACCAACACTGCTGTCGCAGAAGAAATTCCAAACCTTTTGATTACCCCCTCTGCACAAGAGTATTTAAGTGATTTATTAGCAAAACAAAATACTCCAGGGATTGGCGTTCGTGTTTTTGTAGAAAATCCGGGTACTCCACGTGCTGAATGTTGTATGGCATATAGTGCACCAGAAGAAGTTATACCAACGGATTATAAACAGGACTATCCTGATTTCCCTGCTTATGTAGATGCACCATCGATTCCATATTTGGTTGATGCGGTGATTGATTACAATAAAGATCGTTTTGGTGGTCAATTAACGTTCCGTGCACCAAACTCCAAGGTGCCTCGTGTAGGGCCAGATGCTTCTATTGAAGAGCGCATTACTTATATCTTGCAATCTGAGATTAACCCAGGTCTAGCAGGACACGGCGGTAACTGTAGCCTCGTCGAAGTTCAAGAAGATGCTGAGCATGGGCTTACTGCTGTATTGAAGTTTGGTGGTGGTTGCCAAGGTTGTTCTGCGATTGATGTAACCTTGAAACAAGGTGTAGAGACAACGCTGCGTCAACATATTCCTGAGTTACAACGTGTGGTTGACCAAACAGACCATACACAAGCAGAAGGTGCTTATTTTAAGTAAGCCTAGCATGTAGAAAATTTGAAATAGCTTCATATCTTGAGGCTATTTTTTTTGTAAATTACAATCCAATTAATGATAGTAATTATCATTAATATTTACAATTATATCCAATATTGTTACCATGATGTGTGAAATATCCACTTTTAAATCACATGTTAATTTATTGGAATTTGTATGTCTAAACAATCGACTCTCTCATTGTTATCTTTATCAGTCCTTATCGGAATGTCTTCAATTGGTAATGCTTCAGCAAATGAGATCGAGGTAACTGCAAGTAATAAAAGTGAAAATTACAATAAAAATGTGACTCAACTTGATACGATCGTTGTGACTGCGAGTGGATTTGAACAAGACATAAAAAAAGCTGCGGCTTCTATTTCCGTTCTCACACAAGAAGAAATTAATAAAAAAGCTTATCGTGATGTAACAGATGCTTTGAAAGATGTTCCAGGAGTCGTGGTCACGGGTGGTGGCAGCTCAAGTGATATTAGTATTCGGGGAATGGGCAGTGCCTATACCGTTATCATGGTCGATGGTAAAAAAGTAAATACGCGTTCAGTACGACCAAATAGCGATAATTCAGGAATTGAACAAGGATGGCTACCTAATATTGGAGCGATTGAACGTATCGAAGTGATTCGAGGACCAATGTCAGGTTTATACGGTTCAGATGCTATGGGGGGTGTAATTAATATCATTACTAAAAAAAATACGACTGAATGGACTGGATCCATCAAATTAGATACGACATTACAAGAAAATTCTGATTCAGGTAATCTTTATCAAACTAACGCTTATATAGCAGGCCCTTTAATTGCCAATCTCTTATCGTTTAAAGCCAATGGACTATATTCTCAGCGTGATGAAGATGATATCTATGGCGGTTATAAGAAGCAAAAAATTCGTTCGGGAGGAGCTGCATTTAGTTTGACACCAAATGATGATCATACAATTGATTTGGAATATCAGCGCTCTATTCAAGCTCGTAATGCAACGGTTGGGAAAAGTATTTCTCCTGTACAAACAGGTCGAAACCCTCCAGTAAATTCATTAGTCGATTATTATCGTACAGAATATAGTTTAACGCATCGTGGTCAGCTTGGTGCGCTAGAAACACATTCATATATCCAACGTGAGGAGAACGAAAATCCTTCACGTAATATGGAAGCAATCAATACAACTTTTAATACCATCAATAAAATTAATTTTGACCAACATAGTTTGAGCTTTGGTGGGATGTACTTAAAAGAAGAACTAGATGATCAAGGTAATCAATTAAGTGTGAGTGGCGCAAAACCGATTACTCATCTTGATCGTTATAGTTGGGCATTATTTGCCGAAAATGCATGGAACATTGTGGATGATTTCACTTTAACTAGTTCGCTTCGCCTAGATAAAGATGAAAATTTTGGTGATCATTGGAGTCCGAAAGTCTATGGTGTTTGGGGGCTAAATGATAATTGGGTCATTAAAGGTGGTATTTCTACAGGTTATAAAACACCCACCTTACGAGAAACTGTAGCAGCATGGGGACAAGCCACTGGAGGCAGTCAAAGCAATGGTGTGATCGTAGGGAACCCAGATTTAAAACCTGAGAAAAGCGTAAACTATGAGATTTCTTTCAATTGGGATAATCTAGATAATCTCAATGCTGGTTTGACTCTTTTCAATAGTGAATTTAAGGATAAAATTACAGAGATACGGGATTGTGATGAGGGAGCAGGTTCTGCTGGTTGCGATTGGCTTGGTGAAAAATTTGATTTTGTAAGTTTGAAGGAAAATGTTGATAAAGCTAGTATGCGTGGTGCGGAAGCAACGTTTGGCTGGAAAGTCCTACCAAATGTAAACTTAAGTGCTAACTATACTTTTACGGATACCGAACAAAAAAGCGGTATCAATAAAGGTAAACCGTTAAATGAAATGCCAAAACATATGTTTAATACCACCGCAGACTGGGAGATTAATGATCAGTTCTCAAGTTGGGGGCGTGTTAATTATCGTAGTAAAACCTCGGATTATTTGAGTCGTACAGCGATGGCAAAAGGTAAACCAGCGTATACGATGGTTGATGTTGGATTGAACTACAAACCAACACAGAACATCGCTGTTGCAGCAGGAATCTATAACTTATTAGACAAAGAGATTGATACAGCAACTTATAATTATGTATTAGATGGACGTCGTTATAATCTAGGTGTGACTTATAGTTTCTAAGATATAAATTCAAGGATAGGGCTGTTGTAGTGCCTTATCCTTGTAATTTAAAAATCTCAGAAACCTGCTCTGAATAATAAAACTTTTCTAGATAAGTGCGCGCACGTTGTCTTAAATAACCTGTTTGGACCACTTGTTCTAAAACAGGCACTAACAAATCATTTAATTCATTCTGAATCAAATCTTCATCAATATTGAGATCACGAAGCAACAGATCAAAAGTTCGTTCTTGATTTCGTGCATACCATGCATAAACGCCATCATGGACTTGTTGTTTCAAATAGTCGCTTTGACGAATATGATCCCAAATCTCATGCCCCATAGCCACAGTGCGAGGTAAATCTTGTACTTCAATATAGTTGCGTAAAACCGACAGTGGCATTACTTTGATTTTATGCCAAATATTCGCTTGAAAGTGATAGAGCTTGTCATCATTGAAGTGTTGATTTAACACTTTTTCACTCATTTGGCTGATTTTTAAGATGTTCTTCTGTAAGTAGTGTCCAATGGTGTTATTCAGGTTTGAATCCGTCACGGTTTCTAAAACTGACTTTCCCATTTTCATAAACTGCCCCACACCAGGGACACGTTTAGACATCACTGAGTTGTCTAAATAATCTTGAATAGAGTGTTGGATGAGTTGTGTAATCAGTGCAGAAAACGCTGGATTATTCACAACAGTTTTGATTAATCGTTGGCGGTGTCCGCTTTTACTTGCGATGTATTGTGCGATGGAATCAATGGTTAAAACCGGGATAACATCCTCAATTGGAGTTTCATCATTGATCGGATGAATCAGTGCAAAACGGATATGCTCTGCAATCTGCTCAATTAAAAATGAACTTGCAGGTGTGGCTAAGATCTGTTTTTCGATTAAATCAAAGATCTGTTCAAACGACCAAATGTGTTGTAATTGCTGTAAGCGCAACCAATGATAGAACTGTTTAAACTCATGTTGAATAGTTTCTGTTTGAGCAAACTCATGGTCGAGAAAATCAAGTTGTGCATCAATCAATTGTTCTATCATTGGATGTTTTTGCATAGGGTTTAAATCACACCTCTAAGTTTATGGTGTTGAAGCGGTTGCAGGCTTTTGTGCCTGAATTTTGCTCAAAAATGGTAGATACTGTTGAACAACCAATTGATCCGCTTCAAGAATCGGCATGTGTCCCACATTTTCTAAAATCACAGGCGCTTGCGCATTTTTCAATAATGACTTTAATTCTGGTGCAACTTCAACATTGATAATTTTATCTTGTTTGCCCCATAAAATAAGCGTTGGAGCATCGATAGCGCGTGCGAGCAAAGCAAAAGAGTCAGGCGTGTATAATTTATTTAGCGCAATCACTTGATCGACCATTCTTTTGGTTTGTTCAACTTGGCCGATCATCATGCGTTCTTGAGCTTGTGCAATTTCTTTTGGAATAAAAGGTGGGGCATACATCGCTTGCTGCATCAGGAAATTAAAATCTCCTTTTTTACTCACCACCATATTTCTCAGTTGATTTGGATCTTTTAGATAAGGCGTGTTTGCTGAACGATAAACGCCCGCGGCATTGACGAGAAACAGGCTCTTAGTTTCAAAAGGATATTGACCTGCATAGAGCATGGCGACTGATCCACCGAGTGAGTGACCCGCAATATGTGCTGGCCCAGTTAGGTTGGCAGCCTCAATAAAACGACGTAACTTTTCTGTTACGTTCGGAACAGAATAGTCAAAATCTTTGGGAACTTGTGTTTCACCGCTGGCTGGTAAGTCAGGAATGATGACATGATAGTTTGCGGTTAATGCATGAGCAACACGATTCCAGTTATCACGACTACCTGCCAAACCATGAATTAAAACAATAATTGGTTTACCACTTTGTCCACCTTCACTATATGACCAAGTGATATCACCTACTTTTAGGGTTTTGGTCTGTAGACCAGCCCATGAGCGTTCTTGTTGGAGTAGGTTTTGGAAACTCATTTCAATTTCAGCAGCATGTGTTGTATTTATGGTTGCTGTTAAACTAAGTGCCAATAGTGTGGCAGTGAATGTCTTAGCTATGGGTAAGGAAAATGGGATATTCATCTTTGCTCAGTCCTTGATCTATTTTAAACCAATTGATTATTGAGGATGTTGCTCAGTGAGTCATTTGCATAATCTACAGGCGTATGGAAATTCTTGCCAATGAAATCAGTATTTTTAAGCAATTTTTATGATCAAAGGTATGTTCCTTAGTCGACGCAGTTTATATTTTTGTCAGTGACATTAAACTTAGCGCAGATTAAACTTAAGGGGCTGTTGATTTTCAGCCCCTATTTCTCATGTTTACCATAGATGGATATACACATGCTCACTGCCAAAGAAACTCTAGAACGTTTAAAAGCTGGTAATGCTCGTTTTGTGAAAGGGGAAGCAACCCAACAAAAATTGCTCACTCACCAAGAGCGTGCCGAGATGGCAAGTGAACAAAATCCTTTTGCGATTATTTTGGGTTGTTCAGATTCACGCGTGCCTGCTGAAATGGTGTTTGATCAAGGCTTAGGTGATTTATTCGTGATACGTGTTGCGGGTAATATTGTTGCACCGTCGCAAGTCGGCAGTGTTGAGTTTGCCGCAGAACGATATGATTGCGCCGTGGTTGTGGTTTTGGGGCATAGCCATTGTGGTGCAATCCAAGCAACTATTGATACTCTAAAGAATCCAGATCAACCGCCATCATCAAACCTGATGTCAATTGTGAATCGTGTGCGTCCATCGGTAGAAATTTTGATGCAAACTGAGTTAAAGGACGATTTGAAAAAACTGTGCGCTCATGCTGTTCGTTCAAATGTTTTCGCGTCTGTAAACCAGCTACGCCATGGTTCTGCTGTATTAGAGAGCCTAATTGAAAAAGGTAAAATGATTGTTGTGGGTGCTGAATACTCACTAGAAACAGGTGAAGTCACATTCTTTGATTTTTAAATCATATCCATGGCTAACTTTTTAAGTTAGCCATATTTCAGCTGTTATTTTCAGGATGTTGATGAGCATAGTGGTGGTTATCTCATGAATATTAAACCTGCATCAGAAGCTTCACTCAAAGATTGGTTAGAATTAAGAAATAAATTGTGGAGTGATTCTGAATCTTCTCATTTACAAGAGATGCGTCAATTATTAACCGAAAAATATGCCCTACAATTATTAGCCTATTCTGAGCACCAAGCTATTGCGATGTTAGAAGCCTCAATTCGGTTTGAATATGTGAATGGGACTGAGACTTCTCCTGTGGGTTTTTTGGAAGGTATTTACGTACTTCCTGAACAGCGTCGCTCGGGCGTTGCAACCATGCTTATTCGACAGGCCGAAGTGTGGGCAAAACAATTTTCTTGCACTGAATTTGCATCTGATGCGGCATTGGACAATGTAATTAGTCATGCTATGCATCGTTCATTAGGTTTTCAAGAAACTGAAAAAGTCGTTTATTTTAGTAAAAAAATAGATTAATCCAACTTGAGATGCAGTTATTTACAACGCCCCTCGAATATAAGGATAAGCCAAGTTAAGCATGATCGGTTGTGCTTTGGCATTTGGATGAATTTGATCGTTCTGCATCAAACTTTTATTGCCCGCTACACCTTCAAGAAAAAACGGTAGTAGTTTAATACGGTATTGTTGACTTACAACTTTATAATTATTTTCAAAAGCACGGCTATAGGCTGTACCATAATTTGGTGGTATTTTCATACCAAACAGTAAAACAGTGGCCTTTTGTTTCTGACTCAGTTGCACCAATTGAGCTAAATTTTTTTGAATCAATTGTGGTGGTTGCCCACGTAACCCATCATTTCCACCCAGCTCAATGACGACAACTTCAGGTTGATAGGTTTGCAAAAGTTTGGGTAGCCGTGCGAGCGCACCACTGGTAGTTTCTCCACTTACGCTTGCATTGACCACCTTATGCTGTTTCGGATAGTGTTGGTCTAAACGTTGTTGTAGTAAGTGAACCCAACTTTGTTTGGTTTCAATACCATAACCTGCGCTCAGACTGTCGCCCAATATTAAAATCGTCTTTGCAGAAGCCAGCGTCGGAGATAGAAAAACGCCGATCATCATCAATGGTTTCGATATCGACAAAATCACTCTAGAAATTTGCATAACCGTAATTAATTTGCTCAACAGGATACGTGACATCATGCCACAACCGATTATTTCTGCTCAAAAAGTTACACAAAATATTCAAATTAATCAGCAAAGTTTAACGATCTTAAGAGAGATTGATCTTGAGATTTATCAAGGTGAGCAAATTGCGATTACTGGGCGTTCAGGTTCGGGTAAGTCAACACTGTTAGGTATTTTAGCAACACTGGATCGACCAAGTAGTGGTGAGTTATGGGTATGTGGACAAGCCGTTCATACGCTGACCGAAGAGCAACGTGCGCAGGTACGATTAGAGAATATTGGTTTTGTATTTCAGTCCTTTCAATTATTGCCCCAGTTGAGCGCTTTAGAAAATGTGATGTTGCCGTTACGTTTACAGCCAAACTTTAATTTTAAGCAAGCAGAGCAAAAAGCTTTGGCATGGTTAGAGCGTGTTGGGCTCGTGCGTCAAGCTCAACAAACACCGAAAGTGTTATCGGGTGGTGAACAACAACGTGTTGCGATTGCTCGTGCTTTGATCGCAGAACCGAAGATTATTTTTGCCGATGAACCAACAGGCAATCTTGATGGTCAAACTGCGGAAGAGATTGAGCAGCTTTTGTTTGATTTGAATAAGGCGCTTGGAACGACTTTAGTTTTAGTCACGCATGATCAAAATCTAGCTGCAATGTGCCAACGACATGTACGACTTGTCGATGGTCAAGTTCAGGATGTGATCAAAGTTGGAGAAGGGGTATGAATTCAATTGTAAAACCCTTACTTCTACAGAGCTTTCGTACAGGTGGATTGTATCTGTTGATCATTGCTTTATCTCTCGCGATCAGCGCTACGACCGCATTAAAATTTAGTAACACACAGGTACAGAATGCAGTCACGCTACAAGCAGCTGAGATGCTTGGCGCAGATTTGGTGTTATCTGACCATGAGCCGATTCAGGAAAGTTGGCAACAACAGGCTGAAAAACTAGATCTGAAGCAGTCCACTGTAACGGTCTTTGGTTCTATGGCACATACGGATGATCAGTTTGTGATGGTGAATGTTAAAGCCGTCGATGAAAATTTTCCTTTACGAGGGAAATTAGAGATTTCACCTGTGGCACAGACGATTCAGTCGGGACAAGTGTGGCTAAGTCCTCGAGCAATGGACTTATTACAGGTAAAGATCGGGGATCAGGTTGCGATTGCAGATGGCCAGTTTAAGGTCACAGGGCAGATTGAACACGATTCTAATCAAGAGCTTGGTTTTTCTGGTTTTTCGCCGACTGTGATCATTCATCAAACTGATATTGCTAAAACCAATGCTGTTCAAGTGGGAAGCCGCATAGAATATCGTTTACTTATGGCTGGAACACCGGCACAGGTCAACACATTTCAACAACAGTTTGAACTGCAAAACAAGCAAGATCATCCTGAGGTTCAAACAGATGATCCTACCATGTCGAACCAAGAGACGAGTTCTTTAAAATTGCGAGATGCGAGTCAATCCAATACGCGATTGATGAAACCAATTGAAAATTTGGATACCTTCTTGCAGCTTGCCAATTTGTTGACAATTTTATTATGCGGTATTGCCATTGCCTTAACCAGTCAACGTTATGTACAACAAAACCAAGATCATATTGCATTGTTACGTTGTATGGGGGCAAGTAAGAAACAAATCATTGTGGCTTATTGTGTGTTACTCGCAGTGGTCAGTGCCTTATCGATTATGGTCGGAAGTTTGATTGGTGTTGGTTTAGGCTATGGTTTGTTGCAGTTAATGTTGCAGTTGATACCGCAATTACAATTGAGTTTTGCTATAGGTGATTTGTTTTATGCCTTACCGGTCGCTATTTTTACCAGTGTAATGGTGCTGATTGGTTTTATTTTGCCAAGTATTTGGGAATTGCTAAACACACCTCCAATTCGAGTGATTCGACAGCAAGAACGTTCGCGTAAATCTTATGTTGCAATGTTTGCAGTGGGGGTGACGAGCTTAGTTATTTTTAGTTTGGTTTTGAGTGATAACTTGACGCTAAGTTTATTGGTATTGACCGCAATCTTGTTCTTGTGTGCTGTACTTTATGTACTGATTTGGCTGTTATTAAAAGCGATCAAACAGCTTAAACATCCAATCTCTGCCTATGTACGGATTCCTCATCAAACCGCTTTGCAAATTACAGCTTTGGCCTTGGGGTTAAGTTTAATAACAGTGCTCAGTGTTTTAAGAACCGATTTATTACAACGATGGCAACAGCAATTGCCTGAAGGTACACCCAATCAGTTTGTTTATGGTTTACCACCTTTTGATATGCCTCTGCTAAAACAGCAAATTGAACAAAATGGTTGGCAATCCACACCACTTTATCCAAATATTCGGGGACGATTGATCGCAAAAAATGGTGAGGCATTTTCTCCGGAATTGGTTGAGCAAAATAACTCATTACGCCGTGAACTTAATTTAACTCAATCGATTGATTTTCCGAATGACAATGTCATTACAAGTGGTGAGCGTGTGTTCACAAAGACACATCAAGTTTCTGTCGAAGAAAAGCTGGCTGCTGAATTAGGCATCCAGATCGGCGATGAACTCAGTTTTAGTTTGCCTGAAGGAACGTTGCAAGCCACAGTAATCAACCTCAGGTCGGTTGAGTGGGAGAGCTTTAGTCCAAATTTCTTCTTTATTTTTTCGCCAAATAGCATGGATGAAAACGCAGGTAGTTATCTGGGGAGTTTTTACGTACCTCCTACAGATCAAGCCAAAATGGTGTCCTTAATTCAACAGTTTTCAAATACCGTGTTTATTGATGTGGGACGCGTTTTGGATGAAGTGAAAAGACTGATGAATGTACTGGTGCAAATCGTCACAGTATTGGCAATGCTGGTTGGACTATCTGGTTTACTGGTGTTGATTGCTTGCTTGAATGTATTGATGGATGAACGACGTAAAGAAGTTGCGTTAATGCGCTCATTTGGAATTGCTAAAAATAAATTGAAACGGATGCTCAGTTTAGAGATCGGTTTTATTGGTGCATTGGCTGGTGTGGTAGCCTGTCTTTTTGCTGAGGTGATTAGTGCGATTGCCAGTTATAAAATGCAAATGGCAATCCAATGGCACCCTGAGATTTGGTTAATTCTGCCGTTGAGTATGCTGTTGGTTTGTACCTTGATTGGACGTTATCGCCTAAGCTATTTATGTGATATTCCACCCTTGCAGAGCTTGAGGGAAATCAACCAATCTTAAAAATTATGTAATGATTTAGATGCAAGATATTCTGTTATTTTGCATCTAAATCTTACTATGCTTTAAAAAAAACTTCGTTTGATCAACAATCCGAGGGTGGCATAATTTGTGGATTCCAGACGATTTCCCAAAGATGGCCATTCGGATCAAGAAAGTATCCTGCGTAACCGCCATAAAAAGTATTTTGGGCTTGTTTCACGATGACAGCACCTGCTTTTTTCGCAGTTTCCATAATTTCATCAACCTCACTTTTATTGCTGACATTATGTCCAATCGACATGGCGGTTGAACTAATGGGGTGCTGAATTAATCCTGCATCAATCGCGAGATCTTCTTGAGCAAAGATTGCGAGTTTTAGTCCGCGTTGAAGATCAAAGAAAGCAACAGCGCCATGTTCAAACTCCTGACCTATAATACCTTCTGTTTGCAGCCCAAGACCATCACGGTAGAAAATAAGCGATTGTTCTAGATCGGTAACGCCAAGCGTTAAAATGGAAATGTGTGGTTTCATCTTTGTGCCCCTTTTGATGTCATAGATGTACCTACATGAATTGAGTACATTATTCGTCATGGGCCGTTAGTCGAATAACGGAAGAACTCGTATCAACGAGGGAATGGGCCAATCGTCCCAAACCTAATCTGTTTTTGACAAAAAAAGCATAATAAATGGATGGATTTTAGTCAATATTGAAAGGGTAGTATGTAAATGAATAGATTAAATTGGGCGGTGATTTGTTTAAGATGATCGCCCAATTTAATTGTTTAAGCGATTTTAATTGAGTTTATTTTGCATCAAAATCTCATACCATAACGGATGTAGTGTTTGACCTAATGCTGTGCAGTAAATGTAAAATCCATATAGCAATAGTGTTGCAATCAGAACAGCTCCAAGTTGGAACATTATTTTTTTCCCAGTTTTTTGGCTGAGATACCATGCGGTTGCTAAAACAGCCCCCATGATCATCCCACCGATATGGGCAGCATTATTAATCCCTGAAACTGTAAAGCCGAATATGAGGTTAATTGCCATAATCAATAGCAAAGACTTCTTATCTAAGAGGAAACGTTGTCGTGGCAACATCGGTAAGACGGAAATAATGGTAAGGGCTGCACCTAATCCCATCACTGCACCAGAAGCACCAGCACTGATTTTAGGTAAGTATTTGGGATCAAAATGCTGTAGCAATTGATAGCCATCTAGGATACCGAGATAGCTTGATAGAACACTTCCCATCAACCCAGCAAGGAAATAAAGTGCAATATAGTAGCGACGACCAAACAGTTGCTCAGCGATACTGCCAAAAATGTATAATGCCCACATATTCAGCATGAGATGGATCATTCCGAAATGGAAAAACATGCTGCTGAAAAGCCGTTCTGGCTGACCTAAAAAGGTCAGTGGTGTGAAATCTGCACCCCAAGCAATTGCATCAACAGGGGAAGGGTCGGTAATATCGACGCCTGTGAGGATTTGCCAGCCAAATAGGCTCACGTTGACAGCAATCAAAGCTGCAGTAAACCACCAAGTATGTACGTGTAATTTTTGAGTAATTTGTGGTGGTGTTGTTTCAGTCATGTACTTAAATGAGTTGCTGCAATGAAAAATAGCTTAGCATGAATCGAAGGTTTGTAGATACGACGCAGACTTTTGCACCTAGGAGTGATGCATTTAAATGAAAGCCTTATTCGCGCGTATAGTGATGCTGATCATCGGCGTGATCTTACTGATTCAGTTGTGGATTTTTAGTAGTCTCGTTTGGTGGCGCACTCATCCCGTCAATACCACCATGTTTATGCGTTTGGACTACTGGTCTGATCTAAAACCGATTCAACATCATTGGCGTGACTATGATGAAATCAGTGATAATTTCAAACATGCAGTTCTGGCGGGTGAGGATGCTAAATTTATTCATCATCATGGTTTCGACTGGGCTGGGATTCAGCATGCTTTAGAGCGTAATAATAAAAAAGGTGAAGTTGTGGCGGGTGGTTCGACGATTTCACAACAATTAGCGAAAAATTTATTTCTCTACAATAAACGTTCATTTGTGCGCAAAGGACAAGAAGCCATCGCGACATGGATGATGGAGCGTATGTGGTCAAAACGTAGAATTTTAGAAGTGTATATGAACTCTGTTGAGTTCGGACAAAATATTTACGGTGTAGAAGCTGCTGCGCAATTTTATTATGGCAAAAGTGCGAAAAGCTTAACGCGCGAACAGGCCGCCTTTCTCGCTGCATTGCTACCAAACCCTAAATATTATCAAAACAACCGTAATGATCGAAAGTTGCAATACCGTAAGCGTGTTATTTTGAAATATATGAACGGGACGCAAAAACCTTAAATGTTCATTTGGTAGTTGATGAATAAGATCTCCGCAGATTGGAATTATTTTATAAAAGAAAAGCTCAATATTTTTGGGCTTTTTTACCAAATTGACATAATTTTGCAGCATACTTAAATCATCACTTGATAAATGATAATGCGACAAGGTTCGGTATGAATACTGCAGTGACGACAACAGCGCCAATAGAATACAGTTACAACGATCGTTATATTAATCGTGAACTTTCAATTCTTGATTTCCATCTTCGTGTATTGGAACAAGCAGTTGATCCACTTCATCCCTTGTTAGAGCGGATGAACTTTTTGCTGATCTTTTCACGTAACCTCGATGAGTTTTTTGAAATTCGTGTCGCAGGGGTTATGGAGCAACTAACATTAGGTAATGAAAGCCGTACTCCTGATGGCTTAACCCCAAAGCAAGTGTTGGAACAAATTTCAAAAACAGCACATGCTGCGATTGAGCGCCAATATCGTATTCTTAACCAAGAAATTTTGCCGAAGTTACGCGAAGAAGATATTTGCTTTTTACGTCGTGGTGAATTAACACCAGCTCAATCGGCATGGATTAAGAAATATTTCCAAGAACAAGTTGCACCTGTACTGACACCTATTAGCCTTGATCCTGCTCATCCATTTCCACGCTTAGTGAATAAAAGTTTAAACTTTATTGTGACTTTGGAAGGTAAGGATGCGTTTGGTCGTCAAATTGATCTAGCGGTTGTGCCTGCTCCACGTTCATTACCTCGTGTTGTTCGATTACCTGATGAATTAACAGATGGTAAGGAACATCATGTGATGTTATCTGCCATCATCCATGAGCACGTATCAGATTTGTTCCCTGGCATGACTGCGACAGGATGTTATCAGTTCCGCGTCACCCGAAATGCTGACTTGGCACTGAATGAGGACGTTGAAGATTTAGCGAAAGCTTTGAAAGGTGAGTTGAGTTCACGTCGTTTTGGTCGAGCGGTGCGTTTAGAAGTCACACATAACTGTCCACAGCATATCTATAAATATTTGTTAGATGAATTTGATCTAAATGAAGAGCAGCTTTACCGTGTGGATGGACCGGTAAATTTAGCGCGTCTACTTTCTAATTTTAAACGTCCTCATCTACGTTTTGACTCACATACGCCTATCTTGCCTAGAGTGTTTAAAAAGTCTGAGAATATTTTTGCGGCGATGCAAAAGCAGGACATTCTTCTACACCATCCTTTTGAGTCATTTGCACCAGTGATTCAATTATTACGCGAAGCGGCGCGTGATCCTCAAGTTTTGGCGATTAAACAAACCCTTTATCGTAGTGGTGCTGACTCAGAAATCGTGCAAGTGCTTGCTGAAGCGGCACGCAATGGTAAAGAAGTAACGGCTGTGATTGAGTTGCGAGCACGTTTTGATGAAGAGTCAAATATCGAAGTGGCAAACGTTTTACAAGAAGCGGGAGCGGTGGTTGTATACGGTATCGTTGGTTATAAGACTCACGCCAAAATGATTCTGGTTGTGCGCCGTGAAAATAATAAACTGATTCGTTATGTTCATTTAGGTACGGGTAATTACCATGCAGGCAATGCACGTATTTATACTGATTATGGTTTGATGACCACTGACAAAGATATTTGTGAAGATGTGCATCGGATTTTCCAAGAGCTCACTGGAATGGGCAAAATGGCAAAACCGAAAAAGCTTTTGCATGCACCATTTACTTTGCACGCGCAGTTGATCAACTTTATTGATGATGAAATTGCAAATGTAAAAGCGGGAAAAGCGGCCCAAATTATCATTAAAGTAAATGCATTGACGGAAGTACAGTTGATCAACAAACTGTATGAAGCTTCTCAGGCGGGTGTGCAAATTGATTTAATTATTCGTTCTATCTGCTGCTTACGTCCAGGTTTACCAAATCTGTCAGAAAACATTCGTGTTCGTTCGATCGTTGGTCGTTTCTTAGAACATACTCGTGTTTATTATTTCAGCAATAATGGCAATCCGCGTATTTATTGCTCAAGCGCAGACTGGATGGATCGTAATCTGTTTAATCGTGTGGAAGCGTGTTTCCCAATTGAAGATCCTGCGTTGAAAAAATCAATTTATCAACTGGGTCTGTTAAATTATCTTAAAGACAATCAACAAGCATGGTTGCTACAAGGTGATGGTGTTTGGGTACGTGCACAGCTTGCTGAAGGGGAAACTCCTCATAATGCACAGCAGAAGTTATTAGAAGCGATTAAATGATTGAGTTAAAAAAAATCGACCTAATTAGGTCGATTTTTTTTGAGAAAATTTAGCGTGTGGTCATTTCTACAATCAGTTGATTGACTAAATCGGCTGCTTCTAATTCGCGAATCTGTGACACATTACTGCCTGCCCAAAATGCACCATAACTATAATCTTGATGCTGACTTGCGATGCTCATTAATTGTTTCGCCAAATCATAAGTATATGGATAAGCAGGGACCGTTGGTCGATTCGGTGCATCGATTTGCGTATGCCATGTGCCCAATAAACCACGTGCTGGGCGGCCAGATAAACTTGCACTTATTTGTGTAATACTTTGGCTAAACAGCGCTTTACGATATGCAGCATTGGCACTTGAACTTTTACATTGTACAAATGCCGTCCCCAGTTGTACTGCACTTGCGCCATGTTTTAACATATTTTTTGCCTGATCACCATTCATGATGCCGCCAGCAGCAATGATTGGTCGTGAACAGTGTTGAGTGAGTAATTCGACCAAATCACTGGTTTTGATTGCCGCATCAAAATGTTGATTAAAAATACCACGATGTCCACCAGCTTCAATACCTTGCGCAATGATTAAATCAATACCAGCAGCTTCTATGGCTTGGGCTTCTATCAAATTTGTTGCAGACACCATCGTGATGATGCCTGCATTTTTGAGCGCTTTAATTTGATGAGCATGAGGAATCCCAAAATGAAAACTGACTGCTTTAGGTTTAGTCTCTAATACCACATTTAAAAAATCGTCATTTTCTAGAAAGCTGGGGTAAATACACTTGAGTTCAGTTGGTGGCTGAGCATCAAATTTTTTGAACGCTGGGGTTAAATATTCAATCCATTGTTGTTCATGCTGTGGATTTAATGGTTCTGGTTGATGACAAAAGAAATTGACCTGAAATGGATGGTCACTGAGCTGTTGAGTTTTTAAGATGAGTTCTTTTGCTGATTCCGGTGTATTGGCACCAAGACCCAAAGAACCGAGTGCACCTTGATTGGAAACTTCAGCTGCAAGTTCAGGAGTAGACACACCTGCCATAGGTGCTAGAAAAATAGGATGTTTTATTTCTAGTAATTCTAAAATTGACATGTATTAGTACCTCATCTCTTTTCATCCAACATAGC
>OBJT01000076.1_pt1 | contig 23188 bp, 24 predicted proteins | sample 1519861 | NCBI WGS metagenome assembly OBJT01 (sample SAMN02401118, study PRJEB22541) | soil metagenome, isolate JX
TTGCGGGAAATAATTTCGCTATCATAGCGAAAAAAACGCGAGTCCCGAATGGGACTAACGTTAATTTTTAATGTTGTTGATGATGAGCTTAGAATAGTGAGCCCAACTGCTTGATTAGAGGGCTTTCTGATACCTTTTCAATCACCAGTTCTACCGCACGACGCTGGGGTACGGGTGGCAGTGGTTTTCTGACTTTACACACACCAGGCGCGCTAAATTTCGGTGGTAGCGGTTTTGTTGGTGTTACAGATGTTATTCCAGACCCTTGATGTAGTGGCTCATTCAGTAACTGGCTAGGCCGCACTAACGTGATATCGCCGGGCAGCGAAGGTAACATTTGCTGTAATACGCGAACGGTCGTCGGGTGCGGATGGCCAATGGCAATCGCATAGCCATCACGCTGGGCCAGCTTAACCGCGCGAGTAAACTGCTCGCGAATCGATGCCTCATTTTGACTGTCATCCAGGAACACTCTACGTTTCAATACTTTAACGTGGGTGCCTTGTGAGGCTGGAATCGACTGGCTGTTGCCGATTGTCATGCTATCGAGAAAGTAATAATTGTACTGATTAAGCACTTGCATCACTTTCTGCATACCGGACAAGCTCGACGTCATTTTGCTGCCCATATGGTTGTTCAGGCCCACGGCGAAAGGGACTTTAACCGTTGCATCACGAATGATGCGAGCAATCTCTTCGCTGCTCATCTCCGGGGTTAAGGTATCTTTTTCTAGGGGCTGTTTACTAAGCGGTGCCATTGGCAGGTGGATCAGAACCTCATGCCCACCTTGATGGGCTTTCGTTGCCATCTCTCGGGCGTGTGGTGCATTGGGCAGTACGGCGACAGAAATCGCCGCCGGCATCTGCAGCACTTTGTTCTCTTCAACGGGCCGATAACCAAAGTCATCAATGACTATCGAGAGCTTACCTGCCTGAGCTGAAAGTGTGAAAAACAACGCACAGAGTGCGATAGAGAGCTTTCTGGGCTGAAACAACACTTATCTTCCTAACCACGGTAGTGGATTGACGGCCTGTCCCTGACGTCGGATTTCAAAGTAGAGCGATGGCGTGCCGCGGCCGCCACTGGTACCCACAAGCGCGATAGGCTGTCCTGCCTTCACCTGAGTACCGACGCTCACCAGCGCACTTTGGTTGTAGCCGTAAAGACTCATGTCGCCTTTACCGTGTTCCAATACCACAACCAGACCGTAGCCTTGCAACCAATCGGCCATCAGTACGCGTCCATCGGCGATGGCTTTCACTTCGGTGCCTTCTGGCGCATCAATGACCAGACCTTTCCAGCGCAGTTCACCCTGCATGGATTCACCGAAACGATGTTCAATTCGTCCGTTTACCGGCCAAACGGCTTGTCCACCTGGCTTGCCAAGCCCACCGGTGCGTGCCATCAGCTCGCGCTCACTCTGCGTAGGTTGATAGCTGGACCCCTTGGCTTTCGCTTGCGCCTGACGCTGGCGAACTTTTTCAGCTTCGCGCGCTTCACGCTCTGCGCGCTCACGCGCCTCACGTTCCGCTTTGGCAATTTTATCCTGCAGGCGGCTTTCGTTTTCACGCATTTCGACCAGATCGGCTTGATCTTTTTCCAGTGAACTCTCAAGCACCGTCAGCGTTTTTTTACGCGCGGCACTGGCGGTTTCCAGTTTGGTTTGCTGCGACTGCTGCTGGGCTAACAGGGATTTTTGCTGCTCCTGTTTGTCCTGCAATGCTTTGCGCTGATCGGCCAACTGCTGTTGGGTTTGCTTGAGGTCGTCGATATTTTTTTGCCGTGCAGCATTAAGGTAGCCGAAATAAGCAAGAATGCGTTCGCTTCGCTGTGCTTCCTCCCCGCCTAGCAGCAATTGTAAACCATTGTGCTGGCCCTGACGGAAAGCGGCATCCAGTTGCTGAGCAAGCAGTTTTTCCTGCTGCGCCTGCTGTTTTTCCAGGCGAGATATTGAAGCAGTGGTTTGGGCTATTTCGCCATTAAGGGCGGTCAGGCTATTGCGGGTTTCGCGTAACTGACGGCTGGCCTGTGCAATCACTTTTTCCTGACTTTGCAGCTGATCCAGCAGCTTGCTGCGTTGCACTTTTTGCGCTTTAACGCTTTTTTCTTTCTCGGCGATATTCTGCTGAATGGATTTCAGTTGGGTTTTGCTGTCATCCGCACTTTGAGCGGCAACAGGCAACAACAGCGCGCCCGCACAGAGCAGGCTTAGGGAGATTTCGGACCAGCGAAATGACAACGGATGCGCTGGGCCGTTGTAACGGGTCCTTGTGTGTGAAACGGTCGCTTTTCCCTTCATAGTCGATAATTATTCCACGATGAACAGCCGCTTACCAGTTTTCCCAAGCGGGTTTTGCTTTACGAAAGATGTCGGTGCCGAGCTTACCGGCATAAACATTGTCTTAATTTTGCGATTAGAACACTTTTTTTGGAAAATGACGCACAAATCGTAACTCTGTCCCCTTCGCGACTGTACATGCGAAGTGGCGCAGGTATACTCAGAACCCTTGTTTTAGCTTATTAGCCCGGTCTGGAGTCGTTACCCCTCATGCAAGAAATTATGCAGTTTGCAAGCAATCACACCATCCTGAGTCTGGCATGGGTTGTTTTACTCGTTCTGGTGATTGTGACTACCGTTAAAGGAATGTTCTCAAAGGTAAAAACCGTCAGCCGTGGTGAAGCGACCCACCTGATCAACAAAGAGGACGCGGTGGTTGTAGACGTGCGTTCGCGCGATGATTATCGCAAAGGACACATTTCAGGGGCGCTGAACATTGCAGCAGCTGATATCAAAAAAGGAAGCTTCGCCGAGCTGGAAAAGCACAAGTCGCAACCCATAATTGTGGTATGCGCGACGGGTCAGAGCGCAGGTGAGTCTGCTGCGAAATTGAGTGCCGCAGGTTTCGAGAAAGTCTCCGTGCTGAAAGATGGCGTGAGTGGCTGGAGTGGTGAGAATCTGCCGCTGGTACGTGGTAAATAATTCCCAGAGGTAACCGTATGGCTAATGTAGAAATTTATACCAAAGTGACTTGCCCCTATTGCCACCGGGCAAAGGCGCTGCTGGATCAGAAAGGCGTGTCGTTCCAGGAGATTCCCATTGATGGGGACGCGGCGAAACGTGAAGAGATGATCCAGCGTAGTGGTCGTACAACGGTTCCGCAGATTTTTATTGATGCACAGCACATTGGTGGCTGTGACGATCTTTACGCGCTGGATGGGCGTCAGGGACTTGATCCCTTACTCCAGGCATAATTTTTCGGTCAGACAATTTAACTCACAGGATTTAGTAACATGTCAGAACATAGCACTAACGAAATGCAGTTCCAGATTCAACGCGTTTACACCAAAGACGTTTCTTACGAAGCGCCAAACGCACCTCAGGTTTTCCAGAAAGAGTGGGAACCGGAAGTGAAGTTGGACTTGGATACTGCTTCTTCTCAGTTGGCTGATGAAGTGTATGAAGTGGTTCTGCGCGTTACCGTGACAGCAACCGTTGGCGAAGACACTGCATTCCTGTGTGAAGTTCAGCAGGCGGGTATTTTCACCATCGGCGGCATCGAAGGCACGCAGATGGCACATTGCCTCGGTGCGTACTGCCCGAACATTCTGTTCCCGTATGCACGTGAATGCATCACCAGCCTCGTGTCTCGTGGTACTTTCCCGCAGCTCAATCTGGCGCCAGTTAACTTTGATGCCCTGTTCATGAACTATCTGCAGCAGCAAGGTGAAGGCGAAGCGCCACGTCAGGATGCCTGATGACTACACTCAACGCTTCGATTAGCGTCATCGGTGCCGGTTCGTACGGCACCGCTCTGGCCATCACATTGGCCCGCAATGGCCATCCGGTTTTGCTCTGGGGCCACAACCCGATAAGCGTGGCTCAACTCCAGGCTGATCGCTGCAATACCGCATTCCTTCCCGATGTTCCTTTCCCCGACAATCTTGCTCCGGAAGCCGACCTGGCGACTGTCGTCAGTGCTAGCCGCGATCTGCTCGTTGTCGTGCCCAGCCATGTTTTTGGCGATGTGCTGACTCAGCTTAAGCCGCACTTGCGCGCTGATTCTCGTATCGTATGGGCGACGAAGGGACTGGAAAAAGAGACTGGCCGTTTATTGCAGGACGTTGCCCGTGAAATCCTGGGGGATAGCATTCCTCTGGCGGTCATTTCTGGGCCAACCTTTGCAAAAGAATTAGCCGCGGGATTACCGACTGCGATTGCGTTGGCAGCAACCGATGCTCAATTTGCTGAAGACCTGCAGCAAAAGCTTCACTGTGGCAAAAGTTTCCGCGTTTATAACAATCCAGATTTCATTGGCGTACAGCTTGGCGGCGCGGTGAAAAACGTGATTGCGATTGGTGCGGGCATTTCCGATGGGATTGGTTTTGGCGCCAACGCGCGTACTGCACTCATTACGCGTGGATTAACTGAAATGAGCCGCCTGGGTGCCGCACTGGGTGCCGATCCGACCACCTTTATGGGAATGGCAGGACTGGGTGATTTAGTGTTGACCTGTACCGATAATCAATCACGCAACCGACGTTTTGGCATGATGCTGGGGCAGGGCGAAAGTGTTGATGAGGCACAGCGCATTATCGGACAAGTTGTAGAAGGCTATAGAAACACCAAAGAAGTCAAAGCGTTGGCGGCGCGCATGGGTGTTGAGATGCCCATTACTGAGCAGATTTATCAGGTCTTGTATTGCGAAAAATCGGCGCGAGAGGCAGCATTGAGTTTACTTGGCCGTGCAAGGAAGGACGAAAACAGCCAAAGCTGAAGCAAGATGCTCAGCTAAACCACCTGCAGCGCCTCTCAGGCGCTTTTTTTATCGGGAGCACATAGCAATGTCGTCAGAAGAGTTAGAACTGGTCTGGAACAACATCAAAGCTGAAGCCAGAGCGCTGGCTGATTGTGAACCCATGCTGGCCAGTTTTTATCACGCGACATTGCTCAAGCATGAAAATCTCGGTAGCGCGCTGAGCTATATGCTGGCGAACAAGCTCGCGAATCCCATCATGCCAGCCATCGCAGTACGTGAAATCGTTGAAGAAGCCTACCGTGAAGATCCGGAGATGATCGTCTCTGCGGCTTATGATATTCAGGCGGTGCGTCAGCGTGACCCAGCGGTCGATAAATACTCCACGCCACTGTTATACCTGAAGGGCTTTCATGCGCTACAGGCTTACCGCATTGGCCATTGGTTGTGGAAAGAGGGACGTCGCGCACTGGCTGTCTATTTGCAGAATGAGATTTCGGTCTCTTTCGCGGTCGACATTCACCCGGCTGCGCGTATTGGTCGCGGGATCATGCTCGACCACGCAACCGGCATTGTGATTGGTGAAACGGCAGTGGTCGAGAACGACGTATCGATTCTGCAATCAGTCACGCTGGGAGGCACGGGGAAAACCAGCGGCGATCGCCATCCGAAAATCCGTGAGGGTGTGATGATTGGTGCCGGAGCCAAAATTCTGGGCAATATCGAAGTCGGTCGCGGCGCAAAAATTGGCGCCGGATCGGTCGTGCTGCAACCGGTGCCACCGCACACCACTGCGGCAGGCGTACCGGCGCGTATTGTCGGTAAACCAGCTAGCGATAAACCGTCAATGGATATGGACCAGCACTTTACCGGCGCTGGCTTTGAATATGGCGACGGTATCTAATCCTTGATCAGTGCGCCAGCATAGCCAAGCTGGCGCCATGCTTCATATACCACCACCGATACGGCATTCGACAGGTTCATACTGCGGCTTTCCGCCATCATCGGAATACGAATTTTCTGCTCAGCGGGCAGGGCGTTGAGTATCTCCGCTGGCAACCCACGGCTTTCCGGGCCAAACAGTAAATAATCCCCTTCCTGGTAGTTCACGGCACTATGTGCTGGCGTGCCTTTGGTTGTCAAAGCAAACAGGCGCTGTGGCGCTTCTGATGCCAGAAATGCGGCGTAATTGGGGTGTTTTTTTAATGAGGTGTATTCGTGATAATCCAGCCCTGCACGGCGCAGGCGTTTATCATCCCAGGCAAAGCCCAGCGGCTCAATTAAATGCAATTGAAAGCCAGTATTGGCACATAAACGGATAATGTTACCCGTGTTTGGCGGGATTTCAGGTTCAAATAAAACGATATTTAGCATAAGGGCCCCCGGAAACGAGGGCCGAAGCATAGCAAATTATTGGCGGGCGGAGTACAGCGGTAACCAGAGTGTCAGCCGCAGGCCGCCGAGTGGACTGTCATCGGCTTTCACCCAGCCACGGTGCTGCTGAACGGCGGTTTCAACGATAGCCAAACCTAGGCCTGTTCCGCCAGATTCGCGATCGCGCGCTTCATCAGTGCGATAAAACGGACGGAAAATCTGTTCGCGATCCTCGGCACTGACGCCAGGGCCATCATCATCGACATGAACGGTAATACCCTGAATGTCCACTGAGAAGCTGACGCTGATGTGGTTATGAGAATAACGCAGTGCATTGCGCACAATGTTTTCTAAAGCACTCTCCAGCGCGTGCGGGTTGCCATAAAGAGGCCACGGGCCTGGCGGGTAGGGCACATCCATCGTTTTGCCCATCTGCTCTGCCTCGAATTTGGCATCTTCCAGCACGCCGTTCCACAACTGGTTCGCTTTCATGGCTTCGCTGACCAGCGCATTCTTGTGTTGCGTGCGCGATAAGACCAGCAAGTCGTTAATCATGCCATCCAGGCGTTGGGCCTCGGTTTCGATGCGTTGCAGCTCCTTGCCTTCTCCATTACGTCGACGCAACAGAGCGGTAGCCAGTTGCAGGCGCGTCAACGGAGTACGTAATTCATGGCTGATATCAGACAACAGTCGCTGCTGAGCAGTCATCATGCGCTCCAGCGCGCTCACCATCTGGTTAAAGCTTGAACCCGCGGCGAGAAATTCCTGTGGGCCTGACTCCAGTTCTGGATGCTGGCGTAAATTCCCACTCGCTACCTCATCTGCCGCATACTTAAGCTTACGTGCTGGTCGGGCAAGGCTCCACGCCAGCCATAACAGCAGCGGTGAGCTGATCAGCATGGTGACAATCAGCAGCAGTAACGGGCGGTCAAAGAGCAAATTCACAAAATCGAGCTGCGAGCTGGTGGCAGGGCGAATCAAGTAGAGCTGGTAATTGTCTTCGCCATCACGCACGGCGAAGGGGCCTACCATCTCCACGCGACCATATTTCTTTTTCTGCGGATGATCGGCGTTATCAGACTGACCGATAAAGTTACGAATCACCTGCATTTCGTTGTGCTGTGCGCCGATCACGCGGCCTTCGCTGGTCACCAACAACAAGCGTTGGCCTGGTGGTGCCCATTTATCAATCGCACGAAACAGCCGACGCCACCACATCAAATCGTTGGGGGGATCTTGTGACAGCTCTGCTTCCACGTGCTGTTCAATCATGGTGCCCTGTCGTTGCTCGCTTTCCAGCAAGGATGTCATCTGGCGCGAGTCGAGTTTGGGCACCATTAATACCAGCATCAACACCAGCGCCAGCGTGAGCCAGAAGATGGCGAAGATGCGAGTGGTCAAACTTCCAATCATGATGCCGAAACCATCAGATAGCCGCGTCCGCGCAGGGTTTTAAACCACGGATGGCCATCACGACGTTCCGGCAATTTACGACGCAGGTTAGAGATGTGCATATCAATAGCACGGTCAAATGGCGTCAGGCGCTTGCCCAGTACTTCCTGACTGAGATGTTCACGAGAAACCACTTGGCCTAAATGCTGCGCCAGCAAATAGAGCAGGGTAAATTCGGTACCGGTAAGATCCAGCGTTTCAGTATCAAAGCTGGCTTCCTGGCGACCGGGATTCAGGCGTAAGCAATCCACTTCCAGCGTGGGTGAGCTGTTGTCGTGCTGCTGTTGCTGTTCGCTCCAGTTAGAACGGCGCAGAATAGCGCGGATACGTGCCACCAACTCGCGGTCGTTAAACGGCTTCGGCAGGTAGTCGTCAGCACCCAGCTCAAGGCCGAGCACACGATCCAGCTCACTGCCGCGAGCGGTCAGCATGATGACCGGTGTTTGATGCTGTTGGCGTAGCTCTTTTAACGTGTCGATACCGTTCTTCTTCGGCATCATGACGTCGAGTAATAACAGGTCAACGGTGTTGTCCAACAGGTTGAGCGCCTGCTCGCCATCACTGGCGACAATCACCTCAAAACCTTCCATCTCAAGCAGTTCTTTAAGCAGCGAAGTTAATTCGCGGTCGTCATCAACCAACAGGATTTTATTCATTTTTTATTGCCCTCCGCAGGCAAAATACCGTGATCCTTGACTTGCAATCCAACGCTTTACGTAGTTTTACACCCCCTGACGGATGTTTGCAGCCATCGCCGTACACTAGCTCTCGTTGAATCGCAAAACGGAACGAACTGGGAGTAAACGATGCGCTACTTAACCGCCGTCGTCATTGCCTCAGCGATGGTTCTCAGTCACGCCAGCGCAGAAGCAGCAGACACGACGACGATTGACGAGATGCATCAGAACGGCGGATTGACGACAGGCAGTATGACGCAAAATCCGCAAAGCCACATGTTCGATGGCATTGAGCTGACTGAACAACAGCGGCAACAGATGCGAGACCTGATGCAGCAAGCGCGACACGAACGTCCGGTCCTGAGCGTTCAGGACATAGAAACTATGCATGACCTTGTCATTGCAGACAAATTTAACGAATCGGCCATCCGGCAGCAGGCAGAGAAACAAGCCCGCGCGCAGGTTGAACTGCAAGTTGAGATGGCTCGGGTTCGCAACCAAATGTATCACCTGCTAACGCCTGCACAGCAAGCGACATTGCAGAAGAATTATGAGCGACGTCTTAATGATGTACGTCAGCTCTCCGGATTGCAGCCATCATCACCGCTGCATGCAGTGAGTAGTACCAGCAGTAACCAGTAACATAGTATCCCTGTTTTCCTTGCCATAGACACCATCCCTGTCTTCCCCGCCATGATGGCGGGGTTTTTTTTGCCCATCATTTCACTACCGCATCAGCAGCTTAATATTCAGTTCACGCAGCCTAAGCATGGGAATGATAAACTTTAGCCATCATATGACTAAAGGTGCTGTGCATAGGCGCACACTTCAATGAGGCAAGGCATGGATCCCTCATATGCAAAGCTGGTTAATCGCGCGGCATTGGCTGCAACTACCCTGGCGTCCCTACTGCTGATTGTGAAGATTTTTGCCTGGTGGCTGACGGGTTCCGTGAGTATGTTAGCGGCATTGGTTGATTCTCTAGTGGATATTGCCGCATCCCTCACCAATCTGCTGGTGGTTCGATATTCGCTACAACCCGCGGATAATGATCACACCTTCGGGCATGGCAAAGCAGAATCCCTGGCCGCTTTGGCACAAAGCATGTTCATCTCCGGTTCTGCGCTGTTTTTATTCCTCACGGGTATTCAGCACCTGGCTTCCCCCAATACGCTGCACTCGCCATTGGTGGGTATCATCGTGACGGTGGTCGCTTTGTTCTCTACGCTGTTACTGGTGACGTTTCAACGCTGGGTTGTGCGGCGGACACGCAGCCAGGCTATTCGGGCAGACATGCTGCACTACCAATCCGATGTGGTGATGAATGGCGCGATTCTGGTTGCCCTGGTATTAAGCAGCTATGGTTTTGTCAGGGCTGATGCACTCTTCGCGCTCGGGATTGGCGTCTATATTCTCTATAACGCACTGCGTATGGGCTACGAGGCCGTACAATCGTTATTGGATCGCGCCCTGCCGGAAGAGGAAACGCAGGCGATCATTAATCTGGTGAGTGACTGGCCAGGCGTGCGCGGTGCTCATGCATTACGCACACGTCAATCCGGGCCGACGCGCTTTATTCAGCTTCATCTGGAAATGGACGATTACCTGCCGTTGGTGCAGGCACATCAGGTGGCGGACCAGATAGAGCAAGCACTGCGACAGAAATTCCCCGGTTCAGATGTGATTATCCATCAGGATCCCTGTTCAGTGGTGCCAGAAAATCAGCAAGGTTTTTTCCAGTTTTAGCGTTTAATTATCAGGGCGTTGCGTGTTAGAAATGATGTAACGCTAACAACTATGTAAAAAATTAGCGAAAACTTGTCTGACCTGAATCAATTCAGCATCAAGCCTTTGATATACTATCTGCAACTATTAAGCCGCACGATCGTGAGCGGGTTACACTGATCGGCTGGCAGACATAATCCTTAGTTTTGAACAATCCAGAGGTTGTCATGATCAAAAAAATCGGAGTATTGACCAGCGGCGGTGACGCCCCGGGCATGAACGCAGCCATCCGCGGAGTTGTCCGTTCCGCGCTGAGTGAAGGCCTTGAAGTTTTTGGTATCTACGACGGCTATCTGGGATTGTATGAAGATCGTATGATCAATCTCGACCGCTACAGCGTGTCAGACATGATTAACCGTGGTGGTACTTTCCTCGGTTCCGCGCGTTTTCCTGATTTCCGCAATGAAGAAGTACGTCAGGTCGCCATTGAGAACATGAAGAAACGTGGCATCGATGCACTTGTGGTCATCGGCGGTGACGGTTCCTACATGGGCGCCAAACGTCTGACCGAAATGGGCTTCCCGTGCATCGGCTTGCCAGGTACGATCGATAATGACGTTGCTGGTACTGATTACACCATTGGCTACTTCACTGCGTTGGAAACCGTAGTGGAAGCGATTGACCGTCTGCGCGACACCTCATCTTCACACCAACGTATCTCTATCGTTGAAGTCATGGGCCGTTACTGCGGCGATTTAACCCTGGCTGCTGCGATTGCCGGCGGGTGCGAGTTCATCGTGCTGCCTGAAATCCCTTACACCCGTGAAGAGCTGGTGGAAGAGATCAAAGCGGGTATCGCTAAAGGCAAAAAACACGCGATTGTGGCCATCACAGAGCACATCTGTGATATCGACGATTTGGCGCATTACATCGAAGCAGAAACCAAACGCGAAACGCGCGCCACTGTCCTCGGTCATATTCAGCGTGGCGGCGCGCCATGTGCTTACGACCGTATTCTGGCTTCACGTATGGGTGCCTACTCCATCGAACTGCTGTTGCAAGGCTACGGCGGTCGTTGTGTCGGGATTCAGAATGAGAAGATGGTGCATCACGACATCGTCGACGCCATTGAGAACATGAAGCGTCCGTTTAAACGCGACTGGCTGGATACCGCGAAAAAACTTTACTAATCAATCTGCACCAAGGCGCGAGATCAACCGCGCCTTTTTTATTCCTGCCTATATTCTCTCCGGTTATAAACACTGATTTTTAATTCTTTAATCTATGGATTGGTTTATGTCAGTCTTGTTCTATAACGACCTCGGGAGAGCAAGCAATGAACAAGTGGAGTATTGGTGTCACCCTGTTACTGGCTTCCACCAGTGTTTTGGCAAAGGATATCCAGCTGTTAAACGTTTCTTACGATCCAACGCGTGAGCTGTATGAGCAATACAACAAAGCGTTCAGCGCGCACTACAAACAGGAAACGGGCGATAACGTAGTCATTCGTCAGTCCCATGGCGGTTCAGGTAAGCAGGCGACCTCTGTGATCAACGGCATTCGTGCTGATGTTGTTACCCTGGCGCTGCAGTCTGATGTGGATGCTATTGCTGACCGTGGTCGTATTGATAAAAACTGGATTAAACGTCTGCCAGATAACTCAGCACCTTACACTTCCACCATCGTGTTCCTGGTACGTAAAGGCAACCCGAAGGGTATCCATGACTGGAATGATTTGATTAAACCTGGCGTATCGGTGATCACGCCGAACCCGAAAACTTCAGGTGGCGCACGCTGGAACTATCTGGCCGCATGGGGCTGGGCACTGGATCAGAACAACGGCGACCAGGCCAAAGCGCTGGCGTATGTGAAGGCGCTGTTCAAGAACGTAGAAGTGCAGGATTCGGGTGCACGTGGCGCCACCAACACCTTCGTAGAGCGTGGTATTGGTGATGTGCTGATTGCCTGGGAAAACGAAGCGTATCTGGCGGTGAACAAACTGGGTAAAGACAAGTTTGAAATCGTGACCCCGAGCGAGTCGATTCTGGCGGAACCTACCGTATCCGTGGTCGATAAAGTCGTGGATGAGCAGGGCACACGTAAAGTCGCCGAAGAGTACCTGAAGTATCTCTACTCGCCAGAAGGCCAGACGATTGCAGCGGAAAACTTCTACCGTCCGCGCGATCCTGAAGTCGCGAAAAAATTCGCCAGCACCTTTGCGCCGGTGAAACTGTTCACGATCGACAGCAAGTTCGGTGGTTGGACGCAAGCGCAGAAAGCCCACTTCGCCGATGGTGGCAGTTACGATCAGGTCATGAAACCTTAATCGTCATCGCATCAAACAGAAACGGTCAGCCTGGTGCTGGCCGTTTTGCATTATACAGCAGTAAAAGTCCGTGACATTGCCCAAACGGCAGGCGAGGATGCTGGCAGGTGATGAACAGAGGAATTCGGCCATGCAGGGAAGTCGTCGCACCCTGAAGTTGCTAACCGTTTTACTGCTGGTACTGATTGTCGGATTGATCATCAGCGCCTTCCACTTCCAGAAGAACTCCAACGCACTGTGGCAGATCATTTGTGAAAAGTGCGTGCCGAACCTGGCAAAGAGTGGCAATCCCGCCCCTTGCCAGCAAGTGAATACGGCACAGGGCTATGTCACGTTGAAAGATCTCAACGGGCCTTTGCAGTATTTGCTGATGCCGATTGAGAAGATCACCGGGATGGAAAGTCCCATTATTCTTGAACCCACTACGCCAAACCTGTTTGCTGCGGCTTGGCAGCAGCGTGGTTTACTGGCCAAAAAACGTGGTGAGCCGATTGCGGATAGCGCACTGTCGCTGGCAATTAACGCGCAATATGGCCGCTCGCAGAATCAACTGCATATCCATATTTCCTGCCTGCGGCCCGATGTCCGGCAGCAGTTAGATAACCTCACGACGCGACTCAACGAGCAGTGGCAATCTACGACGTTGCGGCAGCATCACTATCTGATTCGCACGCTGTCCACTGCGGAGTTGGCACAGCAAAGTGCCTTTATCCGCTTAGCGGAAGAAGTGCCGAATGCACGCATGGAAATGGGCAAATATGGATTAGCGTTGGCAGCGCTGCCTGATGGGCGTTTGGCCCTGATGGCGTTAGAGCGGAATTGGCTTAAGTTGAACAGTGGTTCTGCGGAGGAGTTGCAGGATCATCATTGCAAGATTTTAGATCATTAGTCACTGGCTTCATCGTAGACATAGAACGCGCAGGAAAAGTACAGGAAGTGTCGCCGTTTATGATGACCAAAAAAGGCGGCTGATGAGCCGCCTTATTACCAAGCGGAATACTTACGCGTTTTTCGCTGCAGCAGCTGCTTTAACGATCACGGCGAAGGCATCTGCCTTCAGTGAAGCGCCGCCCACCAGTGCGCCATCGATATCTGGCTGAGTGAACAGTTCTGCGGCGTTTTTGTCGTTAACAGAACCGCCGTACTGAATGATGACTTGCTGAGCAATCGCTGCATCTTTCTTCGCGATGTGGTCACGAATGAATTTGTGCACAGCCTGCGCCTGAGCAGGGGTAGCTGACTTGCCGGTGCCGATCGCCCAGACAGGTTCATAAGCAATCACCACGCCTTCGAAGGCTGCTGCGCCTTGGGTTTCCAGCACGGCATCGATCTGACGAGCACACACTTCTTCAGTTTTGCCCGCTTCGTTTTCTGCTTCGGTTTCACCGATGCACAGAACGGGGATCAGACCCGCTGCTTTCAGCACAGCGAATTTCTTCGCGATGAACTCGTCGCTTTCTTTGTGGTAGGTACGGCGCTCAGAGTGGCCGATAATGATGTATTTCGCGCCGACGTCTTTCAGCATCTCTGCGGAGGTTTCACCGGTGAATGCACCAGACAGGTTAACGTCTACGTTCTGAGCACCCAGTGCGATGTGGCTACCGGAAATGGCGTGTTTTGCCAGGTCAAGATAGATAGCCGGTGGGGCAATGGCTACACCACAACCTTCCACACCAGACAGCTCTTTACGCAGACCTTCGATCAGCTCGCCCGCCATGTGCTTACTGCCGTTCAGTTTCCAGTTACCCATAACCAGTGGATGTCGCATTCTTTCCTCCGCATAACGCGATTCATGAAATAGCGCTGCCATCGGGCAGCGATGTCTGCCAGACAGTATAGAGATCAAATGTGCCGCTGGCTTTGCTTTTCGTCATTTTTGCCGGAGTGATCAAGGGGTCGCGAGCGCCAGTTTTATCGGCTCTACGGCGAAGGTCAGACCCTTATCGCCGTTGTCAGCGACCACGAAGCGCAGTGCGCCCTCGGTACGCGCAAAATAGCGCGCACCTTTACCGGCGCTAAGAAGGGAATCGAGCTTCTTACGGCCATCTTCAGGCGATAACCCAGGCACGAAAAAGCGCAGCAAGGCGGTCATATAATCCATCGCACGTGCTTGTGCCGCTTTCATGTCGGGTCCTGGCACGGGGAGCCAGGTGATTTGCAGGGTTTTGATTTTACCGGTGCCTTGTTCCAGCGCGGTAGAAGCGTAGAGCGTTTCGCTAATTTTACTCGCCGCGCGCGTCAGATTGCTCTTGTCATCACGGCTATCAATCGCACGATATTCCAGCAAGGGCAGGTCCGGATTGGCGGTATTGTACTTTTCGCGGAACTGCGCGATGGTCATATCGAAGGTCGGAGCACCCGCTAATAAATAGGGGGCGGCGGGCAGGTGATCGCTCCGATCCTGCGGTGTCGCATCCTCTGCCCAGACGGGAAATGTCAGCGCAACGCTGACTAACAGCGCGACTGGCAGGTTCTTCATTGCTTCGGCCCTAAATCATTCACTTAGCCCACGATTAGAACGGTTTTTACCGGGCAAAGTCAAAACCCGCACTGCGAAAAATCTCAGATTATTCACACATCGCGGATTACCAATAATGTTCACTGGTCATATGGCCCGGTTTGCGTTTGAAATGTTTACGCATTTCACGTGACTCTTTCAGTAATTGCTGGGTATCACGTACCATCTGCGGATTACCGCACAGCATTACGTGACTGGTATCGGCGCTCATCGGCAAGCCAACGGCACGTTCCAGTTCGCCACTCTCAATAAGTTGCGGCACACGTCCATGCAGGGAACCGGCAATTACCTCGCGGCTCACCACCGTTTGAATATGCAGTTTGCCGGCATAGCGCTGCTGTAACTGCTGCATCAGCGGTAAAAAGCTCAGGTCATCTGCGAAACGCGCTGCATGCACCAGGACAATGTTGTCGAAACGTTCCAGACCTTCGCCCTGTTGCAAGATAGATAAATAAGGGCCAATTGCCGTGCCGGTGGCCAGCATCCACAGGGTGTTACAGTCGGGAATTTCATCGAGTACAAAGAAACCCGCCGCTTCTTTGGTGACCATCACCTGATCGCCGGGCTTTAAGGCCTGCAAGCGTGGGCTGAGTTTGCCCTCAGGGACGGTCACCAGATAGAACTCCAGCAGCGGGTCCTGAGGCGCATTCACGTAAGAGTAGGCGCGCTGCACGCGCTCGCCGTCGATTTCCAACGCGAGCTTGGCAAATTGCCCAGCGGTAAAGGCGTCGATGGGTGCCCTGACGCGCAGACTGAACAGGGCATCGGTCCAGTTTTTGACCTCTTCAACTTCAGCATTAATCCACTCTGCCATGTTCGCTCCTTATTGTTGATTATTCAGGCATGTGATTATCATCGCCAGCCATCCAATAGATTTCCACCCCCATGGTGGGCAAAGGGCTCTCGACGACAAATGGTGCGCACTCCCTATCAACTGTAGCGGCCGAGTTACGACCCGGTACGTATTCTTGACACCTTAAGTGACATCGCTTTGCGCTCACCTCTCGATTTGTCACTAAATCCTGATATTTTTGCCGCCATTCATCTTCGACAGCCTTTTTTAATGCTGTCTTAATTTTGTTTCTCAGGCAGACATTTTGTTCCATGCTGATCAATAAAACACAAAACCGCTTCCTGCTATTCATGCTGATCGTCTTAGTGGCGGTCGGGCAGATGGCGCAAACCATCTACGTACCGGCGATGGCGAACATGGCTGAGGCACTCAATGTGCGTAGCGGCACCATGCAACAGGTGATGGCCGCTTATCTGATGACATATGGCGGATCGCAGCTGATCTATGGCCCACTGTCAGACAGCTTTGGCCGTCGTCCGGTGATCCTGGTGGGCATGACGATCTTTGCCGTGGGTGCGTTGATCGCTATGTTCGCACCGTCCTTGCCGATACTGGTATTGGGCAGCGCGGTGCAGGGGTTAGGGACAGGTGTGGCTGGCGTCATGGCACGCACCATGCCGCGCGATCTTTACTCCGGTCTTGCACTACGTCAGGCTAACAGCTTGCTCAATATGGGCATTTTGGTGAGCCCGCTATTGGCGCCGGTGATAGGTGCACTGCTGACGCATCTGTTTGGATGGCATGCGTGTTTTGCCTTCCTGTTGTTACTTTGCGTGGCAGTCACGGCCTCCATGGCACGTTGGTTACCGGAGACGCGTCCGGTCGACACGCCTGCAACGCCTTTCCTGCGTCGTTACACCACATTACTCAGTGACGGTAACTTCGTGCGTTATCTGCTCTTGCTGATTGGCGCACTCGCGGGGATTGCGGTGTTTGAGGCCAGCTGTGGCGTGCTGATGGGCGGTGTGCTGGGGCTCGATGGGCTGACCGTCAGCATTCTGTTTATCCTGCCGATTCCAGCGGCATTCTTTGGCGCATGGTTTGCCGGGCGCGAGCAGAAATCGTGGCACACGCTCATGTGGTATGGCGTAAATAGCTGCTTGCTGGCGGGCTTACTGATGTGGATTCCGGCTTGGTTCGGCGTGATGAATATCTGGACGCTGCTGGTGCCTGCTGCGCTGTTCTTCTTCGGTGCCGGAATGTTGTTCCCGCTGGCCACCTCCGGCGCGATGGAGCCATACGCATGGTTAGCCGGCAGCGCGGGGGCGCTGATTGGCGGGTTGCAGAACTTAGGTTCTGGCGTGATAGCCTGGCTGTCAGCGCTGCTGCCGCAGCACGATCAGTCGAGCCTGGGCATGTTGATGTTCGTCACGTCGCTGGTGATGCTGCTATGCTGGTGGCCGCTCTCACGTCATCCGGAGAGCGGCAAGCAGGCGATTACAGGATAAACTGATGCAGCGCCGCGTCTTTGCGATCGAGATAGTGGATCGACTGGATGCGGCGGATGGTGCGTGATTTGCCGCGTACCAGCAGGGTTTCACTGGTGGCGATGTTGCCGTTACGTGTGATGCCTTTCAACAAGTCACCGGTGGTGATGCCCGTGGCCGCAAATATCACGTTATCGTTGCGTGCCATCTCTTCCAGCTTCAACACTTCCCCGGCTTTGATGCCCATCTCCGCGCAGCGTTGCAGCTCGTTTTCGCCAAGACGACGATTTTCTGCGTTATCGCCTTTGACTTCATGACGTGCCAGCAAACGTGCCTGCATGTCGCCATCCATCGCGCGGATCACCGCTGCCGACACCACGCCTTCCGGCGCGCCGCCGATGCCGTACATCACATCCACTTCGCTATCCGGCATGCAGGTCAAAATCGACGCGGCCACATCGCCATCCGGGAAGGAGAACACGCGTACGCCAAGTTGTTGCAGCTGTGCAATAACCGCATCATGACGCGGCTTGGCCAGAATCGACACCGTTAGCTGGCTGAGCGGTTTACCCAGCGCCACGGCGATGTTTTGTAGATTGGTTTCCAAAGGTTGATTCAGGTCGATGGCACCCCGCGCGCCGGGACCCACAATCAGCTTTTCCATATACATATCAGGTGCGTGCAGGAAGCTGCCCTTATCGCCGACCGCCAAAACTGCCAGTGCGTTGGCCTGACCCATCGCCGTCATGCGCGTGCCTTCGATCGGATCGACAGCGATATCCACCGCATCACCACGGCCGGTGCCGACTTTTTCACCGATATACAGCATCGGCGCTTCGTCGATTTCGCCCTCACCAATCACAATCTGGCCGTCGATATCGATAGTGTTCAGCATAATGCGCATGGCGTGAACGGCAGCGCCGTCGGCCGCATTTTTATCGCCGCGTCCTAACCAGTGATAGCCCGCTAATGCAGCGGCTTCGGTCACACGGGAAAATTCAATCGCGAGTTCTCGTTTCATGGTTGCACCTGATAAAAAACAGGCAGGCAGTGTAGCACGGGGGAGGAAGCAGGGCGGGGAGAAAAACCCGCAGCAGAGTGCTGCGGGTCTGAAGCATGTTACTCAGCGTCTTCCCAAGCTTGTGCACGTGCCACGGCTTTTTTCCAGCCTGCATAGCGCACGTTACGCTCGGTGGTTTCGATGCTTGGGCGGAACTCACGCTCAACCACGGCTTTCGCACGCACTTCTTCCAGATCGTTCCAGAAGCCGACAGCCAAACCTGCGAGGTAAGCCGCACCCAGTGCGGTGACTTCACGCACTTCTGGACGCTCAACACGCGTGCCGAGAATGTCTGACTGGAACTGCATCAGGAAGTTGTTGGCGACAGCGCCGCCATCGACACGCAGTGATTGCAGACGCGTTCCTGCATCATTCTGCATGGCTTCCAGTACGTCACGCGTCTGGTAAGCAATGGACTCCAGCGTCGCGCGAATAATGTGGTTAGCATTCGCACCGCGTGTCAGACCGAAGATGGCACCACGTGCATACGGATCCCAGTAAGGTGCGCCAAGGCCAGTGAAGGCTGGCACCATGTAAACGCCGTTGGTGTCTTTCACTTTCAACGCGAAGTATTCGGAGTCAGTTGAATCACTGATCAGCTTCATCTCATCGCGCAGCCACTGAATAGAGGCACCGCCGATAAATACGGCACCTTCCAGCGCGTAGTTCACTTCACCACGTGGGCCACAGGCGATAGTGGTCAGCAAGCCGTGCGTTGAGGTCACGGCTTCAGTGCCGGTGTTCATTAACATGAAGCAGCCAGTACCGTAGGTGTTTTTCGCCATACCCGGTTGAACGCACAGCTGACCATAGAGTGCAGCCTGTTGGTCGCCCGCAATACCCGCGATCGGAATACGCGTACCGCCTTTACCACCAATGTTGGTCTGACCGTAAATTTCAGAAGAGCCTTTCACTTCCGGCAGCATTTCGCGCGGAATATCCAGGATCTCTAGCATACGCTCATCCCACTTCAGCTCGTGGATGTTGTACATCATGGTACGCGAGGCGTTGGTGTGGTCAGTGATGTGAACACGACCTTGGGTCATTTTCCACACCAGCCAGGTATCTACCGTTCCGAACAGCAGTTCGCCACGTTTTGCACGCTCACGCGCACCTTCAACGTTATCGAGGATCCACTTCACTTTGGTGCCTGAGAAGTACGGGTTAATCACCAAACCCGTGGTGTGCTGGATATACTCCTCCAGACCCTCTTTTTTCAGCTTGTTACAGTAGTCCGCAGTACGTGGATCCTGCCAGACAATGGCGTTGTAAATCGGCTTGCCGGTCTCTTTATCCCATACAATGGCGGTTTCACGCTGGTTGGTAATACCAATCGCCGCGATCTCATCAGAACGGATGTCAGCATGTGCCAGTACTTCAACCAGCGTCGAGCTTTGTGATGCCCAAATGTCCATTGGGTCATGCTCAACCCAGCCCGCTTTTGGGTAGATCTGAGTGAATTCACGCTGTGAGACGGCGACAATGTTCGCGTCATGATCCAGAACAACGGCACGAGAGCTGGTAGTGCCCTGATCGAGCGCGAGAATGTATTTTTTATCAGTCGTAGTCATTTTATTTTCCTGATGATTGACGATGAAACTTACGCTTTACGCTGCTCAGCGCGGGCGACCGGTTTTTCTGCTGTGCTGGTTTCCACCACACTGACAGGCAGATGACGGCCAATCAGTGAACGGTAACCGAAGGCGCCGAGGCAGGCACCGACTAATGGGCCAAAGATCGGCACCAGGAAGTAAGGAATATCCTTACCACCGGTAAAGGCGACTTGACCCCAACCTGCGATGAAAGCAAATAGTTTCGGACCGAAGTCACGCGCTGGGTTAAGTGCGAAGCCGGTCAGTGGGCCCATTGAACCACCGATAACGGCAACCAGCAGACCAATGAGCAGAGGTGCCAGTGGACCACGTGGCACACCGTTGCCGTCATCGGTCAGCGCCATGATAACGGCCATTAATACTGCAGTAATCACCATCTCAACCAAGAATGCCTGACCTACACTGATATGTGGGTTCGGATAGGTGGAGAAGATGCCTGCCAGGTCGAGACTCTGCACGCTGCCACGCACCATTTGATGGCTGGCTTCGTAGTCAAAGAACAAATTGTAGTAGAGGCCGTAAACCAGCGCTGCCGCACAGAAGGCACCGGCAACCTGCGCCAGGATGTAAGGCAGAACTTTACGGCCTTCAAAGTTGGCGAACAGGCACAGCGCGACCGTAACGGCCGGATTCAAATGCGCGCCTGACACACCTGCGCTGAGATAAACTGCCATGGAGACAGCCAGACCCCAGATGATACAAATTTCCCACTGACCGAATGCGGCACCCGCCAGTTTCAGTGCAGCCACACAGCCTGCACCGAAAAAGATAATCAAACCGGTGCCGAGAAACTCGGCTATGCACTGACCTTTAAGTGTGTTCGTTGTCTGACTCATAATGGCATTCCTGAAGCGAGGTTAAATTTTATCAGTTTTTGTTCTCAATCCATGAGTCACCCAGCTCTTATGTAGGGCTGTTGTGAATTTATCGTTAACGAGCATAAACGAGAAATAGCGAAATCAAAATATGTGTACTGTGTCATAAAAATGCGCGTTTTCGCGTCTTTTACCTTTCTTTAAGGGCCATTAACCCTGCTTTACCTAAGTCCAATATCGTGACCGCGCGCAAAAATGCGCGAACGTGAGCGTTTTTTTAAGCATTAACTGAAAAGTGTTACAGACTGCCCTTGCAGGCCTTGCGCCGCTGGACTTGCGGGGTTTGGCTACATACAATCGAGACATCGTGGCTGGACGCACCATAACAAGGCAGTCCCAGCACCATCAACGCCTTGCAAAAGATTTAGGAGAGGTCAGAAAGATGTCATTTGAAGTGTTCGAGAAACTGGAAGCGAAAGTACAGCAGGCGATTGATACCATCACTCTGCTGCAGATGGAAATCGAAGAGCTGAAAGATCAGAATAATACGCTGCGTAACGAAGCAAGCCAGGCTTCCGGCAACCAAGATGCACTGGTGCGTGAAAACCAGCATCTGAAAGAAGAACAGCACGTGTGGCAGGAGCGTCTGCGTGCACTGTTGGGAAAAATGGAAGAGGTTTAAGCGCCTATGCTTAAACCCATTACGGGTGCTGCGGCACCCGTTTTTGTTGCGGCTTACTCGATATCGAGTGCGTCTTCCGACAGAATGATGCCGGTATTATCGGCATACAGATGGTCGCCAGAGAAGAAGGTCACACCGCCAAAGTTAACGCGTACGTCACTTTCGCCAATGCCCTCTCCCGCTGCACCCACTGGGATCGCGGCAATCGCCTGAATGCCGATTTCCAGCTCTTCCAGATCGTCAACCTGACGCACTGAGCCGTAAACCACCAATCCTTCCCACTCATTTTGTGCCGCAAGACGTGCCAGTTGTGCATCCACTAATGCGCGACGTACTGAGCCACCGCCGTCGATCACCAGCACACGACCCCGACCGTTCTCTTCGAGCAAATCGTAGAGCAGGCCGTTGTCTTCAAAACATTTCACTGTGGTAATTTGCCCACCGAATGAGGTGCGTCCGCCAAAATTCGAAAAAAGCGGTTCAACCACGTTCACTTCTTCATGGTAGATGTCACAGAGTTCGGAAGTATCGTATTTCATGAGGGTATCGTCTGTTTGCCACAGGAGCGGTAAGTATATCGCTATCTGACGATTGTTGGCAAAATCATCAGCCACCAAAAAAAGCGCTGCATCAATATCCTGCGTAAAAAAATGCCCGGCACAGTGGCCGGGCACAGGGGCAGTTGGACGATTACAGAATAAAGCGACTGAGATCTTCGTCGGCCACCAACACGTCCAGATGCTTACCAACATATTCTGCATCGATGGTGATGGAATCACCGCTACGATCGCTGGCGTCGTAGGAAATGTCTTCCATCAAACGCTCCAGCACCGTGTGCAGACGGCGTGCACCAATATTCTCGGTGGTCTCATTCACCTGCCATGCGGCTTCGGCAATGCGGCGAATACCGTCCTCGGTGAAATCAACGTTCACGCCTTCTGTACCCATCAGTGCTTTGTACTGTACGGTCACTGAGGCGTTTGGCTCGGTCAGAATGCGTTCGAAATCATTCACGGTCAGCGCTTGTAGCTCTACGCGAATCGGCAAACGGCCCTGCAGTTCTGGAATCAGATCTGATGGGCTCGCCACCTGGAATGCACCAGAAGCAATAAACAGAATGTGGTCGGTTTTCACCATGCCGTGTTTGGTAGAGACGGTACAGCCTTCTACCAGAGGCAGAAGATCGCGCTGCACGCCTTCACGTGAAACATCAGGGCCACCCGAATTTTGACCGCCGCGCTTACAGATTTTATCGATTTCGTCGATGAACACGATACCATGCTGTTCAACCGCTTCGATGGCGTCCTGCTTCAGCTCTTCTGGGTTCACCAGTTTTGCCGCTTCTTCTTCGATCAGCAGCTTCATCGCTTCTTTGATCTTCAGCTTGCGCGCTTTCTGCTTCTGGCCACCGAGGTTTTGGAACATCGACTGCAACTGGCTGGTCATCTCTTCCATACCAGGAGGTGCCATGATTTCAACGCCAGCGGAAGAAGCGGCCAGATCGATTTCAATCTCTTTGTCATCCAACTGGCCTTCACGCAGTTTCTTGCGGAAAGACTGGCGCGCAGCAGAAGGTTCAGCCGTGTGTTCTGCCTGACCCCAGTTGTTCTTGGCCGGTGGGATCAGCACATCCAGGATGCGCTCTTCAGCCATCTCTTCAGCACGGTATTTGTTCTTCTCAATCGCCTGGCTGCGCACCATCTTGATAGCAGAGTCAGTCAGATCGCGAATAATCGAGTCCACTTCTTTACCGACGTAGCCCACTTCGGTGAATTTGGTGGCTTCGACTTTGATGAAAGGCGCGTTGGCAAGCTTAGCCAAGCGGCGAGCGATTTCGGTTTTACCGACACCGGTCGGTCCAATCATCAGAATGTTTTTAGGCGTCACTTCATGGCGCAGCTCTTCGTCAAGC
>OBJT01000077.1_pt1 | contig 23145 bp, 13 predicted proteins | sample 1519861 | NCBI WGS metagenome assembly OBJT01 (sample SAMN02401118, study PRJEB22541) | soil metagenome, isolate JX
AGCCAGCATGGATGCTGGCGAAAGGTGCAGCCGGGACAGGGAAAGTCCCGTCTGCACCGGTCCGTCAGGCTGACGAGTGAAGTGAAGGTACCGCGTTAGCGGCGCGAGGACAGCCAGCCCCAGAGCGGCACCAGACTGCGTTATCAGCGGTTTAACTGACAAGCATTACGTCTTCAGTGGCAAGCCCTGTGAGATTGGCACAGATTTAGAAAAATTATCCCTGCCAGCCCCCGCCCAGTGCAGCAATCAATTCGACACTGCTGACCCACTGCGTACTCTGCAATGACAGCAAGCTCTGCTGCGCACTCAAGCTGCTGTTTTCGGTGGTGGCGACATCGAGATAATCAATCATCCCGGCATCGTACTGGTTACGCGTCACACGCGCTGATTCCTGTGCGGCATTGGTTGCCAACTGCTGCGAAGCAATCTCGCCCTGCAGGGTGTTCAACTGCACCAGATAATCTTCCACTTCTCCCATGGCCGTCAGCACCGACTGGCGATAATCCGCCACGCTGGCGTCATAGGCGGCGCGTGCCTGTTCCACTTTTGCCGAGGTGGCACCAAAGTCCAGCAGCGTACCGCTCAACTCCGGTCCCAACGACCAAACACGATTGGGCAGTGAGAACAGGCTGTTAATGGCTGATGAACTGACCCCGCCGCTGGCGCTTAAGGTTAGATCAGGATAATAACCGGCAATCGCCACGCCGACCGCCGCATTGGCCGCCGCCACGTTGCGTTCGGCGTAGGCAATATCTGGACGGCGCTGTAGCAACGCTGAAGGCAGACTGTTAGGGATAGCCGGTAACGTCGCATCCAGCTTCGCCACTGGCAGCGAAAAATCAGCTGGCGCACGGCCTAATAACAGCGCAATGGCGTGCTCAGCCTGAGCACGCTGCCACTGGTAATCCTGAGCGGAGGCACGTGCGCTCTCCAGCTGCATTTGTGCTTGCGCCAAAGTGGCGCGCGATTCGCTACCCGCCGAATACTTGTTCTGAATAACGGTGAGATAGCGCTGATAAGCGTCGATACTGCGTTGATAAAGCGCAATCTTCTCGTCGATGATACGTAGTTGGAAATAGTCCTGTGCCAGCTCCGACTGTGCGCTCAACGTGATATTGGCTAATTCTGCCTTACTGGCCTGCGCGCTGGCTTTGTTCTCTTCCAGCGTGCGGCGTAGCTTGCCCCACAAATCCAATTCCCAACTGGCGCTGAGATCGGCGGCATGTGCGTTGCTCACGCTGCGCTGTCCCGTGGCGCTGGCACGGCTGCCGCTGCGGGTGGTGCTCGCATCGTAGCTAACCGTAGGGAACAGCGCTGCACGGGACTGCGAAGTCAACGCCTGTGCTTCACGATACTGGGCCGCATAGCTGGCAACGTTCTGGTTAGAAATACTGACCTGGCTCAGCAAACTGCTCAGCGTAGCGTCGTGATACACCAACCACCACTCCCCCTTGCTTTGCGCATCCTGAGGTGTCGCCTGCTGCCAGCCTTTGGCCTCTTTAAAGTGCGTTGGCATCGCCATCGAAGGGCGTTGATAATCAGGGCCAACGGCACAACCCGCCAACAGCATCGCCATCAGCACCGGCACTATTTTCACAGACATATTCATCAATCAGGATTCCACATGGCGCAACCGCTGCCACTGACGTTTGGTGGCACGGCTTAAACGATCAAGCCAGAGATAAACAACCGGCGTAGTAAACAGGGTCAGCAGCTGGCTCAGCGCCAGACCGCCCGCAATCGCAAGCCCAAGTGGGCTGCGTAAATCCGCATCGCCGCCGCTGCCCAATGCCAGCGGCAAAGCACCGAAAAAGGCCGCCAGCGTGGTCATCATTATGGGGCGGAAACGCATTAAGCAGGCTTGAGTAATCGCCTGCTGCGGCGACATCCCTTGCGTGCGTTCGGCATGAATAGCGAAATCGATCATCATGATGGCGTTCTTTTTCACGATGCCGATCAGCAGAATAATGCCGATCAAGGCGATCACCGTGAGTTGCGTGTTGGTGAGCAGCAACAATAACAGTGCGCCGACGCCCGCCGAAGGCAGCGTTGAGAGAATGGTCAGCGGATGGATATAGCTCTCATACAGCACACCGAGCACGATATACACCGCCGCCAGCGCCGCAATAATCAACCACGGCATGGTGGCAGTGAGCTGCGTGAAGGCCGCAGCGGTGCCCGCAAATCCAGCCTGAATGGTGGACGGTAACCCCAGTTTAGCCATCGCCTGCTTGATCAGTACCTGCGCCTGCTCTAGCGACACGCCATCATTCAGGTTAAACGCCACGGTGCTGGTGGCTGACTGGCCCTGATGCGCCACCGACAGCGGTGCGTTGCCGCCCTTGAAGCTGGCGAAGGCGGAAAGCGGCACGCGATCGCCACTGTCGTTGATCACATACAGCTGTTGCAGAATCTCAGGGTCACGCGTGTAGCTACTTTGCAGTGACATCACCACGTGATACTGATTCAGCGTGTGATAGAGCGTAGCGACCTGGCGCTGGCTGAAGGCATTATTGAGCATGGTGTCCAACATCTGCACATTCACGCCAAGTCGTTTAGCCCGGTCGCGGTCGATATTGATCACCACTTCCTGTCCACCGGTTTGCGAATCGGAATCCACGCTGTTGAGCTGCGGGATTGCCGCCAGTGCCGCCTGCACCTTCGGCGTCCAGACACGCAGCAGATCGAGATCGTCGGCCTGCAAGCTGTACTGATAAGTCGCATTGGCGCTGCGCCCGCCAATATGCAGATCCTGTGCCGCCATCAGGAACATCTGCGCACCGGCAATATGGCTGGTTTTCAGGCTCAGTCGGTTGGCGACTTCGGTGGCCGTGGCATCACGATCGCTGAAATCCTTCAGGCGGACAAAGAAGTTGGCGCTGTTACGCGAGCCAAACATGCCGCTGCCCATTGAGGACATCACGCTCTCCACCGCGGGATCAGACTGAATGATCTTGGTGAACTCCAGCATCTTCGGCTTCATCGCCTGGAACGAAATATTTTGGTCAGCGCGCAAAGCCCCCATCAGCAGCCCAGTATCCTGATTGGGGAAGAAGCCCTTCTGTACTACGGAGAACAGAAACAGATTCAACAGCACCGTCAGCACCAGACTGAACATCGTGATCTTCTGGTGCGCCATGACCCATGTTAAACCGCGCGAGTAGGCCGCCAGCAAGGCATTGAGCTGGTTCTCAATAAACTGGTAAACCGGGTGCGGGCGTTGACTGACTTTAGGTTTTGGTTTTAGTAGCCGTGCGCACAGCATCGGCGTCAGGCTCAGTGAAACAAACATCGAGATCAGCAGCGAGATGGTCAATGTCACCGCAAATTCGCGGAACAAACGCCCCACGATACTGCCCATCAACAGGATCGGAATAAACACCGCCACCAGCGACATGGTCATCGACAGCACGGTGAAACTCACTTCCTGCGCGCCTTTCAGCGCTGCGCGCAACGGGCTTAAACCTTCTTCGATATGGCGGGTAATGTTTTCCAACACCACTATCGCATCATCCACCACGAAGCCGGTGGCGATGATCAACGCCATCAATGACAGGTTATCGAGACTGTAGCCCAGCAGATACATCACCGCGCAAGTACCAATCAGCGAAACGGGCAACGCCAGCGCCGGAATAATCACTGCCTGGACATTGCGTAGAAACACAAATACGACGGCGATCACCAGCAATGTGGCAATCAACAGCGTCTCTTCGGTGTCATACAGTGATTCACGCACCGTGGGGGAGCGATCGACCACCACTTTCAACTGGGTATCAGCAGGCAGGTCTTTTTCCAGCGCCGGAAGTTGCGCCTTGATGGCATCAATAGTGTCGAGCATATTGGCACCGGCCTGACGCTTAATCCCGACCATGACCGATGGCTGCGAGTTAAGGAAACCCGCCTGATACTGATCTTCTACCGAATCATACACGGTCGCGACATCGTGCAGGCGCACGGCTTTGCCGTCCTTATAGGTCACGATCAAATTCTGATACTGCGCGGCTTTATCCAGTTGGCCGTTACTGTCCACCACCCATGATTGGTTGCTGCCCTCCAGAATGCCTTTAGGCTTGTTGGTGGTACTGTTGGCGATGGCTTCACGCACCGTATCCAGCGAAATGCCGTACTGCGAAAGCTTGAGCGGTTGCAGATCGATGCGCACCGCAGGCAGCGCACTGCCCATCAGCGACACTTCCCCCACACCTTTAACCTGCCCCATCGCCTGCTCGATTTTGCTCTCGGCCAGATCGTAAAGCTCACCCGGCGTGCGCGTGGCTGACGTAAGCGCCAGCATCACAATCGGCGCATCGGACGGGTTGGCTTTGCGATAGGTCGGCAGGGATTCCATGGCGCTCGGCAGCAGGCTGCGCGCGGCATTGATCGCCGCCTGCACATCACGCGCGGCACCATTGATATCGCGGTCGAGGTCGAACTGCAAAATGACTGTGGTAGAACCTTGCGAGCTGGTCGAGGTCATTTCGGTGACGCCCGCAATTTGCCCCAGTGAACGTTCCAGCGGCGTAGCGACGGTCGCCGCCATGGTTTCTGGGCTGGCACCGGCCAAGCTGGCGCTGACCATGATGGTCGGGAAATCCACCTGCGGCAGCGGGGCCACCGGCAGCAGCCGATAGCCCAACGCACCCAGCAACATGATCGCCAACGTCAGCAACAGCGTGGCGACCGGGCGGAAGATAAACAGCCGGGTTAAATTCATTACTCGCCTCGCGCCTGCTGCTGTTTACGCTGCATATAGCGCTTGCCACGCTGCGCGATACCATCAAACCACAGGTAGATCACCGGCGTGGAGAACAGCGTCAATACCTGGCTGACAATCAACCCGCCAACGATCACCAAGCCCAGTGGTTGACGCAGTTCTGCACCCGACCCCGATGCCAGCATCAACGGCAGCGCACCAAGCAGTGCTGCCATGGTGGTCATCAAAATGGGGCGGAAACGCAGTAAACACGCCTGATGTATCGCATCACGCGGGCTCATATGTTGCTTGTTCTCTGCCTCCAGCGCGAAGTCGATCATCATAATGGCGTTCTTCTTCACGATACCGATCAGCAGGATCACCCCAATCAACGCGATCAAACTGAACTCACTGCCCGCCAACAGCAGCGTCAACAACGCCCCGACTGCGGCCGAAGGCAGCGTGGAAAGAATGGTGACGGGGTGAATAAAGCTCTCGTACAGAATGCCCAACACCACATACATGGTGATCAATGCCGCCAGTATCAGCCACAGCGTGTTGCCGGTGGCGCTCTGGAATGCCGAGGTTTCCCCCTGATAACGCAGCGTAATGCTCGACGGCAGATTCAGCTGCTGCGTCACTTCCGCGATCGCCTTTTGCCCATCCTCCAACGAATAGCCGCTGTTCAGGTTGAACGACACCATGACGGCAGGAAATTGGTTGAGGCGCATGTGCATCAGCGATCCCGTACGCTCGTGGATAGTGGCAATCGAAGTCAGTTTCACCATACCGGTGGTCGTGCTGTCGCTGTCCGAACTGGTGGTTGAGGTGCTACTCGAACTGCTGCTGGATGTGGTGCTCGAACTGCTGCTGGTTGAAGAGCTGGTACTGCTGGTCACCGGCAAATAAACATCATCAAATGATGCCGGAGACTGCTGATACTGCGGCGCCACCTCGAGCACGACGCGGTACTGGTTGGCTTGGGTAAAAATCGTGGAGACCAAGCGCTGACCGAAACTGTTGTAGAGCGCGGTATCGACGTCAGAAGCGGTAATACCATAGCGTGCGGCTTTATCACGATTCAGTTCAACATAGGCCACGCGTCCCTGATCTTGCAGATTGCTGACCACACCATTGAATTCCGGGCGCTTCTGCAACGCTGCCACCATCTTAGGCGTCCAGCTCACCAGATTTTCACTGTCGGCATCATCAAGGGTGAACTGATACTGGCTCGGCGTGACCTGATCGTTGACCGTCAAATCCTGCGCCGGTTGCAGATAAAGTTGAATACCTGCCACCTGTTGGGCGGCCTGCTGTAGCTGCTTGATCACCACGTCGGCTTTGTCGTCACGTTCGCCAAATGCCTTGAGGTTAATCTGGATGCGCCCGCTGTTGAGGCTGGTGTTGCTGCCATCAATACCAATGGTCGATGAAAGACTGTCAACCGACGGGTTTTGCAAAATCACTTTTGCCAGCGCCTGCTGACGTTTCGACATCTCGCTGAACGACACATCCTGCGACGCCACGGTGACGCCCTGGATCAGGCCGGTGTCCTGAGTCGGGAAAAAGCCTTTGGGGATGGCAATATACAGCAGCGCTGTCAGCGCGAAGGTCGCCAGCGCCACTAACAGCGTCAATTTTTGATGATTCAGCACCACCGTCAACAGGCGGTCATAACCGCGCACCAGTTTGTCGAACAGTTCTCCGCCCTTACGTGAGAAGCGTGACTGCTTCTCTTCCGGGATATGCTGCAACAGATAAGCACACAGCATCGGCGTCAAGGTCAGTGACACCACCATCGACACCAAAATAGAGACCGCCAAGGTAATCGCAAATTCGCGGAACAAACGCCCCACGACATCACCCATAAACAGTAACGGGATCAGTACCGCGATCAGTGAAAAGGTCAGTGAGATAATGGTAAAGCCGATCTGCTGAGAGCCTTTCAGCGCGGCCTGCATCGGGGTTTCCCCCTCCTCCAGCCGTCTGGAGATATTCTCTACCACCACAATCGCATCGTCGATCACGAAGCCCGTGGCAATGGTCAAGGCCATCAGCGACAGGTTATTCAGACTGAAATCAGCGAGGTACATCACGCCGAAGGTGCCAATCAAAGAGAGTGGAACCGCGACGCTCGGGATCAACGTCGCCGCGACATTGCGCAGGAACAGGAAGGTCACCATCACCACCAGCGCCACCGACAGCATCAGTTCGAACTGCACATCGCTGATTGAGGCACGAATGGTTTGGGTACGGTCCGACAAAATCGTCATCTTCACGCCATCAGGCAGCGCGGCCTGCAAGGTCGGCAGCTGCGCTTTGATGCTGTCCACCACCTGAATGACGTTGGCACCCGGCTGGCGCTGCACGCTGATGACAATCGCCGGGCTGTTGTTGGCCCAGGCTGACTGGAAACTGTTTTCCGGCCCCTGCTCAATGTGAGCGATGTCTTTCAATCGCAGCGCTGCACCGTTCTGATAGGTGATGATTAGGTTGCCGTATTCGTCGGCGGTGCGCAGCTGATCGTTGGCGTCGATGGTGACGGAGTGGTATTTACCATCAAAGCCACCTTTGGAGCCGTTGACGTTGCTGTTGCTGATCAACGTATTGACGTCTTCAAGTGACAAGTTATGCGCCGCTAACGCTTTCGGATCCATCTGCACCCGAATGGCAGGCTGATGACCGCCCGCCAGTGTCACCATACCTACGCCATTGATCTGTGAGAGCTTCAACGCCACGCGGGTATTCACCAGATCCTGCACCTGCGTGAGCGGCAGGTTATCGGAACTGGCCGCCAGGGTGATCACCGCCGTGTCTGCCGGGTTCACTTTTTTATAGGTCGGCGGATTCGGTAGATCGGTCGGCAACAGGTTATTGGCAGCATTGATCGCCGCCTGCACTTCCTGCTCGGCGACATCCAGCGACAGATCGAGGCTGAACTTCAGCGTAATGATCGAAGAACCGCCGGAGCTGGTGGACGTCATCTGACTTAAGCCCGCCATTTGCCCAAGCTGGCGTTCCAGCGGCGAGGTCACCGAAGAGGCCATCACGTCAGGGCTGGCACCGGGATAGAGCGTGGTGACCTGAATAGTCGGATAATCCACCTGCGGCAGTGCCGAAGTGGAAAGAAACTTATAAGCAAAGATCCCGGCGATAAGTACGCCCACCATCAGCAGAATGGTGGCCACGGGACGCTGAATAAAGAGGCGAGACGGATTCATTTTTGCGTCGCTGTAGCGGTTTTACTGTCATCAGCCAGCGACACTTTACTGCCGTTGGTCAGGCGATCGATGCCTTCGGTGACCAGACGATCGCCCGGCTCAACGCCTTTAAGGATCGCCTGCTGATCTTCGCCAAACGCTGGGCCAGCGGTGACGGCTTTACGCGTGACGGTATTATCTTGGTTAATCACAAACACAAAGCTGCCGTCACTACTGAGCTGCAAGGCCTGCGCAGGAATGACCGTGGCACCTTTCAGGACGTCGGTTTGCAGGCGCAGGTTAACAAACTGGTTAGCAAACAGTGACTCATCTTCATTAGGGAACGTGGCTTTCAGCTCAATGGTGCCGGTGCTGGTATCAATCTGGTTGCTAATGAACTGGACTGCACCTTGGGCCAGTTGAGTGCTGTTGTCCTGATCAAAGGCCACCGCAGGTAAACTTTGCCCATTATGCAACGCCTTGGTGAGCTGCGGAATATTGCTCTGTGGCACGCTAAAGGTCACGGCCGCAGGCTGCATCTGCGTCACCACCACAATGCCGGTGGTATCGGTGGTTTGCACCATGTTGCCGGGATCAACCAGACGTAAGCCCACACGGCCACTGATCGGTGAAGTAATGCGTGCATACTCAATATCCAGCTTCGCGCTGGCAATCTGTGCCTGATCGGCCGCGACGGCGCCTTTGTACTGGCCCACCGTTGCGGTTTGCGTATCGAGATCCTGACGTGACAGCGAGTCCTGCGCCGCCAGCTTTTTGTAGCGAGCCAGCGTCAGTTCGGCGCTTTTCAGCAGAGCCTGGTTCTGGTTGAGATCGCCCTGATATTGCGCCAGCGTCGCTTGATAGCTACGCGGATCGATCTGTGCCAGCAATTGACCGGCCGCGACCTTCTGCCCTTCGGTAAAGAACACTTTATCAAGCTGGCCCGCAACACGGCTGGTGACAGTGACGCTGGCATTCGGAATCACCGTACCCAGTGCGTTGAGATAAACCGGCACATCGGCGGTAGTCGCCACGCCACTATGCACCAGCGTTGCGCCTCCCATCATTGCCATGCCTGGCGGGCCACCCGCTCCACCACGGTGACCACCCCGTGCCCCTTTGCCTCCACCTGGCGGCATACCCCCCGGCGCACCACCGTGTCCGCCGACAACGCGCCAGATCACGCCCGCGACAATGAAAAGCACAATCAAAATAAGCAGCCATTTAAGCCAGCGGAAACGCGATCTGCGAGGGGAATTAATGGTCATCGGACTCTTCAGATAAACAGGAAAAAGGAAAATCCCCTGTAATGACAGGGGATTATTTCAAAGGAAATCATCACTGCTTGTATTATCAACTGAAGCGCCATGGAATTTCCATGGAGAAACCGTAAGGGTTACGTTAAGGATCTCAAGACTTCCAGCCGCCGCCCAGCGCTTTATACAAGGTGATTTTCTGGCTCAACTGGCCCAGATGCGCGCTGATAAGCGACTGCTGCGAACTGTAAAGCGATCGTTGGGCCACTAATACATTGAGATAATTGTCTACGCCTTGCTTAAAGCGCAATTCGGAATAGTCGTAATCACGCTGATTCGCTCCGACTTCCTGTTGCAGCGCTGTCAGCTGATCCTGCCAGGTATCCTGACCGGCCAGCGCATCATTCACCTCTTTGAAGGCGGTCTGAATCGCTTTCTCATAGTTAGCAATTTCAATGCGTTTCTCAATATGCGCGATATTGAGATTAGCTTCGTTTTTGCCGCCGTCAAAAATGGGCAGATTGATGGAAGGGACGAACGACCAGGCACCCGTTCCGCCACCCAGTAAGCTACCCAGAGAGCTGCTGGTAGAACCGCCTGATGCCGTCAGCGTGATGCTCGGGAAGAATGCCGCTCGTGCTGCACCAATATTCGCATTCGCGGCTTTCAGTGTGTGTTCGGCAGCCATGATATCTGGACGGCGCGTTAACAGATCTGACGTCAAGCCAGCAGGCGTTGCCGGGAACTGCCAGTTGGCATTCAGGGTCGCGTGTGACAACAGTGTGGCTGGCAGGTCGGTGCCAACCAACAACCGCAGGGCATCCACATCCTGACGCACCTGTCGCGTGTAGCTGGCGACATCTGCCTGCGCCGCACGTACCGTGCTCTCTGCCTGCGCCAGATCCTGCTCGCTGCTGGCACCACCGTCATAACTGAGCTTGGTCAGTCGATAGGACTCTTGCTGGCTCTTGGCGGTGTTTTGCGCCAGATGCAACAGATCGTTATCCGAACTCAAAGTCAACCACGCCGTCGCCACTTCGGAGATCAATGAAATGCGGGTGGCGCGCTCGGTGTCCGCCGTCGAGAGGTAAGTCTCTTGCGCTTCGTTGCGCAGACTCTGCAAACGGCCAAAGAAATCCAGCTCCCACGAGGTGACGCCCAACCCGGCGTTCAGCTCGTGATAGGTCACCGCACCGGTGGTTTTGGTGTTGTAAAGATTCGCAGGCTCATGCGCGGAAGTCTGGCTTGCGGTGGCATTGATCGATGGCATCAATGCGGCACGCTGCACCGTCACGCTCTGCTGAGCTTCCTCAACATTCAATGCCGCGACGCGCAGGTCGCGGTTGTTGTCGAGTGACAGCTGAATCAGATTGCGCATCGTGGCGTCAGTGAAGAAATTCTGCCACGGCAAATCGGCCACGTTGCCCACTGCCGTGGGCTGATCGTATTTCGCATCTACTGGCATCGCGGGGCGCTGATAATGGGGAGCCAGCGTACATCCGGCCAGCGCCAATGCCAGCGGCAACAGCGCCATACGGAAAGTTTTACTGTTCATGAGTTGTCACCTCTACGGATGCTTTTTTCTTACGGGCGAAGAACTGCGATACCACCACGTAGAACATCGGAACAAAGAAGATGGCGAGGAAGGTCGCGGTGATCATCCCGCCCGCTACCGCAGTACCAATCGAGTGCTGGCTACCTGCGCCTGCGCCGTTAGAAATGGTGAGCGGCAGTACGCCAAGGATAAAGGCCATCGAGGTCATAATGATCGGTCGGATACGCAGTCTCGCGGCTTCCACCGCCGCCTCCACCAGCGTTTTTCCTTCACGTTCATGCAACTCTTTGGCGAATTCCACAATCAGAATGGCGTTTTTCGCCGCCAGCCCCACCGTGGTGAGTAAACCTACCTGGAAGAACACGTCGTTTTGCAATCCTCGCAGCAGCACGGCACTGATAGTGCCAAGAATCCCGAGCGGCACCACCATGATCACCGAGAACGGAATTGACCAGCTCTCATACAGCGCTGCCAGACACAGGAACACCACCAGAATCGAAATGATATACAGCTGCGTGGTCTGGTTGCCTGAAGCCTGCTCTTCATAAGAGATGCCGTACCACTGCACGCGGAAGCCTTTAGGCAACTGCTTCGCCAACTGTTCCACCGCTTTCATCGCTTCACCGGTACTCTGCCCTGCCGCAGGCGATCCGAGGATCTCTTCGGAGGTCAGACCGTTAAAGCGCTCGAAGTGTGGCGAGCCGTAAACCCACTTGCCCGTCGCAAAGGCGGAGAATGGCACCATGGTGCCGCTGGTGTTGCGGAAGTACCATTTATTGAGATCGGACGGCGTGACGCGCGAATCGGCTTTACCCATCAGGTAGACCTCTTTCACACGACCGTTATACATAAACTGATCGATATAGCTGGAACCCCACGCCACTGACAGCGTGTTGTTGATGTCCGTCATGCTCAGTCCCAGTGCACTGGCCTTCTCGTCATTGATCTCCAACTGATACTGCGGCTCATCTTCCAGCCCGTTCATACGCACCTGCGCCAGATGCGGATCTTTGTTGGCCAGATCGATTAACTGGTGCGTCGCATCCATCATCTGCTGATGGGTATGCGCGCCAGTATCCTGCAGATAGAGGTCGAAGCCGGTGGCATTACCCAACTCCATGACCGCAGGCGGCACCATGGCAAAGATTTTGGCGTTTTTGTAATTGGCAAAATGCGCCATGACACGGTTCGCCAGATCCTGCACGCTTTGCCCGCTATGGGTACGATCGCCCCAATCCTTCAGACGCACAAACGCCATCGCGTTACTCTGACCACGACCGGCAAAGTTAAAGCCCGCCACGCCAAAGGTGGTGGTGACCACTGAAGCCTCGTTTTTCTGCAGGTATTCATTCAGGTCATTAATCACCTGCTGCGTACGCTGCGAAGAGGAGTTAACCGGCAGCGTCATCTGCACCATCATCAAGCCCTGATCTTCTGCGGGCAGGAAAGTGGTCGGGACACGCGTGAACAAAAAGCCCGTCACGCCGACGATCACCAGGTAGATCACCAGGAACAGGCCGCGACGGGAAATCACTTTATTCACACCACGCGTATAGTGCATCGCGCCGCTGTCGAACTTACGGTTAAACCAGCCGGCAAAACCGGTGGTCTTGTGCTCCGCCGACGAAGCCTTTAACAAGGTGGCACAGAGCGCTGGAGTAAAGATCAGTGCCATGATTACCGACAGCGCCATCGCCGAAACGATGGTGATCGAGAACTGGCGGTAAATCACCCCGGTCGAGCCGGAGAAAAACGCCATCGGCAGCAGCACCGCTGACAGCACCAGCGCGATACCAAACAGCGCACCCTGTATCTGCTGCATCGACTTGATGGTGGCGGTTTTCGGATCGAGATGCTCTTCGTGCATCACACGCTCGACGTTCTCCACCACCACGATGGCATCATCCACCAATAGCCCTATCGCCAGCACCATACCGAACATCGTCAGGGTGTTAATGCTGTAACCGAAGGCCGACAGGATGCCAAAGGTGCCGAGCAGCACCACGGGGACCACAAGGGTCGTAATCAGGGTGGCGCGCAGGTTTTGCAGGAAGAGCAGCATCACGAAGAATACCAGTACCACCGCTTCAATCAGCGTTTTCACCACCTCTTCAATCGAGGCACTGACCACCGGAGAGGTGTCATACGGATACTGAATTTCAACATTATCCGGCAGTGAGTCTTTCAGATCGGCAATGGTCTGGCGCACCGCTTTGGCGGTATCCAGTTCATTCGCACCGGTGGCCAGACGCAGCGCGATACCTGCCGCTGGTTTGCCGTTCATGGTGGCATCAATACCGTAAGTCTGCGGACCGAGCGCCACGCTGGCGACGTCTTTTAGGCGAATCTGCGAGCCGTCGCTGTTCACTTTCAGCAGCACATTTTCAAACTGTTGTACGGTGGTGAAACGGGTTTTACCCAGTACCGTAGCCTGAGTTTTCGCGCCCTGAATGGTGGGTAATCCGCCGAGTGAACCGGATGACACCTGCACGTTCTGGTTATCAATGGCGGTGGTGACATCGCTCGGCATCAGGTTGTACTTATACAACTTGGCAGGATCGAGCCAGATGCGCATCGCATATTCCGAACCCAGCACCATAAAGTCACCGACGCCAGGCGTACGGGAGATCGGGTCTTCCAGCTTCGACACCAGCATATCCGCAAGGTCGCCGTTGGTGAGTTTGCCATCTTTAGAGATCAACCCGATGACCATCATGAAGTTCTTCTGGTACTTACGGATGCGGATACCCTGCTGGGTCACGTCAGTTGGCAGCTGCGATTCCGCCAGCGATACGCGGTCTTGCACCTGTACCTGAGCGATATCGGGATTGATCCCTTGGTTAAAGGTGGCGATGATCTGCGCACTACCGTCCGAGGCACTGCTGGACTCCAGATAGCGCAAGCCATCGAGCCCGTTCAGCTGCTGCTCAATCACCTGCACCACAGTGTTCTGCGTGGTTTCGGCGCTGGCTCCCGGATAGGTCACCGAGATCGACACCGCCGGTGGCGAGATATTGGGATACTGATTGACCGGCAAGCTGATGGCCGCAATCCCGCCCACCAGCATCACGATAATCGCGATAACCCAGGCAAATATCGGGCGTTCAATAAAAAACTTAGACATACCGCCCCCTTATTGTGCCGCTGCGTCGGTCATCGACAGACTGACAGCACTGGCGGATGGCGTGTCATTGGTGTTTGCCGCAGTGGTGGTGACTTTCGCCCCAGCACGTACGCTTTGCAGATTGTTCACCACTACGTTTTCACCTTCACTCAGGCCGGAGGTCACCAGCCATTCACCTTTGATCATCTCGCCAGTGTTAATGCTGCGCTGCTCAATGGTGTTGTCGCCTTTCACCACATACACATAAGGTTGGCCTTTGGTGTCATGCATGATCGACTCCTGCGGCACCAAAATCCCCTGCTGCTGAATGCCCTGCGGGAAACTGGCGTGCACGTACATGCCTGGCAGCAGTTCATTATGCGGATTCGGGAATACGGCGCGCAGCACCACGGTGCCGGTGGCGGTATCGACGTTCACTTCCGAGAACGCCAGTTTGCCCTGCTGACCATACTGACTGTTGTCTTCCAGAGAGAGGCCAACCGCAGCGGTGTTGTCATCCACTTTGGCAATTTTGCCGTTGGCTAAGGCACGGCGCAGACGCAGCAGATCGGTGGAGGACTCACTGACATCGACATAGATCGGATCAAGTTGGGTGATGGTGGCGAGATAGTCGGTCTGGCCGTTAGTCACCAGCGCACCGGCGGTATACAGCGAACGGCTGATGTGGCCGGAAATCGGTGCTTTGACCAGTGTGTAATCGAGATTGACCTTGGCGGTTTCCACATCGGCTTGCGCTTCACGTTCTGCCGCGACGGCATCATCGTAAGTCTGCTGGCTGATAGCATGGGCAGAAGCCAGCGGCTGATAGCGCTTTGCCACCATCGCATCGTTTTGCCAGGTCGCCATCGCTTTGTCATAAGCGGCTTTGTAGGTCGCCGGATCAATCTGATACAGCGGCTGGCCCGCTTTGACTTCGCCCCCTTCGGTAAACAGGATTTTCTGGATCACACCGCTCACCTGCGGACGCACCTGCGCGGTACGGACCGCAGTGGTGCGACCGGGTAATTGGGTCACCAGTGTCACAGGTTCGGATTTTAGGGCGATGACGCCCACCTGGGGAGTCGCGGATGCAGCGGGCTTGGCTCCACCCTGGTCACAGGCTGCCAGTAAAAACACCACGCTGGCAGAAAGAAGTTTCAGGCGCATAATTTTTCTCTGGATGAAAGGAGGGATAGTCACTGATGTGATGACATTCAAAAAATCATTGTAGGGAGCGAGTCATGCGGCGGTTGTTAAGGTTGCGTAAAATATATTTTCCAAAGGAAAATGGTAAACCTTTCGTGCCATAAATAGCTGTGATATTTAGCTTTTCGCGGGTTTTTGTTGATGGTGCGCATGAATGCGCACGCTGCATGGTCCGTGGGGTCGCCATTTTTGAGGACCTGTCGAATGACCGTACAGGATCAATCGTGCCATTTATGGCGACAGCATTAACCTTTTGGCTCAATACCTCTCCGGCGCAGTTCACGACGCGCCAGATCTTTTAGCCAACACGATAGCGTGATGTTTTCATCTTCAGAGACTTCGCGCAGTTGGTCATGCAATTCCGGATGAATGCGCAACTGAAACGCCGAGGAACGGCCTTCACCTTTTGGGGTGCGGTCTTTGGTTTTTGGCATCTTTGATGTCCTCAACGAAGGGCAATAAATACGCCCCTAAGCCGTGCTACCAACACAGCCAGGGGCTGGCGAACCGAAATGGAATGCGGCATCGCGGTGCGTTACATACAGGTTACACGGCAAGATATTTTTATGTTGGCGGGGAAATGTTAAGACTCAGACAAGAGGTGTGAGCGAGTTCGCTAAGCCGTAAATTTTAGGCAAAAAAAACCCACGCATCTGCGTGGGTCGGTGCAACCGAACAGGGTGAATACCTGAAAACAGGTATCGCTGCCGCAGCAGCCGATCTTCACACCAATCAATACCTCTGGGACTTTTATCGTCGCTCAAAGCCATCAGAGATAACAGCCGCAAAACGCAACGGAGTTCGGCGAAATGCAACGAGGTGTGAAAAGCACGACTGTAAAGTTACACACTGATTTTACTAAGATTTATCCGAAGGTGGCTTATTGTAGATCGCATCCGGCGCGATGTTCATATGCTTCAGCACTGGCCCCATGATGTTGCCAAAGGTCGGTGCTGCTACCGTACCACCGAAGTGATCGCCCGCTGTGGGATGGTTAATCAGCACCACCAGTGCCACTTCCGGATGACTGGCCGGCGCAACGCCGGCAGTGTAGTTGACGTAACCACCATCATATTTTCCGGTTGGCCCCATCTTTTCAGCCGTACCGGTTTTGGTTGCCAGACGATAGCCCGGCACGTTGGCACGTAAACCCGATCCGCCCGGCAGTACGTCACTCTCCATCATATGTACCACGATTTCAGTGGTCACCGGATTCGCCACCTGTGTGCCCACCACGGGTGGTGTCACTTTGGTAATGGAGAGAGGACGGTAGATGCCATAGCTGCCTAACGTGGCGTATTCACGCGCGATTTGCAGCGGCGTCACACGTAAGCCGTAACCAAAGGCAAAGGTCGCACGTTCAATATCAGCCCAGCGCTGACGGTGCAGCGGGAAATACCCCACGCTTTCGCCTGTCAGCCCTAATCCCGTGGGTTTACCCAGACCAAACGCCTGATAGGTATTCACCAGCGCGTCGGCGGGCATCGCCAGCGCAATATGAGAGGCGCCGGTATCACTCGATTTTTGCAGGATGCCGGTCACCGTCAGTCGCGGCCAGTGGCCGACGTCACGAATCAAATGGCCGTTTACCGTGTAAGGCGAGGTATCCAGCACCGAGTCAGGGCGGATCAAATGACGCTCCAGCCCCTCTAACACCACCAGAGGTTTTACCGTTGAACCCGGTTCATAGCTGTCATTGATCGCGGTGTTACGCATCTGCGCCGGTGTCGCATTGTCAAAATTGTTGGGGTTGAACGAGGGATAGGACGCCATCGCCAGAATTTCACCGGTATCAATTTTGATCAACACCGCCGCACCGGAATCCGCTTTGTTCAGCAATACCCCATCACGCAGTTTGCTGTAGAGCGTGAACTGGTCAAACTTATCAATGCTGAGTTGAACCGTTGGTGGCTGTTTGGGCGGCTCATAATCCAGCATCGCCACGATATTGCCCTCTTTGTCCTGGCGATAAACCTCTTTGCCCGGCTCGCCTTGCAGCACATGGTCAAAGCCTTTTTCCAGGCCATTCAGGCCGATGCTGTCAGCACCAACAATACCAATCAAAGGCGCTGCCGCTTCACTCATCGGGTAGAAGCGGCTGTCGTTATATACCGAACTGATGCCCTTTAAGTGCAACTGGGCGATATCTTTTGCGATGCCCAATTCGATTTTACGCCCCAGATAGAGAAAGCGCTTTTTAGGATTGGCGGTGATTTGATCGCGCAACTCTTCCGGACGCAAATTCAACGCCGATGCAAGGTAAGTCCACTTGGCATTAGTGAAATCGGGGTTAGCTTCCAGCACCCGCATCGGGTCAGCAATGATGTCTCGCGCCGGTACGCTCAGCGCCAAAGCCTGACCGTCACGGTCCAGCAATGTACCACGACTGGTCGGCAAAGTGACGGTGCGCAACGAACGCTGATCGGCCTCATGTTCGAGCATCGGGTGTTTTATCAGTTGCAAGTCACCCACAAAGATCAGCAGCACTACCATGCAGCTCAACACGCCCAAACAAATCAGGCGAAAGCGAAAGGGATTGAATGGGGCTTTAATCTGGTCTTTACCCAGAAATTTTTTAATCGGAGGCATAGCATTCCGCTGCAATAAAAGGGTGATCCTAAGCTTCTTGCAAGCAGTTATAAAGAAAGGCGCGGCATGATGACAGGAAAACTGTGTATCAGTTCGTTAGCGTAAACGACAGGCAAAAAAAACCTGCGCATCTGCGCAGGTCGGTGTAATCAAGAAAACTTTTTGATGTTCACCCATCAATACCTCTGGGACCCTGACTGTAGCAAGGTGGCACGATGGGAAACCATCTCTCAAACGCAACAGTTACCCGCAAAATGTAACCAGCAGTGAGATTGTTAGCACCCCATTCACATCAGGTGTTTTTTGATTTCCACCAGGCAACTCATGGCGTTAGGTCCCTGTGTCAAAGACGAGGTCCCGATATCCAGCGTCAGCACGTTCGGGTTACCTGCCCGGTCCCACGGCTGCCATGCGCGGCCAAAGCCCGGATCGAACCACGCGCCAGTGGCGATGATCACCACACCCGGCGTTAAACCATCGGTCAGACGCACACCGGCCAGCATGCGGCCACGCGCGTTACTGACTTCAATCTCATCGCCATCGACGATTTGGCGAGCCTCTGCGTCCTGTGGATGCATATATAAGGTTTCGCGCCCGGCAGTTTTATTCGCCTGCACCGTGGCGGTGGCGTCCATTTGGCTGTGCAGTCGATCCGAGGGCTGAATCGAGATCATATGCAGCGGGTACTCCTCGCTCAGCGGCGCGCCCAGCCACTCCTGCGGCTCACGCCACTCGGGGTGTCCGGCAAAATCGTCCAGCTGATAATCGGCGATGGTCTGACAAAACAGCTCGATTTTTCCGCTGGCAGTCTGGATGGGATTGACCTCTGGATTAGCGCGGAAGTCATCCATAAACACATACGGCTTGCCGCCTTCAGGGATCTCAACAAAGCCGCGCTCCCAGAATTCACCAAACTCCGGGAAGTGGATATCTTTGCGCGCATGCGCCACCGCACACTGCTGATACAGGTGCTCAATCCACTGCATCTCGTTGCGCCCTTCGGTGAACACCTCGCGGTAGCCGAGGCGATCGGCGATATCGGCAAAGATATCGAAGTCATGGCGCGCCTGATGCTGCGGCTTCACCGCCTGATGCATCGCAAACACAAAGCGATCGCGTGAAGATCCGCCGATGTCGTTGCGCTCCAGCGTGGTGGTGGCGGGTAAGACGATATCCGCCATCTGCGCCGCTGGCGTCCAGACAATATCCTGCACGATCACGGTATCCGGGCGCTGCCAGCCTTCCACTAAGCGGTTGAGCTGCTGATGGTGGTGGAACGGATTACCGCCCGCCCAGTGCACCAGATGGATATCGGGATAGTGCAGGGTTTCGCCCTGGAAGTTGTAGGGCTGACCGGGATTGAGCAGCATGTCGCTAATGCGCGCCACCGGAATCGAGAAATTGCCGGGATTCGGCCCGGTGCTCATCATCGGCGCGGGCCCTTCCTGACGCGGGTTACCGACGCTGTTCATCGACCCGTGGCCAAAGGAGAAGCCGCCGCCCGGCAAGCCTGGTTGACCGAGCATCGAGGAGAGCGCAATCATCATCCAGTACGGCTGCTCACCGCGATGAGCACGCTGTACCGAGTAAGAACAGGTGATAAAGCTGCGTTTGCCAATCAGCTGCTGTGCCAGCAACGCGATACGCGCCGCCGGAATACCGGTGATGGCACTCGCCCACTCTGGCGTTTTGGCGATACTGTCGCTTTCACCCAGCAGATATTCACGCAGCTGCGGCCAGCCGGTGCAGTGGCTGGCCAGGAAGCTTTCGTCGAGCGCATTGCGACGCGTAATCTCATAACCAAGCGCCAACATCAGCGCCACATCGGTATTCGGGCGAATCGGAATCCACTCAGCATTGACGAAGGCTGGGCAGTCGTCACGCATCGGGCTGATGTTGATAATTGGTGTGCCTTTGGCGGTGAGCTGCTCCAGGGCCGGTTTCAGGCTGTGCTGCCCAGCACCGCCCGAAGCCACCTGGGCATTCTTGAGGGCCAGCCCACCAAAGGCGATAAAGATGTCGGCATGCTCCACCACGCTCGGCCAGTCGGTGACGCGGCCAGTGAGCGGCATATAGGTGCCAATCACATACGGCAGGAAGAACTGCGCCGCGCCCCAGCTGTAGTTGCCCTGCTGGTCTACCCCGCCGCCGCCCTGAAAATAGAAACGGCGAATCAAAGTACGCGCATGGTTAACGCGACCCGCTGAAGACCAGCCATAAGAACCGTTGAAAATCCCGGAAGCGCCATAGCGATCGCGCACACGGCGATTCTCTTCAGCCACCAGATCCAGCGCGGTATCCCAATCCACAGCCACAAAATCTTCACGTCCACGCAGCGTGCGATCGCTGTTCTCGCGGGATTTTAGCCATGAACGACGCACCATTGGCTGGCGGATACGCTTATCCGAGTAGACCAGTTCCGGAATGGTGTTGAGCATCGGCGAAGGATCGGCGTCAGCAAAAAAGGGTTCACAGCCAATCAGGCGATCGTTTTCAGTGACGGCGGTAAAAGCGCCCCAGTGCGCCAGGTGCGGCACGCGAGTTTTCATGGTTTTGGGTCCGGCAGACAGGTGTAATTATGGAGACCAGCATACCATGAGGGAGTTGGCGGGCTAAAGGTTGGCTGAATCCCCTTAATTTCCGCGCTTTTGCGACAGCGCTGGCATTCTCGCGGGTTGCTACAGGTACTGTTTTCCGTAACACTGGTGAGATGTGTAAACGTTTTCCCGGATGCAAGTAATCGCATGGCTACCATTAAGGATGTTGCCCGCATGGCAGGGGTATCGGTCGCGACCGTTTCCCGCGTCATCAATAATTCGCCCAAAGCCAGCGAGAGTTCACGCCTCGCCGTTACCCAGGCAATGGAGCAGTTACAGTATCACCCAAACGCCAATGCACGCGCGCTGGCGCAGCAATCCACCGAAACGCTCGGTCTGGTGGTGGGTGACGTTTCCGACCCGTTTTTTGGCGCGATGGTGAAAGCGGTTGATGAAGTCGCAGGCGCAACCGGTAACTTTCTGCTGATTGGTAACGGTTACCATATCGAGCAAAAAGAGCGTCAGGCGATTGAGCAACTGATGCGTCATCGCTGTGATGCGCTGGTGGTGCACGCCAAGAAAATTCCTGATGCCGATCTGGAAGTGCTGATGAAGCAGGTGCCGGGCATGGTGTTGCTCAATCGCCTGCTGAAAGGCTTTGAATCGCGCTGCATCGCGCTGGATGACCGTTACGGTGCCTGGCTGGCGACACGCCATCTGATTCAGCAAGGCCATACTCAAATTGCCTTTATCTGCTCGACTCACCCGATTTCTGACTCCGAAGATCGCCTGCAAGGTTACTACGACGCGCTGAAGGAGCACGGTTTGCCGTCCAACGACCGCTTGGTGGCATGGGGCGAGCCGGATGAAGTTGGTGGCGAGCAGGCGATGACCGAATTGCTGGGGCGCGGTAAGCAGTTCACTGCCGTGGCCTGTTACAACGATTCAATGGCGGCTGGCGCGCTGGCGGTGTTGAGTGACAACGGTATTCGCGTGCCGGAAGAGATGTCGCTGATCGGTTTTGATGATGTGCTGGTGTCACGCTATGTGCGCCCACGTCTGACCACGGTGCGTTACCCGATTGTCACCATGGCGCAGCAGGCGGCACAGCTGGCGCTGGCGTTAGCCAACGGCACAGAGATGCCGGAGGTGACCAACATGTTTAGCCCGACGCTGGTGAGAAGGCATTCGGTAAGCGGGCCGGGTTGATGTCCAGGTGCGCATAAATGCGCACCGAGTCATAACGCCCGCGAATAGACCTTCACCCGCACATCCGGGAACTCCAGCGCGTCACACTGATACTGCCAGCCAAAGCGCTCGTAGTAGCCACCAAAGGTTGACCACAACCACAGCTTTTCATGCCCACGTTCACGGGCATACTCGATCACATGCTGCTGCAACGCTTCACTCAAGCCATTGCCGCGCGCGTGTTCATCCACATACAGCGCGGCGATCCACGGGTAAAGGTCCTGACGACTGATGAGATCACAGCGCCAGAACCCGACCGTGCCCAACGGCACATCGCCATCCAGCGCCACAAAGGTCACCGGATATTCGGCCCCGTTCAGACTGCTGCGCACAATGCTGTCGTAAAACTCGCGCGACGTCCCTTCACCAAACGCCTGCCACAGCCAGTCGGTGATATGACTGGCGTGATGTGGGACTTCACTGAGTGGAACAACATTGATCACATCAGCTCCAGCGCCAGCAACTCCTGAATGGTCTGCGCGCGACGAATCTCACGTGAAGTGCCATTCTCGAACAGCACTTCAGGGATCAATGGACGGCTGTTGTAGTTCGAAGACATGGATGCACCGTACGCGCCGGTATCGTGGAACACCAGATAGTCACCCACCTGGGTTGCTGGCAGTGCGCGTGTCTCGACTTTACCGCCTTCAAGCTGAGTAAACACATCGCCCGACTCGCACAGCGGCCCTGCCACCACGCTCTCAACCGTCGCATCACTCAATGCACGGCCATCGGCAGGCAGCACGGAAATATGGTGATAGCTGCCGTACATGGATGGGCGCATCAAATCACTGAAACCGGCATCCACCAGCACAAAGTGGCGGCTGCCCATATCCTTAACCGCGCGCACCTGCGACACCAGTACGCCAGACTCCGCCACCAGGAAGCGACCCGGCTCGATTTCCAGTTTCACCGGATGGCCCAGATGTGCCGCAATGCGGTCACGCGCGCCACTCCACAAACCGAAGTAGTGCTGGGTATCAATGGCTTCTTCGCCAAAACGGTAAGGGATCGACAAGCCGCCACCGGCAGAAATCGCTTCCAGATCCTGTCCAAACGCCACTACCTGATCGACCATCGCGTCACATACCTGCTGCAGGTGACCGTAATCAACACCGGAACCGATGTGCATATGCAGGCCAACCAGCTTCAGGCCATGCTGCTGAATCGCCGCCAGCGCGAGGGAGAGATCGCTGTGCCAGATCCCGTGCTTGCTGTTCTCGCCACCGGTGTTGGTTTTCTGGCTGTGACCGTGACCAAAGCCAGGGTTAATACGCAGCCACACTTTATGGCCCGGTGACACCGCGCCAAGCTGATGCAGCATATCGACCGATCCCGCATTCACCGGCACTTTCAATTCGGTGATACGAGCCAGCGTAGGCTGATCAAACACGTCAGCCGTGAAGACGATATCTTCGCCACCCGGCTGGAAACCGGCGGCCAGGGCGCGCTCAATTTCACCCAGTGACACCGAGTCGACCTTGACACCCGCGGCACGCATCAGGCGCAGAATGTGAATATTAGAGCAGGCTTTCTGGGCGAAACGCACCACGTCAAACGCGCTCAGTTGGGCAATGCGCTGCTGAATAATCGCGGCATCGTAGGCCCAGAATGGACCAGCATAACGCTGTGCCAGCGGCAGTAAATTGGCAGCGGTCAGGGCCGTTTCGGTGTTGTTCAGTGGACGTGGCATCTCAATTCTCCTGTGTCTTTGTCACTATTTAGCCACAGCACATCGATTCATAAAAATATCTGTTT
>OBJT01000078.1_pt1 | contig 23054 bp, 23 predicted proteins | sample 1519861 | NCBI WGS metagenome assembly OBJT01 (sample SAMN02401118, study PRJEB22541) | soil metagenome, isolate JX
ATATTTTACAAATGTACCTTCTTCAAATACCCAGCCAACTGCTTCTAGTAGACCCGTTACTGCTGCACCACCAACAACGCCGAGTAAACCACCCTTAAACTTTTTAGCTCTCTCAAGCATCGGTTTACCGACTTTTGACTTAGTCGGTACTGTTTCAGCAACATGATGCTTTACAACTGTTGAAGCTGCACCTGCTTCATTTACGATATCTCGGATTGAACGTTTATAGCCAACAACTTTCTTTCGAGTATCTTGAATGTCAGCAGCCATCACTTGTATTTTTTTTCTGAGCATATCGACGGTTTCTTCACCGCCAGCAGCGCGAGCAGCGTTAAAATGCATCATATGAATGCTAAACATCAAAAAGATAGCTAAATACTTCTTATAACGACCCATGTTGTCACCACTATAATTAAGATTGGTATCCACCAAAGAATTGACGCTTCTTCCATTGTTCAGCACCCCTAGTAAGAAAGCCCCCGAAGGGGCTTTGGTTTAAGCAGCATTGCCACCTTTTTTGATGTATTTCCAACCTACAAAGACCGCTAGAACAGTTACAGCGACCGTGAGAATTGAAATTACAATCACCTTTGCAGCACTGATCTCACCAGTAAAATCATCACCAAGAGCGTCAAGCGAGCCAGCAGCCATTGCGTATGAAGTCATTGCAGTGGCACCAGCAACAAGAGCACCTTGCTTTACAGCGGTGTTAATGCGTTGAATGCGTGTTGGTTTTTTTGTTAAAGTAATCATGTTTTGTTCCATGACATTTCTCCTTAGTTAAGCTAATTTCACCGCTTTAGCGATGAGTGTGTATGCAATTAAAATTGCACATATCGAACCGATTTCCTTTGCAATAACAGTCATTTGTGAACGTGTGATCGCAAGTGACTGCAAAAAAGAATATTCGGTCCACTGAACACACGTCTGGACGTTATCGACTATTTGTAAAACTTCACAGACGTATGCCATTTTTTAAAATCCTTACCCGTTGCATCTCGGAATATGAATAACCAAAAAGCCTTTGTGAAAATAAGAGCCACATTTTGGGCAGATCGCTTGATTATCACCTAGCATTTTTTAACCCCTTAAAGTCTCAAGCATTCCACTTGTGACAGCTCTTCTAAATTCGAGCATATACTCCCTCATCAACTCATTTGAGTTTTCAAGTAATGCAATAACATCGGCTGTAAGTGGAATGTCTTGTGTGTATTTGCCAAAAGCGAACCCTTTATTCCAAGCAGCTTCTAGCACTTTTTCTAATTCAGGATTCGCCATGTTTGACTCCTTATTTAGCTGGAGCAGCTACAGGAGTAATGTCATGCACGATAGTGCTTTGACGTGTACCTGTAGTAACGATTTCCATTGAAGCCTTAGCAGTAAACGGAAAATCTTTGTCTTGAATTTTTTTATAGTTGTCAGACGTTCCCCATTTATATTCAACTGTTGCTTGTCCAACGCCTGATTGATCTGATAAGTCGGTCATCACAAATAGTTTTGTGAAGTTATGTGGTACACCGTCAATCGTGTTGTTGTATGACTTAGCACCTGTAATTACAACGTCAGTAGTAAATTTCATGTTTTGTTTTCCTTTATAAATAGCCTAAGTTAGAACCTTGTCCTACGCTGGCAATGGCGCAGGGGGCATAGATTGTGAATAATTGAGATACAGCTCTTTTAGCCGTTTTGGATATTCATGTTTTTGTTCGGTGAGAATATCGAGCAGCAGGCTGTCATCTTCATAAAACGAGCGGAAAGCAGACAGATATTTGCCGAACTGATGACGTGTAACGCTAATGGCTTTTTCCCACGTAATGTCAGCAGCTTTCTTAATGGTTTCGAATTTGCAGGGCTTAGTTGCGTAGTCAAAACCATGAAAACATGGATAGGCAGCTAAGAAATGTTGTGTTGGTCGAAGCAGAGCATCCAATGGGATGTGCATATCTTTGGCTTTGTATTCAACTTCAACACGTGTCCAAGGCGAATCTTTTTGCCCTAATTGCTTACCTTTTTCATAAATACGACACATCTTTGATGAGGTACGAGTGCCGATATAGGCAGTTGAACCTGATCCATCTGGACTCCAGTAGTCACCAATAATATTGAATTTAGGAGGACGACCACCCATCTTAAAGCCACCAAGTTCTTGTTGTTCTTTTGCCCAATCAACGGATGCAAAATCAGACTCGAAGTCATCAAAAGCTAAATCAAGACGTGTAATTTTTGGACGTGTTGCAAATAGCCTAAGCCAAGCATGTAAATCTTCTTCCCAGCCGTATTTGCCAATGGTGCAACCAAGCCCATTGATTGACACCATGATTGTGTCGTTTTGACCGCCAATGCAGATGAATCCACAATTGTTTTCTAGGGTGTAAGCATGTTTATAGTAGTTCAAGCCATTCGGCATTTTGGATGATATACCAAAGCCAAAAATATCTTGAATTACTTCACCACAGGCATAGGCATAATCTGAATCTGTAAATAGAGAATCCAGTTTGAAGCCTTCTTCATTATCATTAATCTTATGATAAATATTCAGTTTTTCTTTTTTGACTGAATCAAATGTACTTTTGTGAATTGTAAAATTCAGGAAGTCAGGAACAGCCAGTTCATTGGTTGCAGGTCTACGTATAAGTTGATGTACTGGCTCACCTTTATCATTGATAACCATTTTGGTGTCAAGAAGTGGGTAATCACGATAGCCTAGTTGCAACGTTTCGATGACCCGTTTAATTTCATCGTCAAATTGTGCGGTAATGATTTGTTTTTCGTTTTCATCATCGACGGATACGATATTTTCAATTTGGGACTTTCTTAACTGGGTTAATAGTTTTTGCGCGTCCGCTATCTTTTCCCCCGTATTACTAAGGGGGTTTGTTGAAACGTCAGAAAATAGCTTTCCCCACAATGGGAATGTGGAGAAAGTAGGGCGGTTACTATGAATTCCATTAGATGACATGGTTATAGCCCCCCATTTGTTTTAGAACTTCAATGCATTGATTATTTGCTTGATCAAGGTCATCACATAAAGCAGTGATTGTTGTCGCTTCTAGTTCTTTTAAAACGAGTTCTTCTATTGAAAATAAAACTGATACAAATTCAGGACAAGGATTACCTTCTTCGATGTAAGAACGACCCTTGTTATATAAATCTTTGGCTAATTTTTCGTAGCACTGGAGTTCTAGTTCAGTCATGATTTATGCCCTTGTTTAAATTTCTCATTTACAATGTCCCTTTTATAAAGGGGAAATATTGATGACTTGGATAATTGTTTTAATCGTTATATTCGCAATCGTTGGCATAGTTTTAGGTAATGTGAACAAAGGTAAAAAAGGAGGAAAGCGCAACCCAATCAAGGGTAAACGCATCATCACCATGAATGAACAGCCAACATTTTTAAGATTGAGAGAGGCATTGCCTGAACATATTGTTTTGGCACAAGTTGCATTTAGTGCATTTATGACAGCAAGTGGATATACAACACGTAATCTATTCAATCGAAAAGTAGCTGACTTTGTTGTGTTAGATAAACAATTCAACATTGTTGCCATTGTTGAACTGGATGACTCTTCACATAAAGGCAAAGAAGACAAAGATGCAGATCGGGATGCTTTAATTGAAGAAGCTGGATATCGAGTAATTCGATATAAAAGAACTCCAGACTTAGACCAAGTGCATAAAGATTTTGGAATAACCATAACTCCCCCAATCATTGTTGAACCTGAACCAATTGAAAAAACTAAATTGGTTGCAGAAGCTTTTATTGTTCAAAATGAATCAAGTGATGTAAAAAAATCATCTTGATTACATTTCTTCCTTAAACTTTCCAAAATTGGAAAGTACAAGTTAAAAAAAACTTTCTATAATTGGAAAGTAATGTACTTTACGAAATTGGAAAGTTCAAGAGGGTGAGACATGCTAAAAGACATCATTGAATTAAACAAAGTTCGATTCGGAAGCTATGAAAAATTGGCTTGGGAACTTGGATTAACGCCAAATATTGTGTCGGACTGGAAAGCAGGCAGAAGAAAGCCTACGGCAACACAGATTATGCAAATGGCTGATTTTATTGGATATGAACCACTACATGTTTTATGCATCGTTATGGCTGAGCTCGATACCGAGCATAAAACACTGTGGGAAAAATGGCGTCCCTACGGGGATTCGAACCCCGGTTACCGCCGTGAAAGGGCGATGTCCTAGGCCTCTAGACGATAGGGACAGATGAGGCATGGTTTGTGTTCAATAAATATTGTACACATTTAAACTGAGCTTGCCTGTGCACAGCGTAGCTGTTTGCTTAAATTTTAAGGAAAAGTTTTACTTTTCTAATCTTAAAATTTGGTGGAGCCAAGCGGGATCGAACCGCTGACCTCTACAATGCCATTGTAGCGCTCTACCAACTGAGCTATGGCCCCAGTTTGTGTGAGGGCAATATTAGGGGGATTACCCTCACACGTCAATGATTAAATTGAATTAATTCTCACTAGTTGCATCATTTTTCGGCAATTTTAGCGATTCATTTAACTTTTCCCAAACTTTCAATTCTTTCTTGCTTGGAGAGCCTACAATTTCCAAGGCATGACGTAAGCGTGCAAAGGTTAAATCTGGTCCAAGTGTAACCATTGCCTGCATCACAGGAGTAGAGCTGGTTGAACCCGCAATTGCAATAAAGAATGCTGGCATGAAATCACGCAGTTTAATCTCCATTTGATTTGCCAAGTCCATTAAGGTTTGACTCACTGTATCGTTATTCCACGTAAACTGACTTTCTAAACGCCAAATCGCAAACTGTAAACTTTGGCGAACTTGCTCTTCAGTTAATTTCTTACTTTCAAATTGCTCTTTACTAATTTGTGGCATGTGATTGAAGTAAAAACCTGCCCAATTCACAGCTTCAGAAAGTAAGTTGATACGAGGCTGAATAGCGGCAGCAATATCTTCAAGGGTTTGGCGATCACTTTTCCACGACAATAGACGATCTAGGAGTTGTCCAGGTGTTAGGCCCTTAATCCACTGACCATTGAGCCAGTTAAGCTTTTCAGCATCAAAGATTGGTCCACCCAATGAAACACGCTGTACATCGAAGTTGTCGATCATGTCTTGCAGCGTAAATACTTCACGTTCATCTGGCATTGACCATCCCATACGACCGAGATAGTTGAGGAGGGCTTCAGGTAAGACACCAATGTCACGATAGTAATTGATAGAAGTCGGATTTTTACGCTTAGAGAGTTTTGATTTGTCAGGGTTGCGCAACAGTGGCATGTGACAAAGCGTTGGCATATCCCAACCAAAGTATTGATACAGTAATTGATGCTTAGGGGCTGATGGTAACCATTCTTCACCACGTAATACATGTGTAATTTGCATTAAATGATCATCAACGACGTTGGCAAGATGATAAGTTGGTAGTCCATCAGTCTTTAACAACACTTGCATGTCTACTTGTGCCCATGGAATCTCAACTTCACCACGTAACATATCATTGATTTTGCAAATACCGTCTTCTGGCACTTTCATACGAATAACGTGTGGTTCGCCTGCGGCTAAACGTTGTTGTACTTCTTCTTGTGTGAGTTTAAGGCCGCGACCATCATATTTGGGTGTTTCGCCACGAGCTTGTTGTTCCGCACGCATTTGATCGAGTTCTTCTGCAGTTGCGAAACAATAGAAAGCATGACCTTTTTCGACCAATTCAAGCGCATATTGTTTATAAATTCCCATCCGCTTTGATTGGCGATAAGGTGCATGTGGACCACCTACATCAGGACCTTCAGACCAGTTCAGACCTAACCAACGTAATGAGTCTAAAATCATTTTTTCAGATTCAGGAGTTGAACGCAGTTGATCTGTATCTTCGATACGTAAAATAAATTCACCGCCGTGCTGTTTCGCAAAACATAAATTAAATAATGCAATATAAGCAGTACCTACATGTGGGAAACCTGTAGGAGAGGGAGCAATACGGGTACGAACTTTCATAGGTAATCAGGACGTTAAATTAGAATTGAAGCTATTATAACGAAAAAGCCTAGTCACAACATGACTAGGCTCATTTAAACATGTGAAGGGTTACATATTTAAAAACTAAGAGCTATGTGGTTGGAATATCGTCTGTACAAAACGTGAAAAGCGTTCATGTTGGCTGGCAAAAAATGTTTGAGTCGGCGTCGTACGAATCGTATTCAACATTTTTAACTCATCATCTGTAGATGGTAGCATAACGTTATTACGCTTTTGCTGGTCAAGGGCTTTCACAATCGGTGAAGTGGTTTTTTCCATGGTTTTTATGTTGTTATTTTCTTTAATAGCAGCAGCATGTCCAATTTGTACAGAACATACTAAAAATAAACTAAGGCATAATGTTTTTTTCATTTCTAATGCTTGCATTGCTAACATCCCCTTCATTAATTGAGCCTAAAAGACTAACTAAGCAAATATAGTATTGCTTTAATAATACGATTCAAACATAAATCTTAATAAAAAAGTAGAACTACGTCACACTTTTTACAAAAATAATAAAAATTATAGCTATTAATACCCTCATATTAATAACAGTTTGGCTACTTTGTATACAAGCTAAATTTAGCAAGCAAATGTGTAGAAAACATGGAGAGTTGTCAATATGTATTTGGGATGAAACAGCTTCATACCATTGATTTGGATCTAAAGCATTTTTTCTATATCAAAAAATAAGAAAAACAATGATTATTTACTTATAAAGTATTGATTATATTAATTTTTATATGTGTGTATATTGAGCAAAACACAAACTCATGAGTAAGATGAATGAAAAAAATAATCGCGGTAGCATTTGTTGCTTTTGGTATAAATAGTCTGGTTCATGCAGCAACAACTTTTTTAAATGTTTCTTATGACCCCACGCGTGAGTTTTATCAAGAATATAATCAAGCATTTGGTCAATATTGGAAAAATAGAACTGGACAGGATATTGATTTTAAACAGTCTCATGGGGGCTCTGGCAAGCAAGCAAGAGCCGTAATCGATGGTTTACAAGCTGATGTTGTTACATTGGCGTTGGCAAATGATATTGATGAAATTGCTAATGCAGGCTTAATTCGAAAAGATTGGCAGAAACAATTTAGAGATAACTCTGCACCTTATACCTCGACCGTAGTTTTTTTAGTGCGTAAAGGCAATCCTAAAAATATTCGTGATTGGAATGACTTAACCAAAGATGGGGTGGAAATTATTACGCCCAATCCAAAAACGGGAGGAGCGCCCCGTTGGATTTATTTATCTGCTTGGGGGTATGCCTTGAAACAACCAGCAGGCAATGACGCTAAAGCTCGTGAACTGGTCAAAAAGATATATCACAATGTAAAAGTTTTGGATTCAGGCGCACGTGGATCATTAACCACCTTTGCAGAGCGTGGAATTGGTGATGTTCTTTTGTCATGGGAAAATGAAGCGCTGTTAGCAACTCAGGGTTTGGGTAAGGATAAATTTGAAATCATCTATCCTTCGATCTCCATTTTAGCTGAACCCTCAGTTGCGATTGTCGACAAAACAGTAGATAAAAATGGCAATCGCCAGCTTGCTCGAGGGTATTTAAATTTTCTGTACTCTCCTCAAGGGCAGCAACTTGCGGCAAAACATTATTTTCGACCAAGGAATCCTCAGGTTGCTGCCAAATATGCAGCACAATTTCCGAAAGTCAAATTATTCAGCATTCATGATGTATTTGGTGGATGGGAAAAAGCACAAAAAACACACTTTGTGAATGGTGCGATTTTTGACCAAATTTATTCACAAAAATAATAGACTGATTCGTTGAATCATCATTCTAGTCCTTCGAAAAGCAAATCTTTAGCGAGATTTGCTTTTTTATTGATTGGAAAAAGTCGAGAAAACGGTTTTGCCTATGAAAAGTTAAGAATTCTCTACAAAAAGTCGTTTGGTGCTGGCTTAAAACAAGGTGATAATGTGCAGTTACATTTTTAGCTGTTGATTTATCTCTTATGTCGCATATTTCTGTCTTACTTCACGAAACGGTTGATGGCGTATTGGCAGGTCGCGACACGGGTGTTTATGTCGATGCAACCTTTGGTCGTGGTGGTCATACCAAGTTGTTGCTTTCCAAGCTTGATCCAAATGCGCGTGTTTATGCCTTTGATAAAGATCCACAAGCACTTGAGGTTGCAGCTCAGTTAGAACAAGAAGATTCTCGTTTTAAAATCATCCATGCTAGTTTTGCTGACATTCAAGCTGAGTTAGCCAAGATTGGTATTATTGAAGTTGACGGGATTATGGCGGATCTTGGGGTATCTTCCCCTCAGCTTGACCAAGCAGAGCGTGGTTTTAGCTTTATGCAAGATGGTCCTCTTGATATGCGTATGGATAACTCTCAAGGTTTGACTGCCGCAGAGTGGTTACTCGAAATTGAAGAAGAAAAATTAGCCAATATTATTTACCAATATGGTGAAGAGCGTTATAGCCGACGTATTGCCAAAGCGATTAAGTTGGCCGGTGAAATTACAACTACAGCTCAACTCGCTGAGATTGTTAAAGTGGCTCACCCTAAATGGGAGAAGCATAAACATCCTGCAACTCGAACTTTCCAAGCGATTCGTATCGCAATTAACAAAGAACTAGATGATATTGAGATATTTTTGCCGCAAGCTGTAGAATTATTAAAACCAACAGGACAATTGGCAGTGATTAGCTTCCATTCTTTGGAAGATCGTTTGATCAAACAATTTATTCAAAAAGAGTCGACTTTGGCTGAAGATCATGGTTGGGGAATGCCTCAAGCGCAAATTGATACCCGCCGTTTAAAGAAAGTCTCTCGTATTCGTGCGAGTGAAGCAGAAGTAAAAGCAAATCCTCGCTCACGCAGTGCATGGTTGCGCGTGGCAGAACGTTTAGAGAAAAAAGGCAAATAATGGACAACAAAAATGATGACGAGGTAATAACAAGCAGCAAAACTGGACTTAAAAAAGTCGTTGTTTATGCTGTACTCGTTGCACTGGTGTTCACAAGTGCATTGATGGTGGTATTTCAAGTGTTTGAATACCGACATGACTATCGTGACTTGAGTGCGCAAATGAGAGAAAGAGATGACTTGAATGCAGAGTGGGGACGTTTGCTGATTGAACAGCAAACTTTTGGCGCAACTGCACAAATCGGCTCTCGTGCTGTGACTCAGCTCCGTATGTTTTCACCACCTGCATCCCAAACGGTTGTGATTTCTTTACCAACGACTTCAAAGCAAGATAAATAAGGCACGCTGTATGGTAGACAAGCGAAATAAACCAACACGAAAAAAACAGCAATCCATTTCTGCTAAACCGACACTGGCTTTGGATATGTGGCGGTTTTATTTGCTTTGGGGAACGGTATTACTTTGTTTTATCGTGATTGTTGCACGTGCTTTCTATGTACAGGTTATTAATAAGGACTTTCTCCAGAATAAGGCCAATGCAAATATTTTGCGTACTGAACGTTTAGAAGCGATGCGCGGTGTGATCAGTGACCGACATGGCGTTCCTTTGGCGATTAGTACACCGATCATGAAAATTGTGATTGACCCGAGAGACTATTGGGATGCCAAGACCCAATTTGATGAGATTACTGCTGAACTGAAAAAGGATCCGAATAATCGTCGATTAAGACGCCAATTACCCAATAAAAATCTAAATTTAGATGAGTTGGCTGACGTTGTTGGTATGGATCGTAAAACGCTGAAAAAACACATGACGGATCGAGCTCGATCTCGTTATTTAGTCTTACAGCGTGAAGTACCACCACAGCAAGCAGATTTGATTCTTCAACATAATTTTCAGGGTGTTTATACGGAGAAAAGTTATAAGCGCTATTACCCTCAACCGCAACCGAATGCCCAGATTATTGGCTTGACCAATAGTGAAGGTCGGGGGATTGAAGGTTTAGAAATGCAGTTGAATACTCGACTTGCTGGTGTAGATGGCGAACAAAAAATTATTCGTGATAAAAAGGGCAATCGCTTAAAAGTTTCAGAAGTGATTAAAGAAGTCGAATCTGGTGAAAATATTACCCTTAGTATCGATTCGCGTTTGCAATACATCATGTATCGGGAGCTGACTGCGGCGGGCGTGGCAAATAATGCACGTTCTGCCACTGCGATTGCGGTGGATGTCAAAACGGGTGAGATTTTGGCGATGACCAGTTGGCCATCTTACAACCCAAATGACAAAGGTGGTTTGAGCAATAAAGATGCCATGCGTAACCGCGGTGCAATTGATATGTTTGAACCAGGTTCAACCATGAAGCCGTTTACCGTTGCTGCGGCATTGGAAAGTGGTCAATACACCCCGAACTCGATTGTGAATACCGCTCCGGGCACAATGCGTTTAGGTTGGCATACTATTCGTGATACACATAACTATGGCGCATTGACGCTGACGGGAATCATTGTCAAGTCATCAAATGTTGGATCTGCCAAGTTGGCATTATCTTTACCGAAGGAGGCATTGCCTTCTTTCTTCCGTCGAGCTGGGTTTGGTCAACGCTCAGATGTAAAATTCCCTGGTGAAAGTGCAGGCTTACTCTATTCTGCCGATAAATTAAACTCATCACAATTAGGTACGATGGCCTATGGTTATGGTTTGAATGCGACGATCTTACAGCTTGCACAAGGTTATGCCATGTTGGCAAACCATGGCGTGGAAATGCCTTTGAGTCTTCATAAGCTCGATCAGGTGCCTGAAGGGCGACAGGTGCTCGACCCTAAGATTGCAGATCAAGTCTTGATGATGTTGGAACAAGTGACCTTACCTGGTGGGACGGCTAAACAAGCTGTTATTCCGGGTTATCGCGTCGGCGGTAAAACAGGAACAGCACACAAACTTCGTGCTGACCGAAAAGGTTATTCGAACAGTGAATATCGTGCCTTGTTTGCAGGTGTTGCACCTGTAAGTGATCCTCGTTTGGCAATGATTGTTGTCGTCGAGAATCCACAAGGTCGTTATTATGGTGGTTTAGTTGCAGCGCCTGTATTTGCCAAGATCATGCAAGAGTCATTACGTTTGCTAAATGTACCATTAGATAAACCATTAGATACTTCTATAAAAACCAATCCGTAGGTAAATTATGTCGATTAGTTTTCAACAGATACATCCGATCAGCATAGATGCGGTTTGGTATACACAACCTTTTCAAGGCTTTAGTTTAGATAGTCGTAAGGTTCAGAAGGGGCAAATTTTTATTGCCCTGAACAGTTATAGCCAACCTGAAAAAACACGCCAGTTTGCTCAAAATGCTTTGGATGCTGGAGCACTCGCCGTGATCAGTGAAGCGACATTGGGGGTGACAAACGAGTGGGTTTGTCCTGATGTTCGCTATCAAATGGGAGAGTGGCAAAAGCAATATTTACAGGCAGTTGATCCTGTACAGCCTATATGCGGTGTTGCAGTCACAGGTACTAATGGAAAAACCACGATTTCACGCCTGATTGCTGAGTTGATTAGCTCGCAAGGTAAAGGTTGTGCGGTGATGGGCACCACGGGCAATGGTATTTTGCCCAATTTAACACCATCTACCCATACCACCTTAGATGCTTTGCAACTTCAACATGCTTTGCATGATTATGCAAAACAAGGTGCAAGATTTGTGGCATTGGAAGCAAGCTCACATGGATTGGAGCAAGGTCGCCTGAATGGCTGCGATTTGGAAATAGCGGTTTACAGTAATTTAAGTCGTGACCATTTAGATTATCACGGTACATTAGAAGCGTACGCTGAAGCAAAAGCGCGGCTTTTCAAATTTACGACCTTAAAAGCAGTGGTAATTAATCTGGATGATGCATATGCCCAACTCATGTTAGATGCGGCTAAAGCCAATCCATCTCAACCGAAAATTCTGACGTACTCCTTAACCCAAGCAACGGCTGATTATCATATCGATGCTTTAGAGTATCGTTTGAGCGGCGCGAATTTTACGCTGTTGGCACCAACAGGTTCATATGCAGTTCACAGTCCATTGCTTGGGCATTTTAATGTTGAAAATTTATTGGCAAGTTTAATTGCTGCTGAGTGTGCAGGATTCGACTTGGCGGATTTAGTTGAATTTGTGCCACAACTTCAAGGCGCGCCAGGTCGTATGCAAGTGATTCAAGATTCAAATCGCCTGTTCGTGGTGGACTATGCACATACGCCAGATGCTTTAATTCAAGTGCTAACAACTTTGAAGCGACATGTTACAGGTCAACTGTGGGCTGTATTTGGTTGCGGTGGTGATCGTGATCGTGGCAAGCGTCCGTTGATGACGCAAGCAGCACTTGATCATGCTAATCCCGTTATTTTGACTTCGGATAATCCTAGAACTGAGGATCCAGCACAGATTTTTGCTGACATGAAACAAGGGATGAATTTTACTGAGCATCTCATGCATGAAATTCATGATCGTAGAGAAGCAATTAAATTTGTCGTTGCTCAAGCTCAAGCGGGTGATATTGTGGTGATTGCAGGGAAAGGGCATGAAAACTATCAGGAGATTGATGGCGTGCGTCATTGGTTTGATGATGTGGTTGAGGTGCAGTCTGCGATAGCAGCCCAACCACATTCCTTAGATTCTGCTTATTCTGCACAATAGCGTTAAAAGGTAAATAAAAACCATGCATACCTCAACAACCAGTACTGTTCCATTAGAAGCGTGGACAGCAGAACAATTACAACAAGCGACTCAAGGGGAATGGTTTCGGCAGAATCTTCCGAAGAGTGAAATTAAGCGTATTTTAACGGATTCACGTCATGCGGAAATGGGCGATGCATTTCTGGCTTTAAAGGGTGAGCGTTTTGACGCACATGATTTTGTTGTGCAAGTTGCCGCTCAAGGATGTCAAATTGCGATTGTAGAGCGCCCAATAGATTCAGATATTGCACAGTTGATTGTCAAAGATACTCGATTGGCTTTAGGTCATTTAGGGACTTATCGTCGTCAGCAAAATCAACAGTTAAAGGTTATTGCTTTAACAGGAAGCAGTGGGAAAACCACCACTAAGGAAATGTTAGGCAGCATATTATCTCGTTTAGCACCGACTTTAATCACACGTGGCAACCTGAATAATGATCTAGGTGTGCCGATGATGTTGCTTGAGCTCCGCCCAGAGCACCAATTTGCGGTAATGGAGTTGGGTGCGAATCACCAAGGTGAGATAGATTATACGTCTAATTTAGTCCAGCCACATGTTGCTGGAATTTTGAATATTGGAACTGCTCATTTGGGTGAGTTTGGTGGGCGTGATGGAATTTGTCGTGCTAAGTCCGAAATTTATGCACATATCCTACCTGACGGGACTGCCATTGTTCCTTCAGATGATGATTTCACCCCCACTATTCGTCAAAATGCAGGCAATCATCCAATCCTGAGTTTTGGCGAGGGTGGTGATGTGTACGCAACGGAGATTCAGCTGAATCCCCAGTCTGCACAATTTAACCTCCATACACCAGAAGGTTCGAGAACAGTCAATCTGCCATTTGCAGGTGCACATAATGTGCAGAATGCGACAGCAGCAACTGCCTTTGCATTAGCGATAGGTATACCTTTAGATGATATTGTTCAAGGTTTAGAGCAAGCCCAAGGGGCCAAGGGCCGTTTGAACTTTATTCAACATCAAAATTATCTGTTCATTGATGATACTTATAATGCGAATCCTACCTCAATGCGCGCAGCAGCAAAGGTCTTGCTACAACAGCAGGGTTTAAAAGTCATGGTGATGGGGGATATTGGGGAATTAGGCGATAGTAGTTGGCAGGAACATCATGATTTGGGTCGTGATTTGATTGAGTTGCCCTTAGATCATTTGGTGGTGGTTGGTGAATTTGCTGAAGCAGCACAACAAGGTTCTGGATGTGCAGAAAATTTACATGCATTTGCAACACAAGCAGACGCTCTACCGTTTTTAATTAATTTAGTCCAAACACATCAACCCCAGTCAATGAGCTTCCTCTTTAAAGGGTCTCGTTATACCCATATGGAAACGTTGATGGCTGATTTGATGGAGAAACTTTAAATGTTGCTATGGTTATTTGAACAATTGGCCGGGTATAACAGCTTGTTCCAAGTTGTTCGTTATTTAACACTACGTTCTTTATTGAGTGTATTGACCGCGTTGATGATCGGGTTGTTCCTTGGGCCGATGATGATTCGTAAATTACAAGCATTAAAATATGGTCAAGCGGTCAGCTCTTTTGCTCCAGAAAACCATGCTAAAAAAATGGGGACACCTACGATGGGGGGGATTTTGATCTTACTCTCCATCGGGATCAGTACCTTGTTGTGGGCTGATCTATCTAACCCTTATGTTTGGATCGTGCTAGGGGTGATGGTGGTGTTCGGTGCGGTCGGTTGGGCGGATGACTGGATCAAAATTCGCTATAAAGACAATGCTGGTTTACCTGCTCGAAAAAAATTCTTTTGGACTTCACTTGCTGCACTTGGGGCAGGTGTTGCGCTTTATGTGATTGCAAAACAACAAGATAGTCCTGTGCATACGGCAAACATGTTGGACTTGTTGATACCATTCTTTAAAAATCTTTCAATTCCACTTTCTGCAATTCCACTCGGTTTGGCATTTATTGCTTTTACTTACTTGGTGATCAATGGTGCTTCGAATGCGGTTAATTTAACTGATGGTTTAGATGGTTTGGCGATTATGCCGATTGTCATGGTTGCTGCTGGTTTAGGTGTATTTGCTTATTTGTCTGGTGATGTTCGCTTTGCAACTTATCTGCATATTCCTTACATCAAATATACCTCTGAATTGGTGGTGATCTGTTCAGCAATGGTGGGTGCTGGTTTAGCTTTCCTTTGGTACAATGCCCACCCTGCACAGATTTTCATGGGTGATGTTGGTGCTTTAGCATTGGGTGCAATGTTAGGTACGATTGCGGTGATGGTGCGTCAGGAAATCGTATTTGCGATTATGGGCGGTGTTTTCGTCATGGAAGCAATTTCTGTTTTCTTGCAGATTGGTTCATTGCGTATGCGAAATAAGCGTGTGTTCTTAATGGCACCCTTGCATCATCACTATGAAAAGCAGGGATGGAAAGAAACACAGGTGGTCATTCGATTCTGGATTATTACGATTTTCTTGGTCGTTTTAGGTTTAATGACCTTAAAATTACGTTAAGCCACGATTCAAAGAAAGAAGCTGGTGAAAATGCCAGCTTTTTTTATGTTTGGAGAAAATGAATGAGTTTATTGATGTGCCCTGTGTGTCGCCAAGCTCTACACTTGGTAGAAAATGCATGGCGATGTGAGAATGGTCATAGTTATGATGTGGCAAAACAAGGCTATGTCAATTTACATGTGGTGCAGCATAAGCACAGTAAGACACCTGGAGATACACCTGAATCGGTATTGGCGCGTCGAGAATTTTTACAGGCAGGATTTTATCAATCTTTACAACAGACGGTGGTTGCATTGTTACAGCAACTACAACCTAAATCAGTCTTAGATATCGGTTGTGGTGAGGGGTACTATACGAGCGCAATGCAAGGGTGCACAGATCAATGTGTTGGGGTAGACATTGCCAAAACAGCGATACAGCGTGCAGCCAAGCTCAATGCGAACGTCACTTGGGTTGTCGGTACAGGAGCAACTTTGCCTGTACAAGACCGCACTATTGATGTGTGTACCAGCTTGTTTAGCCCAATTCCTCAAAGTGAAATTGTTCGTGTATTAAGGGAGAAAGCTTATCTGATCGTAGTGACACCTGCACCAAGACATTTATATGAGTTGCGTGAAGCTTTGTTCGAACAAGTAACTTTGCATGAGCCTCAGAAGTTTGTGGAACAGTTAGCTGCGCAGTTCAAGCTGGTTCAATCACAATGCGTCGAAGCACCAATGTTGCTGGATCAATATGCATTAAAAAACTTAATTGCAATGACGCCTTATGCTTATAAAGCCAATCCTGAGCGACGTATGAGGCTAGAACAAGTACAGCAATTTTCGGTCATTGCTGCTTTTCAGGTTTATGTATTTGAAAAAAAACAACAGCCATCAAATTGATGACTGTTGGTTCTGTTAAAACTTGAAACTATTGAATTTGATTAATTAAATTCTCGATACCATCACGCTCTCTTTGTTGTGGTGGGTTCTGGGTGGTAGAGCCCATGTTTGGAGGCTGTCTGCGCGCAGGGGTGATCGTCTGTTCAGTATTGGATGTCGTTTCAGATAAATCTGAAAAATCACTTTGAGCTGAAGTGGTGGGCGCTGGCGGCGCAGGGCGATAAAGTGGACGAGCCAAAGGTGGAGATGCTCGGTATTCTTTACGATCCTGATTTTGCTGAACTTGCATTTGATCATGTGAGATCGGGTCTTTGGCATCTTTGTCCAATTTTACCCATGCAGACGGTGTGTCTTTTAAAGCATTTGCCATAAAGTTCGTCCAAATTGGCAATGCAGCGACTCCACCATATTCTCTGCGGCCCAGTGTTCGTGGTTGGTCGAATCCAACCCAAGCAACCGCGACAAGATTGCCATTGAAACCAGCGAACCATGCATCTTTGGCATCGTTGGTTGTACCTGTTTTACCCCCTAAATCATCACGACCGATTCGAAGTGCAGCCCGACCAGTACCATGCTGAATAACATCACGTAATATGTTAGCCATATCATAGGCAGAGCTGGATTTTAGGATGCGTTGTGCTTGACGATAGTCACTGTTGGTTTTGACCATTTGTTCAGTTTGAGTTGTATTTTCCATTACTTCAGAAGCGGCATTGTCTTGCTCTAGGCTTTGATTGGTGATTTCAGTAACATTACTTTGCTGTTCATCTGTTGGCGCTATAGCTTGGGCATCTGATGAATTCTTGTTGATACATGGAATACATGCATATTCAGGTTTGGCTGTATAGATCACTTTGCCAGTGACATCTTCGATACGTTGGATAAAATGCGGTTGAACACGATAGCCACCATTGGCAAAAGTTGCATACCCTGTTGCCATTTGTACAGGCAGTACCTGTGGCGTTCCTAAGGCAATGGTATAGTTACGTGGAATTTGATCTTCTTGTAAGCCAAAATCCATGAATAACTGACGTGTACGCTCGATTCCAACATTTTGTAATAAACTTACTGAAACTGTATTTCGAGAAAGATATAGAGCACGTCGTAGTGGGATCATACCGAGATAGCGGCCGTCAGAGTTTCTTGGTGACCATCTACCAATGGTAATGGGGCTGTCATTGACCATGCTATATGGCGTCATACCGCGTTCTAATGCAAGGGCATAGACGAACGGCTTAATGGTTGAACCTGGTTGACGCCAGCCTTGGATGGCACGGTTAAATTTTGAATGATAAAAGTTATAGCCCCCTACAACAGCTTCTATTGCGCCATCATTCGGATTTAGGGCAATCAATTGGCCTTGAACCCGTGGAATTTGAGTTAATGCCCAAGCTGTTTTATCGCTATTTGGACGCAAACGAACAATATCTTTAACCTTAACAATTTGTGAGGCATTCGAAGGTGCTCCGCCTACGCTATTCACATTGCGGTATGGGCGAACCCATGACATGCCCGACCAATTTACAGTAACCGTTGAGCCGTCTTGTAATAAGGCTTCAAAGGAGTTGTTATTGACTTTGGTCACTTGAGCAGGAAATGTGTTGGCAAAAGCCATAAATTGATTCAATGGTTGATCGTGAGCTTCAGCACCACGCCACCCATGGCGTCGATCATAAGCTTCTAAACCGTCTTGGAGGGCTTGTTCCGCGTAGCGTTGGCGTTTGCTGTCAATGGTTGTATAAACTTTATAGCCAGAATCTGTTGCTTGTTCACCAAAGTGTTTGACTAATTCAGCACGGACCATTTCGCCCACATACGGAAATACATTGCTCACTGAGCGATCAACCATATTTAAGTTAATCGGCTCTGCGACGGCTTTTTGGTATTGATTTTGATTAATATAACCGAGTTGTAACATGCGCCCAAGAATCCAATTGCGGCGCTCCAGTGCGCGTTGTGGATTGGCAACAGGGTTATAGCGAGATGGGGCTTTAGGTAAGCCTGCGATCATCGCCATTTCGGCAATACTTAGATCATCAATCTCTTTGTTGTAATAAATTCGTGCTGCTGCTGCGATTCCGTAGGCGTTTTTACCTAAAAAGATTTTGTTTACATACGAACTGAGAATTTCTTGTTTACTTAGATTTTGTTCAATTTTTCTGGCAAGAAAGACTTCTGTTAGTTTACGTCGTAGTGTTCGTTCTGGACTTAAATAATAATTTTTTGCAACCTGCATGGTGATCGTTGAGCCGCCCGTTTGCACATCAGATCCAGTAATTGACTCGGTTATCGCTCGCCCGAGACCTTTAAAACTGATACCACTATGCTCAAAAAAGGAAGAATCTTCTGCAGCCAGAAACGCATGGATAAAGGTGGGTGGAATTTGCTCATATTCAACAGGAATGGAAAGGTTACCGCCATATTCAGCAATAAGTTGATTATCTGCTGTATAGACCTGCAATGGTTTTATAAGTGGCGCCTTTTTTAATGAGCTCATATCTGGCAGAGATGGTGCCAGATAGAGATACATGCCATAGAATCCCATTGGAAGTGAGACTAAGATAATAATCAGGATCAAAAAAAATGGGCGAACAATACCAGAACTGGATAGCTTTTTCATAATAAGTAAGTTTTAATAAGAGCGAATGGCAAACTAATTGTGGTCAGTATATCCTTTAGACATGCGGATTGTTAGATGAGATATTGTATCCGTATTAATTAAAGACCAAAACAAATTAGTATGTTGTATTTTTTGGGGATAAAAAAATAAATAGGAAAGTACTGTGCTCAGGTTATATCGTAAACCAAATAAGGGGTTAGTGGGGGTCGATATTAGTTCGACAACTGTTAAATTATTGGAGCTCTCTGTAAAGAACGGTAGATATTGGGTTGAAAGTTATGCTGTGATGCCGCTGCCTGAAAATAGTGTGGTGGAAAAAAGCATTCTGAACCCAGAGGCAGTAGGTGATGCACTTGAAAGAGTGGTGAACCTTGCGAATCCTCACACCAGTAATGTTGCGATGGCAATTCCGACATCTATGGTCATTAATAAGATTATAGAAATGGATGCTGACATGACGGATGAAGAACGTGAAGTTCAAATTCGTATGGATGCTGAGCAATACATTCCGTTCCCATTAGATGAAGTGAGTCTTGATTTTGAAGTCCTGCCTGATCGATTAAATAATCCAAATCGGGTGAATGTACTTCTGGTTGCAACACGTACTGAAAATGTAGATACCCGTGTTGAAGTGTTGGAACTGGCTGGCTTAACAGCAAAGAAAGCAGATGTTGAAAGCTATGCAATGGAGCGTGCATTCTGCGTCTTTTCTGATACCTTGCCGATGGGTGCCAATACTGTTGGGATATTAGATATTGGCCATACGATGACCACCTTGTCTGTTATGCAGAAAGGGAAAATTATCTACACGCGTGAGCAGGTTTTTGGTGGACGTCAACTGACACAAGATATTCAAAGTCGTTATGGTTTATCTTTTGAAGAAGCCGGTCGTGCAAAAAAAGAAAGAACCTTACCTGATGATTACGATATTGAAGTGTTAGAGCCATTCTTGGATGCAGTGGTACAACAAGCAGCACGTTCACTACAGTTCTTCTTTTCATCATCTCAGTTTAATGAAATTGATCACATCTTGCTGGCAGGCGGAAATGCGAATATTCCCGGTCTAGCGAAGTTATTACAACAAAAATTAGGTTACCGAGTAACGATTGCCAATCCATTTTTACAAATGGGGTTTTCTCCACAAATCGATATTAAAAAAATTGAAAATGATGCGTCCTCACTGATGGTTGCATGTGGTTTGGCATTGAGGAGTTTTGATTAATGGCAAAGATTAACTTACTCCCTTGGCGTGATGAGCTAAGAGAACAAAGAAAGAAACAATTTATTGCATTTTGTGTTGGGGTGGCTGCTTTAGGAATCGCATCTGTATTTACAGCATGGATGTATTTTGATCACAAGCTGAATGATCAAGAACAAGCAAACCAGTTTATTGTGAGTACCAATCAAAACTTAGATGTTCAACTGAAGTCATTAGAGGGATTGCAAGAGCGTCGCAATGCGATTATTGAACGCATGAAGTTGATTCAAGGACTGCAAGGACAACGACCAGTCATTGTACGTTTGGTTGATGAGTTGGTGCGTGTAACCCCTCCAACAATGTACATCACTAAGTTTACGCGTACAGGTGATAAATTTACCATCGAAGGAAAAGCAGAGAGTCCAAATACCGTTGCCGAGCTGTTACGAAATTTGGAAGCTTCACCTTGGTATCGTAACGCATTTATGAATTCGTTTTTGGCATCAGAAGAGAAAAAAGATAAAGCCGTTAGCTCTTTAGTTCCTCGTGTCGAAGAAAATTATGGCAGTTTCGTTGTTACTGTAGACTTGGGTGAAATTGGAACCACGGTGACAACTGATCCTGCTTCAGAATCAGCTGCATCAGTAACAGTGGGAGGCGCACAATGAGTCAAGATGAACTAAATGATCTCAATCAAGAAGGCGCAGCTGTAAAGAAAAAGAAAATGACAGTTGAGCAATTTTTTCAGCAATTTAATACTTTAGATATGAACAACTATGGCAGTTGGCCATGGTCGGTAAAAGTGACGTGTTGGATTTTTATTTTACTCGCTGTTGCGGCATTGGGTTATTTCGTTGTGATCCAAAAGCAGCTACAGACGATAGCTAATGCTGAAGCGCGTGAACAAAGTCTATTAAATGAGTTTAGAGAAAAGGAATCTAAATTACGTAACTTGCAGCAATACCAAACTCAATTGCAAGAAATGGAAGCGAATTTTAATCAACAGCTTGAGCAGTTGCCAAAAGAAACTGAAATTCCGAGTTTGGTTGAGGATATGAACTTAACTGGGGTAAATTCGGGTCTGAAATTTAAAAATATTCGTTTAGAAAATGAAGTTAGACAAGAGTTCTTCATTGAGCAACCAATTAGTCTGGAAGCAACAGGCGATTATCATGCCTTCGGTGCTTTTGCGACAGGTATTGCCGCTTTGCCTCGAATCGTAACTTTGCATGATTTTATCGTCGAAGCGAAAGAAGATACTCAGAAAAAATCTGATATCCCTGTTGTCCATTATACGGTTAAAGCAAAAACTTATCGTTATGTTGGGGCGGATGATCAGGTTGATAGCACTGCTGTTTCAGGGGGGCAACGCTAATGAATAATTATAAATTATTACTTACATTGTTCGTTGGTCTTGGGTTGGTGGGGTGTGACTCTCGCATTGATGCGGTGAATCAAAAAATGGCTGAAATCCGTAATCAGCCACCGTTACCGATTGAACCTGCGCCTATTTTTACGCCAGTTCCTCTATTTAATTACGCAGCACACCAACTGAAAAGTCCATTTATGCCAAGTTCGTTGGCGGCTGAATTAAAAATTATGGCAGGTAAACGTGTTTATCCTAATTTTAATCGCCAGCCTCAGCCTTTAGAAAGCTATGCCTTAGAGTCTTTGAATATGAAAGGCAGTATGCGTGGCCGTGCTAATGAAACCATTGCACTGATTCAAACACCAGATGGGCAGATTGAACGGGTGCAAGTGGGAAGCTATCTGGGGATGAATCAGGGGCGGATTATTAAAATTAGTCCAACACAAATCGATTTGGTTGAAATCGTTCCTGATGGGCGAGAGGGTTATGTTGAGAGACCAAGAACACTCGTTTTAATTGGACCTGCGCCGTAAGATTAAGGGAATAACAATGAAAAAACAGTTTAAAGATTCTTTATTTGGGGAAGCGAAGACCATGAATCGTGCATTCCGTCAATTTTCAATGGGTGCTGTCGCAATAGCAGTGATGCAGGTAGCATCAGCACAAGTGAACATGACCAACATTGTGCCAATGAGTTTGGCTGATCAGGGGACTGAAATTCGTGTCATGTTTAATGGTCTGCCACCACAGCCGCAGGCATATCAACTTGAACAACCTTCTCGTTTGATTTTGGATTTTGATAAAGCTAAACAAACCTTAAAGCAGAGTTCTATACCTGTTGCAACCAATGAAGCCAGTTCAGTAGAAGTCGCTGCGGATGACCAGCGTTCTCGCGTGATTGTGAATTTGAAAGATGCAGGCGCTTTTACCACACGTGTAGAAGGTAATACTTTTATTCTAAAAATTAATTCTGCGCGTCCTGCTATTGCGAGTCCTGTATCTGCGACTGCCCGTCAAGTACAACAAGGGGTTTCAAATATTGGTTTCCAACGTGGCAATCAAGGTGAAGGTCTAGTTGTGATTGATTTATTGGGTAGTAATACGCCAGTAGATGTACAACAGCAAGGGAGTAAAATCGTTGTGCGGACGATGGGGAACAAAATTCCGACCCATTTAGCACGTCGTTTAAATACCAATGATTTCGCAACTCCTGTAGCAAGTATTGATGCCTATAATGATAAAGGTAATGGTGTGATTACCATTCAGTCTGCGGGTAGTTATGAATACATGGCTTATCAAGCTGAAAATAAACTGACGATTAGTTTAAAGCGACCTGAAGAAAAATCACCATTAAAAGCAAAATCTCAAACTTATACTGGCAATAAGATTTCTTTAGATTTCCAAGATATTGAAGTGCGTCGTGTGCTGCAGTTACTTGCTGATTTTACCAATATCAATATGGTGGCTGCTGATACGGTACAAGGGAATATTACTTTACGCCTAAAAGATGTACCTTGGGATCAGGCTTTGGATATCGTCTTAAAGACCAAAAATCTAGATAAGCGTCGTAATGGTAATGTGATATGGATCGCGCCAGTTTCAGAGTTGATTAAGGCTGAGGAAGAAGAGGCGAAAGCCATTGCTCAAAGTGTAAAGCTTGCACCAATTCAATCTGAATATATCAAGCTGAGCTATGCAAAAGCAGCAGATATTTTAAAACTGATCGAAGATTCTCGTGATGGTAAAGCTGGCGGAGTGAATCGTACAGCAAACTCTGATTCACTTGCTTTAGAAAGCTTATTGAGTCCGCGAGGTAGTGCTGTCGCAGATGTGCGTACTAATACTTTGATCGT
>OBJT01000079.1_pt1 | contig 22859 bp, 18 predicted proteins | sample 1519861 | NCBI WGS metagenome assembly OBJT01 (sample SAMN02401118, study PRJEB22541) | soil metagenome, isolate JX
TATCGATAAAAAGACCGCCGACAAATATCACATTACCGATATATCTCAGCTGAAAGATCCGAAGCTGGCTAAACTCTTTGATGCTAATGGGGATGGTAAAGCCGATCTGGCGGGATGTAATCCGGGCTGGGTTTGCGGTCAGGTGATTAATGCACAAATTGATGCTTATGGCCTGAGTCAAACGGTGCAGCAGAATCAGGGGAATTATTCTGCCATTATTGCCGATACGTTGACGCGCTATAAAGCTGGCAAGCCGGTACTCTATTTTACCTGGACACCTTATTGGGTGAGCGATGAATTAAAACCGGGCAAAGATGTGGTCTGGTTAACGGTGCCACATTCTGTGACGCCGGGCTCGCAGAAAAATGAAGATACTGCACTGCCCAATGGCAAGAATTATGGCTTTAAAGCGAACAATGAACATGTGGTGGCAAATAAAGCCTGGGCAGAAAAGAATCCTGCAGCTGCGAAGCTGTTTGAGATCGTTAAACTGCCGCTTAAGGATGTTAATGCTCAGAATCAGCGTATGCACCAGGGAGAGTCGTCCAGCGAAGACATTCAGCGCCACGTGGATGGCTGGATTCATGCGCACCAGGCCACTTTTGATGGCTGGGTGAACGAGGCGGCAGCGGCAGCGAAATAAACCCGTTAGCGCCATCGACGGTGTTAATTCGGTTCCCGCCCTGAAATATTGCAGGGCGGGAAACTGTTTGCCGTACCTCATTCACATAAATGAAGTGCTCGGTGCTGAAACGGTGATGCGCAAGAATGACTGGTTTCGCACTCTGGTCAAAAGACACTTCATCTGCTGGAAGATCGCTTTGGCTGCGTGACGCGCTGATATAATTGAATATTTATCTCTTCTTAGACGTTCTCTGCAGCTGTCATAAAAATCTCGGTGCACCGATAAAAGCGGTTAATAGCCGTCGGAGAACGGTCACGGTCGGGCGATTTTTTGCCCTAATCACTCTGCTGGATAAAATGGGCTACTCCGCTGAGGCAATGGCTTATAACACCGGGACGGCGTTAATTGGTGGCGCAGTTAAGGCATTGATTTATTTCGGCCACTGCGTTTTGCCTGGTATAAAGCGCTATCGGCATTTTGTTTTAATTGTTCTGCCTCACCAGGTTTACCGGTTGACGTCAGCGTGCTGTAACCCGCACTGATGGTCACCACGCCCGCCGCGATATCCGAACTTTCGTGAGCGATACCCGTTTCTGCGACGATTTTGACCGCGCGTTCAGCCACTTTTTGCGCTTCCAAAAGCGAGGTACAAGGCAGGATAATCGCGAACTCTTCGCCGCCATAACGCGCCACGACATCCCCGTGATAATGCACGCTATCTTTCAACGCCAGACTCACATCCTGCAAACACTCGTCACCTGCCACATGACCATAGGTATCGTTATAACGCTTGAAGAAATCGATATCGATCATCACCAGAGAGAGAGGGTCCCCGGTCTTTTCAGAGCGTAACAACGCCTGCTCCAGCAACCCATCGAACTGGCGACGGTTGGCGAGCCCGGTTAAGCCATCAACCAGCGCGAGTGATTGCAAGGTATGGTTTATTGTGGTGAGTTCGTCACGTACATGTGTGAGCTCTACCTGATTACGCACATTGGTTCCGACCTGACGCAAAACAAAGATGCCCATGCCCGAAATGGTAAAAAGCAGCATGATGTTGAGCAGGACATTAGTCAGATTCGCGCTCATCCATTCCATCAGCAGGCGGCTGCGGTCATAGCCTGCGGTGACAATCAGTGGATAGCGTTCAAGGCGTGCATAGCCGAAGACGCGTTCAACGCCATCAAGGGTCGATTTCCACGTGGCGCTGCCGCTGGCGCTGGCTTTGAGTTCGCTTTTGAATAACGGGCTGGCAGAGAGGGTTCGACCAATAAAGCTATCCGGGAAAGGGCGAATATAGAGTGCGGTCGCATCCGCCAGAATCAGGCCCAAGACATCCTTTTCGCCCAACGTGTAATAGCTGTAATACTGGCGGAAATAGTCCACTTTCACCGTCGCCAGCGCAACGCCCGCGAAGTTGCCAGCGCTATCGTTGAGACGCACCGATACCGGTATCACCAGGTCACCGGTAGAACGGCTGCGAATCACATGGCTAATATGAATATCCATGCTGGTATGGGTGCGATGCCAGATAAAATAATCGCGGTCGGCATTACTGGCGTTGGTTGGTACAAAATTGCCCGATGAAGCGACCCAGTGACCTGCCGTATCGTAAACAAACAACCCATGCAACTGAGGCAGTTTACTCTGCTGATCTTTTATCTGATGAAGAAACATGGGGGTTGCGGCAAAGTCGTTTCCGTTTTGCCGCAACTGTCTTACCGCATCTGCCAGGGTAATATCCACCTGTAAAAAGGCATCTTCAGCTTGTTTCGCCAACGACAGCGAAAGGTTGCGCGCGTCCTCTTCTTTTTCAGTGATATCCAACTGCCAAGAGTGCCAAAGTGACCACGTATTAATGCCGATAACCAGCAAGCTGATCAGCAATAAAAATACGCTCATGCTTCTGCCCAACGATGTGGTTAACAGACGTGGCTTACTCTCTGAGATAACACGTTTACGCATTGACACTCTTATTAGATGGCTGACAAGGTGGGCCGAATTAAGACCAATATTACTAGAAACCAGACACAGTAATAAGCGAATAAGGGATAAATTATTCTGCGTTTCTTAACCCGCCGTGGTGCTCAGTCAGCTATCGCTGCATTAATCAGAACATGGCACTACCTCGTTGTTATTCTTTTTGGGGTGCAGATGAAATAAGAGATAGCTTGCCAGCGCCAGGCGGCTGATGCTATTGGCTTATAAGCGCCTCGGTACCTTTGAATTTGGTATTGCGGTGGAAGCCTTTGGACGTGTCGATGAGGGCAGTGTGAGCACCTCCGCAGGTGGCAGAACAGTCGGGCTTCGGTTCTCCTGAGACGTTACGTCATCATTTCAGACAGCGGTTGCACACCTCACCGACAAAATGGCGCAAGGCATTCTGGGAAAGAGCACGATAAGAAGAGTGAAGAAAGGGGCGGTGTAAAATATGTTTTGAATCAGGCTTCACATGTCCAACAAATGCCGAAGAGTATCCATTTGCTGATGTAAAATTCTTGCCACAAAGATTCCGTTGTGACTTACCCTGTAGAAAATATTATGTGATTGAAAAACAATGCGTTTAACGTTCTCAACAGACGTGTAGTCCTGACCCATCTCAGGCATTTTCGACAGCATTTCGAGAAACTCGTCCAACGCATCGGTATAGCGATCGGCTTGGGATTCTCCAAATTTGGACAGGGTGTAATCATAAAGACGGCTGAAATCACTATCGGCAAGTTCGGACAGCTTATACACGATTCAGCTTCTTCCTTTCTGCGGCAATTTCGCGCAGTGAACGCGGGCTTTCTCCACTTTCTAATCCGTCAATGACGGCGTTTCGGACGACTTGGTCTCGTGACTCTTGCTGTTCAAGTAACCTTAAAGCTGAACGCATCACTTCACTCGCGGAACCATAGCGCCCCGACTCCACCATCTGTGAGATAAAGTTATCCAGCTGTTCACCAACGCTGACGGAAGTAATCTTTCTCATAGGTCACCCTGTATTAACTGTTAATACAAAAAGCATACTTTGCGCAGATGGTGATTTCTAGTCAAATCAGAATTTTTGAGATGGAATCTCTTGCACAAACCTCATCCCATCAACCTCCGCTAAACAACTATAATATTCACTGAATGGCTGCCCGGAATGGGCATGTAGATCATGCTGGCTGTTTCTCTTGCTCATTATCATCGGTGCTTTTGCGGAAGGATGACCCATGCGAAGTATTCTGAAGGTTCTGTTTGCCACCTTATGTCTGTTGGTCTTTCCCGTTGGTGCAACGGGCACATTGAGTGATGGCTGGGAGTGGCTTAAGCAGGACGTTTCTCAAACCTGGGAACAACCGCAGTATACCGATCTCTATCTTCCCTTCATCAGTTGGCATGCCCGCTTTGCCTACGACAAAGAGAAAACGGATAACTACAACGAGTCGCCATGGGGCGGTGGACTCGGCGTCTCGCGTTACAACGAAGAGGGCGACTGGAGTGCACTCTATGCAATGGCGTTTAAGGACTCGCACAACAAATGGCAGCCGATTATCGGTTATGGCTGGGAGAAGGGGTGGTATCTGGATCAGGCGCGTGACTTCCGCTTAGGGCTGGGACTGACAGCGGGCATTACTGCTCGCGACGACTTCGCGAATTATGTGCCGCTGCCGATTGTCCTACCGTTGTTCTCCGCCGGATATAAACGTTTAAACGTGCAGTTCACTTATATTCCAGGTTCTTACAATAACGGCAACGTGCTCTTTGCCTGGTTCCGCTATGGTTTCTAACACCCTGATTAAGGTGGTTAAGCGCGTCGCTTGGGTATTGCTGACGCTCATCGTGATGTTTCTATTGATACGCGGTTATCAATCCGAACAAGGCCCCGCGCTGCACCGCTGGCACACCTGGTCCGCTGATGAAATGACGGCAGATCAGATCGATCATGCCAGCTTCGCGGATTACCTTGCGCGGGAAGATGCCATTTTCCGCGAGATGAAAATTGAGGTGAGCGATAAGCTCAGCGATGAGGAGAAAACTTCTCTCAACCGTTTTTATGCGCAAAGTCAGGTGTATCCCGCCAATTTCCAGACCAACTGGAACCGCTCATTTATCCTTAAACCCACCGGCACGGTGAAAGGCGCTGTGGTGCTGCTGCACGGGTTAACCGACTCACCTTATAGCGTGCGCTATCTGGCGCAGGCTTATCAACAACAAGGCTTTGTTGCGGTGGTGCCAAGGCTGCCGGGACACGGTACTGCACCAGGCTCTCTGACCAAAGTGGACTGGAAAAGCTGGCTGGCGGTAACACGATTAGCCGTGCGCGAAGCTACGCGGCTGGCGGGCGCACAAGTTCCTTTGCATCTGGTGGGGTACTCGAATGGCGGCGCGTTAGCGATGAAATATGCGCTGGATAGCCAGCAAGATAATACGCTGCGCAAACCACAACAGCTTGTGCTGCTGTCACCGATGATTGGCGTCACGGCGTATGCACGTTTTGCCGGATTAGCCGGTTGGCCGGCGATTTTTCCAGTCTTTGCGAAAGCCGCCTGGCTAAATATTGTGCCCGAGTACAACCCGTTTAAATACAACTCCTTCCCAGTGCGTGCAGCGCGCCAGTCATGGCTGTTAACCCAGGCATTACAAGATCAAATTGTGCAACTCTCGCGCCGGGGTGAATTAAGCCATTTACCTCCCGTGCTGACATTCCAGTCGGTGCTGGACTCCACCGTTAGCACGCGTGCGGTGGTGAACGCGCTTTATCAATATCTGCCGGATAACAGCAGCCAGTTAGTGATTTTCGATATTAACCAAGCCGCAAACCTGCGAGCGTTGTTCCGACCTGCGCTCTATTCAGCGGTGAATACCTTGCTGCCCGCTGCCCCGCGCCACTACGCCACCACAGTGATTACCAACGCCTCCGCCACCACCTATGACACCGTCGCGCGCACTGTCGCAGCTGATCAAACCCAAGAAGTGGTCGAGCCGCTGCATCAGGCATGGCCGCAGGATATGTATTCGCTATCGCATATTGCCGTGCCTTTCCCGCTGACCGACTCCCTGTATGGCCGGGAACCCATAGAGAAGAACCGCTATGGTATCAGCCTCGGCACCATTTCATTACGCGGTGAGACCTCAAGCCTGACGGTGGGATTGGATACGTTGATGCGCAATACCTCGAATCCATTCTTTGACTACATGATGGCGCAAATTAACGTGCGCATAGCCTGCAGTCAGCAAGCGGATGTGCAGCCGTGTCTTAAAGAGTGATGACTTTTTTAAGCAGGGAGCTGGCGAGGATCAGCCGTGAGATAAGCACTGATGCGACAAACGTGACCACTAAGAGCGTCAGTTTTGCCGCCAGTGAGTGGATGGGGATCAGGACTGTAATCAAATCAAAGACCGAATAGTGCAGGATATAGACACCTGTCATCGTCTTGCTAATGGTGGCCAGGACGGTCTCCTTGAGTGCCACATTGCGACGAAAGCGCACGCGACTGGCGGCCACCACCAGCACCACCACCAGCAGGTAAATTTGCGAGCCGGTCAGGAGAAAGGCGTTCCGATCGGCTTTAAACAATGCAAAGAAAAAGTGTTGCTCATACAGCCAGGTAAACAGGTAGATAAAGGGCAGGGAGATCGCGGCCGCGCGCGTCACGCTCTTGCGGTTGAGCCAATTTTCGATCAGCGGCTCGCATAACAGCTGGCCGGTTAAGTAAAACAGTAACCATGTCCAGATGCGGTACTGGGGTTCAAGCCGAAATAAGCTGACTTCGGGATAGAGCACCGCCAACAAATCGTACCCATATGAGAACAGAAGTAGCGTGAACACCAGGAAGCCAAAAGTGAGTCGGTGTTGCGTCAGCCATGCAACCAAGGGATGGAAGGCGTAAATAACGATAAAGGAAAACACAAACCATGGCTGAATCAAATAGCCGCGCTGGTAGGGTTCCCAGAGGTAATAGACCGTCATCCAGAACAGAAAAACGATCACCACATTTCTGATTTTCGTCAACTGCCAGCGCAGGTCCTGCTCGGCTCGCGCATCCATGATGCCCGCCACCACAAAGAACAACGGGGTGGCGATGGTCGAGATAAAGGTCAGAAAAGCCAGAATCCAATGGTAATCATAATCGTAGCGGTCCCAGGTGTTATACAGGGTAAAGAACGTCACCGCCGCCATGCATCCCATGGTTTTGATGACATTCAGCCCGGTGACGTTCATGGCTAAGCGGCGGTCTTAGGGCGATGGAAGCAGGCGTAGATCACCGGCAACACTAACAGCGTGAGCACCGTAGCAAACCCCAGCCCAAACATAATAACCACTGCCATGCTCTGGAAGAACACATCACGCAATAGCGGCGCCAGGCCTAACACTGTGGTGAAGGCGGTGAGCAGTATCGGGCGTAAGCGCGATGTGGCGGCGTAGAGGATCGCTTCATGCTGCGGTTTCGCCTGCTTCTGCTGTTCAATTTCCTCAACCAGCACGATGCCATTACGAATCAACATCCCGCTCAGGCTGAGCAAGCCAATTAGCGCCATAAAACCAAAAGGAATACCGGTGATCAGGAAGCCAGGCGTTACGCCAATCAGTGCCAACGGCACGGTCAGCCAGATAGCGACAGCATTCTTCAGTGAGCTAAACATCAATACCGTAATCACAAACATCACCAGATAACCGAGTGGCAAGGTGCTAAATACCCCGGCCTGGGCATCGCTGGAGCTTTCCGCGTCACCCCCCCATTCGATGCTGTAACCATGAGGCAGCGGGATCTGATCGATTTGCGGTTTCACGCGCGCCAAAATATCACCCGAAGTATCGCTGCTGAGCGGATTAGGGTCGGTTTGCACGGTCAGCACACGGCTGCGATCGCGGCGCAGAATCAACGGATCTTCCCACTCCAGTTTAAAACCACTCACCACATTACTCAGCGGGATGTAATGCTGCTGGCTTTGGCTCCACACCAGCACATTGTTGAGATGGTTAGCATCCTGTCGTTCACTGGCTGGTGGACGCACCACCACCGGCAACAGATCTGCCCCTTCGCGATACAGTCCCACACGGCTGCCGGTAAAGTTCATCTGCAAGGCGTTATCAACCTCCTGCTTGTCTACCCCGAGTTCACGCCCCAATGCAGGGTTAAATTGTGGGCGAATGACTTTACTGCGGTTTTGCCAGTCATTACGCACGCTATCGGTGGCAGGATCTTGGGACAGGATATCGCCGACCTGGCTGGCTATCATGCGCATACGATCGGGGTCGGGACCTTTAATACGCACCTCAATTGCACTGCCGCCAGAAGGGCCAAACATCACGCGCTTGGTGCTGGCATTCACTTGCGGATACTGCCGCGCGATGTAGGCATCAATGTTGCGCGAGAGAGCGGCAATTTTTCGCTGATCGTCCATACGCACCATGATTTGCGCATAGTTGCTGTATTGGCGCTGCCCGTTATAAGTGAGGATAAAGCGCATGCTTCCCTGACCAATGGTGGTCACCGTGGAGACCACGCCTTGCTGCCCAGTGATCGATTTTTCAATGTCGCTGGCCATCTGTTCCGTGGATTTTATGTCCGTTCCATAGGGCAGCCAGAGATCGACAAAGAAGATCGGCGTATTGGAGGAGGGGAAGAAGTTTTGCCGTACCGAACCAAAGCCCCATACCGACAGCGCCAACAGCACGGCCATCACGGAAAGCGTAATGACTTTTTGGTTGAGTAGCGCTTTCAGAGTGCGCTGGTAAAGCTGGTAAAAACCGCCGTCATAAGGTGACTTGTCAGATTGCACGGCGCCATCCGTTCCCGCCTTGAACAACCACCACTTGATCAGCACCGGGGTGATGGTGAGCGCCGAAAACCAACTGAGCATCAGCGAGATCAGCAACACCTGGAACAGGGATTTACAGTATTCGCCGGTGGAGTCCTGCGACAAACCAATTGGTGCGAAGGCCAGAATCGCGATGATCGTCGCGCCCAACAGCGGAAAGGCGGATCGGCGAATCACGAAGTTCATCGACGAGACCAGCGATGACCCTTGCTGGCGGGCAATCAGCACCCCTTCAACAATCACGATGGCATTATCGACCAGCATACTCAGCGCAATGATCAACGCACCTAGCGAGATACGCTGCAACTCAATGCCCCACAGATACATGATCAGCAGGGTGCCCAGTACGTTGAGTGCCAGCGATAGCGCGATAATGATGCCGCTGCGCACGCCCATAAAGATCAGCAGCACGCCAACAACAATCGCCAACGCCATCAGGAAGTTGGTGATAAAGCCATTTACCGAATGCGCCACTTCCGCAGCCTGGTCATAAAACATATTGATCTGGATGCCAGCCGGTTTTTCCGCCGACATCTGCTGCAGTTTGGCTTCCAGCGCACGCCCGACATCAATCACGTTGACACCAGGAATGAAGGAGACGCCCATGGTGACGGCGGGTTTTCCGCTCGCGTGGTAGATGCTGGTGGGCGATTCACTCAGTCCGCGTGACAGAGTGGCGATATCGCGCAGACGTGTGGTGGCTGTCGCGCCGATGGGGCTCACCAACAGGTCGCTCAGCTCATCAATATTCTCAAACTCTCCCGTAGGATGTAGGCGGATTGATTCGGTGCCAGATTTGATATCCCCCGCGCTGGACACCACATTCAGTCGGCTCAGCGCGCTGGAGAGTTGCGTCAAGGTGATACCGCGCGCTGCCATTTTCGTCAGGGAAACATCAACGTTAATTTGCTGTGGAATGACACCGCCCAATGTGACTTTACCCACGCCGGGAACCAGCACCAGTTCGCGCCGCAGCTGCTCGGCATATTGCACCAGCTCAGGGTTACTGAAGTTGTCACCGGAAATCGCGAAGAAGAAGCCAAATACATCGCCAAAATCGTCATTAACGAACGGCGCCGCCACGCCCGGAGGGAAAAAGCGTGCTGCATCCCCCACGCGCCGCCGCAGTTCATCCCAGATCTGGGGTAATTCATTAGAGTGGTAGCGCGAAGCAATATTGACGGTGATTTGCGATAAACCGTTAGAAGAAATAGAACTGACGTTATCCAAATAAGGCAGTTGCTGTAGGGCATTTTCCAGTGGCAGCGTGACTTCTTCTTCCACCTGCTGCGCGGAGGCGCCTGGATATTGGGTGACAACCACCGCTGTTTTAATGGTGAAGGCAGGATCTTCCAACCGACCGATATTCAGCAGTGCAAAAATACCCCCGACGCCTAACAGCAAAATGGCCAGCCAAACGCGGATCGGGTTATCAATAAACTGTCGGGAGATATCCATTACAGACCCCGCTCACGCGTCCAGATGCGCACCGCTTGTTGGGCATGCAATTCATTGACGCCAGCCGCGACCACGCGCTCACCGGCATGTAATCCTTCGGTGATCACTACACCTTGATCGGTGACTTCGCCGACCGTGACTTTGCGATCTTCCAAGTGCAATTGATCGCCACTACCTTGTATGACCCAGACATGCGGTTCATTACGTTGGCTATTGTCCGGGTTGAACACCGCCTCGACCGGCACCACCAGCGACTCACGACTGACGTTGGCAGGCAGGTTCGCAAGATTAATGGTGACGGTCCCGCTCACTCCGCCCACGGCTGGGAAATCCGCAGGACGCGGCATAGTTAAAATCACCTGCCAGGTCAAAGTATTGCTGCTACTGCTGCCGGTATGCTCTTTGTAGGTTGCTTCAAATTGACGGTCTGGCAAGGTATTGATGCGCACGACCGGACGGTAAGTCAGGTTGCGGATATCCAGCGCGGTGAAGAGGTTTTCCGGTACGTTGAACACCACATCGAGCAAGTCGGTGCGTGTCAAAGTCGCGATGGTTTGGCCAGCAGCAACAACCTGATGATTCCGCACGTTCACTGTCGCGGCGGTTCCACTAAAGGGTGCACTGAGCGTCATCTGGCTTAATTCTTCTCGGGCAATTTGTAACGCAGCATTGGCGGCATCACGATTAGCACGCTGCACATCCATCTCAGCTTGCGATATCGCCTGACGCCCGGAAAGGGTTTGGAAACGCGCAAATTGACGTTGCGCTAGAGTAGCAGCGGTTTGTCGCTCATTGACCCGTTGCTGGGCTTCCCGTGCCACCAAGCGAGCCAGCACTTGCCCTTGTGTCACCGCGTTACCTTGGCGGATCTCCAATGCATCGATCTGCCCACCGCGTTTAAACGACAAATCGGTTGAGTCACCCGATTCAATACGGGCGGGAAAGATGCGCTGTTGAGATTGGCCTGAAGCGACGACCTCCACCACTTTAACCATTCTAGGTAGCGGTGAAACTTCCTGTTTTTTTTGATCGCAACCCGTTGTTATTAATATAACAATGGCAATCAGAGAAAAATAACGCATTACAGAGTTCCCCTTTGCAATACCGGTTTAATTTTTAGCGTTATTATTAGCGGCTAATTTATTCGCCCAGCATAGAAACCACCGCGTAAGTAAATAGCCCTACCGCAGAACAGGTGATAATCGCTAACACAACATACAGACTTAGACGTAGCAGACTATAGTCCGGCATCGCGACCTCCATTAACCTTGACCGCAATCATACGGCGCCACGGTTATAAAATTGGGAGAGATTCATGGGGTTGTTTTTTCTATGAATGAGCATAGTCCCACAAATCAGAATTTGTAAAGTTTGTTGAATTCAATAGAATTTAATCTTTTATCAAGATCTTAAGCTGTAAATTTTTATTTTTATGGGTTATTAATCTGCACTTATGGCATTAGAAACTGGCTGTATAATGCGGGCGTTTTTGTTCACTCACTATGATTTATATCATGGTCTGATCAGAAACATCTTATTAATCTATGGGTTAATATTTTCGCTGTTGTTGATTTGATGTTTTTCTTTTCGGGGGTGAATAAGATGAATAACCCTGTGCTACGTTTATAACGTCCATTTTTTCAAATCGATAGTTATGTCGTATAGATTAAATTCCTGCCCATTTCCTGTGGGTAGCCACTAATTGCATATCTTTCAGTTATAACGGGCCTCATCTCAACAGCGCGTCGATGTTTGTCTATGAATTCGAAGTGGATGGATCTGTTAATAACGAGATATCACCGCCTTGATTTCCGAAACAGGATTTGAGGAGAAAGCGATGAATACGGGTAAATCGGAAAGTGCGTACTATCATCTCTCTGTCGATGAAACACTATCGAAAACAGAGAGTTCAGTGGAAGGTATCAGCAGTGCGGAAGCCGCAGCGCGCTTGCAACAGTACGGGGAAAATGCGCTGCCGCAGAAACCCGGTAAGCCTGCGTGGCTACGTTTTCTGGCTCATTTTAACGATGTCTTAATCTACGTACTGCTGGCGGCGGCGCTGCTTACAGCAGTGATGGGGCATTGGGTCGATACGCTGGTCATTTTAGGCGTGGCGGTGGTCAATGCGTTAATTGGTCATATTCAGGAGAGCAACGCCGCTAAATCACTGCAAAGTATTCGCAACATGCTTTCCAGTGAAACGGTGGTGATCCGCGCGGGCAATCATGAAACCTTGCCCACCACTGCGCTGGTGCCGGGTGATGTGGTGGTGATTCGCGCCGGTGACCGTATTCCTGCAGATCTTCGCGTCATCGAGGCGCACAACCTACGCGTAGAAGAGGCCATCCTTACCGGGGAATCCACGGTCGTTGAGAAAGTCACAGACGCGTTAAGCGGTGATTTACCCTTAGGGGATCGCACCAATCTGCTGTTCTCTGGCACCACTGTCAGTTCGGGTGGGGGTAAAGGGCTGGTGGTCGCCACCGGCGGGGAAACAGAACTTGGACACATCAACCAGATGATGTCCGACATTGAGAAACATCGTACGCCGCTGCTGGTGCAGATGGACAAGTTGGGTAAAGCCATCTTCCTGATCATCCTGGCGATGATGGCTGCACTGTTTGTCTTCAGCCTGCTGTTCCGTGACATGCCGGTTTCGGAGCTGATGCTCTCCTTAATTAGCCTGGCCGTTGCGTCGGTTCCCGAAGGCCTACCGGCCATCATCTCCATCATCCTCTCCCTTGGCGTGCAGACCATGGCGAAGCAGAAGGCGATCATTCGCAAACTGCCAACGGTCGAAACCTTAGGGGCGATGACGGTTATCTGCTCAGATAAAACCGGCACCCTGACCATGAATGAGATGACGGTGAAAGCGGTTATTACTGCCGACCACATTTATCGGGTCGAGGGTGACAGCTATGAACCAGTCGGGGCGATTCACAAAACCGATGATGCGCTGCCGATTACTGTCACCGAAGGGTCGTTACTGGAACGTTATCTGCGCACCATTGATTTGTGCAATGATAGCCAGTTGGTCAAGGATGAAAGTGGGCTATGGAAAATCACCGGTGGCCCGACGGAAGGCGCATTGAAAGTACTGGCGGCGAAGGGACAGTTGCCGGTAGTGACGACGGAAATGCGCAGTAAAATTCCGTTCGATTCGCAATATAAGTATATGTCGACGCTTTATCGTGTCGGTGATGAAGAGCGCGTGTTGGTGACTGGCGCACCTGATGTGCTGTTCAGGCTTTGCCAGCAGCAGCAGACCGAAAACGGCTTACAGCCGCTGGACCTTCCGTGGTGGGAGGCCAAAATCGAAGAGTATGCACGGGAAGGTTTGCGCATGGTCGCGGCGGCATGGAAACCCGCGATGCCAGGACAAACCACCCTGGACCACTCAGACCTGCAACAGGGCGTGATCTTGCTGGGTATTGCCGGGATGATGGACCCACCACGCCCGGAAGCGATCACCGCGATCCGTGACTGTCTGCAAGCGGGTATCCGCGTCAAAATGATTACCGGTGACCATCCACAAACCGCGATGAGTATTGGTCAGATGCTCGGTATCGGTAATGCCAACAGCGCCATCACCGGACGTGAATTGGAAGTGATGGATGACCACCAACTGAGCGAAGCGGCACAGGCTTACGATATCTTTGCGCGCACCAGCCCCGAAGATAAATTCCGTCTGGTACAGGCGCTGCAAAGTAAAAAAGAAGTGGTAGGCATGACCGGGGATGGCGTGAACGATGCGCCCGCCTTGAAACAGGCCGATGTCGGTGTGGCAATGGGCATTAAAGGGACCGAGGTTACCAAAGAAGCCGCGGATATGGTGTTAACGGATGATAACTTCGCCACCATCGCCAGCGCCGTACGAGAAGGGCGTCGAGTTTACGACAACCTGAAAAAGACCATCTTGTTCATCATGCCCACCAACCTGGCACAGGGGCTGCTGATCATCATCGCGCTACTCGCGGGCAATTTAATCCCACTCACGCCGGTATTGATTCTGTGGATGAACATGGCGACATCGGCCACGCTCTCATTTGGTCTGGCGTTTGAGGAGGGTGAGAAAAACATCATGCGCCGCCCACCTCGCGATCCCAAACTGCACGTAATGGATGGCTTTGCGATTTGGCGTGTGATTTTTGTCGGTTCGATGATTGCTATCAGTGCCTTCGTGCTGGAAGCCTGGCTGCAACCGCGCGGCTACTCACCGGAGTTTATTCGTACGGTGCTGCTGCAAACCCTGGTGACGGCACAGTGGTTCTACATGTTGAACTGCCGCGTGTCAGATGGCTTCTCATTAAGCAAAGGTCTGTTGATGAATAAAGGCATCTGGATCGTCAGCGCCGTGCTGCTGGTGCTGCAATTGCTGATCATATATGCGCCGTTTATGCAGTTGCTGTTTGGCACCACCGGACTGCCATTCCGCTATTGGGTGATTACCTTCATCATCGGATTTGTCATGTTCCTGATTGTCGAAATAGAGAAACCGTTAACCCGCAGATTTAGAACTGCTTAGCTAATGAACAGCACCTGCTAAGGTGGGTGCTGTCTCTTCTTCACTCCCTTGACACCTCAGCTGGCAACACCCTAGACTGCCCCTTGTTCCAAGGGGTGCCCAGATAGTGGGCTGAGATTCTACCCGCTGGCGATATGTCGCTGGCAACGTAGTGACCCTCCGAACCTGATCCGGCTAATACCGGCGTAGGGATGCGGGACATAGGGCGCTATCACGCCCTGATTCCATCTTTGTGCTTTTTAGCGGACAGATCATCCTCAGCAGGCTTAACCTGGTTGAGAGACTTCGCACATTCGCCACAGGTGGATCCAAAGATGAACGAAGCCGCTATTATCGATGCGTTGCTGACTTTCCTTCCGCAGCAGAATACGACCGAAGACGATTTTAACCGTCTGGCGCTTGCTATCTTTGCCTATCAGTTCGAACACAACTCCTCTTACCGACGCTTTGCCCTTCAGCGAGGACGCACACCTTTTACGGTCAAGCACTGGCGCGCCATTCCCGCGATCCCGATTACCGCTTTTAAAGACCTGACCTTGAGTTGTCATGACATTGAAGACGTTGAAGCGGTGTTTATGACCAGCGGCACTACCGGCACGGTAAAAGGATGCAGCTATCATCCTACGCTCGATGTATGGAAATGTTCGATGACGCACAATTTCCGCCAACGCTTTATGGCGGGCCGCGAGCGGATTCGCATGGGTATCTTATTCCCCGATAACACCACCTTACCCAACTCCTCACTGGCGCATTACCTGACGTTGGCGAAGCACACTTTTGGCACCGCCGACAGTGCCGTTATGCTTAATGACAATGGACTGGATTGGGATCGCTTGTTCGCGGCGTTGGAACAAGCCGAAACCAGCGGCGAGCCTTACGCTTTGCTCGGAGCCAGTTATAGTTTTGTGCACCTGCTGGATGAGTTGCAGCGTCAGAGGCGTTGCTTTGCCTTGCCCGAAGGCAGCCGCATTCTGGATACCGGTGGGTTTAAAGGGCAGTCCCGCGAGATCGAAGCTGACGACTTTTACAACGCGCTTACTCATGCGTTGGGCGTACCGCGTGAGCAGTGCATCAACATGTATGGCATGACCGAACTAAGCAGCCAGTTCTATGACAACGGCAACATTGAATGCCCATCGGTGAAATCTGGCCCGCACTGGATCCGCACGCGGGTAGTGAATCCGCTCACTGGAGAAGAGGTTCCGGAGGGTGAGGTTGGGGTACTGGTGCATCATGATTTGGCTCACTTCAATTCTGCCTCGGCGTTGTTAACCGAAGATGCGGGTGTGGCGGTGGAGGGTGGTTTCCTGTTGCTGGGACGGGTCACGGGCGCGGATGCCAAGGGATGCTCGCTGGCGATGGCTGAATTTCTCGCGGCTGCACAGGGTGCCCAGTGAAAGAGTTTGCAGGTTATTTGCCAGGCTGTATCCCACCCGCAGAGGTGCAGTGGCGCACGCTACACTTCCAGTCTCACGGTGAGAAGGTAGAGGTGGCAGTGCCCGATCTTAATGCCGCGCAGATCGCGGTGTTAAGTGACCACGTTCGATCTCATACGCGTCACTATCTGCGTACGCTCAGCGTGGCGAAGATCGTTGCCATCGTCGATGAAGCGATCGCGCGACTGCTGGACCGTAGCCATCCACTGCGTATTAAAGCGGAAACGCTGCTGCCGATAGTCACCGGGTACGATGGTGAAATGATTCGCAGCGGTCTTACTGGCTATCTGAAAACCTTCCGCCAGCCGCAGTTGAAACGTTTTCTTGCTGAAGACTTTAATGATGCGCAGATACTGGATGATTTTCAGCCGCGTCCGAACGGTGGTTTTGCGCGGGCATTTGGTCCAGAACTGCTGATGCACATTTGGGCGGGCAACGTACCGGGGCTGCCGTTATGGAGTTTGATCTCGGGGTTGCTGGTCAAAGCGGGCACCATTGGTAAATTGCCCGGTGCCGAGCCGCTGATGGCGGGGTGGTTTGCCGGACTTCTGGCTGAGATCGATCCGCAACTGGGCGAGTGTCTGGCGGTGGTGTGGTGGAAAGGCGGTGATACCACGGTTGAATCCCTGTGGTTTAAGCAGCCCGATACCGTCGTCGCCTATGGCGGCAATCCTACGCTAGCTGCCATTCAGCAGCAGCTCCCCATCACCACTCGTTTTTTACCACACGGCCATAAAATCAGCGTGGGTCTGGTGGCACGCTCGGCATTGGATGCCCGGCAAGGAGCCGAATTGGCGCGGCGAGCTGCTTACGATGTGATGCGCTATGACCAGTCGGGCTGCTACTCGCCGCAAATGCTGTTTATTGAGCGTGGCGGGCGCGTCTCGCCGCAGGAGTTTTCGGCGTATCTCGCTCACGAGTTGCAGGCTCTGGCGCGCAAACATCCGCGTGGTGAACTCTCTCTGGCGGAAAGGAACAGCATTGCTGCCTGGCGCAACAATGAGGAGATCCGCGCACTGCAAGGCGATCGCACGTTGTACGGTGATGCGATTGAGAACTGGGCAGTGGTGTGCGTGGACATGCCGGAGCCACTCGTACCTGCGGCACTTGGGCGTACGTTGAAGGTGGTGGCCGTAGAGGATATAGAGCAGGCCATCGCGCTGGTGGCTGAGCAAAAAATCTATTTACAAACCGCTGCGGTGGCTGCCGATCCGAAGGTGTTGTTCCGCCTTGCTTCTGCGCTGGGCCAGGTAGGGGTGACGCGTATCACGGCGTTTGGACACATGACCTCACCCGCTGCGGGCTGGCATCACGATGGACGATTTAGTCTGCTGGATCTGGTGACCCTCACCGAAATCGAATACGCAGCGGAAGAGGCGGCAGAACGATTCGCGCCTTACGCTGATTGATGGGATCTCACTACAGGAGTTTTTCATGAAATTTGCTGATCGTACCGTACTGGTCACCGGAGCTAGCCGGGGTATTGGGGCGGCTATCGCCAAAGCCTTCGCCGCTGAGGGCGCATTGGTGGTGGTGAACTATTTGCGCAGTGAGCAAGCAGCAGAGGAAGTGGTGAAAAGCTGTGAGGCGCTCGGCGGTGGGGCTTTCGCAATACGTGCAGACGTGACTTCACCAGAACAGGTTGCCGCAATAATGGAGCAGATTCTCAATACCACCGGTCGCCTTGATGCGGTGATCAATAATGCTTTTGCCCCTTATATTTTTGATACCGAAAATCGTCAGCGTTTTTGGGAAACCTCATGGCAGGGCTACCAAAGCCAGTTTGAGGGTGCCATTGGTGCAGCCTACAACGTGTGCCAGGCTGCCTTGCCGCTGATGCGCTCACGTGCGCGCGGCAGCATTGTAAACCTCTCAAGCGATCTGGTGGCCCGTCCTTCGGTGCCTTACCACGATTACGTGACAGCTAAGTCCGCGTTGATCGGTTTTAGCCGTTCGTTAGCAGCGGAGTTAGGCCCGCTTGGCATTCGTGTCAATTGTGTCGCACCGGGTTTGGTCTATCCCACCGATGCCAGCCGCGCCACGCGGGAAGATGTGCGCGAGTTTATCACCGCACAAACGCCTCTGCGCCGTATCGCCCAACCCGAGGATGTGGCTGGGCCGGTTATGTTCCTGGCCTCAGACTGGAGCGAGTTTGTGACCGGTCAGACGCTGTATGTGGATGGGGGGTTGGTGATGGGGTGAAAGCTGAAGCACCCCTACGAAAGGCACACTTTGTATTCGTAGGGTTATCTTAAATGGCGCGCGATGGCGTAGTTGGAGGGAATCACATCTTTGCAGCCATGGTTTTCAAAAGTTCGATAAAAGTGGCCTGAAGTGAAGTAGGGCGCCAATCGCTGCGACGCGTTAGCGCGATAGTCCTCCTGAAGTCGGCTCCGGGTGAACCAATTTCGACCAGCTGACCCGCCTGGTTTTCCAAGCGGAATTGGTCTCGTGACATGAGCGTCAGCCAGTCACCTTCCAGCATCATACCTCGCTTTATGGTTACGGAACCGCACTGGACCTGCAGGAGCGGTGGAGCATGCCCCCGAGCGGCGAACATACGTTCCCAATGCATCCTTATCGGCGTTCCTGGCGCCGGAACGACCCAACGATGCGCCAGCAGATTGTCCGTCGTTAGTCTGGGCTCTCCTTTCAAGGGATGTCCCACACGGCCAACAATCACTAACTCGTCATCAAACAGGGCTTCCTGAATTACATCATGGGAGGGTACGCGGTCACGTTGTGACCCGATCAATAAATCGACTTTCCCTTGACGCAGCTGGCTCAGCAATTCGACATGTGGACCTTCGATGATATCCACCGATGCAGCTGGCCATTGCATACAGAATCCGGCCAATACTTTAGGTAGAAATGATGAGCGAGCGACAGGCATGACACCAATGCGCACTGTGCCACTCAATCCTTGGTGATAGGAGGCGATTTCATCCAAGCCTGCACGAAGTTCTGCAAGCATGAGGTGCACAAAATGTACCAAACGACTTGCCTGCGGTGTGGCTCTAATGGCTCTTCCTGAACGCTCAAGTAATGAGATTTCAACCAGTTCCTGCAGCTCACGCATGGCCCGATGCAGTGAAGGTTGCGACATGCCCAGCTGTGTCGCAGCACCAGCATAGCTGCCGGTGCTAACCACCGACACCAGCGCGCGGAGCTGGCTCATGGTCACCCTCTGCTCAGGTTTGATTAACACTGGTTTGCCAGAACTGCGGCGAATTTGTCGCATACCGCTGGCTAAAAAGCCGAGCGCCCGCTCGGCACGCGCAAGAAAGCGCTTGCCTGCCTCAGTGATGGAAACGCCGCCCGGTTTACGTTCAAACAGGGTTATACCGAGGATCAATTCCATTTTACTAATGGCCTGAGCTAAAGCCGGTTGCGATAAATTCACCTCTTTTGCCGCGCCACTAATATTACCCGTCGAGACAACCTGAGGCAGAGCACCGAGATGCCGCAAATTGAGTGCAAAAACATGATTCATTTTTGTTCATTACCTAAATTCAATGGCAGGAACGTAATTCGAATTTTCCCTCGCGCAGACATCCATTTATAGTCGGCAACTAACTGGTTAGCCAATCAAAACAATATAAATCGATTAATAGCTAATCCGGATATCCTGTCCCCTACAAGACGAGGCACTAATGAAGCTGATTGATACGCATACACATGTTATTTCTCCCGACAACAAACGTTACCCTACAAATCCGATTGGTGGACATCAATCGACGTGGTCACAAGATCGTCCTGTTGATGCTGATGGCTTACTGCGCGCTATGGATGCCGCCGAGATTGAACAAGCAGTAGTTGTTCAGGCATCTACAGTTTACAGCCACGATAATCGCTATGTCGCCGATGTTGTGCGCGCACATCGTGACCGCTTCGTTGGCGTGTATTCACTGGATGCACTTGCCGCTGACGCAGTGGAAAAAATCGATTACTGGCAGGATCAAGGTCTGTCAGGTTTCCGACTGTTCACCACCGGCAGCACCATGCCTGGACAGGGGGACTGGCTAGGCCACGTCGATTCATACCCTGCGTGGGCATGGGCCGAAGCTCAGGCCATTCCCGTCTGTTTGCAAATGACGATGGAAGGTATTCCGACGCTGCGCCGTCTGCTTGAACAATTCCCTAAGGCGATAGTGTTACTTGACCATTGTGCACGTCCGGTACTTTCTGCTGGAGCGCCGTACGCGGCCGCTGATGACTTGCTGGCCCTTGCTGCTTTTCCGGGTGTTAATCTGAAACTCACTAACCGCACCTTGGCAGCAGCAGCAGAGGGCAACTCGACGCCGACCGATTTTATACGCACTATTATTGCTGCGTTTGGTGCCGATCGTATTGCGTGGGGATCGAACTTCCCTGCGGCGGAAGGGACGTTAGCGACGCTGGCGGATACCGCTCGCGAGGTACTCAGTGGATTATCAGAGTCAGAGCAGCAAGCTATTGCAAATGGCACGGCACGTGGCCTGTATCCATTCACCCCAATGGGGGGACGCTAATGGCTACTGCGACAACATTACGTACCGTACTTGGCCATTATCCTCATACGGAAGAATTACATTCTGGCGCACTGACAGGCCCATCTTTGCGCCTGGATTTTCAGGATATGGCCGTGGTACACAAGGCTTTCGCCCCAATGGTGCGTGATCAGGCTTATGATTTGTGTGAACTCGCCGTAGTGACTGCATTGCAAGCGATTGCTTTTGGCCGACCGGTAGTGCTGTTACCTGCTGTGGTCGCCTCTCGCTTTCAACGTGGCTGCCTGATTGGTTACGGCCCGAATGGCGTTCCTGCGGAGACCGACCTGGCGGGCAAGCGTATTGGCGTGCGAGCTTATACCCAAACCACGGGTATGTGGGTCAGGGCTCACTTGGCCGAGGATGTTGGGCTGGATGTTTCTAAAGTAAAATGGATCACTCATGATGCTGCACATGTGCAGCAATATCAGAATCCTGGGTTTGTTGAGCTGATACCTGGCACCAAAGGGACGGCGCAGATGCTGCGAGATGGGGAGGTAGACGCAGCGATTCTCGGCAATGATTTGCCTTCGGGCGAAGAATATAGCGTGATTATCAATAACGCCCGCGAACGGGATCTGGCCTGGTGGCGAAAACATCATTTCATGCCAATTAACCATCTAATGGTGGCGAGTGTTGATGCTTGCGCTCAGCATGCGGAGGCTGTGCGACGTGCTTTTTCGCTATTGCGTGAAGCCGATCTACGCACAACGCCCAAAACGCCGGGTGCCGAAAGCTACAAGCCAACACTCTTTGGTTTTGATGGACTGGCTCATGCTCTCGACTTCACTATTGATGCATGTATGGCTCAGGGGTTACTGCCCCGACGTCTTAGCCTGGAAGAGGTGTTTGCACCCGCAAGGAAATTGCTGGGTAGCGACGCTGATTAAACAGCTTCTGCCATCTTACCTTTATTCTGGAGTCCCTTATGACTCGTAATCTTCCCTCCCCCGCTGCGTTAAAAGAGCAACGTTCGCGTCGCTTTTACGAAGATCTGACTTTCCAGGTGCTGACCGGCATGGTACTCGGCGTTGCCGTCGGTGCGTTCGCACCTGACATCGGCCAGACGTTGAAACCGCTGGGTGATGTTTTCATACGCCTAATCCAAATGGTGGTTGGCTTAATCATTTTCTGTACTGTCACCCATGGTATTGCCAGCGTTCGTGATTTGGGCAAAGTGGGGCGCATCGCCATAAAAGCTATCGTCTATTTTGAGGTGGCAACTACTATCGCACTGGTCATTGGTCTGCTTACGATTAATATTCTCAAACCCGGTGTAGGGATGAATATTGATCCTGCTTTGTTGCAAGCTTCCGGAGATGTAGCACATCCTGCGGCACCGATTGGTTTGGGCGCTTTTATGCTTAATCTGGTGCCTAAGAGTGCTGTCGGTGCGTTTGCTCAGGGCGAAATACTGCAGATTTTGTTGTTCTCAGTGCTCTTCGCTTGTGGCCTGGCCTCGTTAGGGGACAAGGCGCAGCCGGTGCTTAATGTTATTGATACCGTGTCTCAGTCTCTGTTCTGGGTCATCCGCCAGATTATGAAACTCGCACCGATAGCGGCATTCGGAGCCCTTTCCTTTACCGTTGCAAAGTTCGGTCTTAAGTCACTGTTACCTCTGTCAGCACTAGTAGGAGAGTTCTACCTCACTTGCGCGATCTTTTTCATCGTGGTGCTTGCGCCGGTTACCTGGTACGCAGGGTGCAACCTGTTGAAACTGATGCGCTACATCCGTGAAGAACTCTTTCTGGTCATTGGCACCAGCTCTTCAGAGAGTGTGTTTCCACAGTTGATCGGTAAGCTTAAACGGCTCGGTGTTGAAGAGTCGGTCGTCGGGCTCGTGCTACCTGCGGGTTATAGCTTTAACCATGATGGAGCCTGCCTGTACTTCGCTGCTGTCGCGGTGTTCTTGGCCCAAGCCACCGGTACTGCGCTGGGTTGGGAGCAGCAGCTTTCACTGTTGGTGGTGTTGTTGGTCACTTCCAAAGGGGGCGCGGGCGTGGCGGGTTCAGCCATCGCTGTTTTGGCGATGACGCTGGCGGCGACCAGAACCATTCCAATCAACAGTATTGCCCTGATTCTTGGCGTCCATCGCATCCTTGCCTCAGCGTTTGTCTTCACCAATATTGTCGGTAACTGTGTGGCGACAATTTTGGTGGGCAAATGGGAAAATGCCATTGACCAACCGCAATTAAACAACGAGCTCAACTCGGGCTACCGCGAAGTTTGACCCTTCGGTCTCGCACTACAACCTCAACTTAATTGCCCTGTGCAAGAGTAACCCCCGCGCAAAATTGGCGAGGGTTACTTGCGTGCGCAATCGGCAAGGACACACACCATGAAGATAACTACAAAAACGATTCTGGCAGTGATAACCGCTCTGAGTTTTATGATTCAAAATAATGCCTTGGCTGCTGAACAAACGGCGCCTTCTGGTCCAGCTGAAACCGACAACAATCCTGATACCTCTTCAGGCTTACTTCCCTTCAGCC